>WBZS01001956.1_pt1 | contig 14158 bp, 9 predicted proteins | sample 5204201 | NCBI WGS metagenome assembly WBZS01 (sample SAMN12344357, study PRJNA552823) | activated sludge metagenome | biome: Activated sludge suspended growth; feature: Nitrification reactor; material: Wastewater; isolation source: activated sludge from nitrification reactor of wastewater treatment...
GAACCACCAGCGGGCCGCGCTCCAGGCCCGGCAGATCTCCAAGTCCTTCGGCGACGTCCGTGCCCTCGACCGGGTCAGCGTCGACATTCCGGCCGGCCAGTCGGTGTCGGTGATGGGGCCGTCCGGCTCGGGCAAGTCGACCCTGCTGCACTGCCTGGCCGGCATTCTGCGCCCGGACGAGGGCGACGTGAGCCTGGGCGGCGAGCCGGTCTCGCTCGCCTCGGACGCCGCGCGCAGCCGGCTGCGGCTGGCCCGGATGGGTTTCGTCTTCCAGGACGGCCAGCTGCTGCCCGAGCTGAGCGCCCTCGAGAACGTCGCGCTGCCGCTGCTGCTGCTCGGACGCCCGCGCGCCGAGGCGTTCCGGCGGGCCGGTGACTGCCTGCAGTGGCTGGGGCTCGCCGGGCTGGAGGCGCGGCGTCCGGGACAGCTCTCCGGCGGGCAGGCGCACCGGGTGGCGATCGCCCGCGCCCTGGTCGGCCAGCCGGACGTCGTGCTCGCCGACGAACCGACCGGTGCGCTCGACCAGGCCACCGGCGCCGAGGTGATGCGGGTGCTCACCTCCGCGGTGGCGACCGCCGGCGCCAGCCTGGTGGTCGTCACCCACGACGCCCAGGTCGCCGACTGGTGCCAGCGCCACGTCGAGATCGTGGATGGCCGGATCAGCAACGACTTCCTCAGCCGGAGGGCCGCCTGATGCGCCAGTTCCGCATCGCCCCGCTGCTGCTGCGGGGCCGGATCCGCGCCGGCAGCGGACTGATCGATCTGCTGGCCGTCCTCGCGTTCACCGTCAGCAGTTGGCTGCTGCTGTCCGTGCTGGCGGGGGTGAACGTGTTCGTCGATCGCCAGAACGACCCGCCGGCGGACTTCGTGGCCGCCCTCGGCGGCAACGCCGGCTACGGTGCGTCGCAGCTGCCGGTGTGGACGCTGCTGGCCGCCTGCGCCGGCGTCCTGCTGATCGTGCCGCTGGTCACCCTCGGCGCGGCCGCCGCCCGGATGGGTGCGCTCGGCCGCGACCAGCGGCTCTCCACGCTGCGGCTGCTCGGCATCACCGGCGGCCAGGCGGTCGCGCTGAGCACCGTCGAAACGATGCTGGCCGCGCTGGCCGGGGGAGTGCTCGGCACCGTCGGCTACCTGCTCACCCTGCCCGCCTGGGCGGCGATCGGCTTCCAGGCCACCCCGCTCAGCGCCGGCCAGATGCTGCTGCCCGCCTGGGCGATCGCGGCCACGGTCGCGGCGATGGTGGTGCTGGCCGGCCTCAGCTCGGTCACCGGGCTGCTGCGGCTGACCATCTCGCCGCTGGGGGTCGCCCGGCGGGCGCCCCGCCCGGCGCTGCGGCTGTGGCGGCTGCTCGCGCTGCCGCTGGCGATCGGCGCCTGGCTGGTGGTCGCGCCGACCCTGAACCTGGCCCGCGACTTCGTCTTCGGGGCCGCGGTGATCCTGATCGTGCTCGGGCTGTTCATGGGCGTCATCAACCTGGTCGGGCCGTGGCTGCTGCAACTGCTCGGGCTGCTGCTCACCCGCTCCGGCAACCCCGCGGTGCTGCTGGCCGGACGCCGGCTGCTGGCCGACCCGAAGAGCGCCTGGCGGTCGGTCTCGGGGCTGGCGTTCGTCGGCTTCACCGGGGGCGCGCTGGTCAGCCTCCCCGACTTCGGCGCCTACACCGACGATCCGCTGTTCCGCATCCTGGCCGACGACATCCGCACCGGCACCTACCTGACCGTCGGCATCGCCTTCGCGGTGGCGGCCACCTCGACGCTGCTGAATCAGGCGTCCGCCGTCCTGGACCGGCGGCGTGAGCTGCGCCAGCTGGCCAACCTCGGGGTGCCGGGCGGCCTGCACGACCGGACCCGGCTGGTCGAGGTGGTGGCACCCGCCGCCCTCAGCGCGCTCGGTTCCGGCGGGCTGGCGATCCTGTTCTTCGCCCAGCTGCCGACCATGACGCCCACGCCGTTCGGTCCGATCCTGTTCGGGGCGTCCCTGCTCGCCGGCATCGCGCTGGTGTGGGCGGCGGGGGAGGCCTGCCGTCCGGTACTCCGCACGGCGCTGGCCGGCGTCGGGGTGCGCGCCGAGTAGCGGAGCCGCGTCCGATTGGCCGGACGGACGCGGCAGTAGGCTGAGACATGGACCTGTCCGGTTTCTATTCGCTGATGGCGGTGACCTGCTTCACCCTCGTCGGGCTGTGGTGGACGGTGATCGAACGGCACCCGGAATGGAAGGCTGATCGCCTGCACCGCAGATTGGCGGGCGGGGTCTATCTCTCGTTCCTGCTGCCCGGCCTGATGAGCACGTTCGCACAGGTGGACGCCGGCAATCCGCTGATCTGGCGGTCGAGCTTCACGATCGCCGCCGTGGTCGGGGCCGTGAACAGCGTGCGACTCCTCGGCGTCGACCGCAATCCGCAGCGCGGCCCGTTCCGCAGATTCCGCTGGCTGGTGGTGATCATCTACGCCGTGATCGCGCTGCTCGGGGCCTTCCCGCCCGTGGCGGCCCTGTTCGGGACGGCGCCGCTGCAGGCGGCTGCGATCGCGCTGATCCTGCTCGTTGTGCTCGCCCACGGCCTGGCCTGGGAGTTCATGATGGAGTCCCGTGAGCCCCCCGATGCCTGACCCGGACCCGGCCGGCAACGCGGCCAGCACGGACGCCGCTGGTCGCGCGGCATGCGGCCCTCCGGACTCGCTCGTCTAGAGTGCCCGTGTGGCGCCGGGCATCTCGACAGGAACGGACGCCGTCCGTCGCCTGGGGGTCTGGCTGGCCGCCGCCGGCGTCCTGCTGGCCGGCTGCACCGCCGGCGCACCCGACGGGGTCGTCAGCACCGCCCCGTCCACCACGGACGCCGGCACCGCCAGTGGCCCGCCCACGGCCTCGACAACACCCGCGCCGACGCCGACCGGCCTGCCGGCGGGCATGACCGAACGAGTGATCTTCGGCGATCCCTGGTCGACGAACCCGCGCCGGGTCCACGCCATCGCCGACTCGGCGGTCGCGCTGGCCCGCAAGGCCCGGCGCGGCCAGACCCTTAACCTGTCGATGTTCAACATGACCTATCCGGGCGCCGCGGAGGCGTTCATCGCGGCGCACCGTCGCGGCGTCGACGTGCGCATCCTGCTCAACGGGGAGGGCGCGCGCTCGCGGCAGGTCCGCCTGTTGCGCGCGGCGCTCGGCGGCAACACCAAGGCCCGCTCGTGGGTGAAGACCCGGGCGGGCGGCATCCGCATGCACTCCAAATTCCTCCTGCTCTCGAAGCACGGCGGACAGGGCCCGGTGGTGTGGGTGTCGTCGGGGAACCTGACCAGCTCCAGCGGCCGCGACCAGGCCAACGACGCGATCGTCACCACCGGCGACCAGCCGCTGTACGACTTCCTGCTCGCCCAGTTCCAGCTGATGCGCAAGGGAGTGACGAACCCCACGCTGCTGTCGCGGACCGCGACCACTCCGACCGCGAGCCTGCGCACCTTCCCGCAACCGAAGAAGGGGCCCGCGAACGATCCGGTGCTGGCCGTGCTCAACGACATCCAATGCGTGCACGGCGATCGGCGCACCACGATCCGGATGGCTCAGCTGTTCCTGACCGACGAGCGGATCTACGTCGTCCAGCGGCTCCGCGACCTGGTCGAGCAGGGCTGCCGGCTGCGGATCGTCGGCTACCTGACGGTGTGGAGCCCGGACGCCCAGCGCGCGCTCACCGCCCCCGGACCGGGCCGCGTCGACCTACGCGAGGGGAAGGGCGCCGCGATCCACACCAAGATCACCACCATCGACGGCTGGGACGCCGCCGGCCGGCCGCTGCTGCGGGCGGTGATCGGTTCGCACAACCTGACCGGCCGCGCCCTGAGCCGGACGCCCGACGGAGTCAACGACGAACTGATGATGCAGGTCTGGAACCCCGCCACGGTGCGCAGCTACAGCGCCTGGGTGGACCAGGTGATCGCCCGGCACAGCAAACCGGCCGGACGCGGCTGATGGCGGCGGGTCAGCCCTTCGACCGGCGGTTCCGCCGGGCCGTGCGCCGGCGTCCCTCGGCGCGGACTCCGGCCGGCGGCCCCACCGCGGCGGCGGCACGCTACCCCTACGATCACCCCATGGGTCTACGCACTCTGATCCTGGCAGCGGGCGTGGGGGCCGGTCACAACCAGGCCGCCAGCGCCATCGAACAGGCGCTCGCCGAGCTTCCGGACGTGGACCGTGCCCAGCGGATCGACATTCTCGAGACCACCAACGAGGCCTTCCAGAAGCTGTACGACGACGGCTACTTCGCGCTCGTCGCCGAGGCGCCCTGGGTGGTCGGCTGGGGCTACGACAGCCAGGACTCGCCGTTCAAACTCGCGCCGCTGGTGCAGTGGTGGGATCAGCTGAACACCACCTCGCTGGTGCGGCAGATTCGCGACTACGACCCCGATCTGGTGATCTGCACCCACTTCCTGCCGGCGCGGCTGGTGGCGTTGATGCTTGCCCGGAGGCAATTGCGGGCGTCGCTGAGCGTGGTGACCACCGACTACGACTTCCAGGGGTTGTGGCTCACCACGCCGTTCAACCACTTCTTCGTCGCGCGCGACGAGGCCGCCGAACACATGGCCAGCCTCGGCGTCCCGCGCGACCGGATTCTCGTCTCGGGCATCCCGGTGCAACCCGGACTGGCCGACCAGGTCGACACCGCGGCCATCGGGGAGCGGTTCGGGCTCGACCCCGAGCTGCCCATCGTGCTGATCTCGGCGGGGGCGTCCGGCGGCAGCTACACGCTGAACATCGTCCGGCAGGTGCGGCGCAGCGAGCAGCGGTTCCAGGCGGTCGTCGTGTGCGGGCACAGCGAGCAGCTGCGCAAGGACGTCGACGCGGCGGTCAGCGGGACTTCGGAACGGTTCCGGGTGCTCGGCTACACCACCGAGATGGCCGATCTGATGCGGATCTCCAGCCTGTTCGTGGGCAAGCCGGGCGGGCTGTCGTCGTCGGAGTGCATGGCCGCCGGGCTGCCGATGGTGATCATCAACCCGATTCCCGGCCAGGAGGTCCGCAACGCCGACTTCCTCGTCGAGGAGGGTGCCGCGGTGCGCTGCAACTACTCGACCACGGTCGGCTACAAGATCGACACCCTGCTGGCCGATCCGGAGCGGCTCCGGGCGATGGCGGCCAACGCGCGCCGGATCGGACGCCCGGACGCCGGCCGCACCGTCGCCAAGGCGGCGCTCGAGGTGCTCACCCAGCCGCTGTGGATCAGCCGTGAGGCGCAGAAGGCCATGTTGTCGGCGAGCGAGGAGGGGATTCCGGTCGCCGACCTGCCCGCCGAACGCAGGCTGCGGACGTTGACCGATCCGGCGACCGGTGCCTCACTCGCCGTGGCCACGGAGGCGCAGCTGCGTCCGCTCGGGGTGACCAGCTGGTCGACCTCGGTGCGGATGCCCCGCAAGGCCCTCCGGGCGCTGCGCTGGCAGCCGGACAATCTCGACCTGGTGGTGACCGGGCGCTGGTTGCTGGGCGGCGAGCGATCCCGGATCTTCGGCCTGACCTGACCTGACTGACCTGACCGGGCCGACCCCATCCGGCCCTCTCCGACGGCCGCTACCGGACGCCGCACTCCTGACCGACCGTGACCTCGGTGGGATGCACGATCGGGGTGGTGCGCACCTTCAGTGGGCCGTAGGTCCCCGGCGGACCGGTGAAGGTGACCTTGACGGTGACCTTCTTGGCGCCGAGATCCTGCACGGTCATGAACGACGGGACCGGGCGTCCGAGATCCTTGGAGTCGATCGGACGCCAGTTCCAGGACTTGTGCGGCTGCCGGACCTGTTCGGTGACCTTCGTGCCGGGCGGGCCGTAGATGAAGACTTGGGTGCGGTAGACCTTGGTGTTCACGTCGCCCGTGACGTAACTGGGCAGCTTGAGGGCCTGCGCCTTGGTGAGATCCAGCCACAGCGTGGTCGACACCGTGTAGGTCCTGCTGCCGTCCGCGGCACAACTGGTGGTCGCCTTCACCTGGGCCTTCAGGTAGTAGTCGATCTTGGAGCCCAGCGAGGCGTCACGATAGAAGACGCCGATCGTGGTCGAGTCGTTGTTGTCCTTCGGCAGGATGCCCGCGATCGGGGTCCCCGCCAGCTGCTGCTGGATGGCCGGGTCGGCGCTCCAGAACATGACGCTTCCGGTGTCGATCCCTTCGGCGATCGCGTTCAGCAGCTTCGGGGCGTCGAACTTGCCGGTGACCAGCTTGTCCATCACCGACATCGCGACCTTCTTGAAGATCTCGTCCGCCACCTCGGGTTCGTAGAGCTGGTAGGCGCGGCTGAGCAGGAACGAGACGGCGTTCTCGCTGGTGATCTTGTGACCGTCGACCGTGACCGGGCCGGTCGCCCGCATCACCCGAGCCAGCGCCAACGGGTCGACCGAGATCACTCCGTCGATCCGTCCCGGATCGATGTCGCGGTTCCAGAATGCCCGGATCGTCTTGGCGGCGGTGGGAAAGTCGGGGCGTCCGACGCTGGTGTTGAGATGGGTGACCAGATAGTCGTTGTACAGGTCGAGGGCGCTCTTGTCGATGTCGGTTCTGACCGGTTTGCCGCTGCGGTAGTCGGTGCTGTCGGCTTGCTTGACGATCTTCGCGCCGCCGTCGGAGAACCTGATCAGGCTCTGCGACGCGACGCTGCCACCGAGCGCCAACACCTCGGCGTTGCTCTGTGCGGCCAGCAGATAGTTGCGTGGGCCGTCGGCGCCGAGCATGCCGGGCAAGAGCTGGAGCACGGGGTCGGCGGCGGCCAGCACGTCGCCGAGCTGGTCGACGCCGTCGCGCACCTGGGGAACCAGATCGGTACTGGTGCGAACCTGCTGGAGTTCGGCGGTCAGCGAGCTGACCTCGCCCGCGCCGCGCTGCATCACCGGAAGCAGTCGCTTCAACGGCGGGTCATCGCTCTCGCCGTCCAGGGCCTGTAGGGCGGGAATGGCCAGGCCGGCGCTGAGTTGGTGCATGGCCTTGGAGGCGATCCGCACCGCCTTCAGGTTGGGCCCCACCGTGGGCAGCTGCTCGGCCGCGCCCCACACCGGATCGCTGCTGGCGGCCACCGCGCTCTCCGACCGGTCGGCGATCACCTGAAGCGCCGCCTTCGGATCGCCACCCCGGCGAAGGTCGCCGAGGGCCGCTTGGGCAGCGGTGAGGTCGGCCCGGACACTCAGCACCCGCGACCCGAGCCACCAGGCCAGACCGGCCAGCACGATCACAACGAACACCGCGGACAGCAGGATCCAACGTGCGCGTCGGCGCCGGGCGGTCGGACGCCCCGGCGCGTGATCAGGGGAGGGGGTGTTGGCGTCCGCCGCCTCGGAATTCGAATCGGCAGTCGTCATGGGCTCGATGGTAGCCATCGCGCACGCCCGACGACGGCCGGCGACGCCCACCGGGCGTCGCGCAGCGGGCAAAGGTTGGTGACCGGGGCACTAGATTGACCAGATCAGTCCACGACGCGCGAGGGGACCATGGTGGCGGCTGAGGATGCGCGGAAACCCGCGCACGCGCTGCGGTGGGCGATCGACACCGCCGCCACGCCGGGCCGTTGGGGCGACCTGTGGGGCGACACCCACTTCGCGAACTCCCTGGCCGGCGCGTTGCGCCGACTCGGGCAGCAGGTCACCGTCGATCGGCGGGACACCAGAGACCGTCCCGACCGGGCGCAGGACGACGTCATCCTCGTCCTGCGCGGTCTGCCGATCGACCCACCGAAGCCGGGCCCCGTGCGTCTGCTCTGGGTGATCTCGCACCCGGACGAGGTGACCGCCGACGAGGCCCGCCGCTACGACGCCGTTTTCGCCGCCTCACCGGCCTGGGCGAGCGAACGCGGCCGGGAGTGGGGTGTCCCGATCACACCGCTGCTGCAATGCACCGACGTCGAGCTGTGCCATCCGGCGCGCGCCGACGATCCCGGTGGTGGCGGCGTGCTGTTCATCGGAAACGCCCGGCGGGGGGCGCACCGCCCGATCGTCGACTGGGCGGCGGAGGTGACCGAGGTGGATATCGTGGGCACCGGCTGGGAGGAGACCGGACACGCCCACCGCCTGCTCGCCAGGTCCGTGCCCAACGCCGAGGTCGGCGCCCGCTACGCCTCCGCGGCTGTCGTCCTCAACGATCATTGGGCGGACATGCGGCGGGCCGGTTTCGTGTCGAATCGGCTGTTCGACGCGGTGGCCTGCGGAGCCCGCGTGCTCAGCGACCCGATCGACGGCGCCGAGGCGCTCTTCGGGGGCAGCGTCGTCGCCTGCGGCTCGCCCGGCGAAGTCCGGACGGCGCTGTCCGCCGATCCCGACTCGGTGTGGCCGCAGCGGTCGGATCGGCTGGCGGTCGCCGAGCGGGTCCGGGCCGAGCACTCCTTCGACCGCCGCGCCGAGGCGTTGCTGGAGCGGGCGCTCGCCGTGCGCGACGGCCGGGACGCGCAGACCCGCGGTTGGTGGGCGCGGGCGAGGCGCCGGCTCCGACGCCGCTGACCGGGGAAGGCCCGACCCTCAGGTCAGCTTGGTGACCTTGCCGCCGCTCTGCTTGTGGATGGTGGCGCCCTTGTTGCGGGCGAACGAGTTGGTGACGGTCGCCAGGGCCGCCTTGGTCTTGACCAGGATGCCGTGCTTGCGATTGGTGTCGAACAGCACCGACCGGGTGATCCGTCCGGCCGTGCCCTTGCCGGAGATCACCAGGCCATTGCCCTTGTTGGCGGCGACTCGGTTGCCGTCGCCGCTGACGTTGAACTTGGCACCCTCGGTCACCGTGATGCCGTCGGCGCGGCCGTCGGCGATCGTGTTGCCGTCCTCGACGGTCAACGTGCTCTTCACCGACACCGAGACGTTGCTGCGGCCCGAGGTGGTGATGGTCGTCTTCTGCACGGTCGCCGACCCCTTGGACGGAACGGACAGGCCGTACTGTGCCGAGCCGGCGATGGTCACCCCGGTGAGCCGGAGCTTGGTGCCTGAACCGGAGGCCAGGACGCCGTTGTAGCCGTTGCCGGTGACCACGCTGTCGCTGAGCGAGGCCCGGACCCCCGGGGTGGAGCCCAGGCCGTGGCGGCCGTTCCCGGACAGGGTGACCTGGTTGAGGGCGACGTCCACCGCACCGGTCAGGGAGGCGCCGCAGACCTTGTTCGACGACATGCTCGTGCGGGTGACGACGGCCCGCGCGGAGGCGACGCCCAGCCCGTGCCCGGTCTTCCCGGTGGTGGAGCCGGTGACGGCGAGCCCGTTGCCGTCCAGGATGCTGTCGACGATGGTGCCGACCGTGCCGGCCGAGAGCTGGATGCCGTTGCGGCGATTCCTGGTCGCCTGGACGTGGTTCGCGCTGACCGTGGACGCGTCGGCGTAGACCCCGTCGTTGACATTGCCGGTGCTGGTGATGCCGGTCAGGGTCAGTGTCGACTTCGCGTAGGCGGCGATGCCGTTCTTGGCCGCGTTCCGCACCGTGAGTTGGGCCAGCCGGACGTCGGACGCCTTGACGCCGACAACGCCGTCCGACTTTCGCGAGGCGTCCCAGCTGCCGCCGTACACGCCGCCGGTGACGTCGTTGAACCACAGCATCTGTCCGGCGGCTCCGGTCAGCACGACGGTGGTGGAGGGCTCCGCGACGAGATAGACGTGGCTCGCGAGCCGGATCTGCGCGTTGATCTGGAGATTCCCGGCCGGCAGGGCGACGACCCGTGGCAGCTCAGCGGTGGCGGCGGACTTGGTTGCGCCGGCCAGTTCGCTGGTCACGTCGCCGGTATGACCGATCCGTACCAGCTGATAGGGCCCGGTGATGCCGAGTGCGCCGGTCGCGTCGTCCAGCGTGGCGGCCTGCGCGTGTGGGCCGACGAGGAGGCCGGCGAAGGTGGTGATGATCGCGGCGAATAGGGTGAAGGTCCGCCGGCGGGGGGTGGTGGCTGACATGATGTCCGGGTTCCTGGGTCGAGTTGTGCTGCTTCCCCCATGCCCTGCATTTCCCCGAGGAACGAAGTTTAGCGCACCCGTTCGCCCACGGGATCAGCCCGTCGTGCGCTCCACCGCCAGCTCGGCCCGATCGTCGCTGCTGGCCAGCCGGACCCGCGTCTCCCCGTCGCCGACCTGCTCGACGGCGGCGTCCGGCGGGCGGCGCAGCCAGCGGTCGGTTCGGCCGGTGGAGGTGAGGAAACCGAGCCGGACGAGGTAGGACCCGTCCGGCAGGTCCCGCAGCGGCACGTCGACCTCTCCGGTGTGCTGGCGTGGGTCGGTTTCGTCGGCCCGGACGCCGACCGGCCACTCCGCGACCGTCCGCTCACCGTTCCGGAAGGCGACGACGATGCCGTCCAACGCGGTTTCCAGGTGCGTCGCACCCCGAATCCTGAGCCGCAGACGGAACCGCAGCCGACCATCGTCCAGGGACAACTCGTCGGCCCAGGCGCGGGTGGCGCCGGTGCGCAGCAGGACGCGGGTCGACTCGGTGGTGGTCGGTAGATCGAGGTACAGGTCGCCCCGGTGGGCGCGCAGTCGCCGCATGCTCGCGTCCAGGCACCGGAAGCTGGTCAGATCGCCCTCCAGCATGGTGACGTAGGCCGCCCGCTGATCGGCTCCGGTGGTGGCCTGCTCGATGACGTCGGTCGGGATGCCGGCGATCACGGCCCTGGTGCGGGCGAAGAATTCGGGCAGTCGCTCGCTCGGCAGGACGTCCGGGGCCCGGCGCGCGAAGCCCTGGAAGCTGCGGACGATGAACGCCTGGAGCAGCGGACGCCGGCCCGCCGGCAGCCGTTTCGCCATCGCGGAGAGGGTTTCGATCACCTGCAGGTGGTCCCAGTAGTTGTCCAGCCGGGTGAAGTGGCCGTCCATCACCGACCCGCCCTCGGCGCGCTTGCGATAGCGATGAACCACGTCGCCGACGAGAACGAACCGGGGCACCCTCAGCATGGCCGGCACGTTGACGACCGTGTCCTGATGGTGGATCCCCTCGGCGAACCGGAGGCCCGAGCGACGCAGCCAGCCGGTGGAGTACAGCTTGTTGCAGGTGCGTGCGTCGTGCACCAGTTGCGGCACCTGCTCGATCGGCACCGGCCTCACGGTGCCCGCCCGGTAGCAGGACGACCAGATCCACTCCCGCCCGACCGGGAACTGCTCGGTGGCGCCGACGGCCAGGTCGAGGCCGTACCGTGCCAGGCCGCCCGCCAGCAGCTCGATCGCGCGCGGGGTCAGCTCGTCGTCGCCGTCGAGGAAGAGCACGTGCTGGGTGCCGACCAGATCGAGGCCGTGGTTGCGGGCCGCGCCGGCCCCGGGACCCCGGTTGGGCTGGTGGACGACGTCGATGCGGGGATTCTCGGCGGCGTACCGATCGGCGATGTGGCCGGTGTCGTCGGTGCTGCCGTCGTCCACAACGAGGATGCGGCAGCGCTCCCACCAGGTCTGCCCCAGCACCGAATCGAGACACGCCGCGAGGTATCGCTCGACGTTGTGCGCCGGCACCACCACGGTGATTCCCGGCTGCAGCCGGCGGAAGACGCCGGTCAGTAGGCCCATCGGTCAGCCCTTTCGGCCGGGAGTGGGGAATGCTCGCAGCAGCCGCCGCATTCGCCGCCGGACGCCGCCGGCGATCCGGCGCAGATCGATGGCCGGGGGAGGGGGACCCGCCACGGCGGCCGGGTGGCGGAACTTCGCCTCGGCGTGGGCGTCGACCAGCAGCCGGTGAAGGGCCTGGGCGTCGGCACCCGGGTCGAGCCGGCCGAGTTGAGTGACCAGGTCGACGCCGAGCCGCACGGCCTGGTCGCGGGCCTGCTGCAGCACCCGGTAGATCACGGCGCCCACCTGTTCGGCGACCTCCGGCTCGAACCGGCGACCGTGCACCAACCGGAACATCTCCACCGCGCAGACGAAGTAGCCCCGGGCGGCCACCGCCCGGCTGGCGGTGCCCATGATCGAATCCGGTCGCAGGCGGCGTCCGTACAGCCGCACCGGCAGGTGGGCGGCTCGCCGGGCCGCCAGCATCACCTGGAAGGTGAACAGGTTGTCCTCGTGGGAGATGCCGGGCCGGAATCGGATGCCGGCCCGATCGATCAGGCTGCGCCGCGCCAGGTAGAGACAGGCGCTGGCCCGGTAGTGCTTGCGCGTGTTCATCCGGGTCAGCAGGACGGGGCCGGTGGCGACCTCGGTGTAGTCGCCGGGGCGTTGGTAGAAAGTGGCCATCCGACGCCAGCGGCGGTCACCGACGCCGGGCTCGCGCAACGACTCGGCGTCGAAGCCGAGCAGGTCGAGCTCGTCGGCGTCCGCGCGGGCCACCAGCTCGGCGAGCGCGTCGATGCGCCAGAAGTCGTCGCTGTCGACGAAACACAGGTACCGTCCGCGAGCCTGCCGCAACGCGGCGTTGCGCGCGACCGACTGGCCACCGTGCGGCAGCGTCAGGACGCGGACGCGGTCGTCGGTGGCCGCGATGCGGGCCAACAGGGCCGCACTGCTGTCGGTCGAGCCGTCGTCGGCGCAGATCACCTCAATCCTCACCCCGGTCTGGCCCAGGATGCTGTCCAGGCAGGCCTGCAGATAGCCCGCCGTGTTGTGGACCGGGATGATGACGCTGACATCGGGGCCGTCGGGCGTCACGTCGCCGGCGTCGGTGACGTCGGCGGGCGCGGCGTCGCTCTGGCCGGCCGCGGGTCCGGAGGCCATCAGGCTCAGCAGCGTGGCGTGGGTCTCGGCGCGGTCGGCGGCGGCCTGTTGCTCGACGCGCCGCAATCGGTCGAAGAGCAGCTCGGCGGTGGTCCGTTGCTCGATCGCGGCGAGCTGAGCCGGGTAGTCGCGTCTCAGGAAGTAGTCGTCCGCGCGGCCGGTGACGCCGAATCGTGGCAGCACGTCGTCCCGCAGCGCCTCATGGACGGTGGCGAAGGATGCCGCCGTGCCGGCCTTGCGCAGCCCGGTCAGGCCGACCTCGACGACCAGATTCACGAACGCCCGCTCCAGGTCCGGCCACCGTCCGAGATGCTCGAGTTCGTCACGGATGGCCCGCAGTGCCTCGACGAAGTCCAGTGGGGACTCGTGCAGGGTGGACTGCAGGCTGGTGCCTTGGCCGATCACGTAGTCGATGCCGTAGGACTCGATATAGCTGATCCGCTGTGCCTGGGCCATCGCGAGCGCGGTGAAGTAGAGGTCGTTGGTGCGGCGCAGTTGCTGGAAGCGCAGCCCTGTGCGGGCGATGAAGTCGGCCTTGAATAGCTTGTTCCAGGGCGCCGGGTTCACGGCGAGAAAGAGGTGATCGCCGAGCGCGTCGGCAGCCAGCGGCGTGCGCCGGGGAAAATGGCGGAGCCGAACGCCCCATTCCACCGGGGCGACGTCGCCGGTGGATTCGTCGACGATCCGGAATCGGGTCAGCACGATGTCGGCGTCGTCGGCGACCGCCTTGTCGTGCAGTTCTTCGAGTAGCGTCGGAGCGAATCGATCGTCCCCGTCGAGAAAGGCCAGGTAGTCGCCGGTGGCCCGCGCCAGGCCGGCGTTGCGGGCAGCGCCGGCACTGCCGACGGCCGGTCCGGCAAGGCGATGGACCCGGGCATCGGTGGCCGCGACCGCGTCGATGATCGCCGCGGTGGAATCGGTCGATCCGTCGTCCACGACGATGATCTCGAGATCTGTCAGCGTCTGGGCGGTGATGCTGGTCAGGCAATCACGCAGCCGCCGCTCACCGTTGCGCACGGGAACGATGACGGACACGGCGGGCATGTGCTCCCCAGGGGTAGGCGGTGGCGGCGTCCAGCAGCCTAGCGTGACCAACCATCGGCCTGGGCGCCCACTCGGGTGCACCGATTCACGGCTGAAGAGAGGCTGAGATTTGCCGGTCATCAAGGTGGAGTCCAGGCCCGACTGGGTAGCGGGCGGGTTGCCCCGCTACACTCAGGACCCTAATCGCAAACCGCCGGGGGAATCTCTCTCGGAAAGATAAGGCTGTAGGGGAATATCCCCAGGAAAGGGTTCGGCGAATGCGCGTGGTTCGGAATATGGCGGTTGCCGTCGTGAGTGTGTTGCTGATGGTGACGGCCCTGGTCGGTCCCGGGGGAGGCGCCGCTCAGGCGGCGGCGGCAGAGGGCAAACTGACCTTGGTCGCCGGGCAGGTGATCACGGCCACCTTCTCCGGAACCAAGCTCGACAAGAACCGGCAGGTCAGCCTGGACAAGTCCACCGACAACGGTGTCACCTGGACGTCGATCAAGACGGCGAAGATGAG
>WBZS01001957.1_pt1 | contig 14157 bp, 12 predicted proteins | sample 5204201 | NCBI WGS metagenome assembly WBZS01 (sample SAMN12344357, study PRJNA552823) | activated sludge metagenome | biome: Activated sludge suspended growth; feature: Nitrification reactor; material: Wastewater; isolation source: activated sludge from nitrification reactor of wastewater...
TGCGGATATTAGGCTGATGATACCAACCTTACCCGAAGAGGCCGGCCAACGGCTCGCATCAGCTGCGTGGCGGATGAACCGAGGCCGCGTCGCCCGCAGGCGCGCCGGTGAACCGAAGCCGCTCGGATTTGGGGCCCCAGTTAGCCACGTCAGCTGCATGCGTTCGTTAGGCGCGTGCGGGCTCGCTACTTCTCGCTCGTTTGAGGCATATTGGCGGTGAAGGCGTCATGTCCAGTCACGTCCCTGTACGCGTCTCGAAGCCGATTCCGCTCGCGATCGGAATCGGCGTTTACAATCGCTTGCACAATGTCACGATAGCACTCGGAAGGACACCAGATAGCCATTTTGAGCCGTGCTAATGCCGCCGTGGCGTTCGGCGTTCCGGACACAACTTCCTTCAAGTTTTGCTCAACATGGATATTCAGTGGAGCTTGCACACTGAGCGGGATTACTAAGACCAGCAGGATACCCGCCAATCCCATTGCGGCCGCCGACCACCGTGAGCGCGAGGCATCCCTCATGCGACTCAACTTGAACACCTCAACGGAATGTCGGATATAGATAAAGCCGGAAATGAACGGAAAGACGGCAAAGAAGGCGAGCACAATCATCAACAACCCGATCAAATCCGGGCCCTCGGTGACCATCGCAACTAGGAAGCCTAAGGAGATCTCAACAGTCCGCAGCAGCGCCACACCCAAGATGATCAGTAAACATCCACTACACATGAATGCAGTAGCACACACAGTCGCTAGTTTAGGTCGCCAAGTCGGGATCACCAGCCAGATCGTCAGAAGGGGTATTGCCGCCATCATCGACAGAAGGGCGGCAACGTGTAGATCAAACCAGCCTCCGCTCGCGAGTCCGTCCTGTCCGCCCGTGAAGATGCCGGAGCCAAAGAGCATTGCGCCAATGGGCAACAGTAGGCCGAAAATGCCCTCAAACGCCAACTGTAGCGCAGACGTTCGCCTTTGTTTGGCAGGAAATATCGTCATTTTGCCCCCTTTGCAACCATACTCAACAATCTGATCAAGCGCCTAACATATAAGTAGACTGCCTGGCTCGGCCACGGCGATGATGCCATTGTGTCGCGGGCGAGGGTTTTGTGCAACTGGCCAGGAAATGCGTTTCTGGACGGGCAAGGACCGGATTGCAGCAATGCCCGCCGAAGCGGGGGCAAGGGACGGCAGTCGGGCATGGGCATTGAATGCGCCAGAAAAACGGCAGCGAAACCCGACCAGCTTTGAATGAAAAGACCTCTGTACCGGCCCAAAAAGCGGCTGGCCGGTACAGGGGTTTGATGGAAAGGAAAATGCGGCAGATCGATCGGAAAGGCGATCAGAGCGCCTTGACGAACAGGGCCTCCGTGCCCTCACTCTTCTCGAGCTTGAAGCCGCGCTCCTGCAACGCCCGAATCATGCGCGCATTGTCATGCGTGGTCTCAGCCGTGATCCGCTTGAAGCCCCACCTGCGAGCGACCTCGATGCCGTAATCGGTCAGCAGCCGGCCAACGCCACGCCCCTGCCAGGCATCCTCCACCAACACCGCATACGAGCAACTCTCGGCGTCACCCTCAGCCACCAACCGCACCGCACCCACAAACTTGCACTGATCATCCTCACAGACCTGGGCCATGATCGCGATCTCGCGATCGTAATCCGTGAAGACATACCGCGCCGCAAGCTCGTGCGTGGCTTCCTTGAACAGGAAGCGGAACCGATAGCGCAACGTCTGCGCCGACGAACGCATGATCAACTCGCGCCACTGCTGCTCGTCTTCAGGTCGGATCGGACGCAGCAACACCTCAGTGCCATCCTTGAGCGTGGTCTCGCGGACCAGTTCCTCCGGGTACGGCCGGATCGCCAGGTGCGAATACTTGCGTCCACCCGCCCGCTGCCGCTCGGTGTTCACCACCACGCGCGCATCTAGCGCGATCACATCCTGAGGCCCGGCCAGCAACGGATTGATGTCCAGCTCGCTGATCTCGGGATGATCGGCCACCAGGTACGAAAACCGCATCAGCACTTCGATGAGCTTGTCGAGATTGGCCAACGGCCGCCCACGATACCCCTTCAGCAACGGATACGACTTCAGGCTCTCCAACATCCGCCGCGCCAACCGCTCGTTCAGCGGCGGCAGGCCCAACGCCCGGTCCGCATAGAGCTCGGCCGTCACACCCCCCATGCCCACCAGCAGGATCGCGCCGAAGACCGGGTCGCACTTGGCGCCCACGATCAACTCGGTGCCGTTGCGGGTGTCGACCATCTTCTGCACGGTGACGCCCTGCACGTCCGCATCCGGACGTTTGGCTTTCGCGCTCTTGACGATGCGGTCAAACGCCGCCCGAACTTCACCCTCGGTCTGCAGGTTCAGGGCCACACCGCCCACGTCGGTCTTGTGCGTGATCTGCGGCGAAAGCACCTTGAGCACGACCGGATAGCCGATCTTCTCGGCCAGCTTGACGGCCGAGTCCGCGGTGTGTGCATCCTCCGGCCGGATGACCGGGATGCCGTACGCCGCCAACAGGTTCTTGGAGTCGGTCTCCGAAAGCACCGGCTCGGCGCCCTCGAGATTCGCCGGGATCAGGCCCTTGCGTTCCTCTTCACCCAACTCCACATCGACGTGCACATCCTTGGGGATCTCGTAAAGCACGTTGCGATTGCGCGCATACGACACAAGGTGCATGAAGGCTCGCACAGCAGGACCCGGCCGCACGTACGACGGCACACCGGCCGCGTTGAGGATCGCGCGCCCCGCAGCCACCGCCTGCCCGCCCATCCACGCCGCCAGCACCGGCTTGTCGCTGCTCTTCGCCGCGCTCGCGATGATGCGCGCGGTCTCGGTCGGGTCGGTCATGGCCTGCGGCGTCAGGATCACGAGCACGGCATCCACGTTCGGATCGGCCAACGTGATGCTCATGGCCTCCGCATAGCGCTCCGCCGGCGCATCGCCGAGCACGTCAACGGGGTTGTTGTGCGACCAGAAGGCCGGCAACGTCGCGTTGAGCTTGGCCAGCGTGTCTTCCGACAGTTGCGCCAGCTTGCCGCCCTCGCCGATCAGCTTGTCGGTGGCGATGACGCCCGGGCCGCCGGCGTTGGTCACGACGCCCAACCGGTCGCCCTTTGGCAGCCGCTGCCGGCCGAGCAGGGCCGCGCAGTCGAACATGTCGTCGAGATCGTAGACGCGCTCGATGCCCGCGCGCTGGAAGGCCGCATCGTACACGGCATCCTCACCGGCGAGCGCGCCGGTGTGCGAGGCCGCAGCCTTGGCCGACTCGGCGAACCGGCCGGACTTGTAAGCCACGATCGGCTTGCCGCGCGAGAACGCGCGCGCCGCCGACATGAAGTCGCGGGGCTTGGGGATCGACTCGACGTACAGGATCATGGACTCGGTGGCCGGATCCTCGCCGAAGTAGTCGATCAGATCGCCGAAGGTCACGTCGAGCATGTTGCCGATCGAGACGAAATACGTGAAGCCGATGTCTTGCACCAGCGCCCAGTCGAGCACCGAGGTGCACAGCGCGCCGGATTGCGAGATGAAGCCGATGTTGCCGGCCTTCGGCATCGCGGCGTTGGCGAAGCTCAGGTTGATCTTGAGCGGGGGCACGATCACGCCCAGGCAGTTCGGGCCGATGATGCGCATCCCATCGAACTTGGCCTGCTCGGCCTTGACCTGCTCCTCGAGGGCCACACCCTCGGGCCCGATCTCGCGGAAACCGGCCGAGATGATGACGATGCCGCGAATACCGGCCTCGCCGGCCTGACGGATCAGCCCGGGCACCGTCGTCGACGGCGTGCAGATCACGGCCAGGTCCGGCACCTTGGGCAGGCTCGCCAGATCCGGAAAGGCCGGGATCGATTGGACCGAATCGCGCTTGGGGTTGATCGGATACACCGCGCCTTTGTAGCCGGTGCCGATCATATTGTGTAGAACGTTGTAGCCAACGCTCGACGGGTTGTCGCTGGCGCCGATCACCGCGACACGTTCGGGCTTGAAGATTTTGTCAAGGTTCCGAGTGGACATGTTCATCCCTCCAAGGATGGGTTATTTCGAGGCAAACCACCAGGCGCCGGCCGCGATCAGACCGGCTTCCACCAGCCCGCCGACGCCGACGAACGTAAACGCGCCGACCCAGAACTGGATCGGGAAGAGACGGATCAACGAGTCGGACCACAAGAACGTCCAGGTGCCGTCGGCAAAGAAGATCTTGTGGAACTGGACGAAGAGCGCGTCGAAGTTGATCGCGATGTAAGCGACCAGACCCAGGTACAGGATGATCGTCAATCCGGTCCCGAGCAGAAGCGCTCCGCGCAGGGCGCCGGCCGGCCCCCACTGCAGAAGCGCCAGGAACGACATCGCGGCCACGATCATGGCCACCACCCAGGCCTGCAGGGCCCCGCCCGTCACGACGCGCACATCGACCATGTGCGTGACTTCGCGCTCGTTATAAAAGAACTCGGGCCCGCGCTCAGCCGAATAATGAATGGCCGACTCGGGCGGCGCCACGACGCCATCCGGGAACTTCCAGTCCGCCAGGTCGCCGGCGGCGGGATCACCCAGAATGTACTGGATCGACAGCTTCGACCAGTGCAGCCGGTCAGCCTTTGTGAACCCGTAATAGTCGGCCGGAAACCCCGGGAGGTTGTAGATCGCGTCCGGGAAGAGCGGCGTCATCAACAACCGCACGTTCGTCAAACTGAGGACGATCGGGATGCTCACGATCAGGAGGATCCGGAACACCCAGGTCAGGCTTTCAGGCATCGACTTCTTCATCCGAGACAGCCCCATTCTACCGCCGAGCGTTAGCGGTCTTGCGTGAACGAACGTGAGACCTCGGCGGCGGGCCAGGGAGGATTATGGGCCCAAAACGCCGGATTGGCTACTGAAGCATTACAGCAATCGGGCCCGAGTTGGCGCCTTCCGATGTGACAACCGTCATACCCGAACGGGTGACTAGCGCCCCAGGTCCGACGTGTCGCCGTTGAGGAAGTAGCCGAGCACGATGGCGTCGGCATATTGCTCGACCGGCGCCCAGTCATCGGTGAAGACCGTGGTCGACGCCGGCGTGGGCTTGAGGTTCGCGGCGGCATCAGTCAGCGCCGCCCGCAGCACCGGATGCGCATCCGCGGGAAGTCGCGCCAGGTTATCGGCCAGGTTTGAGGCCGAGGTCGGTTGCATCGTGGCGTACATCATCGAATTGAAGCCGGTGTTGGGCACATCGACCACGTGCACCGAGGGGAAGACCGCACTCAGCGTGCCCGAGAGCGCCTCGATCAAGCGACGATCGCCGGGCGTCCGCCCGACGTTGATGACGAGGACGCCGTCGTCGGCCAGATGGCCGCGCACGATCTCGAAGAACTCGCGGGTCGTCATCTGCCACGGGATGTAGGGCGGCTTGTAGGCGTCGACGCCGATGACCGAGTACTTGCCCGGCAATTGCTCGAGCTCCCAACGGCCATCGCCGACGATCACGTTCAGGTTCGGCTCGGTCATGTCGAAGTACCGCCGCCCGACCTCGACCACGGCCGGGTCGATCTCGATCCCGTCGATCGGCACCGGCCCGAAGACGCCCGTGTACTGCTTGGCGACGGTTCCGGCCGCCAGACCGACCAGGGCCATGTTGCGCACCTCCGGCCGGGCATTGAAGTAGGGCGCCACCAGGAACAGGTCGAACGTGCCGCCGGTACGCATCGTGTTGGGGTTGTAGATCGAGTGGTAGACCAGGCTGTCGTTCAGGAAGAGCCAGCGCGTGTCGCCGGCCTGCGCGACCTGGATGAAGTTGTAGGCCGACTCGCGCTCCGAACCCGGCACGAGCTGCGCGCCCGGGTAGAGCGACTCGATCGGCCGCAACGAGCCGGCCGGCGAGAGCCAGGTGCCGAGCACCAGCAGCACAGGCAACACAAGCGCGGCGGCGCCGCGACGCGGATCCGAGCGCCACAGCCCGATTAGGGCCACGACCAGCAGGACCCCGGACAGCAACAGGAACGTCCCGCGAGTCCCGAGAGTCGGAACGAGCACCAGCACCGGCAGGAACGTTCCGAGGAGCGAGCCCATGGTGGACACGGCATAGATCCGGCCGGAAGCCGAGCCCGCGCTGGCGGCGTCGGTCACGGCCAGACGCACCGCGAACGGCGACGCGCAGCCCAGGAGCGTCACGGGCGCCGCGAAGAGCAGCAGCGTCCCCACGAAGGATCCGCCCAACAGCGCCAGGTTGACGCTGCCCATCGCGACAGCCGCGAAACGCAAGACGGGCTGCGCGATCAAGGGCGTAAGCCCGGCCAGAAACGCGCCGACCGCCAGGATGAGATAGAACGTGCGCGGATGCGGTGAACGATCGGCCCAGCGGCCGCCGAGGAAATAGCCGGCGGCGAGGTAGAGCAACATCAGGCCGATGATGTTGGCCCACACCAGGTTGCTCGACCCAAAGACGTTGCCGACCAGGCGCTGGGCCGATATCTCGATGCCGAGCACGACCATGCCGGAGACGAAGACGGTGAAGAGGAGATAGCGTTGGGATTGCGGTTTCACAGCGGGCGAGTTTCTCCGATCCCATCGCAAAGCGCAAGTGCCATACACGCATCGGCCGCGAACTGCGTTTTTCGCGACTCGGCAAGTGCCATCACGAAATCGACGCTGATCGCGGCCGGTCGGCGAAACATGAGGCCACGCGAGCGGCGCGGTAAGCGACTCAGGCCGTCGGCGGCAGACCCACGAGCACGTTCTCGCCCTCGACGCGAACCGGATAGGCCGGGATGCTGACGATGGCCGGAAACGACAACACCTTGCCGGTGCGCACGTCGAACCGGGCGCCGTGGCGCGGGCACTCGATCTCGTGACCGTCGAGCTCGCCCTCCGCCACCGGACCGTCGTCGTGCGAGCACACATCGGCGATGGCGTAAAGCGCGCCGGCGATGTTGAAGACGGCCAGCGGCCGCCCGTCGACCTCAACGATCTTGCGCGCGCCGTTGGGAAGTTCGCTCAACTTCGCCACAGCGACGAAGAAGGCGTTTTCGGGGTCAACGTGGTCGTAAAGGGTCATGGTGCTCCGGGGGGATCGAAGGGCGAGAAGCGAGGGGCGAAGAGCGATTCGTCAGTCTGCTGTCGCTCTCCGCCCCTCGCCCTTCGCTATTCGTCTGGGGTGGATTCTCCGCTCAGGCCGTAGGCGCCCGCCTTGAGGACCTTGAGCGACAGCAGCGCGCACTTGAGACGCGCGGGTGTGAGATCGATGCCGAGCAACTCGAGGACGTCGTCCTTGGTCAGGGCGCGCACCTCTTCGAGCGTCGCACCCTGGATGCGCTCCATCAGCAGCGAGGCCGAAGCCTGCGAGATGGCGCAGCCGCGCCCGGTGAACGCGGACTCGATCACGTGGCCGGTGTCATCCAGGCGAACGTCGATGCGCAACTTGTCGCCGCACAGCGGGTTCTCGTCCTCGTAGGTGAACGAGTTCGGATCCAGCGTGCCGCGGTAGCGCGGATTCTTGTAATGGTCCAGGATCAGTTCGCGGTAAAAGTCGTCCATGGTCACAGGCGCCGGGTTGTGGGCCGCTCAGGCGAACAATTGCTTCACCCGGTACAGGCTCACGACCAGGCGATCCACTTCCTCGCGGGTATTGTACAGGTAGAAGGACGCGCGAGCCGTCGCGGCCAGGTCGAAGCGCTCGTGCAGCGGCTGCGCGCAGTGATGACCCGCCCGCACGGCCACGCCGTCGCGATCGAGCACCTGGGCGATGTCGTGCGGATGCACGCCTTCGAGCGTGAACGCCGCCACCCCGCCCTTGCGCTCGGCCGGCGGACCGTACACGCGCAGACCCGGGATCTCCTCGAGGCGTTCGAGCGCGTACGTGATCAACTCGCGCTCATGCGCCGCGACCGCCTCCATGCCGATGTCGGTCAGATAGTCGACGGCCGCCCCCAGCCCCACGCCCTCGGCAATGGCAGGCGTGCCAGCCTCGAACTTGTACGGCAGGTCGTTGGGCTTGAAGCCCGCCAGCGTCACCTTGCGGATCATGTCGCCGCCGCCCAGGAACACCGGCATCGCCTCGAGCAGTTCCTGCCGCGCCCAGAGCACGCCGATGCCCGTCGGCCCGCACATCTTGTGCGCCGAGAACGCCAGGAAGTCGGCGCCCAGGGTCTGGACGTCGACCGGCAGGTGCGGCACCGACTGCGCGCCGTCGACCAGCACCTTCGCGCCGGCCGCGTGCGCCTGTCCCGCCAACGACTCGACCGGGTTGATCGTGCCGAGCACGTTGCTCATGTGCGTGAACGCCACCAGCTTCGGCTCGCGCGTCAGCAACCGGGCATAGGCGTCGAGGTCGAGCAGACCGTCGTCGGTGACCGGCACGAAGTCGAGCTCGACACCGATCTGGCCGGCCAGGATCTGCCAGGGCACCAGGTTGGCGTGGTGCTCCATCTCGGTCAGGACGATCCGGTCCCCGGCCTTGAGGTTGGCGCGCGCCCAGCTGTACGCCACCAGGTTGATGGCTTCGGTGGCGTTGCGCGTGTAGATGATCTCCTTGCGCGAGGCCGCGTGGATGAAGCGCTGGACCTTGTCGCGCGAGCCTTCATACAGCGCCGTGGCCTCTTCGGCCAGCACGTGGATTCCGCGATGGACGTTGGCGTGATGCAGCCGGTAGTAGTCGTCCATCGCCCGGATGACGCTCTCGGGCTTCTGCGACGACGCGCCGGAGTCGAGGAACGTCAGCGGGACGCCCGGATGGGCTTCGCGCGACAGGATCGGGAAATCGGAACGGCAGGCGTTGATCGAGTGAGTCACGGGTGTATTTTACCGGAGGGAGGGAGGAGGAGGGAGGAGGGAGGAGGGAGGAGCGAAAACCCTCTTCCCTCTTCCCTCTTCCCTCTTCCCTCCTCCCTCCTCCCTCTTCCCCTATTTCTCGATCGGCACGCCCACGAGGTTGCCCCACTCGGTCCAGGAGCCGTCGTAGTTGCGGACGTTGGGATAGCCGAGCAGATAGCTGAGCACGAACCAGGTGTGCGACGAGCGCTCGCCGATGCGGCAGTAGGCCACCACGCTCTTATCAGGGCTCAGACCGGCCTCGCCCTCGTAGATCGCGCGCAGCTCGTCGGCGCTCTTGAAGGTGCCGTCCTCGTTGACGGCCCGCGCCCACGGCACGTTGCGCGCCCCGGGGATGTGGCCGCCGCGCAGCGCGCCTTCCTGCGGATAAGCCTCCATGTGCAGGAGCTCGCCCGTGAATTCTTTCGGCGAACGGACGTCGATCAACGGCGACTGCATCTGGACGTGGTTGAGCACCTGGTCGCGAAAGGCGCGGATGCGGTAATCGGCGCGCTGCTTGGCGACGTATTTGGCCGGGGCCACGGCCGGCTGCTCTTTGCTGACCGGACGGCCTTCGTCGATCCACTTCTTGCGCCCGCCGTTCATGATGCGCGCGTTTTCGTGGCCAAAGAGCTGGAAGACCCAAAAGGCATAGCACGCCCACCAGTTGTTCTTGTCGCCGTAGAAGACGACCGTGGTGTCGTTGCCGATGCCCTTGGCCGAGAGCAAGGCCTCGAACTCGGCCTTCTGCAGGTAGTCGCGGCGGACCCTGTCGTTCAGGTCGAGCTGCCAGTCGATCATCACGGCGCCGGGCACGTGGTTCTGCTCGTAGAGCAGCACGTCTTCATCGCTTTCGACGATACGGACCTTGGGGTCGTTAAGGTGCTCGGCGACCCAGTCGGTGGAAACGAGGTATTCGGGTTTTGCGTAGCTCATTGGATTTTCGATTGCTGATTTCTGATTGAGGATTGCGGGTCGAGCGGGCCGCGCCGGGCCCGGGTGCACGAACGGCGCCGAACGTCAGCGGCAGACGAACGCGGAAGAGCCCGGCTCACAGGGCTGTTCCGCATCGGTACACAAGCAAGGGCGGATCTGGGACATATCAGTGCGGCTCCGCAGGCATCACGGCGCGCAGGTTCGGGGAGCCATGCGCGCTCCACAGGATCCGGTCCGCGATCGGCCAGCCGGTGTTGGAGAACACCTCGGCCTCGACCTCGATCGCGGCCATGCGGTGGTCGACCTGCACCACCACCCCCGGCGCCCAATCGCGCGTCAACCCGCTTTGCCGCATGTGCCAGCAGCGGAGTTCGACGCGGTCACCGGGGGAAAACTTGGGCATTCCACGCGTTCCAGCGTCAGGGCGACGCATGCGTCGCCCTGACGTTCAACCTCACATCATCTTCGCCTCGATCGAGCGCTTGAGACGCTCGCGCACGCCCTCGAAGGGGATGCGCTGCAGGATCGGGTCGAAGAAGCCGTCGACGACCACGCGCTCGGCGTCCTTGCGGGTCATGCCGCGCGCCATCAGGTAGAAGATGTGCTCGTCCTCGAGCCGGCCGACCGTGGCGCCGTGCGTGCAGCGCACGTCGTCGGCCATGATCTCGAGACCCGGGATCGAGTCGGCGCGGGCCGCCTTCGAGAGCACCAGGTTGCGGTTGGCCTGATAGCCGTCCGTCTTCTGGGCGCCGGGCGCGACGTAGATCATGCCCTGCCAGACCGAGCGGCTCTTGTCTTTGAGCGCGCCCTTGAAGAGCAGATCGCTTGTGGTGTTGGGCGCGTTGTGGTTCTGCTGCGTGTCGTGGTCGAGGTGTTGCTCGTTCTCGGTGAAGTAGTAACCCGACATCTTGCCGACCGCGCCGTCGCCGTCGAGCGCCAGCTCCGAGAAGTTCTTGGTCACACGCGAGCCGGTGGCGACGAAGATCCAGTCGATGTGGCCCTCACGCGCGACCTTGACGCGCTCGTGCGTGAAGTTCCAGACGTCCTCGCCCAGCGACTGCAGCTCGACAAAGGTCAGACGCGCCTTCTTGCCGACCTTGACTTCGACCGTCGCGGCGTGCAGGCCGGACTTGCCGTTCGGCGACGAGGTCTCGTGCACGACCGTGGCGCTCGCGCCGTCGTCGACCACGATCAGGATCCTGCCGAAATGCGAGGCGCCCGAGAGCCAGGCCACCGAGTGCAGGGGCAGCTCGACGGCCGTGTTCTTGGGCACGTAGACGAACAGGCCGTAGTCGGTCATGGCCTCGGCCAGCGCCGAGAACTTGCCTTCGTTCGTGGGTACGACCTTGCCCAGGTGCTTCTTGACGAGGTCCGGGTACTTCTTCGTCGCCGTGAGGAAGTCGGTGAAGACGACCTTCTGCTTCTTGAGGGTCGCCGCCAGATCCGACTCGACCTTCTCGCCCGGCACCTGGATCAGCTGGCCGCCCTGGTTCTTGCCGACCAGCGGCTTGAGCAGTGCGGGCGGGATGCGGGCCGCTGCCTTCGGCAGGGCGGCCGGTGCCTTGGCCTTGACGGCGGCGCCGGGGAGGACGACGTCGCCCCAGTGATAGGCGCGGATGTCGGTGCGGCGCCAGGCCTCGTCGCTCAGGCTCGGCATCGGCAGGGCCGCGAAGGTCTTGAGCGCGGCCAGGCGCCGGCGCGCGTACCAGGGCGCGTCCTTCTTGAGCTTCGAGACCGCGGCCACATCGTGGGCCGTGACTTTGAGCTCGGCCGCCGGCGCCGAACCACCGCCCCGCCCGGTCGTGATGACCGTGCGCGGCAGGATGGCGGCGGGGATGGTTTTCTCTTTGGGTGCTTCGCTTAACATAGTCGAGTAGTCGAGCAGTCGAGTTGTCAAGTAGTCGATCCTCAGGCAGTCGCGCTTTCGAGCAACCGACTACCTGCCGACCCGACTACAAGACCACTTGACGATTAGCCGACGCTTCCTTCCATCTGGAGTTGGATCAGGCGGTTCATCTCGACCGCGTATTCCATCGGCAGCTCCTTGACGAGCGGCTCGATGAAGCCCGAGACCACCATGGTGGCGGCGGCCTCCTCGGTGAGCCCGCGGCTCATCAGATAGAAGAGCTGGTCCTCGCCGACCTTGCTGACCGAGGCCTCGTGACCGACCGTCACGTCTTCCTCGTCGATCTCGATGTACGGATAGGTGTCCGAGCGGCTCTGGCTGTCGATCAGGAGCGCGTCGCAGACCACGTTCGACTTGCTGCCCGAGGCGCCCTTGTAGACCTTGAGCAGGCCGCGGTAGCTGGTGCGCCCGCCGCCCTTGCTGATCGACTTGGACGTGATCTTGCTCGACGTGTTCGGCGCGCCGTGCACGATCTTGGCGCCCGCGTCTTGATGCTGGCCGGGGCCCGCGAACGCGATCGAGAGCACCTCACCGTGCGCGCCCGGCTCCATCAGGTAGACGGCCGGGTACTTCATGGTGAGCTTCGAGCCGAGGTTGCCGTCGACCCATTCCATCGTGGCGTTCTCGTAGGCCACGGCGCGCTTGGTGACCAGGTTGTACACGTTGGTCGACCAGTTCTGGATCGTGGTGTAGCGGCAGCGGCCGCCTTTCTTGATGATGATCTCGACCACGGCCGAGTGCAGGCTGTCGCTCGAGTAGATCGGGGCCGTGCAGCCCTCGACGTAGTGCACGTACGCGCCCTCGTCGACGATGATCAGCGTGCGCTCGAACTGGCCGACGTTCTTGGCGTTGATGCGGAAGTAGGCCTGCAGCGGCATCTCCACCTTGACGCCCTTGGGGACGTAGATGAAGGAGCCGCCCGACCAGACCGCGCTGTTGAGCGCCGCGAACTTGTTGTCGGTCGGCGGGATGGTCTTGCCGAAGTACTCGCGCACGAGCTCGGGATACTGGCGCAGACCGTCGTCCATGCCGAGGAAGATCACGCCCTGCTCTTCCAGGTGCTTCTGGACGTTGTGGTAGACGACCTCGGAGTCGTACTGGGCGCCGACGCCGGCCAGGAACTTCTGCTCGGCCTCGGGGATGCCCAGCTTGTCGAACGTGCGCTTGACGTCGTCGGGCACCTCATCCCAAGATTTGACGCTGTCGTCGGAGGGCTTGAGGTAATAGAAGATGTTGTCGAAGTCGATCTGGTTCAGATCGCCGCCCCACTGCGGCATCGGCTTCTTCTGGAAGATCTCGAGCGCGCGCAGGCGGAAGTCGGTCATCCACTGCGGCTCGCCCTTGAGCTGCGAGATCTGGACCACGATGTCGCGATCCAGGCCCCGGCGGCTCTTGAAGACCGGCTTCTCTTCATCATGGAAGCCGTATTTTTCGCGGTACTGGTCGTTGACGTCGACCTTCTCGATTTCGGGCATGTGTGTTAGTCCTGTAGTCAAGTAGTCGGGTAGTCGGGTAGTCAAGAAGTCGTCCCAGGGACTACTTGACTACCTGACTACCTGACTTCTTGACTAGATATCGTGTTTTTCCCGGACCCAGTCGTAGCCGTGCTCTTCGAGATGGAGCGCCAGATCGGCGCCGCCGGTTTCGACGATGCGGCCCTGGTGCATGACGTGCACGAACTGCGGCTTGATGTAGTTCAGGATGCGCTGGTAGTGCGTGATCACCAGCACGCCGAGCTCCGGCCCGGCGAGCGTGTTGACGCCCGAGGCCACGATGCGGAGCGCGTCGATGTCGAGGCCCGAGTCGGTTTCGTCGAGGATGGCCATCTGCGGCTCGAGCGTCGCGAGTTGCAGGATCTCGGCGCGCTTCTTCTCGCCGCCCGAGAAGCCGTCGTTGAGGTAACGACCGGCGAACTCGTGGTTCATCTGCAGCAGGTCCATCTTGGCCTTGAGCAGCTTGCGGAACTCCGGGATCGAGATGCCCTTGTCGGCGGCGTTGGCGGCCTTGCGGCGCGCGTTGATCGCCGTGCGCAGGAAGTTCGCGACCGACACGCCCGGGATCGCCACCGGGTACTGGAAGGCCAGGAAGATGCCGAGGCGCGAGCGCTCATCGGGCTCGAGCTCGAGCACGTCGACGCCCTTGAAGATCACCTGACCGGCGGTCACGGTGTAGCCGGGATGACCCATCAACGTGTAGGCCAGCGTCGACTTGCCGGTGCCGTTGGGGCCCATCAGCGCATGGACTTCACCCTGGCGCACGGTGAGATTGACGCCCTTGAGAATGGGCTTGTCCTCAACCGAGACATGCAGGTTGCGGATTTCGAGCACGGAACTCATGAGTAGTCTCCTACGAACACCATCAATTCAGCTCAAGACCGGGTCTGCGCCCGTTGGCTTGTCGAGAGCTGAGGCAGGCTGCGAATACCGGGATTATAGCCACAGAATGGGCCCACGTCAATAAATCCTATAAATATCTGGTCTTTTGATTTTTCCCGGGGTTTGTGCTAGGATCATCGTCACAAATGG
>WBZS01001958.1_pt1 | contig 14156 bp, 13 predicted proteins | sample 5204201 | NCBI WGS metagenome assembly WBZS01 (sample SAMN12344357, study PRJNA552823) | activated sludge metagenome | biome: Activated sludge suspended growth; feature: Nitrification reactor; material: Wastewater; isolation source: activated sludge from nitrification reactor of wastewater...
GGACGCACAAGAACTTTTGATGCGATTATTAAAGGGGAAGAAATTCCAGAGCCAGGAATCCCAGCTTCGTTCAATGTATTAAAAAATACTTTGCGTGGTCTTGCACTTGATGTAGGAATTTTAGGGGGAGACAAGGAAGCAACTGATGAATTCTTAAAAGCAGAATACTTGAAAAATCGTGGTGTAGATATAGATGAACAGCTAGGACTTGATGAAGAAGACGCTGCAGATCTTCATGAAGTAGACGAGGAAGAAGATTTTAAAGAATAAAAATATGCTTAAACCATCTCACCAATCTTATTTAGAAGTCACTAACAAACAGTTTTTCGAATGGTATGGAATATCAAAGGAAACTTACGCAGCAATGTTGAAAGAAGGCTATTGGGATAATCCTAATGACAAAGAAAAAAATTAGACGTAGAATTACAAAACAAACTTGAAAATCCTAACTACTGGTTGGATTACATGACGGAAGAATTAAGTGATGCAGAAATTTTGGAAGCATTAAGAGAACATGATCCAGCTGAGTACGCAAGAATTATGGCTGACATGGATCCTGAAAGAGCTGTTGAAGAAGAAGTAAGTCTGTCAGGAATAAGAATACATGGAGATCTTACCTATGGTGATCTTACACTAGATATTCTTAAAGAAGGAAAATAATTAATACACTCCCCCTAAGGGTGTGGAAATAATTCGTGTAGGGCGAATCAAAAGAAACCGACGGGTGGCGTCCCGAAATTATAAAATAATGCAAAATAACCCAGCCTACGCTAAAGCTACGGCGGGCAAGTAAAAAAATATGCAGAACAACAAGAAAATAATAAGAAATAATTTTAAGGAAATACAATTAAAGATTGCATCTCCGGCCAAGATCAAAGAATGGTCATATGGTGAAGTTTTGAAACCAGAGACCATCAACTATCGTACAGGAAAGTCTGAACGTGGTGGACTTTTCGACGAGCGTGTTTTTGGTCCTACAAAATCTTTTGAATGTTATTGTGGAAAATATAAGCGCATTCGCTATAAAGACATTATTTGTGAAAAATGTGGAGTTCAAGTTACAGACTCTATTGTTCGTCGTGAGCGTATGGGGCACATTGAGCTTGCAACACCGGTATCACATATTTGGTATTTGAAAGGAACTATTCCTGCGCCACTTTCGCTTGTTTTAGGTGTGCAACAATCTCAACTTGAAAAAGTAATTTACTTTGCTGGTTATATTGTTACAAAAGTTGATGAACATGAAAAAGCAAAACTTTTGAAAGATCTTGAAACAGAATTCAAAGATAAACTTGGAAATGCAAAAGATGAAGAAACAAAAGAAAGGCTTCGTGAGCTTTTAACTCAAGCAAAAGAAGAGATCAAAAGTATTGCTTTATGGCAAGTTTTGGATGAAGTTAAATACAATAAGTATGCTGGGCGATATTCAAATGTTTTTGAAGCAGGTATCGGTGCAGAAGCTGTGTACGAAATTCTAAAGAATCTTGATTTAGAGAAATTTGAAAAAGATTTAGCTGAAGCTTTGGAAAATGCTGGTTCAGTTGAAGAAGAAAAATTACAAAAAAGACTTTCTCTTGTTCGTGGACTTAAAGAAGCCGGACTTCGCCCAGAATGGATGTTCATAAGAACTCTTCCTGTTATTCCTCCAGGTCTTCGCCCGATGGTGGCTCTCGAAGGTGGGCGTCATGCTACCTCTGATGTAAATGACCTTTATCGTCGTGTAATCAATCGTAACAATCGTTTGAAAAAGCTAAAAGCTATTGGTGCTCCTGATGTTATTTTGCGTAATGAAAAACGTATTTTGCAGGAAGCTGTTGACTCACTTATGGACAATTCCGCTCGTGGAGCAAAAGAAATGGCCATGAATGCAACTCAACGCCGTCAGTTAAAATCTTTAGCTGACAACTTGCAAGGTAAGCAAGGTATGCTTCGTCAAAATCTTCTCGGTAAACGTGTAGACTATTCTGCTCGTTCGGTTATCGTTGTTGGTCCAAGACTTAATCTTAACGAATGTGGTCTTCCAAAACATATGGCTTTGGAATTATTCAAACCATTTATAATTTCAAAACTTCTTCAAAGAGAATTTACTTTCAATATAAAAGGAGCAAATAAAATGATTGAAGAAGGTACAGCAGAAGTTTGGGCTATTTTGGAAGAAGTTATTCAAGGAAAATATGTTCTTCTAAACCGTGCACCAACTTTGCACCGTCTTGGTATTCAAGCTTTCAAAGTAAAACTTATTGAAGGTAACGCTATTCAACTTCACCCACTTGTTTGTCCTGCTTTCAACGCGGACTTCGACGGTGACCAAATGGCTGTTCATTTGCCACTAGGTGAGGAAGCTCAAATGGAAGCTCGTGAAATAATGGCTGCACATAAAAATATTCTTAAACCAGGTGATGGTGTTCCAACATTCTTTGGAAAGCTTTTGGATATCGTGCTGGGTGTTTATTGGATGACAACTATGATTGAAAATGATGCTCCAAAATATTTTTCTTCACCAAACGAAGCTATTTTGGCTCATGAAAATGGAGTTGTATCATTCAGATCAAAAATAAAAGTTTTGCCTACATCTTCTCCAAGATATGCAAAATTCGAAGGAAAAGTTTTTGAAACAACTGTTGGACGCTTGCTTTTCAACTCAGTACTTCCAAATGACTATGGTTTTGTAAATGAAACTCTAGACAAAAAAGCTGTTTCAAAACTCCTAGAAGACGTGATCGATAGATACGGTCTAGAAAATTCTTGGATAATTTTTGACAAAGTCAAAAACTTTGCCTTTGGTTATGCAACTAAATCTGGTGTGACTTTTGGTTTGTTTGACGTAGAAATTCCAGTTGAGAAAAAAGCTATTATTGAAGAAGCAAATAAACTTGTTGCAGAAGTAGAATCTGGTTACAGTGAAGGTTTCTTGTCAGATGAAGAACGTTACAAGAAAATTATTGAAATCTGGTCTTCTGCAAAATCTCGTATTGAAAAATCTTTGAGTGGAGCGTTTAAAACTGGAAACCCTATCAAAGATATGGTTGGATCAGGAGCTCGTGGTAACTACGGAAACCTAAACCAAATGGCGGGTATGAAAGGTTTGATTCAAAACAACACCGGACGTATATTAGACTTCCCAATTATCAACTCTTATAAAGAAGGTCTTTCACCAATTGAGTATTTCGTTACTTCATATGGTGCACGTAAAGGTGGATCCGATACAGCTCTTAAAACAGCTCAAGCCGGTTACTTTACACGTAAACTTGTTGATGTTGCTCAGGATACAATGATCACAGAAGAAGATTGTGGAACAACAGAAATAAAGATGGTAAGAGCACAAAATATTTCTGGTATTGAAATCCCACTTTGGAAAGGAATCTGGGGTAGAGTTCTTGCAAAAGATGTAGTTGATGCAACAGGAAAAACTTTGTTTGAAAAAGGAACTTTATTAAAACAATTTGAAGCTAAAGAAATTGAAAAAGCGGGAGTGAAAGAAGTTATTATCCGTACTCCTCTTACATGTTGTGCAGAACGTGGTCTTTGTCAAAAATGTTATGGACTAGACATGGGGCGTGGAACATTGGTTAGAATGGGTGAAGCTGTTGGTATTGTTGCAGCGCAAGCTATCGGTGAACCAGGAACACAGCTTACTATGCGTACTTTTCACTCTGGTGGTGTGGCCGAAGTCGACATTACCCAGGGTCTTCCTCGTGTAACAGAGCTTTTTGAAAAAAGAATGCCTAAAACACAGATTCCAGCTGTACTTGCTCCATTTGATGGAGAAGTTGTAGAAATTGGAAATGCTGAAAATGGTGAAGGAAAGAAAAAAGCAGTTGGAAAAATTGTTACAGTTCTTGCAGATGATGCACAAACTGGAAAGAAAAATAGTGCTCAGCTAGAAATTCATCCAAAACGTGTCTTAACTATAAAAGTTGGTGACAGGGTAAAAGCTGGAGATTTAGTTACTGATGGTTCTGCAGATATTGAGGAATTGTTCGAACTTGGTGGTGTAGAACGTGCTCAAGATTATATTGCAGAAGAAGTCACAAAAGTTTATGAACTTCAAGGTGCTTCTATTTCTCGTAAACACTTGGATATTATCATTAAGCAAATGTTCTCTCGTGTTGAAATAATTGACGGTGGAGATACAAAATATTCTGCTGGAGATATTATTCCAGACTATACGATCAGAAAAGAAAACAAGAAAGTAAAAGAAGCTGGAATGAAAGAAGCAAAATTTGAACAAATTGTTCAAGGTATTACACAAGCTTCTCTTACAACAGAATCTTGGCTTTCTGCGGCATCATTCCAAAACACAACAAAAATTCTTATCAAAGCTGCAACTCGTGGACAAAACGACGAATTGGTAGGTTTGAAAGAAAATGTTATGGCTGGACGCTTGGTTCCGGTTGGAACAGGTTTCAAGTCAAAGAATGATGTTGAAGTTGTTAAAAATGAGATAGAGAACGTAGAATCTAACAATGAAGCTCCTGAGGCATTCGAAGCAGAAATACTAGAAGCCACAGAAACTGAATAAAAATTACTAAAAAATACCCACTTACATGTGGGTATTTTTTGTGTTAATATTACGTCTATAGACTAACAAAATAAAAATATATGAAAAACTTTTTTGAACAAATTAAAAATAGTGTTTATGGTCCCGTTTTCTATAAAAAGCTCGAAAATCAAAACTTTTCCTACACTGCAAAATATTTATTAAAGCTTTCTTTTTTTACTTCTTTCCTTTCTGTATTGGTTTTAATGGTAATGTTTTTTGTTTTCAAAATAAATTTTCTTGCGGCTTCTGGTATAGAAAACCTAAATCAATTTGGGCAAAAATATTTAGAAAATAATTTTCCAAATGACTTAGTTGTAAATTTCCAAAATGGTATTTTGTCAACAAATAAAAATGAGCCGACAATTTTCCCAATTCCTGTTGAATGGTTTGGAAGTGAATTTGAAAATGAACAAAGATTTATAAATTTTGTAACAATTGACCAAAACGAAAATATTTCACTTGAATCTTTTAGAAAATATAATTCTTATGCAATTTTATCTTCAACAACAGGAGCTTTTTTTGATTCAGAAAAAAATTCTGTGAACTTTTTCAAATATACAGATGAAAATTTTAAAGATGTGGACAATCTTTCTATCGATAAAAATACTGCGATAAACAATGTAAATTCCGTGTCAGAATATTTACTGAAAATATTGCCTTACTTTATGCTCTATATGTCAGTTTTGTATTTTATTATTGTAGGCATAATGATTTTCATTGGAACTTTGATTTTCTCTATTTTTATAGCGCTTCTTTCTTGGCTAATTGGAAAAATATGGGGGATAAACAAAGATTTTACAACTTGGTATCTTAAAGGAATTCACGCAAATACTTTGTATATTTTGCTTGCTTGGACTGTTGGCTTTGTATTTCCATTTACAATGGTACCTTTTGCTGGAACAATACTGGTTTTGTTAGTTTTGTTCTTCAATGACAACTTTAAAAAATAGTTGTATAATTGTCCAATGAAAATCGGATATCAGGGAATAGAAGGGGCATATAGTGAGATTGCCGTAAGTAATTTCACAAAAAATAGTGATATAAATAGCTTTGAAAGTGTTGGATGTCCAGACTTTGAAACAATATTTAAAAAAGTAGAAAGTGGTGAATTTGAGTTCGGTTTGATAGCTGTTGAAAACTCGCTTGGTGGTTCAATCTATCAAAATTTCGACTTATTTAAAAAATATGATTTGAAAGTTGTTGGTGAGTCATATGTACACGTAAATCATCAACTTTTGGTTTTACCTGGAACAAAACTTGACGACGTAAAAGAAGTCTACAGTCACTGGCAAGCCATTGCACAATGCAAACATAATTTAAAAACCTTTTTACCTAACGCAAAAGCTGTAGAATTTTTTGACACTGCCGGTTCTGCAAAATATGTTAAATTCCAAGGTGATAAGTCAAAAGCTTCACTTGCAAGTGAAAAAGCTGGGAAAATTCATGGGCTAAAAGTTCTCAAAAAAGTTTTCCAAGACGACAAAGAAAACTATACTCGCTTTCTCGTTGTTGCAAAAGATTATGCAAGGTTTACAAATCACAAACCAAAAGATTTTTATAAAACATCAATAATCTTTGCAGGGGGGAACGAAACAGGTTTTCTGTTTAAAGCTTTGGGTTGCTTTTCACTTCGTGATATAAATTTATCTAAAATAGAAAGTCGTCCAGTTCCAAAAAGTCCTTGGAAATATTATTTTTATTTAGATTTTAATGGGAAATATGATGATGAGAAAGTAAAAAATGCGATAAATAACTTGCGTGAACTTGCCACAGAGGTAAAAGTCCTCGGCTCCTACAAAGCTAGTAAAATTTGATATACTTTTTCCATGTTAGAAAAAACTCCAACAGGAACAAGAGAAAATGGTCCATATGACATGTGGGATAAGTGTTTAAAGGAATCTAAGAAAATTGAATTAAAATATATAGAAATTAATGGTGAGAAAAAGCATTTGGCACCAAACGGAGAAGTTTCTAAACTCCCAGAACTTTATGCCAAAATTACGAGAACTCCAACTTTTTTAAATTGGTTTGGCGACTGGACACAATCAAACAAAACAAATGTGTCGAAAGTTGTGTATGAAGAAACAGATGAACCAATGTTAGTTTTTCATGGAACAAAAAAATTCATACAACCAGAAGATGGGCTTAGACCTATACTAAATGAGTTTGATGATGCTAAAAGTGGAAAGGTATTTTTTTCTGGTAACATCTCTGGGATTTATAGAAATATGGAATTAACTTTTAATGAAAATACAAATGAACAAATATTTCAATCTTTTCTTAACATAAAAAAACCTTATATTGGACATCCTAAGTATGCCCCATTTTTATTTTTTAAAGATGGGTATCTCACAAGAGAATCAGATAGATTTTATGCTGCAGCAACATCTGCTAAGCAAATAATGCATTTGCCAAGTTCTATAGAGAATAACCCAACAAAAATATAGTTTTTAAAAATGGTATACTTGTAACAAATGCAGGGGAAGAATAATGCAAATCTGGATTTGATAAAAGAGAGGTTGAATATTTTAGACGTGGTTTCAATCTATATCAAACTTGACAAAGCAGGCAGCCAGTTTCGTGCAAGATGCCCTTTCCACTCTGAAAAATCACCCAGTTTTTACGTATCCCCAACACGTGGCTCATATCATTGTTTTGGTTGTAGTGAGCACGGTGACATTTTTGGTTTTGTAATGAAAATAGAGGGGATTAATTTTAAAGATGCATTGCGAATGTTGGCAGACAGGGCGGGAGTTTCTATTTCAAATTTTCAAAAAGAAGAACAATCAAACTTGATAGATATTTTGGAGCAATCGACACTTTTTTTCGAACACAATTTTTCTCAGAGTGATGAAGCAAAAAAATATCTGCAGAAGAGAGGAGTTACTACAGAGACTATTCAAAAGTTTAGAGTTGGTTTTGCTCCCAACGACTGGCGACAACTTTATACAAAGTTAAATAAAGCTGGCTATACAGATGAAGAAATTGTAACTAGTGGGCTTTGTATAAAACACGAAAAAGGCTTGTATGATAGATTTAGAAGCAGGGTGATGTTTCCTGTGATGAATGCTTCTGGCAAAGTTGTGGCTTATAGTGGGAGAATCTTACCAATACCCACCGGTTCAACCGGTGTGAATACACCGGTTGAACCGGTGGGTCACGAACCAGCAAAATATGTTAACAGTCCAGAAACACCGATGTATCACAAGTCATCCATTCTTTTCGGCTACAATTTTGCAAAACAAGAAATAGCAAAACAAAAAAAGGTTTTAGTTGTAGAGGGTCAGATGGATGTGATCATGTGTCATCAAGCGGGAAACACTAACACTGTTGCTATTTCTGGTACAGCTTTTACACCAGAACATGTTTCTATTTTAAAAAGATTTGCAGACACTGTTATCCTTGCTCTAGACTCTGACAAAGCAGGCTATGCTGCCATGCTTAAGTCTGCTGCACTTGCTCTAGAGAGTGACATGGAAGTAGAAGGTATAAAACTGGATGAAAAAGATCCAGCAGATATGATTCTTCATGATGTAAAAAATTGGAAGAAAAAAGTTTCAGAAACCAAACCAATTTTAACTTTAATAACAGAAATAATTTTAGAAAAAGAAAACATCAAACCAAAACAAATTCAACTTTTAAGAAAAGATTTATTTCCACTTTTGCGTGTGGTAAAAAGCCCACTTTTAAAAGAAACTTATATAAAAGAAATTTCTAAACTTTTGGACATTCCTGAAAATATAATTAAACAAGAAACTGAAAATGTAAAAGCAGAATTTGAAATGCAAATTGCGAATCAACGAAAAGAAAAAAAAGTTGTTGCAAAAAAAGATATTTTAACTATTTTTTCTCGAGGAAAAATTGCTCTAGATATTTTGCAAACACAAAAAAGCGAAGAAGCTAAAAAACTTTTAACAAAATATTCTCAGGAATTTGAGAAAGCGAAAAATTTAGAATTGGAAATAAGTTTAGAAGATTTGCCGGAACACATTTTTAATAAGGAACATATTTTAATAGAACAAACTTTGACCGATGAGGAAACCTCAAATATAAAAAATTTAGTAGAAATTATTAAATTAGCCCTAAAAGCTGTTTATGAAGAATCAATTTTCTTTTTGAAGAATAAAATTAAATCAGAAGAAAATCAAGAGAAAATGGAAGAAAATTTAAAAAAAGTCCAGGTTTTAACAAAGACTTTAGCAAATTTTTAGTTTTTCGTTTATAATTTTACCATGCTTTATCAAGAATTTTTTTTGTATTTTTTAATTTTTATTTTAGGTGCATCGCTTGCTTCTTTCATTTTGGTTTGTATAGAAAGAGGAAATAAAGATAAATTTTTCTCTTTAAAAAATAAATCAATTTGCCAAAATTGTTTACGAAAATTAAATTTCTTTGAACTGGTACCGGTTTTTTCATATTTACTTTTAAAAGGGAAATGTAAAACCTGTAAAACAAAAATCCCAGCTAAACTTTTTATTGGCGAAATAACTTTAGGAGTTTGGTTTTTGGTAAGTTATTTTTACTTTCAACCAACTTCAATTTTTGTTTTAATTTTATGTTGGATTTTTGGAAGTGTTTTTTTTCTTTTATCTTTAGAAGATTTTGAAAACATGGAAGTTAGCATAAAATTTCTTTATTTTTTACTTTTCATTGCGTTTATTGTAAATATTTTGAATGCAAAAGATTTTTTAGATTTCTTGGTCCCAGTTTTGATTACTTTGCCTTTTTGGTTAATTTCTTTTTTGAAAAAAGATTGGCTTGGGGAAGCTGACCCGTACATTTTCACAAGTGTTGGTTTGTTTTTCGGAACACAATTTTTAATTTCAACAATACTTTATTCTGTTTGGTTTGGTGCTGCATATGGAATTTTTCACTTGGCTTTTATAAACAAAAAATTTGAGCATGGAGTGCAAATTCCTTTCGTACCAATAATTTTCTTTTCCACACTTTTTGTCTTGATTTTTAACTATCATATTATAAAAGTTTCGGATATACTGTTTATTTATGAAAGCTTTCACCTTGGTTGAACTTCTTGTTTCAATAAGCATTATCGCAATTTTGGCAGCCATGAGTATTTCTGCATATCCAAAATTTTCTGAGCAAATTGCTTTGACTGGGGAGACTTATAAAATCCTTGCTTATTTAAAAGAAACACAATCCTACGGAGTGGCAGCCATGGCTGCCCCCGGAAAGAAATTTGTATATGCTTATGTACTTGATAAAAGTTCCACAACAATAAAGAGGGTAATAATTGAAACTCCAACTAGTGTGACGAATCAATATTATATTAATTCATCTGTGGACGATACTGTAGCAGAAAGATTTACAATTAAAGATGTTTTTGAAATTTACCAAATAAATGGAATTTTAAATAATTCGACAACTTCACTTGACAAGGCTTACGGATTTTTCAAACGCCCAAATCCAGAATCAAGAGTAATTGGGCAAATTAATACAAATATTTCTCCAGATACAGACACTGGTAGTTATCCAAAACTTGAAGTGGTTTTACGTAGCAAAAAAAATAATGCTTTTGTAAAAAAAATTGTTATACTGCAAACAGGTCAAATGTATGTTTCAGATTGGTAAAAGTATAAAATTTAAAAAGGTAGTTTCTGGTTTTTCTCTTGTGGAAATCTTAATTTCTCTGGCCATTTTTTCCATTTTGATAGCTACCGTGATTACAACTACAATGTCTATGATAAATAGTCAAAAAAAAGTACAAGCAAAATTATTTTTATCTCAAACAGCTGGAACAACACTAGAATCAATGTCGCGGCAAATTCGTTATGGATATAGTTATACTGGAAATACACAGTCTTCTTATTCAACTTCCGAAGCAGGACAAACTATATATATTAAGACAACAACATTAGCTTCTGGAGTATCTGCAACCTCAACAACCAATCTAGTAAATGCTGTAGACTCACCATTTATTTTATTCGAAGCTCAGACTGGAAATCCAAATTCTTGGACAGACCAAAATGCATTCTGCTTTGCAAATGGACAACTTTATAAAATAACTAAATTCGATGTGGAAACAGATGGAACTACATACAAAGCTAGATGCGACACAGGTGCGCCAATGTTGCCAGATAATATCAGTTTAGAAAAAATATCTTTTGATATTTATGCTGGTAATATTCAAAATCCTAAAAACCCAATGGTTCGTATAAAATTGAGATTAAAACACGAAGATGCTGGGAGTACAGATGTACAAACAACTATAACTCAAAGACTTGTAACTTATTTTTAAGATTATGAAAAAAACAAAAAAAGCATTTACAATAGTTGAAACTTTAATGACTCTACTTGCCATTACTATAATGATTGCTGGACCACTTACTTTTATGTACAAAAGTTATACTTATTCAGAATTTGTGATTTCTAAAGCTATTTCAATGGGACTCGCACAAGAATCTTTAGAACTTGCAACTTCATTACGTAACAATGACTTAAACGCTTTTAAAACAATGATTTCGTCTTGTACCTCTGGCTGTATGTTTGATTGGGACGGTACAAGCGCGGTACCAACTTATTCTATTTGCTCAGGTGACAATTGCAAGCTTTACAAAAATCCTGGCAGCTCAGAAATGTATAAAAGTTCTGGTACAGAGGAAACCGGGCAATATAGATATTTAAAATTTACCTCAAACGGAACAGGTGGATATTTAGCTGAAAGTGTAGCTTGGTCATATGTTGATAGTATAAAGGTCGAAGCAAAATTAAACAAAATGTTTTTTGAGATTCAAATAAAATAAATTTTATGAAAAAAAATGTTAAAAACAAAAAAGGTTTTATATCCATTTTCGCAATCTTTTTTTCAGCGATTATTATTTCTGTTTTAACTTCTTTGTATGTTCTTTTGTTAAAACAAATTCAGATAATGGACACAGACTCCACTTCTTATCAAGCTCTTTATGTGGCTGACTCGGCTTTTGAATGTGTTTTAAAAAAAGAGCAAGATACAGGAACTTCTGACAATAGTGTTTTTATACCTGCTCATTCAGGTAGCATTGGTTATTGTTTAACACCAGGTGATGCTGTATGGGTAAGTCAACCAACAATAGTTCCTGGCTCAATATCAGCAAGTAGACGTTCAAAATCTATCTTAAACATTACATTGGATACAAATTATGGTAAATTCTGTTCAATTTTAAATACCGATAAAGAAACCGGTGTAACTGCTTGGTTTACAAAAGCACCAGACCCAGACACAATGTCCATTTCAGGGCAAAACAGAGAGTGTTCTGATACGACTTCTCGAGCAGTAGAAAGAATGATAGAATTTAATTACTAAAGAAAATAAAATGTCTAAAAAATCTGAAATCAAAAATAGAATAGAAAGCCTAAGACAAGAAATTGAAAAGCATAGGGCAGCTTATTATGTTTATGATAATCCAGTAATTTCTGACGAAGCTTATGATTCTTTACATAAAGAATTGGACAAACTCGAGCAAGAAAACCCAGAGTTTGATGACCCTTTAAGCCCAACTAAGAGAGTTGGTGGGGAAATCTTAGGTCAATTTGAAAAGTTTGAACATAAAATTTCGCAATGGTCTTTTGATAATGTTTTTTCTTTTGAAGAATTACAAAAATGGGAAGAAAGAAATTTAAATTACCTAAGAAAAGAAAAAAACTTTTCAGAAACTCCAACTTATTTTTCTGAATTAAAAATAGATGGCGTAAAAATAGTTTTATATTATGAAAACGGAAGATTGAAAAATGCTGTGACTCGTGGCGATGGAGTTGTTGGTGAAGACGTAACAGAAAACATAAAAACTATAAAAACTATTCCGTTTGTTTTACCAGAAAAAATTGACATTGTAGTAATAGGTGAACTTTGGATTAGTAAAAAAGAATTTGCAAAAATAAATAAAATTAGAGAAAAAGAAGGTTTAGAACTTTATAAGAATCCAAGGAATTTAGCAGCCGGAACAATTCGCCAACTCGACCCAAAAATAGTTGCTGAAAGAAAATTAAATTATTTTGCCTACGATACAGAAAACTCGAATATACAAACCCAAAAAGAGGAGTTGGAAACTTTGAAAAAAATTGGTTTTAAAGTAAATGGAGAATCAAAATTTTGTAAAAATTTAGAAGAAGTACAAAAAATGTATGACACTTGGAATGACGGAAAAAGAAATTTAGAGGAATACGGAATTGACGGTTTGGTAATAAAAATTAACGAAAAAAAAATTTTTGACCTTTTGGGTTATACAGCAAAATCTCCTCGTGGTGGAATAGCTTACAAGTTTTCTGCTGAAGAAGCGGTTACAAAACTACTGTCTGTAACCTATCAAGTCGGTAGAACTGGTTCAGTAACACCTGTTGCTGAGCTTGAGCCAGTTGAACTTGCTGGTACGACTGTAAAACGAGCCACACTCCACAATTTTGATGAAATAGAAAGACTGGGTATAAAAATAGACGACTCGGTAATGGTTAGAAAAGCTGGTGACATCATCCCACAAGTTTTTGGTGTTTTTGAAAATCTACGAACTGGAAAAGAAAAGAAAATTTTAGAAATAAAAAACTGCCCAATTTGTGATACGATTTTAATAAAAGATGAGGCCGGCGATGGCGTAAAATTAATTTGTCCAAATAAAAATTGTGAAGCTAGAAAAATAAATAAAATAATTTATTTCGCTTCTAGAAAAGTTGCGAACATAGAAGGTTTGGGTGAAAGTACAGTGACAGCGCTTTTTAATGCTGGTTTTGTACACAACATTTCTGATATCTATAGTTTAACAAAAGAAAATATTTTAACTTTAGAAGGTTTTAAAGAAAAATCTACACAGAATTTATTAGACGGAATTGAAAAGTCTAAAACAATGCCAATAGAAATTTTCATCATGGGACTTTCTATTAAAAATATAGGAGAAGAAACTTCGATAGATTTGGCTAAACATTTCAAAGCTTTGGAAAATTTTCTGCAAGCTAATAATAATGAATTATTAAAAATTTATGGAATTGGTGAAAAAATTCTAGAAGAAGTAATTGCATTTTTAAATAACAAAGAAAATAAAACTGAAATCCAAAAACTTTTGAAATTTATAAAAGTAAAAGATTTTGAAAGTAAAGAAAAATCTGCGAAATTAGAAAATTTGCGTTTTGTTATCACCGGTACGTTCGAGAAATATTCTCGTGAAGATATTGAAAAAATAATTAAAGAAAACGACGGGTCAGTGCAAAATGCGATTAATAATAAAACTTCTTTTCTTGTGCTTGGTTCAAATCCTGGTTCTAAATTTGAAAAAGCTCAAAAGCTTGGAATTAAAATTATTTCTATAGAAGAATTTTTAGAATTAATTAAATAAAAATAAAAAGGTGGTGGTCGCAGGGGTTCCCGCGACACACCAATCCTCTAGCTTAGATAGGCGTCATCAATGATTTCGTCCGTGTCGGTTGTTATTTTGCCACACCGACAGCAACGACTCTCAATGAGCCATACCCAGCGACCAACGGATTTTCCGCGTCGCCTCTCGAACTCTATGAAATTAGGCATAATAATACTTTTTACGGCTTTCTCTTAGGTACAATACTCCCATTCACAAATATCTCATGAAGTAGTTTTTGTTTGAATTCTTTTTTAAGACCAGAGTGTGGAGCTAAG
>WBZS01001959.1_pt1 | contig 14152 bp, 7 predicted proteins | sample 5204201 | NCBI WGS metagenome assembly WBZS01 (sample SAMN12344357, study PRJNA552823) | activated sludge metagenome | biome: Activated sludge suspended growth; feature: Nitrification reactor; material: Wastewater; isolation source: activated sludge from nitrification reactor of wastewater treatment...
TCCTTGATCTTGACGTAACCGTCGGGGTGCATCACCGCCAGGTCGCCGGTGTGAAACCAGCCGCCGGCAAACGATTCCTCGGTGGCCACCGGGTTCTTCAGGTAGCCCTTCATCACCACGTTGCCGCGGAAGAAGATCTCGCCCATCGTCTGGCCGTCGGCCGGCACCGGCTGCATGGTCAGCGGGTCGAGCACGGTCACCGCTTGCTGCAGCGGGTAGGCCACGCCTTGCCGGCTGTTCAGCCGGGCCCGCTCCTCGGCCGGCAGCGTGTCCCACGACGCCTGCTTGGTACACATCGCGCTGGGGCCGTAGACCTCGGTCAGCCCATAGACATGGGTCAGGTTGATGCGCGCGGCCTCGCAGGCTTCAATCACCGCGGCCGGCGGCGGCGAGCCGCCGATCAGGCCGTTGATGGTGTGGTCTATGCCGGCACGCAGCGCTTCTGGCGCGTGGACCATCATGCTGTAGACGATGGCCGCGCCGCACATGTGGGTGACGTGGTGCTCGCGTACCAGCGGGTAGATCAGCGCCGGGTCCACCCGGCGCAGGCATACGCTGGTGCCGGCCACCAGCGCCAGCGTCCACGGAAAGCACCAGCCGTTGCAGTGGAACATCGGCAGCGTCCACAGGTAGACCGCGTGGTTGGGCAGGCTCCAGCCGATGACGTTGCCGGCCGCATTCAGGTAGGCGCCGCGGTGGTGGGTGACCACGCCTTTGGGGTTGCCGGTGGTGCCCGAGGTGTAGTTCAGCGCAATCGCGTCCCACTCGTCGGCCGGAAGCCGCCACGCAAAGTGGGGGTCGCCGCCGGCCAGAAAGTCTTCGTAGGAGACCTCGCCAAGGGCGGCGCCGGCGGGCGCTTCGCTGTCTTCCACCTCGACCACGAACGGCCGCCGGTTGCCGACCATCGCCAACGCCTTCTGGATCACCGGCGCGAACTCGCGGTCGGTGAGCAAGACCTTGGCGTCGCCGTGCTGCAGCATGAAGGCAATCGCTTCGGCGTCGAGCCGGGTGTTCAGCGTGTTCAGCACCGCCCCGGCCATCGGCACGCCGAAGTGCGCTTCGAACATGGCCGGCACGTTGGGCAGCATCGCCGCCACCGTGTCGCCCTCGCCGATGCCGCGCTGCGCCAGCGCGCTGGCCAGGCGCCGGCAGCGGGCGTAGGTGTCGCGCCAGGTCTGGCGCCGCGCGCCGTGGATCAGGGCCAGGCGGTCAGGATGAACCCCGGCCGTGCGCTCGATGAAGCTCAGCGGCGACAAGGCCACGAAGTTGGCCTCGTTCTTGTCCAGGCCCAGCTTGTACGGGTTCGAATGCATCATCGCGTCTGTCCTTGTGGTCGTCGCCAGCGTCTTTTCACCGGTGGCGGCAGCGTGGACAGCAAGGATTGCCGATGAATGTTGCATGAGCTGCCATGCAATGTGACGAATGTTTGCACCGGCGGCGAGCAGCCTGGCCGGCCCCTAAACTTGCTTGGCGATGACCGGCCACAAACCCACCAACTGCGGTGACTGCGCCCAGCGCTGACCCGATAGCCGACCGGCTGGTGCGCGGCGAGGCACTGCATGCGGCGCTGCAGTTCATCGACCAGGGCTTCACGCTGATCGACAGCCGGCTGCGCCTGGTGGCGTGGAACGAAAGCTTTCTGCGCCTGCTGGAGTTCCCGCGCGCGATGGCCTATGTCGGCGCGCCGTTCGAGAGCTTTATCCGCTTCAACGCCGAGCGCGGCGACTACGGGCCGGGCGACGCCCAGGCGCTGGTCGACCAGCGCGTGCGCGCCGCGCGTGACTTCGCGCCGCACGCCTTCGAACGCACGCGGCCCGACGGCACGGTGCTCTACATCCGCGGCGTGCCGGTGCCCGGGCATGGCTTTGTGACGATTTACTCCGACGTCACCGCGCAGCGCCGGGCCGAGCGGCAAATCGCCCAGCACTCGGCGCAACTGGAGGCCCGGGTTGCCGAGCGCACCGCCGAGCTGCGGCTGAGCGAAGCGCAGATGCGGCTGATCACCGACTCGATTCCGGCGCTGATCGCCTACTTCGACAACCAGCGCGTCTACCGCTACATCAACCGCGGCTACCAGTCGTGGTTTGGCCTTGACCCCGAGCAGCCGGGCGCGGTCAGCGCCCGGCAGTACCTGGGCGCGGCCACCTACGCCAGCATCCGCCCGAACGTGCGCCGCGCGCTGGCCGGCGAGGCGGTGACCTTCGAGTACGAGGCCGGCCTGGTCAGCGGTGGCAAGGTGATCGCCCGCACCACCTTGATTCCGGAGTTTGCCGCCGACGCCAGCGTCGCCGGCTGCTTTGAGCTGACCTTTGACATCACCGAGGAAAAGCGCGCCCAGGAGATGCTGCTGCAGGCGCAGAAGATGGAGGCGCTGGGCCAGTTGACCGGCGGCCTTGCGCACGACTTCAACAACATCCTGACCGTGATCATCGGCAACCTGGGCGCCTTGTCCGACGCCCGCACCGGCGACGCCACGGTGGCCGAATTCGTCGAGCCGGCGATCGACGCCGCGCGCCGCGGCGCCGAGTTGATCAAGGCCTTGCTGTCGTTCTCGCGCCAGCAGCCTTTGGAAGCGCAGGCCAGCGACCTGTCGCCGCTCGTCGCCTCGATCTGTCGGCTGGTGCGGCGCTCATTGCCCGAGAGCCTGCGGCTGGACATCGATGTCGGCAACCAGGCGCTGTGGGCCTGGGTCGACCCCAACCAGTTGCAAAACGCGCTGCTGAACCTGATCTTCAACGCCCGCGACGCCACGCAGGGCCGCGGCCGCATCGGCGTGTACGCCCAGGCCCGGGTGCTGGACGACGCCGCCGCCGCCGCGCTGAACGCCGCGCCTGGCGCCTATGTTCAGGTGCAGGTCAGCGACGACGGCTCGGGCATGGACGCGAAGACGCTGGCGCGCGTCTTCGAGCCGTTTTTCACCACCAAGAAAGTCGGCCTGGGCACCGGCCTGGGGCTGGCGATGGTCTACGGCTTTGCCCGGCAGTCGGGCGGCGCGGTGGCGATAGACAGCCAGGTCGGCGCGGGCACCACCGTGTCGCTGTGGCTGCCGGCGGCCGAGGTCGGCGGCGACGCCGACCCGCTCGACGAGCCGCTGTCCCGCCCCGACCGCCGCGACCAGGGCCTGGCGCTGCTGGTCGAGGACGACGCCCAGGTGCGCAAGCTGGCCCGGCGCATGCTGCTGGAACTCGGCTTTGCGGTGCTGGAGGCCGACAATGGCGCCGAAGCCAGCCTGATCCTGAGCCAGACCGAGGGCATCGTGCTGCTGCTGTCCGACGTGGTGATGCCCGGCGGCGTCGACGGCCGCGAACTGGCGCTGCATGCGCGGGACCGTTGCGCGGTCAGGCGGGTGATTCTGATGAGCGGCTACGCGCCTGAACTGCAAGGGCCGTTTGACTTTCCGCTGCTGGCCAAGCCCTTCACCCAGGCGCAGTTGGCGGCCCTGATCGAAGCTCCGCTGCCGTGAACCCGTCCCCCCCAGCCGACGCCAACGCCGACGCCCGGCCCGAGCCGGTGGCGCTGATCTTCGTGGTCGAGGACGACCCCGCGGTGGCGGCGGTGGTGGTCGACGCGATGCGCCAGTTCGGCTTTGCGGTGCAGGCGTTTCGCAGCGGCGCCAGTGCGCTGCGCCGGCTGCCGACCGAGCGGCCCGACCTGTGCATCATCGACCTCGGCCTGCCCGACATGGACGGCATGGACCTGGTGCGGCAAATCCCCACGGTGTTGAACTGCGGCGTGCTGATACTCACCGGCCGCGGCCACACCGCCGACCGGGTGGTCGGGCTTGAACACGGCGGCGACGACTACGTGGTCAAGCCCTTTGAAGCGCGCGAACTGGTGGCCCGCGTGCGCAGCATTCTTCGCCGGCGTTCCAGCGTGCCCGGCGCGGGCGCGGGCAAGGCGCGGCGCCATGCCTGTTTTCTGGGCTGGACGCTGGACTGCGCGGCCAACATCCTGCGCGGCGCCGACGGCACCGAACACCTGCTCGGCACCGCCGAAACCCAGGTGCTGCGCGCCTTCGTCGAGCGGCCGCACCAGATCCTGACCCGCGAGCAACTGATGGGCCAGCGCGACCTGTCGCCGCTGGACCGCAGCATCGACGTGCGCATCTCGCGCCTGCGCCGCAAGCTGGAGGTCGACCCGCAAGACCCCCGCATCATCAAGACGGTTTACGGCGCCGGCTATATGTTCGCCGCGCCGGTGACCTGGTCATGACCTGACCTGGCCGGGCCGTTGACCGACCTGATCGTCCGCCGCCCCGAGGGCTTGTACTGCCCAGCGGGCGACTTTCATATCGACCCGTGGCGCCCGGTCGAACGCGCGGTGATCACCCACGCCCACGCCGACCACGCCCGCCCCGGCCACCGGCGCTACCTGGCGCAGCGCGACGGCGAAGGCCTGCTGCGCGAGCGGCTGGGCGACGTCACGCTCGAGCTGCTGGACTACGGCCAGCCGCTGCGCATCGGCAGCGCGCGGGTCAGCCTGCACCCGGCCGGCCATGTGCTGGGCTCGGCGCAGGTGCGGGTGGAGGTCGGCGGCGAAGTCTGGGTGGCCTCGGGCGACTACTTCGCCAGCGGCCACCACGACGCCAACGCCACCTGCGCGGCGTTCGAACCGGTGCGCTGCCACTGCTTCATCACCGAGTCGACCTTTGGCCTGCCGATTTACCGCTGGCGGCCGCAGGCGCAGGTGCTGGCCGAGGTCAACGCCTGGTGGGCCGAATGCCGCGCCGCCGGCCTGGCCGCGCTGCTGCTGGGCTACAGCCTGGGCAAGGCGCAGCGGCTGCTGGCCGGCGCCGACCCGGCGATCGGCCCCATCGTGCTGCACCCGGCGGTGGCGCGGCTGACCGAGGCCTACCGGCGCGCCGGCGTCGCGCTGCCTGAAGCGCAGGCCTGGGCCGACGCGCCCGGCCAGCGCCTGCCGGCCGGCGCGCTGGTCATCGCCCCGCCGGGCGTCCACGGCAGCGCCTGGGCGCAGCGGCTGGGCGACCACAGCGACGCCTTTGCCAGCGGCTGGATGCAGTTGCGCGGCGCGCGGCGGCGCCAGGGCGTGGACCGCGGCTTTGTACTCAGCGACCACGCCGACTGGCCGGGGCTTTTGCGCGCGATCGACGCCACCGGCGCGGCGCGGGTCATCGTCACCCACGGCAGCGAGGACGTGATGGTGCGCTGGCTGACCGAACACGGCCTGCAGGCCGGCCGGCTGGCGACCGAATTCGGCCACGACGACGACGATGCGGCGCCGCCGACGCCACCCGCCGCACCGGCCGCGCCGCCCGACCAGGACGCGCAGGGCGCGCAATGAAGCGCTTCACCGCGCTGTACCGCCGGCTCGACGCCAGCACGTCGACGCTGGCCAAGGTGGCGGCGATGGTCGACTACTTTCGCGCCGCGCCGGCCGCCGACGCGGCCTGGGCCAGCTACTTTCTGGCCGGCGGCAAGCCACGCCAGGTGCTGCCGACGCGGCGGCTGCGCGAGCTGGCCTGCGCCGCGGCCGGCATTGCCGAGTGGCTGTTCGACGAGTGCTATGCGGTCACCGGCGACCTGGCCGAGGCCATCGCCTACCTGCTGCCGGCGCCGGCGCAGGGCAGTGAACTGCCGCTGGCGGCGTGGCTGGAGCAGCGCATCCTGCCGCTGCGCGCGCTTGACGCGCCGGCGCAGCGCGAGGCGCTGCTGCGCGACTGGGCCGAGCTGGACGCCGAGCAGCGCTTCATCCACATCAAGCTGATCGGCGGCGGTTTTCGCGTCGGCGTCAGCCGGCTGCTGGTGCAGCGCGCGCTGGCGCAGCTTGGCGCGCTCGACGACAAGGTGATGGCGCAGCGCATGATCGGCTACACCGACGGCCGGCAGCCGCCAAGCGCCGAGCGCTACGCCCGGTTGCTGGCGCCGCTGTCGGCGCAGCCGGCCGAGGCCGGCGCGCCTTACCCGTTTTTTCTGGCCCACGCGCTGGCCTTGCCGGCCGCGGCGCTGGCCGACAGCCTGGGCCCGCCGTCGCACTGGCTGGTCGAATGGAAGTTCGACGGCATACGCGCGCAGGTGGTCAGGCGCCAGGGCCGGGTGTGGATCTGGAGCCGCGGCGAAGAGCTGGTCAGCGAGCGTTTTCCCGAGGTCTGCGCCGCCGCCGCCGGCTGGCCCGACGGCAGCGTGCTCGACGGCGAACTGCTGGCCTGGCTGCCGGGCAGCGACCGTCCGGCGCCGTTTGCGCTGCTGCAGCGGCGCATTGCGCGGCTGGCGCCGTCCAAAAAAGTGCTGGCCGAGGCGCCGGTGGTGTTCGTCGCCTACGACTTGCTGCAGGCCGACGGCGCCGACCTGCGCGCGCTGCCGCAGCACGAGCGCCGGCGCCGGCTTGAAGCGCTGGCCGCCGCGCAGCCGCTGCTGAAACTGTCCGAGCGTGTGGTCGCCAACGACTGGGCCGAACTGGCCGCGCTGCGCGCCACGGCGCGCCAGCGCGGCGTCGAGGGGCTGATGCTCAAGCACGTCGACGCGCACTACGGCGCCGGCCGCACGCGCGCCGACGGCGTGTGGTGGAAGTGGAAGGTAGACCCGCTGACGGTCGACGCGGTGCTGGTCTACGCCCAGGCCGGCCACGGCCGGCGCGCCAACGTCTACACCGACTACACCTTTGCGCTGTGGAGCCGGCCGCCGGCCGACGCGGCCGAGGCACAGGCGGTGCTCGACGCCATCCGCGACCGCCGGCCGGCGCAGCCCGGCGCGCTGCAACTGGTGGCCTTTGCCAAGGCCTATTCGGGGCTGACCGACGACGAGTTCAAGCGCGTCGACCAGACCATACGCGCCACCACCGTCGAGCGCTTCGGCCCGGTACGCAGCGTCGTGCCGCGGCTGGTTTTCGAACTCGGCTTTGAAGGCCTGGCGCGCAGCACGCGCCACAAAAGCGGCATCGCCACCCGATTTCCGCGCATGCTGCGCATCCGCGACGACAAGCCGCTGCATGAGGCCGATTCACTGGCCACACTGCACGCGCTGCTGGCGCCGGAGGGCGCCGCCGAGTTGCCCGCGGAGTAAGCGCCGCCGAGTAGCGCCGCCGCCATGGGGCCAGCCGGCGCGGTGCCACCGGCGCCCGGCCCGCGTCCTCAGCCGCGACGCGCGCGGCGCGTGCGCCGTGCTGACGCCAGGCCCAACACGCCCAGGCCGGCCAGCAGCAGCGCCGGGGTCGACGCCTCGGGCACCGGCGAGGGCAGCGACTCGAAGTGGCCCTTGGCGTTGTTGAGGTCGTCGCCGTAGTTGATGACCTGGTTGAAGACGGTCTTGGTCTTGCCCTTTTGCTTGTGGCCGTGGCTGTCAATGAAGTCCGGCTCGGTATAGGTCACGGTCACCGGCGGCAGCGTCACCGGCGCCGGCTGGGTCGGCGAATACACCGGCGGCGGCGGCGCGTTGGGCACCACGGTGGTCACGCTCTGGTTGAAGGCCACGGTGTCGATCAGAAAGTCCCACACCCCGGGCGGCGGGTTGACCGCGTTGACCGTCACCCGGGTGATGCCGGTGGCGCTGCTCAGGTCAATCAGCGCAAAGCCCGAGTTGAAGTTGGGCAGGACGTTGGCCGCGGTCTGGCTGGCCACCAGGCTGGCGCCGTTGTAGGCGTCAACGACATAGCTTTGCAAAAAAGTCTCGCCGTTGAACAGCGCAAAGCTGACCTGGGTGGTCGCGAAGTTCGGGTTGACGTCTATCGTCAGCGCGCGCGCCAGGCCGTTGCCGAAGTCGGCCGTGCCATACACATTCGGCCCCGAGGCGTATTGGATCGCCGGGAAAAAGGTCGCCAGCCCAAGCACCACGCCACCGGAAAAATCGGCCTCCGGCGCGGTGATGGTCTGCGGGCCAGGAACGGCGACATAAATGCTCGGGCCTTGCGGCGTGGTTGGCGGGTCGAAATCGACCAAGCCGGTGGCGGCCCGGGCGGCCGGCACGCTGGCGCCGGCCAGCACCAGGCTGGCCAGGGCGATGCGGTGGGCAACAGTCTTCTTCATGGGTTCTCCTCTGGGCGGTCAATGGCACGCGTCGTATGCGCCTGAAGCGGCGTCGCGCCGTGGGGCTGCACGGCCAGCGCGGCCTGCGTGGCGGTGTCTACCCCCGGCGCGCGCCGGCGGCCCGGGCGCGGCGCAAGCCGAACTGCTTGCGACCTGGCGGTGTATTCCGGCGTTGGCGCGGTTGGTTCAAGCGGGCGGGGATGGCGCTGGGCGGGAAGAGTGCGCTCGGGTGCTTTCAGCGCCTGCGCGCGCGGGCCGCGCACTATGTGGCGGGGCTATCGAACCTGCCCAAGGCCGCTTGGGTCAACACCGCGGCTTGGTGCTGGCGCCCATCAGGTCAGCCGCTTTTCAGCGTCGCGACCAGGTTTTCCATCGCTTCGACCAGGCCCGCGTCTGCCGGCCTGAGTCGACCCGAGTCCCTGAGTTGACGGGCGATGTGGGCGGCCTCCGAGGCCAGGCTGACCCCTTGCGCGCCAAGCGACATCGCCATTTTCGCGAGAGAAATCAAAAGGTCGCGCTGGTAGTCCGCCCGCCCGGGCTCGGCGTCGGCCAGCCGCTGCGCTATGGCGAGATCCTTCTCGAAGAACCCGCGCGCCTGCCCGCTCTGGCCCAGGTCACGCATCAAATCGCCCAGCTTGTTGTACGACACCGATAGGTCGCGCTGGTAGTCCGCCCGCCCGGGCTCGGCGTCGGCCAGCCGCTCTCTGATGTCCAGCGATTGCTCGAAGAACCCGCGCGCCTGCTCGCCCTGGCCCAGGTCACGCATCAGATTGCCGAGCTTCTCGTAAGACACCGAAAGGTCGCGCTGATAGTCCGCCCGCCCGGGCTCGGCGTCGGCCAGACGCTTTGCGATGGCCAGCGACTGCTCGAACAACCCGCGCGCCTGCTCGCCCTGGCCCAGGTCACGCATCGAATCACCGAGCTTCTCGAACGACACCGAAAGGTCGCGCTGGTAGTCCGCCTGCCCGGGCACGGCGTCGGCCAGCCGCTTTGCGATAGCCAGAGACTGCTCGAAGAAGCCGCGCGCGTGCTCGCCCTGGCCCAGGTCACGCATCAAATCGCCGAGCTTGTTGTAGGACACCGTAAGGTCGCGTTGGTAGTCCGCCCGCCCGGGCTCGGCGTCGACCAACCGCTTTGTAATGTCCAGCGACTGCTCGAAGTACCCGCGCGCCTGCTCGCCCTGGCCCAGGTCACGCATCAGATCGGCCAGCTTGATGTACGACACCGCAAGGTCGCGCTGGAAATCAGCCTGCCCAGGTTCTTCCTGAACCCGGCGTTCAAAAACCTCGGCAATCTCCCGGGCGCGCGCAAGTGCGCGATTTGTATTCCCCAGACTGCGGCTGCCCTCCACCTCGACGTCGGCCAGGCGTGCCCATTCGCTGGCCGTGTCCGGCAAGCGCCGCAGCACGTCGGAGGCCAGCGCCACGGCGGCAACGGTTTGCTTGCATACGATGTGGAAGTCGGCGATCTGCCAGGCCAGCGCGCTGGCGCGGTCGAAATCGGCGCCATCGAGGAAGTTGTGGGTGGCCTCCAGGATGTCGTCATACGCAATGCCTTCCCCGCCACCGCGCGCCAGCCGAAACTCGCCGGCGCGCAGGCAGCGCTGCCGTTGGTCGGCCTGCGGCGCGGTCTGCGCCAGCGCCTCGGCGGTCCAGCGATGCATCCAGTGGCCGGCCAACACCGGTGTGGCCAGCGACAGCCTTTCCAGCCGCTGCAGGCTGGCCGCCACCGCCTGCACCGCATCCGACGCGGCCGGGGCGCCGGACAGCGCGTGCGCCAGGTCCGCGGCGCTCATCGGCAGCGCCGACACCGCCAACTGGCGCAGCGCCGCCTCGTCGCCATCGGCGCGTGCCAGCGTCAGCAGTTCGTCAAGAAAAATGCTGCGCGCGCCAAGCAGCGCGGTTTGGCGCAGCGCCTGGCTCAGCTCGGCCGGCGCGGCCTGCAGGTCGATGCCGGCGGCGCGTGCCGCCTCGCGCAGCCGGCGCTTGACCGCGGGCAGCCGCGCCGTGCCGTGGCGCAGCAGGCCGTCCAGAAACTCCAGCATGCGCGGGTGGCCGCCGATGTGGCGCATGACCTCGGCCACGTCGGCGCGGTCCAGGCCTTTCAGCGATTCCAGCCGCCACAGCAGCTTGCGCACCTCGGCGGCCGACAGCGGCGGCAGCGGCAGGTGGTAAAGCTCGTCTTCAAGCGCCGCCAGCGGGTAGCGGCAGGTCACCAGCAGGCGGCCGCATTTGGCATGCTGGGCGAGCAGGCGCGTCAGGTCATGCACCGCGTCGTTATCAAAGCCCTGGCCGCCGGGCGCCAGGTTTTCTTCAAAGTTGTCCAGCACCAGCAGCAGGCGGTGCTGCTGCAGCAAACCGGTCAGCAGGCCCAGCCGGGTGGGGTCGTCCAGGTCAGGCTGGCCAAGCTGGCGCGCTGTCGCGGCGAGCTGGGGGTTGGCGTGCTGCCCCCGCGCCAGCGCCACGCTGGTACACAGCGGCCCCAGCGCCAGCCGGCCGGCGACCGCGGCCACCGCCCAGCCGTCTTCCTGCAAGCGGGCCATCGCGCGGCTGGCGACCGAACTTTTGCCCACGCCGCCGATGCCGGTCAGCACCGCGCCGCTGCGGCGGCCGTGCGCGGCCACGCTGGCCGGGTGGTCGCGCAGTACGCGCAACACCGCGCGCAGCTCGCGCCGGCGGCCGACCAGGTCGCCCAGGCGCAAATCAGGCATCGGGCCGATGGCCTGGTGGACCGGCGCGGTGTGCAGCGGCTGGCGCGCCGCGCCGTAGTCCACCAGCGCGGCGTCGTCGGCCGCGCAGTACAGGCTGGCGGTGGCGTATTCGGCCGGGTGTTGCCCGGCCGGCGCGCCGCGCTGCAAGGCCTGCTGCCGGGCCTGTTCCAGCACCTGGCGCGCCTGGGCCAGCGCCTGCGCCGGCCGCGCATGCTCGCGCTCGGCCAGCGCGGCGTAAAACGCCCTGGCCAGCGCCGAGGCGTAGCGGTCGGTCACCCCGGCCTGCATGGCCACCACAAACGGCACGCCGGCGCGCACCAGCTCGGTGGCCATCGCGCCGGCTCGGGCGTCGGGCGTGGCGCCAAAGCAGCTTGACAAAAACACCAGCGGCACATTGCGCTGGGCCGCCTGCAGGTGGCGCACCAATTCGACCGCGCTGACGGGTACCGGCGCGCCGTCCTCGTCTTCCAGCTCGATGCGGCCGGGCCCGCCATGGCCCGACAGGTGCAGCACGTGGTAGGCATCGCGCTGCAAGGCCAGGCCGATTTGCTGCGGGTGGCCGACCTCCAGAAACCGCACCTCGGCGTTGCCCTGAACGGCGCGCGGCTCCAGCGCGTCGAGGATGCTTTGCAGCTCATGCTCCAGGTCAAGCACCGCGTGGCCGGTCTGGCCCTCGTCGGGCGCGCCAACCGCCACCAGTATCTTCAGCGGCGACGGCGCCGCCACCCAGGCGGCCGTGGGCACACCGCACACGCGCCGGCGCAGGCTGACCCCGGGCATCAGCGCCGGCGTGTGGCCGCCAAGCCGCAGCGCCTCAAACGGCAGCGCCAGCAGCTCGGCGTCTGCCGATTCGACGCACAAGTCCAGCGCGGTGGCGGCGTTGACCGACGCAAGCACGCGCTTCAGCGCCGCGCCCACCTCGCCCGGGCACAGCGCGTCGGCAAGCTGCTCGCCGAGTGCGGCCAGGTCGTCCACACGCGGGGCGGGCGGGCGCCGCGGGTCCGCGGCCGCGTGGTCCTTCAGGTCGCCGCGCACCAAGGCGTCAAAGGCCTGGCGCAGCGCCGGGGCGATGCGCACGCCGTCCTGGCGCGCCACGGCGGCGCCGCGGTACAGCGCTTCGACGGTGATGTCACCGTCCGCAGCGCGGGTCAGCCGCAGCGTGAACGGCACGCGCTGCGGCTCAGTGGCAGCGTTGCCCAGCGGCGGCTTGGGGTCGTGGCCCCGGATCGCGGCAACGATTTGCTCGAATTCATCAATCCGGCGGGCCACATAGCGCTTGAGCAGCGGCGGCAACACCGCCTGCTCGTCCAGCAGCACCGGGATCAGCCGGCGGCTGTCTTCCACCTGAAACAGCGTGATCGTGTTGACCTCGGCGTCAAACCACTTGCCCGGCCACGGCGCGCTGGAGAAAAACACCAGGCCCACGTCGTAGTCGGCCAGGCCCTCGTTGATGCGCTGGACGAAATCATCACCGGGCTGGATTTCCCACTTGTCCAGCCAGGCGTCGACGCCGCATTCGCGCAGCCGCCGGGCAAACGCCTCGACAGCCGGCTTGTCCACCTGGCGGTGGCTGCAAAACACCTTGGGTGCCTTGGGCACATCGGGCATGACGCTGACCTCCCTGGTTACGGGGGCATCGTAGCGGCGCCGCGGTTTGCCCGTCACACCGTGGGTGTAGGTGCGGGCGGCGGTGCGCCGAGATCAGCGTTGGCGCTGTGTCCCTTTAAGTCCAGACAACTCGTTTCCCAACTCGGTATGTACTCAATCGATTCTGGTCCGCAGAACGCAGTATCGAGGAAACCTCACTCAATCGTGGCTTGGCTACGCGAGAGCCTTATCCAACTCGGAGAGAAGTTTCATTGCGAGCGCCATTGTACTTTCCTCCAAAGAAGCGCTCCTAACGATGTTTGCAATGTGAAATCGAAGTGCCATCAAGATCTCGGTGCCAGTGGCCCCATCTTCGATTGCTGATTTCACAATCTTTGCCTCGTTCGTGCGACTCGCTTCCTCTAGATGAGAGATTAAGGTGTGTGCAGCTGCATTGTAGTCAAAGTCAGCCATGGTATTGCCGTGAACCGCGACCCAGGTGCTCCAGGACTGGTTTTATGGATTCTTCAGTCAGTTCGACATTTCTCAATATATCGCGAATCGCCCCAAAGTCATTCCGCTCAACAGCCTCATCAAATTCATCCATCAATCCACTAACGTAGAGGCGCTCGTTAACCGTCATGCCAGAGTATTTGTTTTCCATCGGCCAGGTCTAAGGTTTTAGAACTAAGCAATCATTAATCCTGATATTTGTTAATCGTCAGCATCGTCGTTGCCGCAGCAATTTACAGAAACGTGCTTTCAAAGATGTCCAGTTCGTTTTCTTCCACCTTGAAGCTGGCTGCAACGATCGGAAAACGCTGCCCAGATGAAACAAGAATAACGATCGATGATTCGGTGAGTTGCTTTCCAAGCCTTGCTTCTAGCCGCCGCACTTCCTCCTTTGTAGGCACTGCGATCTCCACGCCGCGCAAGATTCTTGGCGCCGCAAGGTACTCGACCCCACTGAAGACTATGTCGACGTTGGTCTTTGTTTCAGCGCCTTGCGGGCTCCGAATCAACAATGAGCCGTGGCTAACGCGGTACTCCCACAACTGGAACTCTCGGTTCATATATCGTTGAGTCGTCATGGCCCTGGAAGCGAAGTTTGGTGAATTGAAATTATTGATCTAGTTTCAAAACTAACATATGCATGTGAAAACTATCAAATTACTTAATTTAAGCTAGTAGTTTTGTTAATTTTATCTCTACAGCGCCGTATCCGCAAAGGCAGTCGTCCTCAATATTATCCACTTCATCGTTCACAATGCATTCTTGTTCAACTATGCTCGGATCAGTATCGGAGTATCTAACTAGCCAAGCCTGCCTCGATAATGGATCTCGCCTAATAAATATTGGTATACTCCATTCAGCTCGAACCCAGATTGGAGAAATCCCAATTATCGGCCATTCACCATTCACCAAGCCCAAATCGCCTAGGCGGATACACTTAATAGCATCAATTTTCTGCAACCGTTCGATGTCTGGCAGATCCGGGACTGCCGCGCGCTTCGGGCCGAAGAAGCATGCAAGAATAATCTTGCCTCTTGGGGCCATTCTTGCGACCACGCCCGTGGCAAAGCCTCCAGTACGCAACGGAACAGCAAACCATGTACCCTCAGAGTATTGAGGACGCTTCATCCGTTATTTCCCCGAATTTAGAAAACTACGTGCTGCATCCATGTACGCATTGAAATTCGAATTGCTGAGGCTTATAGGGCGAATTGCATTCAAGGGTGGGTTGTACAGATCGTGCAACATCTGTTCAAGTCCTCGTTGCTCGGCCCTCAAATCGGTTCGATGCACCGGCACGAACTCCAAATCCTTCAATACCGGATCCCGTGCATGTTCAAGTTGTCGCCTTGCCAGGTCATTAG
>WBZS01001960.1_pt1 | contig 14149 bp, 12 predicted proteins | sample 5204201 | NCBI WGS metagenome assembly WBZS01 (sample SAMN12344357, study PRJNA552823) | activated sludge metagenome | biome: Activated sludge suspended growth; feature: Nitrification reactor; material: Wastewater; isolation source: activated sludge from nitrification reactor of wastewater...
GCTAGCATTGGCCTGCCCAGGCCCTTCCAGGAGATGACGATGAGCGCCACACCGCAGCCCCCGGTGGATATCGACGAGCCGCTGAACAATTTTTCGCACTGCCACGCGGGCATCCTGCGGCATCTGGACACGTTTGGCGAGTTGCCTGCCCTGCTGGCGCCGGCGCAGCGCGCGCGCGAAGTGGCCGAGGACATCGTCCGCTTCTTCCGCTCGGCGGCGTTCGAACACCACCAGGAAGAAGAGCGCGAGCTGTTTCCCGCCGTGCTGGGCGACGCGCAACCGGGCGAGGAGCGCGAGCGCGTCGGCCAGATGATCGAGGCCCTGACGCGCGAGCACCGCGACATCGAGACGCAATGGAACGCGCTGGAGCCGGCGCTCAAGAAGCTTGCCAAGGGCCAGCCGGCCGAAGTCGATGCGCAGGCCGTCGCCAACCTGGTGAACCAGTACAAGGCGCACGCGCGCTTCGAGGAGTTGGAGTTTCTGCCGCTGTCCGAGAAGATCCTGAGCCGCAACAGCCACCACATGGCGGCACTGGGCCTGTCGCTGCACATGCGGCACCAGGCGCCGTTTTTGGGGCACATCTAGCGCCCCCTGTGCCGCTGCGCGGCTTCCCCCAAAGGGGACGGCGCCAGCGGCCGGGCCAAGCCCGTTCCGCGGCACCACCGCTTGGCCTGCTCCGCGGCCTTCTGAAGTCGAGTGGACTGGATCAAACGGCACGCCGGCAACTTGAGGGCGCTGTTGGATCGCTCCTGATTTGTGAGCTGCTTGCGCTCGCCCCGCTTACGTTAACGGCTTATTTTGATTGTGAAGCCGGCGCGGCACCGCCCAGCACCACCGTCACCATGCGGTCGGGCTGCAGCACGCGCTGGAAGGCGGTCTTGATCTGGTCGGCGGTGACGGCGCCCACGCGCTGGGTCCAGTGTTCCAGGTAGTCGAGCGGCAGGTTGTTCCAGGCGATGTTGGCCACGTTGTCGAGCAGCTTGCGGTTGCCGTCCAGGCGTAGCGGAAAGCCGCCGATGAGGTTGTCCTTGGCGGCTTTCAGCTCGTCCGCCGTTGGCCCGTTCTGGACGAAATCGGCAATCACCTGCTTCGATACCGCCAGCGCCTCGGCCGCCTGGTCGGGCCGCGTCTGCAGGCCGGCGGTGAAGGCGCCCGCGTGCAAACCGGGGGCGAAGTAGCTGTACACGCTGTAGCTCAAGCCGCGCTTTTCACGCACCTGCGTCGTCAGGCGCGAGGTGAAGCCGCCACCGCCCAAAATGTGGTTGCCGACCAGGAGGGGAAAGAAATCCGGGTCGCTGCGCTTGTAGCCCGGCTGGCCGATCAACACGTGCGCCTGCGCTGATTCAAACGGGATGCGCTCATCTTTCGGTGCCGCGAGCGGCGCCACCTCGGCCACCGGCGGCAGCGGCGCGCAGGCTGCGCCTTGCGGCAGGCCGCTGAGCAGCTGCGTCACGATCTGGTCGGCCTGCGCGCGCGTGACGGCGCCGACCAGGCTGACCTTGGCGCGGCAGGGGCGGATCAGCTCCGCATAGCGCGCGCGCATGTCGGCCGTCCCGATGCGCGCCAGCGACTCGGGCGTGGTGTCGTAGCCGTAGGGATGATCGCCGTACACGCCCTTCTGAAAGGCCAGCCCCGCGATGGTGGCGGGCCGCGTGCGCGCCTCCTTGATCGACGCCGAAATGCGCTGGCGCTCGCGCTGCCACACATCGTCGGGCCAGGCCGGGTCGCCCAGCTCGCGCGCGGCCAGCTGCACCGACTTTTGCAGCAAGTCGGGATCGGTCAGCGTGCGCAGCTGAAAGCTCATGCGGTCGTCGCCCGCACTGCCGCCAAACGAGGCGCCCAGGTCGGCCCAGGCCTCGCCCAGCTGGTTTTCGTCCAGCGCCGGCTGTCCACCCTGCGCGGCCACGCCCTTGCCCGCCATCAGCGCGGTGACGCTGGCCAGGCCCGCTTGTGGCGCTGGATCGCGCCGGCTGCCGGCGTCAAAGTCGGCCTGCACGTCGAGCATCGGGATGGCCGGGCTTTCGACCAGATAGACCTGCGCGCCGCTGGGCTGCGTCCAGTGCTGGATGGGGATGGCGGCAAACGCAGTTGAGACAACAAAAAGGCCGACAGCGCTTGCCAGGAAAGCGCGAACAGCTATTTTTTTGATAGTTTTCATAAATCACCTGAATCTTTCTCCCTCCCCCGCTGGGGGAGGGTTGGGGTGGGGGCACACCTGATCGCACATGCCAAAGGCGCAGCCCCCATCCCGGCCTTCCCCAGCGGGGGAAGGAGAAAAAGCCGATCAATGCCGCGCCCCCGCCGGCGCCGCGCGCGGCTTGGCATTCGGGTCGCGCGGCTGCGGCAGCAGCGTGGCGACCGTGAGCTGGTCGTCGCCAAAATACTTCTGCGCCACCGCCTGCACCTGCGCCGCCGTCACGCTGCGCAGGCGCGCCATCAGTTGCGTGTCGGCGTCCAGCGGCAAACCCTGGATCCAGTAGTGGCCCAGTTCCTGCGCCTGGCCCATCACGCTGTCGCGCTTGTAAACCTCGCTGGCGACCCACTGGGTCTTCACGCGGCTCAGTTCGGCCTCGCTCACGCCCTCCTTCGCCACACGGGCGACCTGCGCGCGCAGCGCGGCCTCGACCTGCGCCGCGGTCTTGCCGTCGGCGGGCACGCCGGTCAGCGAAAACGTCTGCGGCCCGCGGCCCAGCAGGCCGTTGCCGGCGCCGGCCGAATCCGCCACGCGATCCGGCCCCTGCGTCAGCGCGCGGTCCAGCCGGGCGCCGCTGTAGCCGTCGAGCACGGCCGACAGCACCGTGAGCGCCAGCGCATCGTCGTTGTCGGGCGAGGCTTGCAGCGACGTCATCTTGGGCACGCGGAAGTTGAGCGACACCAGCGCCTGTTCGGCCGGCGCCTTGACATCGATGCGGCGCGGGCCGATCTGCGCCGGCTCGGGGCGCGGCTTGCGTTCGGGCACGGCGTGGGTCTTGATGCCGCCGTAGTGCTTCTTCGCCAGCGCCAGCACGGCTTGTGGATCGACATCACCCACCACCACCACGGCAGCGTTGGCGGGGGTGTACCAGGTCTTGTAGAACTCGCGCGCATCCTGCGCGGTGAGTGCGTCCAGATCGCCCATCCAGCCGATCACCGGGCGGCGGTACGGCGAGGCGATGAAGGTGACGGCGCGCTGCTGCTCGCCCAGCACGGCGCGCGGGTTGTCGTCGGTGCGCATGCGGCGCTCTTCCTTGACCACGGCCAGCTCCTTGGCGAATTCTTCGTCGCTGTAGCGGTTGTGGGCAAAGCGGTCGGCCTCCAGCGCCATCACGTCGCCCAGCCGATTGGCCGGCACCTGCTGGTAGTAGCCGGTGTAGTCCATGCTGGTGAAGGCGTTTTCGCGCCCGCCCAAGGCCGCCACGCGGCGCGAGAACTCGCCCGGCGCCAGCTTGTTGGTGCCCTTGAACATCATGTGCTCGAGAACGTGGGCGACGCCCGTCTTGCCGTCGACTTCGTCCATCGAGCCGACGCGCACCCACAGCATGTGCACCGCCGTGGGCGCGCGGCGGTCGGGCTTGACGATGACCGTGAGGCCGTTGTCCAGCTTGAACTGGCTGACAGCGATGGCGGACACGGGGGCCGACGGGGCGACTGGCTGGGACACCGCGGCGGGCGCGAAAGCGGCGCTGGCGGCCAGCAGCAGCGCGGCACCGAGGGTGGTAAGCGTGGGTTTGATGGGCATGACCGCAGACAGAGTCGGATGGGCGTGAAATCGTTCCTGGGGCGTGAGTGTGCCTGAGCCGTTCACACCCGCTGCCTGCCAGTCATTCGGGCCACTGGCGCACGCCGGCAAAGCGTCAAGCGCTATCGTTTTGAAAGCGCCAGTTGCGCGACAATTCACCGCATGACCCCATCCACCCCGGCCCCGATGTCCGCCAGCGCCACCGAACCGCGCCTCACCTCGCTCAGCCACGGCGGCGGCTGCGGCTGCAAGATCGCGCCGGGCGTGCTGTCCAGCATCCTGCGCGGTACCACGCAAATGCCGGTTCCGCCTGAGCTGCTGGTCGGCATCGAAACGGCGGACGACGCGGCCGTCTACAAGCTCAACGACCAGCAGGCGCTGGTGGCCACCACCGATTTCTTCATGCCCATCGTCGACGACCCGTTCGACTTTGGCCGCATCGCCGCCACCAACGCGCTCAGCGACGTGTACGCCATGGGCGGCACGCCGATCATGGCACTGGCCGTGGTGGGCATGCCGATCAACGTGCTCAGTGTCGACACGATCGGCAAGATTCTGGAAGGCGGCGCCAGCGTGTGCCGCGCGGCGGGCATCCCGATTGCGGGCGGCCACACCATCGATTCGGTCGAGCCCATCTACGGCCTGGTCGCGCTGGGCCTGGTGCACCCTGACCGCGTGGCGCGCAACGCGGCCGCACAGCCGGGCGACGTGCTGGTGCTGGGCAAGCCGCTGGGCGTGGGCATTTATTCGGCGGCGCTGAAGAAGGAAAAGCTCGGCGCCGACGGCTACGCGCACATGATTGGCGCCACCACGCGCCTGAACACCCCCGGCCCCGCGCTTGCTGCCCTGCCCGGCGTGCACGCCATCACCGACGTCACCGGCTTCGCCCTGGCCGGCCACGCGCTGGAACTGGCGCGCGGCGCCGGCGTCACCGTGCAACTGGACTGGCCCGCCGTGCCCTTGCTGCCCGGCGTGCGCGAGCTGGCCGCGCAGGGCATCGTCACCGGCGCATCGGGCCGCAACTGGGCGGCGTATGGGCATGAGGTGGCACTGCCGGAAGGCTTCACCGACACCGAGCGCGCGCTGCTGACCGATCCGCAGACGAGCGGTGGCCTCTTGGTGGCGTGCGCGCCGGACAGCCTGGGCGACGTGCTATCCCTGTTCAAGCAAAACGGCTTTGGTGACGCGGCCGTGGTGGGCCGCGTGCTGCCGCGCGGCGCCACGCCGCTCGTGGTGCGGCACGACTGAGGCGCCGCCTAGAATCACCCAATGTTCAGCTTCTTCCGCCGCAAGAAAACCCCTGATTCCGCGCCTGATGCGCCAGCGCCCGCCGATGCGCCGGTTGTCGCTGCGCCACCGGACGCGGGCGCGGCGGTGCGCACCACCTACGTGCTGAGCGACGACGCGGGCGTGCCGATGGACGAGCTGGAGCGCCAGGCGTTGGCCGCTGGCACGTCGCCGGATGCGGCCGACAAGCCCGCGGCTGCCCCCGAGCCCGCTACTGGCGGAGTCGCCGCGCGCTGGTGGGGCGGTGGCAGTACGCCGGTGCCCGCACATGCAGCCGCGCCATCGCCAGCGCCCGTGCCAGCGCCCGTGCCATTGGCGCAGGAAACTCCTAAAAACATAGCTGTCACCGCTGATCAGGCGGCCGCCATCGCCGAAAAGGACCTTGAACTGGCACCCACGTCGGCCAGCGCGCAGGCCGCGCGCGTGGGCTGGATGGACCGGCTCAAGACCGGGCTGAAGCGCACCGGCAGCAGCATCACCACCGTCTTCACTGGCACGCAGATCGACGAGGCCCTGTACGAAGACCTGGAAACCGCGTTGCTGATGGCCGATGCCGGCGTGCCGGCCACCGAATTCCTGCTGCAGGACCTGCGCCGCCGCGTGAAGGAAGCGCGCGCCACCGAGCCGGCGCAGGTGCGCACGCTGCTGCAGGACGCCATCGCCGACATGCTGGCGCCGCTGCAAAAACCGCTGGTGGTGGGCGTGTACCACCCGACGGTGATCGTGGTGGCGGGCGTCAACGGCGCCGGCAAGACCACCAGCATCGGCAAGCTGACCAAGCACTTTGTCGACGCCGGCGCCAGCGTGCTGCTGGCCGCGGCCGACACCTTCCGCGCCGCCGCGCGCGAGCAGCTGGCCGTGTGGGCCGACCGCAACCAGGTCGAGATCATCAGCCAGCAGGGTGCCGACCCGTCAGCGGTGAGCTTCGACGCCGTCGGCGCAGGCCGCGCACGGCGCAAGGACGTGGTGCTGGTCGACACCGCCGGCCGCCTGCCGACGCAGAAGCACCTGATGGACGAGCTGACCAAGATTCGCCGCGTGGTGACCAAGGCCGACATCACCGCGCCGCACGAGGTGCTGCTGGTGATCGACGGCAACACCGGGCAGAACGCGCTGGCGCAGGTGCGGCAGTTCGACGAGGCGGCGCAGCTCACGGGCCTGATCGTCACCAAGCTCGACGGCACCGCCAAGGGCGGCGTGCTGTGCGCCATTGCGCGCGAAAAACCCATTCCGGTCTATTTCGTCGGTGTGGGCGAACAGCTGCAGGACCTGCAGCCCTTCAGCGCGCGCGAGTTCGCGCAGGCGCTGGTGGGGTGAGTGGGAACGAACGAACGGCATCACCACCGCTCAACAACCCAACAACCGGACGCAGAGGACGCAAAAGGAACCAAAATTTTTGGCTGCTCTTTCGCGTCTTCTGCGTCATCTCTGCGTACTCTGCGTTCGGATGTTTTTGAGCACGTCCACCACCCCTAACCGCGCGCTGCAACGGTTTGCAACGGCGCCCGGCCGCCACACGCAGTCGATACACTTCAGCGCATGACCGTGAATCCATCCCGCAAGCACCTGGTGCTTCTGGGCGCCGGGCGCGCCCACCTGCAGGTGCTGAAGTCGCTGGCACGCCAGCGCAGCGGCGAAATGACCATCACGCTGGTGGCGCCCCATCCGTATTACATCGAGCCTGTGCTGCTGCCGGGCTTCGTGGCGGGCGACTACACGCTGGACGACGTGCGCATCCCGCTGGACGGGCTGGTGGAGGCCAGCGGCGCGCAGTTCGTGCCGGCGCATGTGCTGTCGCTCGACCCTGTGGGGCGGCGCGTGCAGTTGTCCAGCGGCGACGCCCTGCCCTACGACGTGCTGTCGGTCAACGTCGAGCCGGCGCTGCAGCGCGAGCTGATCGAGGAGCAGATTCCCGGCGCGCGCCGCAACGCGCTGTTCACGCGCCCGGTCGAAACCTTCGTCCAGCTGTGGCCGCACCTGCAGGCGCTGGCGACGGAGCGCGCGCTGCAAGTGGCGGTGGTGGGCGAAGGCCTACCCGCGGTCGAGCTGGCGATGGCCGTGGCGCACGCCGTGGCGGCGCCGCACGGCAGCCGCGTTACCCTGGTGGCGGGCGAAGCCCCCTTGCTGGCCGACCAACCGCCTTCGCTGCAGCGGCGTGTGATGGCGCGCCTGAAAGCCCTGAACATCACGCTGCTGCAGGACCGCTGCGTCGGCAGCGACGGCCACGCGCTGCAACTGGCCAGCGGCGCGTCGCTGATGTGCGATGCCCCGGTGCTGGCGCTGGCGGGGACCACCCCGCCCTGGCTGGCGCAATCGGGCCTGCAGACCGACGACGCGGGCGTGCCCGTTGTCAACGAGCGACTACAGAGCGACAGCCACCGCCAAGTCTTCATCGTGCCCGACGATGCACCGGCCGAAGTGGGCCCGGTGCTGGACGCCAACCTGCGCACGGCGATCGGCGGCGGCACGTTCAAAAAGACGCCGACCGACGCGTCGCGCCTGCATGTGGTGTGCTGCGGCGACCGCCAGGCCATCGCCGTGTGGGGCCCCCTGGGCATCGAAGGCCGCGAGGTCTGGCACTGGAAGGACCGGCGCGACCGCCGGCAGCTGGCCTCGCTGTTCAGCTTGTAGCAACCCAAGCAGGTCAAGCTATTATTTTGATAGCTATATGCGCTTGCGAACTAAGCGCTCACGGCATTTTTCATATCCAGGCCACTTGGCTTTGACGGCGGCTTGAATCCAGGCGCCTGCGCCGATCCCCCCTGGAAAACCCCCGTTCCGCCACCGCAAAGCGGAACTATACTTCGCACTAACACGCACTTTAATTCATGTTTTCGGGTGATGCCCTTGTAGGGAAAGCCATCAGCGCCGCTGGCCGATCATGAATCACAATGCCGCATTTGCTTGACATTTAAAGGAGTTATGCCGTGACTGCTCAATCCCGTGGTTACAGCCGTCGGCTGGTGCTTTCTCGCAGCGCAGCCGTCGTCGGCGCCAGTTCGGCGGGCCTATTGCTGCCGCAGATCGTGCGCGCGCAATCCGGCAAGATAAAGGTCGGCTTCATGCTGCCCTACACCGGCACCTTCGCCCAGCTGGGCGTCGCCATCGAGAACGGCGTGCGCATGGCGATTGCCGAAAAAGGCGGCAAGCTGGGCGGGCGCGAGATCGAGTGGGTCAAGGTGGACGACGAATCCGAGCCGTCCAAGGGCGTCGAAAACGCCCAGAAGCTGGTGCAGCGCGACAAGGTGGACGTGCTGATCGGCACCGTGCACTCGGGCGTGCAGATGGGCATCCAGCGCGTGGCGCGCGATTCGGGCGTGCTCAACATCATTCCCAACGCGGGCGTGCACGCTGCCACCCGCGCGCTGTGCGCGCCCAACGTGTTCCGCACCAGCTTCACCAACAGCCAGCCCACGCTGGCCCTGGGCAAGCCGATGGTCGACCGCGGCCACAAGAAGGCGGTGTGGATCACCTGGAAGTACGCGGCCGGCGACGAAGCCTTCGAAGGCTTCAAGGACAGCTACACCAAGGCGGGCGGCACCATCGTCAAGGAACTGGGCCTGCCCTTCCCCAACGTGGAGTTCCAGGCCCTGCTGACCGAAATCGCCAGCCTGAAGCCTGACGCGGTGGCCTGCTTCTTTGCCGGCGCGGGCGCCGCCAAGTTCATGCGCGATTACGCTGCCGCGGGCCTGCAGGGCAAGATTCCGCTGTACGGGTCGGGCTTCCTGACCGAGGGCGTGCTCGAAGCCGCTGGCCCCGCCGCCGAAGGCGTGGTCACCACCATGCATTACGCCGACTCGCTGGACACGCCGCGCAACAAGCAGTTCCGCACTGCCTACGCGCAGCAGTTCAAGATGCAGCCGGACGTGTACGCCGTACAGGGTTACGACAGCGGCCAGTTGCTGCTGCGCGGCTTGGATGCGGTCAAGGGCGACATGTCCAACAAGGCCGCCATGTACAAGGCCATGGAAACCGCCGTCATCGACAGCCCGCGTGGCAAGTTCATCATGAGCAAGGCGCACAACCCGGTGCAGGACATCTACCTGCGCGTGGTTGAAAAAGGCGACAACAAGGTGCTGGGCGTGGCCGCCAAGGCGGTGGCGGATTCGGGCGCGGGGTGCAAGCTGGCTTAAACCCCCTGAGGCGCTGACGCGCCTTCCCCCTTTTGCTGCGCAAGGGGGACGACACCGGTGGCCGGCGCAGGTCCGTCCACGGTGTCCCGCGCATGGCCTGCTCCGCGGCCGTTTGAGTTCTTTACCTTTTCACCGCTGCTCGCACCGTGGACTTCGCGAACTTCTTGATCCAGACGCTCAACAGCGTGCAGTACGGACTGCTGCTGTTCATGCTGGCCGCGGGCCTGACGCTGATCTTCGGCATCATGGGCGTGGTCAACCTGGCGCACGGCAGCTTCTACATGCTGGGGGCGTACCTGGCGTTTGCCCTGTCGTCGCAGCTGGGCAGCTTCACGGCCGCGATCCTGGTGGGCACGGCGCTGTCCGTGGTGTTCGGGCTGGTTCTGGAGCGCCTGCTGTTCCGGCACTTCTACCACCGCGATCACCTTGACCAGGTGCTGCTGACGTTCGGCCTCATCTACATCTTCGAAGAGGCGCGCTCGCTGCTGTGGGGCGACGACGTGCATGGCGTGGCGATCCCACCGCTGCTGAGCGGCTCCATCGGGCTGACCGAAAACCAGTCCTACCCGGTGTACCGCCTGTTCATGATGGGCGTGTGCGTGCTGCTGGCCATCGGTCTGTACCTGCTGATCAACAAGACGCGGCTGGGCATGAAAATTCGCGCCGGCGCTTTCAACCGCGACATGACCGAATCGCTGGGCGTCAACATCAAGCTGATCCACGCCGTGGTGTTTGCCATCGGCGTGGCACTGGCTTCGGTGGCGGGCATGATCGCCTCGCCCATCTCCAGCGTTTACCCGGGCATGGGCTCGTCGGTGCTGATCATGTGCTTCGTGGTGGTGGTGATCGGTGGCATCGGGTCGGTGCGCGGCGCGCTGATCGCGGCGTTGCTGGTGGGCTTTGTCGACACCTTCGGCAAGGTGCTGCTGCCGCAAGTGGCGGGCATGCTCGTCTACATGCTGATGGCGGCGGTGCTGCTGTGGAAGCCTGAAGGCCTTTTCAAGCAATGAGCGCCCCCCAATCCAACCTCGAAACCCTGCCGCGCAGCATCCAGGTCGTGCTGGCGCTGGGCCTGATCGCGCTCATCGCCTTTCCCTTCGTCGGCAGCGAGTTCTACCAGCAGATGGTGGCGCGCATGATGATCCTGGCCATCTTCGCGATGAGCCTGGATTTGCTGCAGGGCGTCACCGGCTTGGTGTCGCTGGGCCATGCCGCCTACTTCGGCCTGGGTGGCTACGCGCTGGCGCTGATGTCGTCCGACAACGGTGCCGTGAGCCTGTGGTGGACGCTGCCCGCCGCCGTGCTGGTGGCGGGGCTGTTCGCGCTGGTGATCGGCTTCTTCGTGGTACGCACGCGCGGCATCTACTTCATCATGGTGACGATGGCGTTCGCACAGATGCTGTTTTTCCTGGTGTTCGACAACAAGGAACTGAATCTGCTGGGCCTGCTGCCGCTCAAGCTGGGCGGCTCCGACGGCGTCTACATCAACTTCAAGCCCGACGCCACGTGGTTCGATCTGGAGAACAAGCGCGTCTTCTACTACTTCGTGCTGGCTTGCCTGGTCGGCGTCTACCTGTTCTTGCGCCGCGTGCTGTGGAGCCCCTTCGGCCGCGCGCTGGCCGGCATTCGCGTCAACGAACACCGCATGCGTGCGGTGGGTTTCGGCAGCTTCGGCTACAAGCTGACGGCCTTTACGCTGGCCGGCGCGCTGGCGGGATTGGCAGGCTACCTGTGGGGCGCGCAGACCGGCTTCGTCAACCCCGAGCTGATGGGTTTCCACATGAGCGCGCACGCCATCATGATGGTGATCCTGGGCGGCATGGGCAATTTTGCCGGTGCCATCGTCGGTGCGTTCGCGTTCGAGTTCTTCCTGGAGCTGTTCAAGGACCTGCCCGCCATCGGCAGCTTCAACACGGGCAAGCACTGGCAGCTCTGGATGGGTCTGTTCATCGTCGCCGTCATCGTGTTCGCGCCGCGCGGCTTGCTGGGCCTGCTGGAGCGCTTCGGCCGCAAGGGGGGCGAGCATGAGTGAAGTCCTGCTCAGCGCGAAGAAGTTGACCAAGAAATTCGGCGGCCTGGCCGCGGTCAACGACGTGTCGGTCGACCTGTGGCGCGACCGCATTCATGTTGTCATCGGCCCCAACGGCGCGGGCAAGTCCACCCTCACCAATCTGCTGTCGGGCGATCTGCCGCCCACCAGCGGCACCATCACGCTGGGCGCGCACGACATCACCACCGCGTCGCCCGAGCAGATTTCGCGCCGCGGCCTGGGCCGCAGCTACCAGAAGACCAACATCTTCCTGCCCTTCACGGTGTGGGAGAACGTGCGCCTGGCGGCCCAGTCGCGCGCTGCGCAGCAACCCTTCAACCCCGTGCGCTGGCTGCAGGGCGCCAGCGCCGATCGCGCGGTGAACGAGCGCGCCGAACAGGCGTTGGAGCTGGCTGGCTTGACCGCCCGCCGCGACTTCATCGCCGGCGCCGCCAGCCATGGCGAACAGCGCCAGCTCGAGATTGCCATGACGCTGGCCACCGACCCGCAGGTGCTGCTGCTGGACGAGCCGCTGGCCGGCATGGGCGTGGCCGAGGCCGAGCGCATGGTCGATCTGCTGCTGCGCCTGAAGCCCCGCCACGCCATGATGCTGGTCGAGCACGACATCGACGCCATCTTCGCCCTGGCCGACCACCTGACGGTGATGGTCAACGGCACCGTCATCGCCAGCGGCGAGCCCGCGGCCATCCGCGCCGACCGCGGCGTGCAGGCGGCGTATCTGGGCGAAAGTCACTGACATGGCCACCCAACACAACGCCAACCTGCAAGACGACCCCGGCAACCCGCTGGCGCCGCGCTCGCACAACACCGCGCCCGCTACGCGGCACGGGGGCGATCCCGACCTGCTGATCCACGCCATCGACCTGCACACCTATTACGGCGCCAGTCACATCCTGAAGGGCGTCAATTTCCAGGTGCGGCGCGGCGAAACGATTGGCCTGATGGGCCGCAACGGCATGGGCAAGAGCACACTGCTCAAGTCCATCATGGGCCTGGTCAAGCCACGCCGGGGCGGCGTGCTGGTGATGGGCAAGCCGATGACCGGCCGCCCGCCTTACGAGATCGCGCAACTGGGCGTGGCCTATGTGCCCGAAGGGCGCGGCATCTTCGGCAACCTGAGCGTGGTCGAGAACCTGAAGATGGCCGCCCGCGCCGGCACGCGCGGCCAGCGCGACTGGACCTACGAGCGCGTGCTGGAGACCTTTCCGCGCCTGAAGGAGCGCCTGGGCCACGGCGGCCAGCAGCTCAGCGGCGGCGAGCAGCAGATGCTCACCATCGGCCGCGCGCTGATGACCAACCCCGACGTGCTGATCCTCGACGAAGCCACCGAAGGCCTGGCGCCCCTGATTGCGCGCGAAATCTGGCGCATCTGCGACGTCATTCGCCAGACCGGCATCAGCAGCATCATCGTCGACAAGAACTGGCGCCATGTGACGCAGGTGACGGACCGCAACGTGATCCTGGTGAAGGGCGAAGTGGTGTTCGAGGGCACGTCCGACGCGCTGATCGCGCAGCCGGAGTTACTGACGCAGCACTTGGGTGTTTGACAGCCTGACAGAACAGCCGGACGCAGAGGACGCAAAGGATTCGCAGAGGACGCAAAGAAGAAACCCAAATTTTTTTGGGATGTTCTTCAGCGTCCTCTGCGCAATCTCTGCGTCCTCTGCGTCCGGTATTCGTATTTCAAGTCTTTTTCGCTTGCAGCGCAGACTGGGCAAGCGCCAGCAGCTTCCGTATTTATAGCAACTGCCGAATCTCCCCCGCCGCCTCGCGCAGGCGCGGCAGGATGTCGGCAGTCAGCAGCGCATCGTTCAGCCGCCCCGGCGCCAGCACCACGTTGAGCGCCGCCACGGTTTGCCCTTCGCGCGTGCGCAGGGGCACGGCGACGGCGTGCACGCCCAGCTCGTGCTCATCGGTGGCCACGCAGTAATCCTGCTCGGCCACCTGTGCCAGCAGGGCGCGAAAGGCGCGCGGCGCGGTGACGGTGTGCGCGGTGATGCGCCGCAACTCGCGCCCTTTCAGCCAGGCAGTCAACTGATCGCGTGGCAGCGCGGAAAGCAGCACGCGCCCGGTGGAGGTGGCGTGCGCCGGCAGCCGTGCGCCCAGGTGGCGCCCGTAGGCCAGCAGCGGGTTGACGGGCGCCAGGCCGGCGCTGCGGGCGACGATGACGACCTCGTCACCGTCCAGCACGGCCGCCGAATACACGTCCTGCGTTTCGGCCGCCAGCCGGTTGAGCGTGGGCTGAATCACCCGCGGCAGCCGCGACGAAGCCAGGTACGCACCCGCCAGCCGCAGCACCCGCGCGCTGAGCCAGAAGTGGCTGCCATCGGTCTCCAGATAACCCAAGTGTGCCAGTGTCAGCAGGTGCCGGCGCGCCGCTGCCCGCGTCAGGCCGGCGCGTTCGGCGGCTTGCGTCGCGTTCAGGCGCTGGCGCTCGGTGTCGAAGCTTTCTAGCACCGCCAGGCCCTTGGCCAGGCCGGCGATGGTGTCTGCGGGGGCCAGTGCCATGATTGCGCGATGATCGCACAGATATTTCGATCATCGCGCAAAGCCAGTCGCACAGCAATGGCACAAACGGGGAGTCGGGCCTAAGCTTGACGGTTTCAGCCACCGCAAAAAATCCAAGGAGCGCACCCCCATGACCACCACCCGCACCCAAGTCGCCATCGTCGGCGCTGGCCCTTCGGGCCTGCTGCTGGGCCAGTTACTGCACAAGGCCGGCATCGACGCCGTGATCGTCGAACGCGTCAGCGGCGAATATGTGCTGGGCCGCATCCGCGCGGGCATCCTGGAACAGGTGTGCATCGACCTGATGGACGAAGGCGGCGTGGGCGCGCGCATGCACAAGGAAGGCCTGGTGCATGGCGGCATCGAATTGCTGTACGACGGCCAGCGCCATCGCGTCGACCTGAACAAGTACAGCGGCGGCAAGAACGTGATGGTGTACGGCCAGACCGAACT
>WBZS01000529.1_pt2 | contig 14123 bp, 12 predicted proteins | sample 5204201 | NCBI WGS metagenome assembly WBZS01 (sample SAMN12344357, study PRJNA552823) | activated sludge metagenome | biome: Activated sludge suspended growth; feature: Nitrification reactor; material: Wastewater; isolation source: activated sludge from nitrification reactor of wastewater...
TGCCACGCCGTCACCGCACGCCCGGCGAACTCGCTGTCCGACTTGATGAACCCCTCGTCCAGGAACACCGGCGCGAACCGGGGACGGCTGCGCAACTCGTCGCCGAGCTGGTAACGCAGTGCCGCCCCGACGATGAACGCCACGAGTTCCTGGGTCTCACCGCCGGACTTGCCACCGAGCGAGTCGTAGGTCGCGAGTTCGTTGCTGTGCTCGTCAACGCACACGGCGTTGATCACTACGTGCTGGCGGACGTCAAGGTAACCGTCGCGCATGGAGGTCGACTTCTTGGTGTGCCCAGGCGGGACGCTGATCTTGGTCATGAACTCACGCAGCATCTTGAAGCGCGCCTCGACTTCTGCGTCGGTCAGTTCGAGGGCCAAACCCGATGACAGTTTGCGCAGGTCGCGCTTGAAGCGCGAGACGTCCTCGGTGATCATCCGGCGGTGCTTGATTTGGAGGTGGCCCTTGCCACCGAAGGGGAGCGTGGCCAGGATCGCGTTGATCGGCACGAGCCGGTCCTCGATGTCCTCCATTGCCGTGTCGAACGCCTCGTTGAGAGTGAGTAGGTCGTTGCTGGACCACTTTGCGAACTCCAGGCGCCATTTGTTCCGGCGTTCGTGCAGTCCCCCGGTCTGGATCTGGTCGAGGATCTCGCGGTAGCCGTCGGCCGACGCGATGCTCGTGCCGAGGTTGTTCTCGGTCCAGCGCGCCTTGTACTGCTCGAACATCAACTCCATGGCGCGCACGGTGCGGTCGCGGCTCTGCCGGGCATTTGCGCTCTCCTCGCGGAGTCGCTTGCTCATTGCGCGCATGTTCGCGCGGAAGGACCCGAGACTGGTGACGTCCCAGTTGGCGGCGAACAACTCGTCGAGATAGGTCCCTTGCTCATCGGTCACGTGAGCCGACTGCGCGTCGTCGATCGCGTCGATGGCGTCCTGCACCGCGTCTTGCTCGGAGGCGAGGTCACCGTGCTGCTTAGCCAACACAGCCAGCTTGTCCTCGTCGAGGACCTTGATGCGGTTAGCCTCCTTGTGCAGCAGGGTTGTCTTCTCCTCCTCAGCCTGGAGCGCGTCGAGGATCGAGTTGGCCGCGCGCAGCTTTGCGATCTCAACTTTGAGCTCCTCGACCCGGCGTGCGAGCCCAAGATGGTCGATGTCCGCCCAACTGGTGTTGGCGACGTAGGTGTGGGCCTCCTTCTGGGACTGCAGGCTGGCCGAGCGAGCCCGGAGCCGGTCGATACGGGCTCGCACGGCCCTGATCGCGGGCTCGAGGGCATCGAGCTCAGCATCGATGTCCGTTAGGCGCCGCTCGTTGGAGAACCCGATGATGTTGCCGTCATGGGACTCGCCATGGGCGCCCTTATCGCCGTCGCGCGTCTGCCCAGTGAGCGTGACCATTGGCTCGCGGTCGTCGAGCTGGCTTGCGTTCTGGACGCAGCGATGGTCGGTGCCGTGCGCGGTGACCCTGTCCTGAACCCAGCGAGAGAACGGCGACTCCTTGAAGGCGAGCTTGCCCGAGACATAGTCCTCGTCGCAGGGGAACTCCCTATGGGCAGCCAGATCGACGCCTTGGAAGCGGATCCGTGGCGTGATCTTGATCGGATCAATCGCGGCCGAGAGCCGTTGGCGCACACGGCGATCGACGAGCACGGTTCGGGCGATCCCGCCCAGGGTCGTCTCGACGGCCTTGCGCCAGCGCTCTTGGTCGGGCAGCACGTCGATCAGCTCGGCGACGAAGGGCAGATCGATCATGGGGTCCAGCCCAGCAGATTGGGCCATCTTGACCCGGGCCTCGTGCAGCCGCCGCGGCACCATGCCGGAGCGGCCGACCAAGGATCCCTTCTCCTCCAGCAGTTCTCGCTTCTTGGTGGTCAGCGGCGACAGGTTGTCATCGCGGATGGCGTCCTCTTGGGCGCGCAGGTCGCTCGCGCGCGCATCGAAGCCGGCGAGGAACTCGGCGGCGTCTGCCTGGGCCTGACCAAACTCCTGGGGGGTTTCGGGGACGATCAGGCTAATGGCCTCCGTGCTTGCCTGGAACTTCAGGTTGGCGGCGTAGACGGCATCCTGACGCCCCGTAAGTCCATCGATCTCACGCTTGCGGGCGTCGATCGCGTCGCCCCCGTTGGCGCGCTTCTCCTGTGCGATCTGCTTGAGCCGGTCGGCGTGGCGCTGTTCGTCGTCCTTGGCCTGCTCGAAGCGAGTCTTGGTCGTTGCGTGCTCGCTCCTGTTCGCCGCGACCGCCTCGTCGAGTAGTTCGCGCTCCGTGCGCAGGCGCCAGAGCTGGAAGGGCGTGGGGCCTTCACGGTCGACGCCGAAGGCCTCGATAAGGGCAGCGGTCGACTCCGCCTGAGCGAGCTCGTGCTGCAGGTCGGGCAGTCGCCCCAGGGCCTTCACCTTGTCGGCCTCGTCGAGCATCTTGTTGTAGGAGGCGTCGAGGTTGGCGAAGTGCTCGATGGCGGCGTCGGCCTTCTCGAACGTGATCGGCTGCTCCAAGACCATCGACTTGTAGAGGGTGTCGACCCGCTTGACCTCCATGCCTGCCTGGACCCGGGCCAGCAGGCGCATCGCCTTGCGGCCTCCTTCTCCCCCACCGATCCCTAGACGCGTGTGGAGCGTGTCCTCGAACTCGCGGAAGGTGTTGAAGGGGAGCAGGCCGATCGAGCGCAGGGACCGCTTGTCGAACCGAGTCGCAGCCAGCCGCTCCAGCCGCCCGAGGTCCAGATGACCGTCAAAGGTGGCGTATGAGGTGACGACGTCCCCGCCCGTGGTTGAACCCGCCTTGACGAAGTAGATGCGCACGACGGTGAACCGTCGGCCGTTGTCGTTGAGGAAGGTCGCAGCCAGCGCTCCCCAGATGTGCTCGCCGTTCCCGCCGCGCAGGACATGGTCGCGCAGCTCGCTGGACCCGTCGACCCGAGCGCTGTCCATTTTCCCACGCAGGTAAGTGAGCAGGTTGCGCTGTTCGGCCGAGCGTGCTCTGCCGGCCGCGTCGTTGGACGCCCCGTTGAATGGGGTGTCGGAGGGCATCATGAGGGCGATGTACGCATCGAGCACTGTGCTCTTTCCGGAGCCCGATGCGCCGGACATCAGCGTCGAGCCGTGGTCAAACCGCACTTGGTGGGCTCCGTGAAAGCCGCCCCAGTTCACCATCTGGATGGACTCGATCCGCCACTGCGCGTGCTCTTTGGATACGGCTGCGCTCGGTGGGGCGACGATCGGCATGGTCAGGTCTACGGTCATGAGTAGTCCACTTCTTCTGTGTCGAACAACGAGCCAGGAGAAGCAGACTCGTCGAGGTCGCCATTCGTAGCCGACTCGTCGTCGGTGCCATTGCGCGTCAACAACCAGGTCCACAGCGCCCGCAGCTTCTCGATCGGCAGCAGGACCTCGATGATCGGCGAGATCTGGAAGCGGTCGGGGTCCCCAGTCCGCAACAGGACTCCCGCAGCGAGCAGAGCATCAACCGCGTTGTTGGCCCGCTTGTGGTCCATGGCTCGGTTGGTGGCCTGCTCAGGGCGGTGGTCGGCCACCTCGTCGAGGATGGCCTGCCGGTCCACGAAGACCACATCGTCGCCCTCCTGCCGCTGGGCGAAGAAGCGCCGGCGCAGGGAGACCATCATGATGGTCTCCTCCTTGTTGTGCGACACGTTGCGCAGCAACGATGGAAGGGGCTGCTCGTCGTGCGACGAGGCGGCGCGCTTGAACGCGATCCGATGCTCGCGGTCGATCTGCAGGTCAAGGAACAGGTCGTGCAGTCTGGAGGTAATCGTCCCCTCGTTCTCCATGAGCGCGGCCCAGTGCTCGGGGTGACGGTCTGCGGAGATGTAGCGGTGTTTGAGCAGCGCGTGCAGGCACAGTCGCTGCTGCGGGAACAGCGTCGAAGTGTCGCCCTCGAACATCGCCAGAGACAGTCGCTCATCCTCGTCCTCAAAGTTCGAGGCTGGTCCGTCGGCGAGATCCGCATAGGGCTCGTCGAGCCCGATGCCGGGATCGAACGCCTCTTCCGTCATAGCGAAACCTCCTGTTCCTGTGCGCCTGCGTTGAGCGACGTGGCCGGCATCAGGAACGAACGTGTACTGCCGTCTGGCCGGACCGCGTCCACCTGTTCGCGTCGGGTCGGATCGACTTGTGCGTCGAGCCTGGCGAGCAGGTGCATCAAGCCGAGGACCTCGACCGGTCGGCGCAGCTTGTCGGGCTGGACGTTGAACAGAGCGGCGGCCGACTCGATGAGACCGCTCGCTGCGAGGGCGTCGTCGACGAGCCGGCTCAGCTCCTGAAGCGACGGCCCCCCCTGCTTGCGAATGTCATCCAAGGACAGCGGCTCGGGTTCGTCATTGGAGGTGTCGCCCAGCCGTTCGGGCGGACGATCGTCGTCGGGGTCGAAGACGCGCATCTTGAGGGCGTCGATCTCTAGATGGGCAGGAATCAGCTCGACCTCGACGTGGTCGCGCGGGCGGGCAGTCTGCATCCAGGTGCGCATCGCGGCGTCGATTCCCTTGAGCACCTCGTCCAGCTCGCGGTTGCGGACGTGGTCGTAACTGAGGATGTGTTCGGTCAACGTTGTAGTCAGTCGACTTTGCTGGCCGTTGACGTCCTCGATGCCCCGGCGGATCACTGCGACGGTGCCGCGCAGCTGCTTGATCTCGTCCGGCAGCATCATGCCCGCCAGCGGGTGGGCGAGGATCGTCCCGAGGTCGGTGCGCAGGCTGCTGAGCCAGTCCGGATTGCGCAGCAACTCCAGGGCTCCTTGGAAGGCTCGGCCTTCGGGAGTCGCAGTCAGCAGTTGGCTCGACTCGTCTAGGTAGTCGTCGAGCACTTCACCGATAGGGCTATCGTCCTGCCGGAACCGGGAGGCGACGCTGCGGTGCATGTCACGCATCGCCTCCTCGACGCGGCGGAAGTCCGATGGAAGGCCGTCGAGTTCGCGCAGTACGTTGGTGAACCGCTCGGTCAGTTCGGACTCGCTCGCGACCACGAGTTCGCCGCCGGCGGCGAGTCGGTCGTGCTCGGCGGTGAGCCTGGCGATCTCCTCGGAGAGCCGTCGCAGCCGTTCCTCCCGGTCCGGGTGAGCTGCAAGGGCAGCCTCGCTGACGACGCGTCGCATCGTCTCGATCCGGGAGAGCGAGAGGTTGAGCTGGGTCCGGGTGGCCCGGGTGACGTAGTCCATCGCCTGCTCGGCGTCGCCGGTCGGACGGTACGTCTCCTGGCCCTGACCCGGGTCTCGGTAGAGCCAACGTTCGCGCACCCACTGCATAGCCAGCGCCTTTCCAGAACTGGGCGGCACCTGGTGACCTGCGGCGCGTAGCTCATCGAGGAGAGCATCCACCCTGGTGTGGAAGCGCTCCACGGACATGGGTTCCGCATTGCCCGGGAAGAGAGTCGCGAAGATCGGAAGCGCGATGACCGCGCTCTTGCGGTCGAGGAGCTTGAGCGTGGGCGTACCCAGGGCAGCCTCGATTCGAGCGACGTCGCCCTCGATGCCGGTAGCCATGCTGGTGCGCTCCTGACTGCCCCGGATCCGTCAGTGCTTCTTCGCGGGTACAGGGCTGCCTAGCAACAACGACTCGACCTGCAAAGGTCGGGTCCCACACGGCCCGATCGGCGCGAACGGGCAGAGCATGCTCTTGGGAAGGGCGGCGTCGCGCAACTTCACAACCAACAAGCCTCCGTCGTCCAATGTGTGCCCCTTCCGCGAAGCCCCTCGTTCAGCACAGTAACGGGGGGTACCGACAGGGCCCGGGATTCGGGAGACCTACTACCGACAGACAACCGCCTGGACTCATCAGGTGAGCCGAACAAGATTCCCCCCGGGCCATCTTCACGGGGGCTCCTGCTTCTCAATGAGCGGGCCAGTAGGGTCGTTTCGTGCCGAACCACACGTTGTTAGAGCCTCTGGACGAAGCTCAGGCAGAGGTCCTCCGGCTGGTCGGCCGCCCATGGGTGGTCGGCGAGTTCGCCGACCAACAGGCCTGGCCCGTTTGGGACTTCGTAGAACGGACGTATCGCGATCGACACCCCGGAGAATCAGCTGCGGACGTGCTCGCGACCCTTCCTACAGTGAGGATCGGAGACCGCTCGTACGGCCTGTGGTGGCGAAGCGATGGGTTGGGCAGCCTCGCGTTGCAGCCCGGCGAGCGGGTGGGGCTCTCGATAGTCGGCCTGCATCACCTGGGGCTCCTTGCGACAGATTCACAGCTCAAGATCGACGCTGCGGCTGTCTGCCTGGACATACTCCGCCGGGCTGTGGAACGAGAAGAGGACCTTGGGCGGGATCTCGATTGGACGTCCATAAGGAAGGGCCAGTACGACCTGCGGACCGAGCGGTTCCACTCTCGGGAGGGCGCGCCGGTTGAGTTGCTTGGTCAGACCTTGATGCGTGAGTTCGTTCCTCTGGCGATGTCGACGACCCAGTACAACTACAGCGTCGAGTACGGAACCGGCCGTCTCGCTGCGCTGCGCCACGTGAGGACGATCGAGGACTACGTGGATGTGGCTCAGTCCCTCGCCGACTCCCGATCGCTCCAACGGGCAGCCCCTTCGCCGATCCAGCTTCCCACGGCCCTCGACTACCTCGGCCTCGTCCTGGACGGAGACGACCGCTGGACGGTGGAAAGGCCGACCGTTCGCCTCGACAGCATCGCTGACGCGGCCGCCATGGGCCAAGCGCCGGGGACACAGGCAGAGTTCGACCGACAAGTCAGCGTCCTCTGGAACATCCTCCTACACCTCAAGAGCCCAAGTGCTCCGGCCGAGTCTTACGAGCGGCGCGGCTGGAATCCGGAGTCGTCCGGATCAATCAACAATCTCGCGATCTGGCTCGGTGACGTCCTGGAGATCGCTACCGATGTCCAGGAACCGCTAGCAACTATTCGGGCGCTCGGTCGGATCCGTCAAGGGGCTCAACACGGGTCGGCCGCAACCAGCAGGAGGCGGGACGACGCGCTTGCCCGCTTTGGGCTCAGTTGGCCGCTGACTGACTGGTCTGGGGCTTGGGTGCGAGTGTCGGATGGATGCGCAACGGCGATCTACGAGATTGCTCAGTCGGTTCGCCGAGCGAGACCATGAGCCGATCAAGACCTTCGTCCGGCGTAGAACCAATCAGTTGCGGTTAAGGCCGTGACTGCGGGAGTCCAATGCATGCTTGAAGTGACTCTCTGCCGCGTCGATCTGTGGGGTTGGCGTTGCTGGGTCGAACACTCGCAGCACCGATAGCCGGAAGGTCGCCGGGTTCAGGTTGCGCAATTCGACATTGCCGCCGTGGCCGTTGGTGGCGTAAGCGGCCCATCGCTGGAGGATTGTCTCGGCGCCGTCGGCCTTGCCGACATACTGCCGTCCGTCGCGGGTGTCGGTGATGAGGTAGATCCCGATCACCGAGGAGAGGGCCGTACGCCAGGCCGCATATCGATGCTCCCGGATGACAGCCTGCAGTTGGGGGTAGTCCAGAGTGAGCGCGTCGAACCCGGGGAATCGGACCGGGTGGGCGTCGGCGATCTCCATCACCGGGTATCGGGCGGCTGTCGTCGCGTTGATGCGCCACGTTCGCGGCGACCGCCAGCCGATCACCAGTCGATCGCCCAGGTCGGCGAGCACGGCTGTCGGCTTCAGGTCGAAGATGCGTCGTCGTTCGTCGTGGGCGATCTCCCCGTGGTTGTTCAGCACTGCCCACAGTCGTGCGCGATCGCCGCCTTCGGGGAGGAAGACGATCCATGTTCGCGGCGGGTTGGCGGGGAAGGTGCGCGTGTTGGCCGACTGGACTCGCGTGTAGGCCATGATCTCGGCGGGCGAGGAGTCGGCGTGGATCCCGGCGGTGCCGTCCTCATGTTCTCGTACGTAGGCATGGCGGATGACCAAAGCATCGTTAGGGTCGATGCCTGCGCCAGCCATGACGTGGGCCAGGGTGAGGCTCATTAAAGAGTCCCCCCAGTCGCAGGTTCGGCAGCAATGCTGGCCACGACGTCATGACCAAGCGACGGATCCTTGTGAACGTGGAGGGACAGGTCGACGATCCGTCCGTCGTTGGGGTGCCATTCCCGATCGGGGCGGGTCCGCCCCAGAAGCGGGTGGAGGGCGTCGATGGTGGGCTTCCACAGGTTCATCCAGTTGCGATGGGCACCGACGACGAACGCGATCTGGAGTTGAACGGGTCCGGGTCCGGGCTGTGAGGCGTCGACCAGGGCCGAGCGGACTTGCTCCTTGTACCTGGCCGTTTGAGCCGACGCGGTTGTACGAACCATGTAGCTCTGCGGGGGGCCAATCGTTTCGTGTGCTGGCGCGACCAGCGCCGATGAAACGGTGCCGTGACGCTTGGTGCACCACACGGAAACTAGGCGCTCGTCTCGCATCCGCGCAGCCAAGGGGTAGGCATAGTTGTCCAGGTCGGCCATGTTGAGGAGGTCGCGACCGGGCGGGATCGCAACGTCAAGGACAAGGGCCCACGGGCCTCGGTTTACGCGGGCGGACATGAGTAGGTCAGCGGTGTCATCGAGGTACTCGGTCAACCGCAGTTGGTCCGGGTCGCCGGCCTTGTTCCAACTCGCCAGACGTGGCGTCCGTCTCAGGGCCACCCCTTGTCCGGTCGGCCGGGCATACCAGCGGGGGCGTATCACGGTGCCGACTCGTCATCTATGTGGCGGCGTACCTCGCACGAATCAAGGAGCCGAGCCAGGAAGCTGTAGGCCGCGAGCCGTTCTAACCCCTCTTGTTCCGACAACTCGCCACCGGCGTGGGTCGACACGTTCCGGATGGCCAACGTGACACCCACCCCAAGATCAGTCAGGGCCTTGGCCATCGAACGCGCGCCTCCGCGAACGCTCTTCACGGTCCGGTCGTTGTTGTCGCCGGGCCAAACGAGCTTTGGTCGACCAGGGACCGGTTCTCCACCCGAGAGTGTCTGCTCCCAGAAGACCGTGCCGTCGACGTCCTCGCGTCCGAGGAGCCCGCGCCAGTGGTTGGTGAGGGCCTCAGCGGCTTCCCGTACGGCGACGCGTCTCTTGTGCGTTGTCCAATGGTCGGCCGCCGCGGTCCAGACAACCGGGTGGAGTTGGGAGGGAGCGAATCCGGGCGCAGCGGAGTCATCGGCTGCTTCTGCGTCGGCGAGCATCGCTGCGAGGCGACCGCGGACATTGGCCGCCGTGGTGCGGACGAGGTGGGGCTCGACGATTGCCTTCGGCTGGGACATAAGCGCCCAGTTCGCAATCGGGTCGAGAGGTTGCGCCACTCCGCTGACCATGACGTACGCCCCCGTCACTTGGACGGCGCGAGCTGCCGTCCCGGCAGCCGCCGCAACATCCAGTTCCAAGGACCTGACTTTGACAGGGTCCGCGTCTTCTCGGGTCCATACCGTCGGATAGATGCCCCTTGCCTCGATCATGCTGGACTCATGCTGTGTGGCGATCCACGCTTCGAAGGTGGACTCGAATGCCTCGACGGCTTCAACGAGGCGCCGGAGGTAGTCCGCGCCGTAGCCAGTCACCGGAGGTTCGCTTCTGACGGGCTGGGGTCAGGTCGGTACTCCACCATGAGCACGGCGATCTGATCACCCTGAAGCACGATCCGGCTCCAACCGTGAACTGGCCCCGAAGGCTCCCCGGGTGGGGCCGACCACAGCGGGGGAACGAGCACAAGTTCACGCCCATCGGCCTCAAGGTTGGGCGTGTAGCTGCCGAGAAAACCCATGTACGTCGAACCCGAGATCGTCTTGACACGGACATACGGGGCCGAACCAGGCGGGGCGTCAGAACGGAACACCTGACTCCACGCCGATGTCTGACGAAGTGGGGAGCCTCCTTTGGAGAGGTGCCAGTGGGTTCCCCATGCCAGCGCGCAAGCGACCAACGCCACAGCCACCAGCATCACCAAGACGACGGGGTGAGTCGGGTCAATGACCGCACGTCCGGTCAGCCACTGGGAAAGCCATCGACGTACGGGAGACAGCGCGAGGCCGGCAGCGCCCAGCACTACTCCAGCGAGCAGCGTGAAGGCGGTTGACGCGAGCACGACGCGACTGGCCTCTCGGAACGCCGTCTCCGGCACACCCACCCTCCGTCGAGCGGCAAGAAGGTCAAAGAGAAGCCCCGGCGCCACGAAGAGGAAGAACGAGACCACCGCGCCCGTCGTGCTGGGGATCACGGCGATTCGCCCTTAGTCGCTGACCTCAGCCGGCGGTGTTCCCTGCGTTCCCGGACTCGCTGTCGGTGCCACGGGTTCGTTGGTCATCTGAGCCGGAACCGAGACGACGACGTCCAGGCTCTTGGTCTCGCTGGCCGTCAGCCGTTCGGCGGTTCGGATGGGTTCCGCCATCGAATGATCTGTCATTGGGGACTCCTCTCGTGTGCATCGAACGTATCTGATCGCGCCGACAGGCCGACTAAGCGCGCTTGTGAAGGGCGTAGGCCAGCGCCCGTTGCTGCTGGTCGTCGAGGGAGACTTCGAACTGGCGGTAGTGGGCGCGCTCCGTGGCGGTGGGCTTCTTGCCGCGCCAGGTGGGTGCAAGGTCGAGGTGGGCGTGGGCGACGTGGACCCACTGCCAGGTGAGGCCGTGGGTCCAGCTGCTGTAGTGGGTGCCGGGGCGGTAGTGGCGGGCCCATTCTTCGAACCATCGGGTCATGTGGAGCCGGTGGCGGATCTTGGCCTCCAGGGCGCGGTAGTTCTCGCGGGGCGTCTCCTCGATGGCCCGCCAGATCCGAGATTCCCATTCGTCGGCGGTGACGAGCACGGTCGCCGAGCAGGCGCGGGCGCAGCGCGCGCCCATGGGGCCGGGCATGCCGAGGGCTTCTGCGGCAGTAGCCCAGGACTTGACGTCCGGGTGGAGCCGGGCCAGCGACAGCGACGCGAATAGGCGCACCGTGGCTTCGCTGGAGTCGAACGCGCCGGCCAGGTGCTCGACGTACTGCTCGTGCGGGATGACTTGGGGGACCGCGAGCAGGTTGATCGGCATACGGGGTCTGTCCGTTCTGGGGGTGTCGAGGTGGTGGGAGAGGCGCCGGTGCGGGGCGCGGGCGGCCATCACGAGCTGGGTCAGGGTTGGGGTCATGACGGTGCGGTCGGCGAGCCAGCCGAGCGGCCCGTCGTTGGTGGTGGGGGTGAGCTCGGTCCACGGCGTCAGCAGCGAAGCTGCGACATCTAGGTCGTCGGCTCCCAGAATCGCGTCCGCCGTCGCCAACGCTTGGCCGCGCAGAGCGGGGTCGTCGGGCGGACGCATTCCCCAGCGTGGTCTCCGTGTCGAGGTGCGCTGTGCGGCGGCGGTGGCGAGGTCGGAGACCCAGGATGCGAGGGCTTCGGCGGCGGGCTGACCGGCCAGGTGCAGCAGCAGGGTGGTCAGGTTTCTCAGCTCGGTCAGGTATGCCGCCGGACCGGCCGACTGCCCGAGCACGAGAACGGGCTCGCCTGCGAGGGCGGCGTCGATGCGCGCCTGGGTCGCGAGGACCACCGGCGACGCTGGTGTCGTCGTGAGGGTGGTGAGGTCGTGTTGGCACTGCTTGACCGGCCCCTGCCCCAGTGGGTTCCCGCAGACGGTGGCGGAGCCGACACGGCGTAGGTGGGAGTGGCGTTGGTCGCGGAACGGCCGCCCACAGGACGGGCACTCGGCGATGAGGACGACGCGATGGTCGGTGCAGGCGGTGACGAGCAGCAGCCGCCACGCGGTCTTCCATGCGCCGGAGCCGGCGAGGCATGCCGGGCAGATCTGGGTGCCATGGGCGGGGGTCCAGCCGCGGGCAGCGACCTGCCGGTACGAGTACCGGTCTGCCGGGTCCAGGCCGCTCAGGTCCAAGGCGGTGCCGTCGAACGAGGCGAGGGTGGCGGCATACACGCTGCCCTCGTCGATGCGAGCGAGGGCGCCGAGGCGGGTGATGGTCTCGGGTGAGGGCGCGAGGGTGAGGTAGCGGTTGCCGGCCCTGCCGCGGTCGGTGGCGGCCAGCAGCTGGGCGGTGGTCAGGCCGTTGGCGTCGGCGAGGTGCTCGAGCCAGGACTCGATCGACTCCCCAGGCCGGGGAGCCACCGAGACCGGCAGGGCGGCAGTCATGGCCGGTCGGGTGGGTGTGTGCGCGACCCCCAGGCCCTGTCGTCCGGCAGGACATCCTGGGGGTCACTTCCCGGTCCCTCGCAAGGGTGGGCGACAAGGGTGAGGCTAGCGCCTGCGTCGACGTTGGTCATCGGAGTTGGCTCAGGGGTTACCGGGTCGGCTCGGATCACTCACGCCGTTCTCCTCCGTTTGGGGTGACGTCGGCGGGCGTGGTCGAGGCGACCGTTGCGGTAGCCGTGGCCGGCAGCGATGCCGGTGTACCCGGACATCTCGGCGAGGTCGGCACACTCGACTGCGATGGGGCAGCCGGCGCAGACGGTGGCGGGTTCTGTGAGTGCGGTCTGCCGGGCCGACGAGGTGGGCGCTGCGGCATACGTGGCTTCCCAGCGTGCCCATTCGATGGTGCGTTCTTTGCAGTTGCCGTCGCCGAGGCTCCAGGCCGCGTCGCGGGCGAGGACTTCGCGGCTGATGCCCCTCACCGGTGGCTCCGATGCGAGCCGAGGCATTCGGTCGGGACGTGCGCCGTGGTGATGGTGATGGACTCGAGGAGTTCGGCGTCGGAGCCGTACTGGCACAGGAGCTGGTGCTGGAGGTCGGCGCGTGCCTCGCGGGCGGCGTGCTCGGTCGAGTAGGAGCCGGCAATGTCGTGGCAGCTCCAGACCAGCCACACCCGAGTCACCGAGGCGGTAGACGGGCGACAGTCGGCCAGGAGCTCTTCGACGAGCATCCGGAGTTCCTCTGCGTAGTGGGCATAGAAGGTTGCGTCCATGGCTGTGATGGGGGTGTCGCCCATCGCCTGCAGGATCCGTACGGCACGGGTGCGGAGGTCTTCGTGGTCCGGCTCGAGGGGGCTCATCCGTACCTCCGGGTGACGCCGGTGAAGGTAGCGCAGGCAGCGGGGATGGTGAGCAGGTCGGCGTCGGCGAGCAGCTGTTGACCGGCCTCGTGCAGCAGCAGCCGGACCTCGGGGTCGATGCGGGTGTCGAAGGCGTGGATGTCACGGTCGGGAATGTCGGGCCAAGGGCTGGAGCGCATCGGGCCGTGGGTGAATCGCGTCCAGGTCCAGCCGAGGGCGAGGACGTCGATGTCGGCGCCGGACAGAATCCGAGGTAGCAGCCCGGTGGTGCTTGAGGGCAGGTGGGTGACGGCGCTCAACGTGTCGCGGCGTCGCTGGTAGTCGACGAGGCCGGCGGCGAGTAGCGCGTCGAGGGATCGGCCGAGCAGGTCTGCGTCCTGGTGGCGCAGGCCGGCGCCGGTGTGGATGCCGTCGATGAGCAGGCTGGTGGGTATGCCGGTCACGCCGAGGGCGGCGGTCGACTCACCGGGGGTGGGGTCGCCGTTGTGGGCTTGGGTGATGAGCATGTGCAGGGCGGTGGCGGCGCGGGTGAGCGAGAGCCACTGCCCGGGCCGTCGTGCCGGGGCGCCGTCGCCGGTCGGCAGTGGCAGGAGTGCCGGGACGTGCCTTGGGTGGAGTCCGTCTTTGGTGACGTGGTGTCGGAGGCGGGTGAGGAACCAGTCGAGCCGAGCTCGGTCTGCGGGGGTGAACTCGGCGGCCTGATGCAAGCGCGCGTGTGCCGGGCGCTGGCGCTTGTCGCGGACCAGGCGCCGGCTGCACAGAACGAGCAGTGCCGCGACGGTGCCGGGATCCGGTGACGGGTACGCGCCCCACATCCGGGCGGCCCTGACGTCAGCCTGCGGGAGGTCGGGGTTCGCGTCGAGGAGAGCGGGCTCGATCGTGCTCGCCAGGGCCTGGCAGCGGCGGCGGAGCCGGTAGAGGATCCCGCGAGCACGGGGCTGTTCGATCGCGGCCTCGGCGAGATCGCGCAGGATCTCCGCGAGCTCGAGGACACGAGGGTGCGCGGGCGGAACCGTGTGTGCGGCGCCGGCTTGGACGAGGTAGCAGCGGCACCGGAGGCAGACCGGCATGAGCGCGGTCTGCCAGAGCAGGTCGGTGTGGCCGGTGGCGAGGGTGCAGGCCGGGCAGAGCCACACGACCTCAAAGTGCAGGCGCCACCCGTGCCGCCGCTGGGCGCCGTGGCCGCGGATGGCCAACGGGTAACGGTTCATCGTCAACTGCTGCGCGGCCCCATCGTCGAGCCCGG
>WBZS01000840.1_pt1 | contig 14121 bp, 14 predicted proteins | sample 5204201 | NCBI WGS metagenome assembly WBZS01 (sample SAMN12344357, study PRJNA552823) | activated sludge metagenome | biome: Activated sludge suspended growth; feature: Nitrification reactor; material: Wastewater; isolation source: activated sludge from nitrification reactor of wastewater...
TTCACCCGGGCTACGATCTCTCCGGCGAAGCCGCAGTTACGCGGAGCTTCGTTGACGACCAGCACGCGATTGGTCTTCTTGACCGATTCCACAATCGTATCTTCGTCAAGTGGATTCAGCGAACGGCGGTCAATCACCTCTGCGCTGATGCCCTGATCGCTTAGTTTTCCTGCGGCATCGAGGCAGTGGTAGACGTTCTGACCATAGGTCACCACCGTGATATCCGTACCCTCGCGGCGAATCCGGGCTTTGCCGAGCGGGATGATGTAGTCCTCTTCGGGCAACTCCTCTTCGATGTCTCGCTGGCGGTAGAGGTTTTTGATCTCGTAGACAAGCACAGGATTCGGGTCGCGTAGGGCGGCTTTCATCATGCCCTTCGCGTCATAAGGAGTCGACGGGCAGATGACCTTGATTCCAGGGGCGTTGAGGAACCAGGACTCGTTCATCTGACTGTGATAGAGCGCTCCTCCGGAGTAGGCACCCGCCGGTCCGCGCATCACGATTGGCATCGAAACTTCGCCGGCGGTGCGGTAGTGGTAGGTCGCCATGTTGTTGACGATCTGATCGAAGCCGCATGAGATGAAGTCGATGAACTGCATTTCGACCATGACGGTCTTGCCGTGCAGAGCCATACCAACCGCGGAGCCGATGATTGCTGCTTCGCTGATTGGGGCGTCGATTACGCGGGCGACTCCATGCTTGGCCTGGAGACCTTCGGTCACGCCGAATGCGCCGCCGAGGATCCCGATGTCCTCGCCGATGCAGATCATGTTTGCATTGCGCGTCATCTCCTCGTCGATGGCCTCTTTCAAAGCTGTGAGGAAGTTCTTTTTCAAAGCTACTGGAGCCTCAGTTGGTGCGCTCATTGTTGCTCCCGGTAAACCCACATCGCGCCTTCGGCGGCATCGGGCAAAGTGCTCTTGATGGCGTATTCGACGCCTCGTTTTAGATAGGCGACGACGTCAGGCGGAAAGTCATCGTCGGTGGCTTGGGGTGCGCCCTTGCCTTCAGCGGCAAATTGGCCCGCTTCTTCTTTGGTCATGAAACCTTTTTCGACGAGATAGGCTTTGCAGACGGCGATCGGGTCGCGCTTTCGGCCCTCTTCGATGTTGCCTGCGGGGCGGTATTTTGCCGCGCGGTCGTCGTCGTGGTCGCCGTGCCCGTAGGCGCGGAAGGTCTTGCACTCTACGATGCTCGGGCCTTTGCCGGAGCGCGCGTACTCGACGGCGTTGCTAATCTTGTCGTAGACGTCGAAAACGTCCTGCCCATCGGCAACCCAACCGGGGATACCGAAACCATCGGCGCGCCGGGCGAAATCTTCAAGCGGGTATTCCAGATGGGTCGGTGTGCCGTAGGCCCACTGGTTGTTTTCAATCACGGTGATGACCGGCAGCTTGTGAACCGCGGCAAAGTTGATCGCTTCGTGGAAGACGCCTTGGGCGGTTGAGCCTTCGCCGTTGTACGTGAGGATCACGGCATCGCCGCCATCAAGGCGGTCGGCATAGGCGACGCCTGCGGCGACAGGAATGGTTCCTGCGAGCATCGAGGTCGAGTGGATGATGCGTGCGGCTCGGCTTCCGATGTGCGACCAGTTGTCTCTGGCCCGGCCCGGCGAGCCTACTTTGCCCCAGACCTGGCTACAGATTTCTTCGACGGTCATCGACATCCGGTCGTCGGAGCCCCACTTTCCGCGGAGGTCTTTCATAAAGAACGCAGGCATATCGCGGTGGATCGGGCTGATCCAGTCGGTCGATTTAAGTCCGAAGAGCGAGCCGGCGAGGATGGCTTCTTGGTTGTGCGAGGAATAAAGTGTGCCCGTCAACCGCCCCCGCCGCTTCTCTTTTATGAGGCGGACATCGAAGTAGCGCGCCAGATAGAGGTGGCGCAGAAGCTCCAGATGCTCTTCTTTGGTCAGCAGGTCGCGCGGGCGCTGCCCGGTTCCTGGCTTGGCGGTGGGTTTGGGGATGTTGGTAGTACTGTTTGCTGGCATTTTGGTTGGCCAAAAATCAAATCTAGGTTGCAACAAGGCGATCAAATCTTGCAGCGAAAACGGATTTTACCCAAAAAGAATCGGCTTGAAAGGGACCTTTCGGTAGGTTCACGTGGCTTGGTCAGAAAACTCCTGTCGTTTAGTCCCCGATTGGACGAGCAGTTTGCCCGGGTTTTTTCGTCATAATTGTGAGAAGATGTCTAAGTCAAAGAAACTGAGGACGGTGACCCGCGATCCCAAGACGGGTCGATTCGTTGGTGCGTCCGGTGCAGGCAGTCGCAAAGCTGATGCAAACAGGCCGCAAACCGCTGAAGAAGCTTTTAAGTGGATTGAGCAACGGTATGGTGCCGCTCTAACTGAACTCGCTAAGTGAATCCGCGATTCCTTACTGTGGATGAAGTCATCGCCCTTCACAGAGATGCCATTGCCCGAGACGGAACTCACGCTGGAATCCTCGACCAACACTTGCTGGAAAGTGCAGTACATGTCCCGCAGCAAACCTTCGACGGGAAGTTGTTACACTCGTCCCTTGCAGAAATGGCGGCCGCATATTGGTTTCACTTGGTTCAGGATCATCCTTTTGTGGATGGGAACAAGCGGGCTGGCTTTCTGGCATGCCTCACTTTTTTAGTGTTTAACGAACACACGCTCCAGCTTGACTCGGACGAAGCTGCAAAGATGACTCTTGAAATTGCAAAGGGAAATTTGAGCAAGGACGGGACGATAACAATCGTTAGGAATCGTATAGTAAAGCTTCCAGCCCAAGATTGACCTATACAGCTATTGCTTTTGATAGCAGGATTGGCAAAGACTATTGCTATGCGAACCAGGAACGCTCCCCACTCCGAGGACCATGAAAAACTCTGAACCAATATTTCAGCAATATTTTACAATCAATGACATCAAGGCAGATTACGAGAAGCTGATAGGTAATAAGAAACCAGATTTTAGCTGCTGGAAAGACGGGCATCCAGTTGCATTTTGGGATGTGGTGGACCGAGAATCCACTGAGCTTGATGTGAAAATCAGAAGCGAGAAGATTCACTCTGGACCAAGCCCCGCCGAGCAAGCACTCAAGAAACAAATCGCAAGGAAGTCAGCACAGTTCACAGGATGCGGCTCATGTCCTGGAATGCTTGTGTTCGCGGATTGGAACGGTACGTCAGTGATCAGTCCGGAATTATTTGCATCAGCCATGCACGGGAACCTTGGTATCCAATTTCAGATTGGCCAATCAAACAGTGATCCGGCGGATATGAGGTTTTCTGAGAATGGCAAGATGGAGCCCGCACATAAGGGGGGCAAGCATTTTGATGGTAACAATGCAATCAGTGCTGTTGGTTATCTCTGCTTAGTCAGGACAAATCATTACACATATGGCCTCAAGAAACTCATCTCAGACCTGGGGAAAACAACATGGGAACTTGGACAGAAACTTGACTTTTACGGCGCTGAAGAGAAGAAACTTCAACAACAAGGAATTGATCTAGAGCGCGAACTGCCCGTACTCCAGATTTATCTAAACTCTAATGCAAATAATCCTTGGCCCGACGGATTGTGGGGACATTTCGATCAAGTCTACCAATATGACCAAACACAATTGCAGTTTGTATTGATTCGGGACGGGCTCGCTGCAAAGTACCCAATAGCCATACCTGTTAGCGAGAGTCAAAAGGATATCAATTCAATAATGGATTTGCCACTATTTAGGAATGATTAGCGCCATAAGTTTTTGACCCACTCCGTGTGAGCCCTCCCACCACAATTGGATTTCTCTTGTCACTGTTTTATCCTCGAACCCGGCATGGCTGAGGTTATTGTGGTGGTTCGACTCCGACCTCGGCTAGCGACCTATCCCTTTTCCAGTCATTGCGGACCACCATGCTCAGGACGCTACCTTTGATCAGTCAGAGAAGAGGGTCTTAAGATTGACTGAAGCTTGATTATTCTGCTTCGGTCGATTTCTGTTCAGCAATACTTCCGGAGAAACTTCGCGGATCACTATCACTTGGTTTTCAAGCTTGATCGTCTTTCCTTTCGGAAAGAAAAATCGATCGCCACCGAAGCCATTCTTGGGATTACTAACCATAATCTCGTACCGCCGGATTCGTATTGAGCCTGCAAGATCTTCCAATTCTTTCGGGTCCTTCGAAACAACAAGGTCGCAGTACTCTTTGCCATCTGTAGACGCCGAGAGAATAATCATATCTCCTCTGGATCCCACATTGGACAGTTTCCAATAAAGACCAGTCGCTGGATCGGTATGGGTGCCTAAGATGTGTTCATTTCGACCACAGCCTAAGGAGAATGCAGCGATCACGATCAGAGCGATGGATTTCTTCATGTCTTTCTTGCTGTACCTTGTCGAGGGTGCCACGGGTCGGTGAGGATGTTTGTGCCTCAGCGCCCCGTGATGCCGCGAAACACTGAATGCGCGAGCACGAACATCTCGCTTTCGAGTCACCCTTCTACCTACTCACCAATATCCCGACGATAGTGCATGCCTGCAAACCGGATACATTCAACAGCTTCATACGCTCTCGCCCGAGCCTCTGCCTGCGTTGCGCCAATCGCACTTAGCGAGAGCACCCTGCCTCCGCTGGTAATCAAGTGCCCATCCTTCAGAGCGGTCCCACCATGAAAAGCCACGACTCCTTCTGGCAATGGATCTATCTCGATCGGAATGCCTGTCTTGATTGCGCCGGGATAGCCCTGGCTCGCGAGCACGATTGTGATCGCGCTTCCTGCCAAAACCTCAAACTCAGGAACCGTTTCACCATCTGCAACTGCAACAAGTGCTTCAAGAAAGCCTGCACCGACCAGCCGCATGACGCTCTGCGTCTCAGGATCGCCGAAGCGGACGTTGTACTCCAGACAGTAAGGCTTGCCGTCCTGCACTATCAGCCCGGAGAAAAGGACTCCGCGGAAGTCCATTGGCAATGCGCTCAGAATCGGAGCAACTACAGTCTCCTCGGTATGCCGAATCAAGTCTGGCGAAACCCAAGCGGCAGGGGCCAGGGAACCCATCCCCCCTGTATTCGGCCCGCGATGGCCATCAAGCGCTCGCTTGTAATCTTGCGCCACAGGGAGGCTGCGATAAGACTTACCGCTCACCAAAGTCAGCAGACTAAACTCAGGTCCTTCGAGGCGGTCTTCGATCACGATTGTTGAGCCGGCGTGGCCCAGCTCTTGCTCGACCAGCATCATCGCAATCGCGTCCTCCGCCTCGTCGAGCGAGTGGCAAACGACGACCCCTTTGCCGAGGGCATTGCCGCTTGCCTTAACCGCAACCTGAACCCCCGAATCGAACCTGGAACGGGCGTAATCTAACGCCAACTCAGCATCTGTGAAAGCCCCAAAACCAGCCGTCGGCACGCCAGCCGACTCCATCAGCTCTTTGGAAAATCGCTTCGAGCCTTCGAGCTTTGCAGCATCCGCGTCTGGCCCAAAAACTGAGATACCCGAGGCTCGCAGGTGATCGGCGAGACCATCGATCAGTGGCTGCTCAGGACCAATCACAACAAGGTCCACATCCAAGCGCCGAGCAATAGCCTCAATCCCGCTCAGATCAGAAGCCTTGACGTTGAAGCACTCCGCAACCTCGGCAATCCCTGGATTGCCCGGCGCGCAGAAAACATCCGCCCCTTCATGCTTGAGCCGCCAACAAAGCGCATGTTCCCGCCCTCCTGACCCAACCACCAAAACCTTCACATCGGCCTCCGATATTGCAAAGCGCTCATAAGGGTTGCGGAGTCGGCGTAATCGAGTTCGCCCCCAACAGGCATTCCGTGGGCAAGCCTGGTCACGACGATGCCCGTCGGTTTTATGAGCTTCGCCAGATACAAAGCTGTGGCATCCCCTTCGATCGTGGGATTGGTCGCAAGGATCACTTCGTCGATTTCGCCCCGCAATCGCTCAAGCAGTTCCCGCACCTTAAGCTGCTCCGGCCCAACTCCGTCCATCGGAGAAAGCAACCCGTGCAGCACGTGATATAGCCCCTTGTACTCATTCACCCGCTCAAGCGCCGCGATATCCCGAGGTTCGCCAACGATGCAGATGGTGCGAGGGTCGCGGCGGGAATCGCTGCAAATCTCGCACAGCGGATTCGCGCTGATGTTTTGGCACTGATCGCAAAGCCGAAGAAGTTCCTTGGCTTGACGCAAGGCATCCGCCAAGCGCCGTACATCGTCTTCGGGCATGCGCAAAACGTGGTACGCCAGGCGCTGGGCCGACTTTGGGCCGACACCCGGCAAGCGTTCTAGCTCGCCAATGAGCATGGCCAGTGGGCGAGCGATGAGCATTTAGAACAGGCCCGGCGGGAGGCTCTGCTTGATCTCTTCCATCTTAGATTCGCGAAGCTCGGCGGCTTTGGTGAATCCATCGCGTACCGTGCTGACGATCATGTCTTCGAGCATTTCCACCTCTTCCGGATCGAGCAGCGACTTGTCGATCTTGATCGACATGATGTCGCCGGTCCCGGAGAAGGTCGCCTTGATCGGGCCCTTGTCCACCTCGACTCGTTCGTTGGCAAGCTCGGATTCGAGCGCCTGGGCGCGGGCCATGGCTTGTTGAGCCTGGGCCATGATATTGCCTTGGGCACCAAACTGTTTTGGAAGCTTCATGGTATCGAATTCTACTCGGCTTGGGTAACTTCTGCGTATGGGTGCTTTTTCGGGTCCGCGTGAATGGGGTCGCTTGCTTACCGCGATGATGACGCCGTTCTCACCGAACGGGGAAGTTAACTTGATTGAAGCTCGCAGAATCGCCGCGTACCTCGTCGATACGATGCAAAACGACGGGCTCGTGATCAACGGCACAACCGGCGAATCCCCAACCCTGAACGGGACGGAAAAGTTTTCCTTGCTCGAAGCCGTGCTCGACCAAGTCGGCGACCGAGCCGCCGTGATTTTTGGGGCTGGAACCTACAGCACCGCCGAATCGATCCACAACACCCGCACCGCCACCGGCATGGGTGCCCACGGAATCATGCTCGTGAATCCGTATTACAACAAACCCGGCCAAGAAGGGCTGCTCGCGCACTTTAAGGCGGTAGCAAAAGAGACCGATCTTCCGGTGATGCTCTACAACATCCAGCCCAGAAGCAGCATTAACCTGGAGAACCCGACGTTGCTTGAGCTTGCCAAGGTGTCGAACATTGTCGCGGTGAAAGAGGCAAGCGGCAACATCCCCCAAATCAGCGAGGCATGCGCCCTGGTGCCGCAGGGATTCCGAGTTTATTCAGGGGACGACGGCCTGACCCTGCCGATCATGAGCCTTGGTGGTCACGGGTTGGTAAGCGTTGCCGCGCACTTGGTCGGGCCGCAGCTGAAGAAGATTATCGAGCTAAGCCAAACCAATCCTGCAGAGGCGCGGCGGGTGCATCAAGCCATGCTCCCGGTGTTTGCCACGATCTTCCGCTACCCGAGCCCGGTGCCGGTGAAGTTTGCTTTGAGCTTGCGAGGTTTTGATTGTGCGAGTGTGCGGTTGCCGAATGTCGCCCTTAACCCGCAAGCGCAAGACGAGGTTCGTCGCATGATGCAATCCCTGGATCGGCTGGGCTGAGACTTTCTTACCGGATGGGATGTGACGATCTCCTGAAGAATTATCTGCTCTTGACTACTTCGTTTTCCCTTTACTCATCCGTTATCTCCTTGCTTAAGGGAGCAATTCTAAAACTCAAAGCTGATCAGGTGTTAAGAAAACAGCAATGGAATTGATCGTAAATCAGCCGGTAGTGGTGTAACATTGAAACTTAGATTAGAAAGGGCCAAAAAACCCATTGAAAGACTATTACGCGATACTGCAAGTGCACCAGCAAGCGGACTTAATCGTTATTGAAGCCGCTTACAGGCGGCTTGCGCGAAAATTTCACCCAGATGTAAACCAAGAGTCGGATGCTCACCAGCGGATGATGGACATCAATGAAGCTTACGAAGTACTCGGCGATCCGGCACGCCGCGCCGCGTATGATATCCATTGCGCCGGTCCCAATCCGATTGATAAACACATCGGTCGTTACGAGATAATTCGAGAGATTGCAAGATCAAACGATATCGTCTACGAAGCCTGGGACCCTCAAACAGGCCGACGTGTCGCGGTCAAGGTTCTCCACATCCCCCCCGGAATGTCCGACGATGATAAGAAGGATAAGCTAGCCAGGTTTGACCGAGAAGCTAGGGCCGCCGGTCGACTTCACCACCCAAATATCGTCACGGTATTCGATGCTGGGTGTGAGCACCTCACACCGTACCTGGTCATGGAGTTGATCGAAGGTCCCACTCTTGGAAAACACATAACAACAAAAGTGGGCCCAGACCCAAAAGATGCGACAACCATTGTCCTTCAAATTCTCCAGGCGTTGCAACATGCCCATGAGCACGGTGTCGTGCACCGCGACATCAAGCCAGACAATATTTTCCTGTTGCCTGACGGGACAGTCAAGCTCGGAGATTTTGGCATTGCGAGGATTGAGGGCGATGCCAAAGTGACTGGCACTGGTGCAATATTGGGGACGGTTTCATACATGGCGCCTGAGCAGGTCCTAGCAAAGAACACGGACCATCGTGCCGATCTCTGGGCGGTTGGAGTCGTGCTGTTCCAAATGCTCGTGCGCGAGCTGCCTTTTAGGGGGGCCTCAGCAATGGCCGTTGGGTCGGCTATCGTAAATGACACGCCGAGCTTTGATCGCCTTCCTAAGCTTTCAGTTTCAGCCATCGTAGTCCGCGCCCTGAATAAAGATCCAGGCGGAAGGTACCAGAGTGCCAAGGAGATGCATGCCGCCCTGAAGTCGGCCAGTTCCGGCCATATTTCTACCCCTCTTATCACACCGCAAAGAGCCCCGGCATCTGCTGCCGGTTCACCGCCGCAAACCGCGATTCCCCAACCGACGCCTAACATTCACAGGGCAAAGACCTCGTCTTTTGGTAGACTAGCCCGCATTACCGTTTTCCTAGCCATTGTTTTCTGGCTGGGTCAATCTTTAATTGGTTGGGGAAGAGCTTGGCAAGCCACATCGAATCTACCTATCGCCACACCTATGGACGCTGGACAAACCAAAACTGAGAGTTCGCCTCCCGTTAATAGAAGCAGTTCGATGAACACGAAAGTGGAGTCCGTTAGCAAAACGCTCAATGATAACAAGTCCGGACTCGCTAAACTCCAGGACTCAGATGATACTGGTTCTTCAGAAGCAACTATCGTTACTCCCAAACGCAGCCGACCGAGAGTGAGACCCGCTTCTAGAAGGCAGAAATCTCCCTCGCCGCTTGCAGCTAAGCCTAAGAATGCAGTTGCGAGCGTGCCAGCCGGGGGTAGTTCAAAGACAACTAGTGTGGAACCGATTGATAAGCCGCCTCCAAAGGTAGGCAAAAGCAATCCTAAAGGTATCGCCCCAACGGAGGGAGGCTAAAAATGCTAGTTCTGTCGATCTTACTTGCGCTACCCATGGGCCTTGGTTTTGGGACGGAGATGTCGTCCTCCAACTTTCTCGCGCAGCAGGTCTCCCTCATATCTGACAGCGTAGAACGAGTTGAGGTAGCGGGCCAGTGGTTATGTCAAGAATTACCAGTGGCTGAACCATTGGGGGGGAACCACCTTGTGATTATCGGTTCCACGATCAGGCCAGAGATGATCTCAGATGAGCCTAGCGTGATTAAATTCACTTTGGAAAAGCGCTATGCCGGTCTTCAGTTAACCGTCCTGTCTCCTTACATTCGCGATATCTTCCATGAATTTTTGGCGGGCAATACCAAGAACAGCCGAGGCTCCATAATTGTTGAGGGAGATGGCAAGACTCTTCTCGATGTGTCTGTCACTTGCAACGACGCTCCCCTTTACCCATCCCTTGACTTATCAGGGGTGTCAGAGCTAACAATTCGCGCTCGGGGTTCTATCGCCATCAACCGGCCGGTACTGTCGAGGGGTGTATCGTTTCAACCTGAACCACCTGTTATCCGGTCGCCTTTAGATGGCGCGACGATTCGAGAGGACAAGCTTTCAGCCTCTTGGAGACCTGTCCCGTCGGCAACCAGCTACCTAGTTCTCATTTATCCTCACGAAACTGATGAAAATGATCTCGCCAGCATAGCGGGCGCCCCTTTAATGTTCTTTGAAAAAAGCGCAGACGCTGTGGTAGACATTGCTAAGCTACCCGACGGTCGTTATAAGTTGGAGGTCGTGGGCATTTCGGATGGGGCCATTGTTCCACCATTTTCATCCCCCACTGGGTTTGTTGTTGCGCGTAAAGCAACACCCTTGCCCCCGCGACTGGAAGTGCAGAAAGTTAAAGGGCCGGAGCCGCCCGCTGGCATTATGCTAGCTACCCCTATTGCGAGCTTCGGGATAGGTCGCCGTATCTGGGGGGAGCCGCTTTCTTTAGAGTACGAAGGACTTCACGCAGCGAGTTTCACTGGTAGCTGTGATTACGTCAAGATTGAGCTGTTCTGCAGGTTGGAATATCCTGGCTTCTCCGAGGTCTATTCGGATGGTATCCAAGTCTTTCGCCGCACCGCTGGGAATTCTGAAGGCGTTCCGGCAACTTATGAGCGTCTTGAAGGCAGATTGCATACTCTTTGGGTTCCTACGCATGGATCCAAAAATGTGGAAGTGAGGGCGAATGCTAATTACTTTACCTTGCAATTTTACAAACTTGATCAGGTTGCGCTCAATAGCCCCAAAGACGGCTTAGCTTGTGAAGATGGCAAGGTTTGGTGTCGGTGGGCGGAGATGGCTTCGGCGGATCGATATCTGATTCGGTTTTATTGTACAAAACCAGACGGGCCTTCTAATGGAAAACAATGGGGCGGCGGCTACATGCTCTCGGAGAAAGGCAGATCCGAGATAATGTTTGATCTTACAAAAATGCCGAAGGGCTGGTACGAGTGGCAGGTCCTTCCCTTCAAATCTGGCAAGGCGATCGGGGTCTGGTCTGAGCCCTTTCAGGTTCATTTAAAGTAAGTCGCCCATCTAAATACGATAATTTCCGGCAAGCACTCCGCGAGGGATCGTCATGTCCTTGTAGATTTCAGACATTTTATGGTAGGAACTGATTTAGGCTACTGAATTAGATGGGCTTCTGAGAGTCATCCAACACTGCATGACGTTCTGAGAAGCCCGCTGGTACTTGAGCGGCTGGCCGAGTCTCAATAACGACCTCATTTTGCGTGCAACCCAAGCCGCCTGCTATAACCAAAGCGACAACAACGATTCGAACGAGCATGGGGATTTACGCAGTATCGATATCGTCCGGCAATCGCTTCGATTTGGCCATATCAACCTTCTTAGCCCTCGGCTTTGCCGCCGCCTTTGGTTTGTCGCGAGTTGGGGTGGCTTTGGTTCGTTTTGGCTTCGCCGGGGCTTCCTCGTTATGTTCCGTCGGTGCACCGTTTTTCATTGTGGCGTTTTGCTTGTCCGGAGGTTCGGGTGCGCTCGGCCCACCGGATTCTGCGGCAGCCTCCTCAAGTTTCTCGCCAAAGTTCTGGAGCCCGCGGGCGATTTTGCGTGCTAGAGGCTTGGCGACTTTGATGGCAAAGGGGATGGCGGCGGCGGCCAGAACGACCCAGCCGGTGGCGGATGGTGGAATGGGTGTGCGTCTCATGATTCGGTCCTTATTTTCGGCAAAAGATTAACAGAACCTACTCGGAATTGGGGGTTGGGGTTGCAGGTTCGGGTTGCGCGGGCCGCTCGGCCTGCTCTTTGCGATGGATCATCGACTCGCGAATCCAGGTTATTCCCAAGATAAATGCCGCCCCGGTGATGCAAACATCGGCAACATTGAATACCGGAAAGTTGATCGCGCGAATCCAAAACATGTCGGTGACACGGTGCATCCAGAGCCGGTCGATGAGGTTGCCAATCGCCCCACTCGCTAGAACCGCCATGCCGACATGGGTGATTCGCGATTCTTGCGGCTGACGCCACGAATAGAGAAACGCGCCGACCGCAATCAGAATCGCAATCGGGGCAAGGAGAATGCCTTGGCCCTGCATCATGCCAAACGCGATGCCCTCGTTGTAAACCAGCTTGAGTTCGAAAACGCCGGTCCAAAGCGTGCTGATCGTGCGCCCCTCGACCCCGCCCGCCGCCGTCCGCGCCCATGCTTTGACCAGCTGGTCGAGGATGAGCAGCGTGGTGAATGTGGTCAGCCAAAGGGCGATGCGGTTGGCTTTCATAGGCTTAGAGTCCAAGCGCCTTTCGGTCCCGTTTGGTCAAGAAATGCTCACCCACCTTTTCGACGTCCGGCCGCCGGATGCGAGATCGCTCACACTTTTCGTATGGGCTGAGGCTAAAGCTTAGTTGTGACTCGCCGACTTCGAATTCCAGCCAACTGACTTTGAGCAAAGTAGGGAGTTCGTCTCCGAAGCTCTTGAGCGTTTCGATGGTTTCCTCTGTGCTCCTTACGTGGACGAGAATGTCTTGCGAGTCCTTGACTTGATTCTCTGTTTTCCAAGTCTCTAGCGCGGCATTGAGATAAGACCGAAACTCAAGCAACGCCGCAAATCGCACTTGCAACTCACTCGCCTCGATTTCGCTTAGTCTTTCTTGGGTAGGGAAGTCGAAGGTCTCCATGTGGACCGATGCGAGTTTGTTGTTCAGCGGGATTCGTTCGTAGACTTCCTCTGCGGTATGCATAAGGATTGGCGCGGCGAGTTTGGTCAGGCGCAGAAGCACTTCATAACTTGCCGCCTGAACACTACGCCGACTCGCCCAGTCCTTGCCATCGCAATACATGCGGTCCTTGATCACATCAAGATAGAACCCGCTAAGCGGCCCGCCACAAAAATTGTGTATCGCAGTCGCAACTTCTCGGAATGCATACCGTGCATACGATCCCTTGCTGTCTGCGTCAGCGAAAGTTGCACAGTCATCGACTAGCAAATCTGCCTGTTCAACAATCCACTCGTCAATGTCTTGCAGTTTGTCAGGTGCTAAGTTCGGTTCGTAGTCATCAAGGTTTGAGAGCAAGAAGCGCAGAGTGTTTCGAATCCGCCGATAGTCTTCGCCGATGCGCTTGAGAAGAGTCTCTCCGCAAGGCATGTCATTTTGGTAATCAATGCTCGCCACCCAAAGCCGCAATACATCTGCTCCATATTGATCACAAGCCGCAATTGGCTCGATCACGTTGCCTAGGCGCTTAGCCATTTTGCGCCCTTGCTCATCGGTAACAAAGCCGTGGGTGACTACTTCCTTGTATGGAGCAGTACCTTCCAAAGCGGTCGAGATAACCATCGAACTATTAAACCAACCCCGATGCTGATCCGAACCTTCTAGGTAGAGGTCGACAGGGAAGTCATCAGTCCACTCTGGAGTGTTGGTTTTATAGACAACCTGGTGAGTCGAACCACTGTCAAACCAGACGTCCAAAACATCGGTCTCTTTAGCAAACTCCGTCTCACCCGTAACCGGATGAACATAGCCACTCGGCAGTATCTCTGAAGGCGAGCGAGTAAACCAGGCATCGGATCCATCTTGTTCGATAAGAGATGCAATTACCTCAAAAGCAAAATGATCATAAACTGGCTCGCGAGATGGCAAACCATAAAAAACTGGAATCCCAACGCCCCAAGGTCGCTGCCGAGAAATGCACCAATCGGGCCGCCCACCGATCATGGAGCGAATCCGGTTTGCCCCGCTCTCCGGAACCCAGTTAACAGTCTCAGTTTCCGCAAGCATCCGGGCTCGCAAATCTTCGTGATCAATCGCAACAAACCACTGCTCCGTAGCGCGAAAAATAACCGGCATCTCATCGCGCTCTGCATGAGGATAGCTGTGCGTATAATCATCCTCGCGAAGCAAAGCCCCAGCCTCACGGAGGCGCTCCACAATCACGGGATTCGCCTTCTCATAAAACAGCCCAGCGAACTCCCCGGCCTCAGCAGTCATAACCCCGCGTTCGTCTACCGGGCACAGAACGGGCAAGCCGTACTTTTGCCCAGTATAAAAGTCGTCCCGCCCGTGCCCTGGCGCGGTATGGACGACTCCGGTACCATCCTCGGTAGTCACATAATCCGCCATAACCGCAAGAGAAGTGCGATCAAAGAGCGGGTGCTTGAACGTCATTCCATCAAAGTTGATGCCTTGCAAACTCTTGACAACGACAGGCGAAGTCCAACCAAGCACCTCAGCCAGTCGCG
>WBZS01001921.1_pt1 | contig 14116 bp, 22 predicted proteins | sample 5204201 | NCBI WGS metagenome assembly WBZS01 (sample SAMN12344357, study PRJNA552823) | activated sludge metagenome | biome: Activated sludge suspended growth; feature: Nitrification reactor; material: Wastewater; isolation source: activated sludge from nitrification reactor of wastewater...
CGCGCTGCGCAAGTCGATCAAGGTCTCCACCGGCATCCGCAATGGCCGGGTGTTCTCGCGGGTGCGTGCTGGCGGGGCCGATGCCTACTACGCGCATATGGTGGAGTTCGGCACGGCGGCGCACATTATCAAGGGTAAGCGCGGCGGTTGGCTGAACATCGGCGGCCGGTTTGCGCTGTCGGTGAATCACCCTGGCTCGATGATGAAGCCCTTCATGCGCACGGCGGTGGATGGCTTTCAGGGCGATGCAGTGGCCGCGATGGCGGACTACCTGCGCGAGCGCACGCCGCGCGAGGTCGCCAAGATCAAGGCGGGCGGCTGATGGGCGCGCGCAAGGTCGTCTATCACCTTCTGGCGAACGACCCGACGGTGGCTGGGCTGGTTGGTGCGCGCATCTATCCGACCGTGGCTCCGCAGGATCAGGGATTCCCGGCCATCGTCTACACGCGGGTGTCGGGTGTCGAGCCTGGGCAGATCGACGCGCTGGGTGCGGCGCTCGTGCAGTCGCGCATCCAGATCAATGCGCTGGCCGACGGGTTCGCGGTCTGCGCAAGCGTGCTCGATGCTGCGTGGCGCGCGGTGCGCTATCAGCACGGCACGATCGCCGGGGTGCAGGTGGTGTCGATCGTGCGCGACATCGACGGCGTTGACTCGTTCGACGCCGAGAGCAACCTGTATTCGCAGTCGATGGATGTGATCGTCTCGCACATCGAGACCTGACCAATCGTTTCTCTCATTCGGCCCGCCGCGTGCGGGCTTTTTGCATTTCAGGGGTGATCTATGCCGAATGCCGCAGGCGTCAAGAAGCAGGTGCGATACAAGGTGGAATCGACCTGGGGGACCGCCCCCGGCACGAGCGGCGGCCAGGTGCTGCGCCGTGTGTCCAGTGGGCTGGATCTGCGCAAGCAGACCTACGAGTCGGCCGAGATCCGCGACGACTACCAGGTGGCCGATTTCCGCCACGGGGTAATCTCGGTCGATGGCAGCATCAGCGGAGAGCCCTCGCCGGGCACCTATCAGGCGTTCATCGATGCGATCGTGCGCCGGGCTGCCACGGCAGTGACGGCGATCAGCTCGCTTTCGCTCACCATCGCGGGCGCCTCGGCACCGTACACCGTGACCCGCTCGGCTGGCGACTTCCTGACCGGTGGCATTCGCGCCGGCATGGTGGTGCGCATCAGCGCAGGCTCGGTCAACGCCGCGAACCTGAACAACAATCTGTTCGTGATTGCCGCCACCGCGACCGTGCTGACGGTGATCCCGCTGAACGGGTCGGCGCTGGTGGCCGAGGGGCCGATCGCCTCGTGCACGATCAGCGTGCCGGGCAAGTACACCTACGCGCCGATCAGCGGGCACACCGACCTGTCGTTCGCGATCGAGCACTGGTTCTCGGACCTGTCCAAGTCGGAGCTCTACCTGGGCTGCAAGCCGACGACGATGGCGCTGCAGCTCCCGCCGACCGGGATCGCCAAGATCGACTTTGGGTTCATGGGCGCGACCCGCACGAACGCGACCTCGGTCTACTACGCGTCGCCGAGTGCTGCGTCCACCAGCGGCGTGCTGGCTGCCGTGAATGGCGTGCTGGCGATCAACGGGTCGAGGGTGGCAACGCTCACCGGGCTCACGGTCAACGTGGCCGGTGGACACACTGCCGAGGCGGTGGTTGGGTCCAACTCCTACCCATCGATCGAGCAGGGCCGCATCCGCGTGTCCGGGCAACTCACCGCGCTGTTCGACTCGACCACGCTGCGTGATGCGTTCGACGCCGAGACCGAGCTGTCGCTGATGGCGGCGTTCTCGACCGGCTCGACGGCGGCTGCGGACTTCATGGCGGTTGCGATGCCGCGCATCAAGTTGGGCGGCGCGGCGAAGGACGACGGCGAGAAGAACATCGTGCAGACCATTCCGTTCACTGCGCTGCTTCCCGCTACCGGCGGCAGCGGCTACGCGAACGAGCGGACCAGCATCATGGTCCACGACTCCCTGGCCGTCTGAGCGGCCAGCAACCTGCCACGGCCCGATCGGTGTCTCCTCCTCGCAGGGGAGCGCCGGCCGGTGTCCGTGGATCTCTACTCCTGCGAGGTCTCATGTACCAAATCGGATCCATCGTCGAGCTGGAATCTGCCGAGTACGAACTGCGCCACCCCAAGACCGGCGAAGGGCTGGGCGTGGTGTTCACGCTGGCCGGGCCGTCTCACCAGTCGCGTGTCGCGCTGCAGTCGGCCCGCGTCAAGCGAGCGCAGGCCGCATTCACAAAGGACGGCAGGGTCGACCTGCCGTCCTACGAAGAGCAGCAGGAACAGCGCATCGAGGACGTGCGGGCCGGGGTGCTTGGCTGGAAGGGGGCGGACCGCGAGTTCAGCCCGGCGGCGGCTCGCGAGTGGTTCGGCGATCAGCGCCAGGCGTGGGTCGTGCGCCAGCTTGCCGAGGCGATGGGCGAGCAGGCCCGTTTTATCAGCGACTCCGCGATCGGCTGATCACCTACGCGGAGTCGCAGTTCCGGCTTGCGCGCACGCACGCAGACGGGTGCACGGAGCGAGAGCACCTGCAGGCAGCGGCCCGGCAGGGCGATGCGATGGCCGCCGAGGCTTTGGCGGTCGATCCGCTGCCACCGGTCGTGCGGCCGGTGTGGAACGTGTTCACGGAGCTGCACGAGGGGCGCGGCCAGGGTGTCAACGGGCCGTCCCCGATCACGTGGCAGGACATCGACGCATTCCAGCGGGTGGCGGGCATCAGCCTGTCCCGATGGGAGGTCTCGATGATCAGGGCGCTCGATGCTGTGGCGCTGCAGTCGGTAGCGAAGAGCAAGGCCGCAGGGCCTGAACCGGAAGGCATGGAATGACACAGATCGCCACGCTGATCATCGACATGGCCGCGAACGTCTCGCGGCTGATGTCGGACATGCAGTCGGCGCGCACCGCGGTGACGGGAGCGGCTGGCGACATGCAGCGCGCGGCCAACACCGCGCGATCGGCGCTCGAGGCGATCGGCGTCACGGTGTCTGTGGCGGCTGTGATCGCATCCGTCAGGCAGATCGGCTCGGCCCTGATCGACGCCGAGGCGTCGGCGGTGAAGTTTCGGGCGGCGATGGGCGCGCTGGTCGGCGCGGACAACGTGGGCCGGGAACTGGACTTCGTGCGCTCGACCGCGCGCCAGCTCGGCCTTGATCTGGACGCCACGGCCAACAGCTACATCAAGCTGGCGGCCTCGGCGCGCGGTACGTCGTTGGCTGGCGCGCAAACGCAGGAGATTTTCACTGCGGTGAGCCGCGCGGCGACGACGCTCGGGCTGTCGTCCGCTGAGGCTGACGGCGCGCTCCTGGCGGTCTCGCAGATGATGAGCAAGGGCACGGTTCAGGCCGAGGAACTGCGCGGCCAGCTCGGCGAGCGCCTGCCAGGCGCCTTCCAGGTGGCAGCCAGGGCGATGGGCGTGAGCACCCAGGAACTCGGCAAGATGCTCGAGGCTGGCCAGGTGATCGCCGACGACTTCCTGCCCAAGTTCGCGAAAGAGCTGATGAAGATGGGCGAATCGGCCGAGGCCGGCGCCCGTACCGCTGCGCGCGAGCTGCAGCGTATGAAGAACGCCTGGAGCGAGTTCACCCAGGCGGTCGCGGACTCTGGAGCGGCGCAGGCCATCGGCGGAATCCTGGGCCGGTTCGCCAGCGCGTTCGCCAACATCGCCGAACAGATCCGCATCGCCAAGGCTGAGGGCAAGGGTTTCTTCGGGCAGATGGGCGCGGCGATGGATGCCCCGTTCGGTGGCACGGCTCAGCAGCGACTCAACACGGCCACGCGCGATTACAACAACGCTTCGGGCCCGTTCGCGAACCTGGACCGCATGGATGCGCAGAGTCGCATCGATCGGGCGGCTCGTGAACTGTCAATCCTCAACGCCGACAAGGGATACGCCGACGAGACCTCGCGCGGTCGATTCGGCGAGATAGCCACGGCATCGGCGAAAGCTGCCGGCGAGGTGAGCAAGCTCACGGGCGAACTCACCAAGTTGCGCACGGAGATGAGCGGCCAGGACAAGGACTTCCAGGCTCACTTGTCAACGTACCGCCGAGCCTTCGAGCAGGGGATCATCCCGACGCAGAAGGAATACGTCGAGCTCGTCACCAAGCTGATCGAGAAGGAAGGCGGCGTCAAGGACGCGATGAAGGCGCGATCCGGCGCAACCACAGAGGCTCAGCGCGAGGCGAAGCGGCTGAACGAGACACTGTTCGAGTCGCTAGGGGTGAACAAGGACTACCTGGAGGAACTGCAGCGACTCCACAGTCTGCATCAAAGTGGAAAACTGGGCCTCGAACAGTACCGTGCGGCCGTGGAGCGCCTGATTCAGGCGCAGCCTGGCGTGCGCGAGAACGCCCGCGCCGAGGCCGAGGCGCAGAAGTACCTGGCCGACATGCAGCGCGAGGCCGCGGCGGCACGCGACAAGTACGCCGAATCGCTCTACAAGGGCCGCGACGAGGCCGAGCGGGCGCTTGCCGTCGTGATAGACGAGCGCGCAAAGGTCGGGCTCACGAAGGATGCGCTGGCCGAGCTGACCGCCAAGCGCTACGAGGCGATGGCAGCGACCGCTGAGCACAAGCTCGAAGAGGCATCGCTCACCGGCGAATATGGCGACCAGATCATCGCCCTGCAGCGCACGTCGGAGGCATACCGCGAGGCAGCGCGCGTCGTGCGCGAAGGTGGCCGGGCAGACGCAGCGGCCGAGGATGCACGCAAGGTCGCGGACGAGGCGAAGAAGGCAGCCGACGCCTGGAAAACGCAGACGGACAACATCGAACGATCGATCACCGACTCCCTGATGCGCGGCTTCGAGTCTGGCAGGGGCTTCGCTGCCAGCCTGGTCGACACGCTGAAGAACATGTTCAAGACGCTGGTGCTGCGGCCGGTCATCTCGGCGGTCGTGAATCCGATCGCCGGTGGGATCTCTTCAATGCTCGGGCTGGGCGGATTCGGCAATGCAATGGCTGGCACCGTCCCAAGCACAACCGGCGCGGCCGCCAATGGGGTGGGGGTTATCCCGACGCTAACGAATGGCATCGCCAGCGCTGCTGGGACTGTCGCTGGCTGGTTCGGTCTCGGCGGCGCCAGCGCCGCGGCGGGGGTTGAGGGGGCCACTGCGCTTGCCATCGGGGCGGAAGCTTCGGCCGTCAGTGGCATTGCCGCTGGCGGCAGTTTGATGGGCACCATCGGCGCTGCAATGCCCTGGCTGGGGGCTGCTCTGGCGATCTACTCGCTCGTGGCCAAGAAACGCGGCGGCCCCAAGCTGGGCGGCAGCTTCACGACCGGCGGCCTGGAGCGCTTCTACACCCCCACGACGGCTGATTCTGACGTGGCCGGCATCGGATCTGGCGTGCTGACCAGCATCGCGCAGTACGCCAACGCGCTGGGCGGATCGGCCAGCGGTATCGGCCTGTCGCTGGGCTTCGACTCAGATCCGCAAGGCAGGGCCGGGTCGCGCATCTCGGCGCTGTTGCGCAGCGCGACTGGCGCGGATATTTACTCGTCGGTAAATCGTGATGTTGGCCGGGATGATGCGGTCCTACAGGCCGAACTTGGCAACGAGACCGCGAAGCTCATCATCGCGGGCTTGAAGGACGCGCAACTGCCCACGGCCGTGCGTGACTTCATCGCCTCGATCGACCTGGCGCGCGTCACGGCCGGCACGCTGGACGCGATCATCGCCGACGCGCAGAAGTTGGCGCCTCGGGTCGGCGGCGGTGAGGGCGACATGGTGCTGTATTCAAACGAGCAGCGCGCGCTGTTGGCTCAGATGGGGCCGCAGCCGCGCGCCGCTGGAACTACGCTCTTCGATTCGTCGATCGTGTCCGACGGTGCTGGCCCGGTGCGACCACTATCGCCCGTTGATCAGGTGGCCGCCGTGCTTGGGGACGCGCCTCGGCTGGCCGACGCAATTGCCGAGGCGGTCGCCACTAGCACCGGTGGGACGGTACAGATCACGTCGTCCTCACTGGACGTGCTGCGCGAGATCCGCGATGACGCCCGCGAGGCGTTCGCGCGGATGTCGACTGCCTACACCGCGATGGTGACGGAGCTGCAGCTCTCTCGGTCGGCGTTCGAGCGGATCAACATCATCGCGACGATGAGCAGCGTTCGCCCGGCATGATCTACGTCTGCAAGATCAGCTATCGCGATAGCGGCGGGACGGCTCAGACCGCCTGGTTCTCGTCTGGTCGGGGATGGCGCACGCGCTCGACCGACACGCCAGCATCGACGCACATCGAGGGGCGCCTGCGAAATCCAGGCAGCGTAACGCGCGCCATGTTCCGCGACGCGGCGGCATTCGGCCCGGTGGAGCAGGGGTTCGGCGCCGTTGAGCTTGACAACCGAGACGGCGGGCTTGACGCCTGGCGCGCCTACTACGTGGCTGGCGGCGAGTACGAGGTATTCGCGCTCACGGAGGCTGGCGAGGCGTCTGGTACGTGGTCCAGCGTGCTCAAGCTGCGCATGATGTGGGTGCGCCTGGACATGCAGCGTATGACGATCGCGGTGCGCGATCGGCTGCAGGAGTTGGATGTACCGCTGGCGAAGAACTTCTTCACTGGCGCCGGCAACCTGGAGGGCGAGTCATTCGCCGCCGGCCTGCGAAAGCCGTGGGGCTGCGGGGATGTGTACAACATCGAGCCGGTGATGATCGACGACACAAAGAAGATCCACATCGCCAGCGATGCGGGATTCGACGCGACGACGGTTGGACGGTACGAGAAATATGGCGGCACCGCGCTACTGCGGGAAGCGAACTACACATCCGAGGCTCAACTGCTGAGCACGGCTCCGACGGCTGGGTACTCGAGACGCTGGCCGACAGGTGGCGCCATCCGACTGGCCAATTCGTACAGCTACATCGTGACGACCGACATCAGCTTCGGCGGCACAACGGACAAGCTCGCCCACAACTGCATCAAGGCGTGCGCGCTGCGGGCTGGCATCTCGTCCGGCGACATCTCGGCGTCTGACATCTCGGCGCTTGACGCCTCTCCAACGATCAATTCCGGGTACTACGTGACCGACGATGAGTCGGCGCTGTCGGTGATGACGAAACTCGCCAACGGTGGCGGGCTGTGGTTCGGGTTCGATCGCACCGGGGTGCTGCGAATCGGGAAGGTCGACACCTACAGCGGCTCGGCCGCGTTCGCGTTTACTGAGCACAACACCCTCGAAATCGCGCGGGACGTGTCGGGTGGTCTGCAGGTGCCTATCTGGTCGATCACGATGCGGTGGCGAAAGCGGTGGCGCCGACAGGAAATCTACGGCGTGCCGAGCCTGTCGACGTACTCGGATCTCAATCGCGAATGGGACGAGTACACCACCAGCGACAGCACGACAAAGACGAACAACCCGTACGCGCGCTCGATCGTGCGCGACACCTACTGCCTGAACCTCGACAGCGTTGCGGCGCCATCGGCTGAGGCATCGCGCCAGCTCACGCTCTTCAAGTCGCTTCGCGCCTCGTACCGCGTGCGTGCGCGCATCTCGGCCAGCCTGCTGTCGATCGACCTGGGCTCGACGGTGAGCCTGCAGATGCCGCGCTTCGGATTGACTAGCGCAACGAACTTCAAGGTCATCGCGACCGAGTGGGACTTCGGGCGCGACGCGGTGACCTTCACGCTGTGGGGATGATCGATGGGCAACTGTTTGCTGGCCTACCCGAATCGCATCACCGGCGCCACGCTCAGTGGCGGCTCGTGGGCCTCGACGTTGAACAACCTCAAGACGCGTGCGCTCTCAGAGGTCGCAGAATCATCGGACGCCACCACTGGCTCGACACAGTTCATCATCGACATGGCCGCGACGTACACGATCAGAGGGGTCGCGCTGATCAATCACAACTGCAGCAGCGCGGCGACCGTCACGTGGTCATTCGGCACAACCAGCGGCGGCGCTGAGGCAGGGTCCAGTGGCTCCGTCAACGTCTGGAGAATGGCGTTCGACGGCGTGACCCGGAACTTCCCGGGCGCCTATGACTCGGTGATCGGCTACCCATATTGGGCGCCCTACGTGCACTCGGCCGATGTGAGCTGTAGGTACATCAAGTGCGCGATCGTCGACACGGCGAATCCGGCTGGCAAGATCCGCATTGGCCGTGTGTTCGTTGGCGCGGGATTGGTGCCGGCCTACAACATGGACATCGGGGCAAGCATCCAGCCGCGCGACTTGACCGAGGTCGAGCGAGCGCAGGGCGGGGCGATCTACTACCAGCAGCGGCGGCGAATGATGGAGGCCAAGATCCCGTTGTCGCACTTCGACGCGACGGAACGCGGGAAGCTCATGGCGATCATGCGCGGCGCGGGCGTGCACGACGAGGTGATGTTCGTGCCAGACGTGTCGGACATGGCCAACGCTCAGGAGTTCGGTTTCGTCGCCCGAGTCGCCCAGCCCGCACAGATGCCGTGGGCGATGCCGCTCAAGTGGTCGACCGAGCTGGCCCTCGAGGAGCTGCTATGACCCGCTGGGCTCACGTGCGCGACGGCGTGGTGGTGGCCGTTTCCGAGGGGCAAACGCCACCGACCGATGACGCGTCAACGCTGGTGGCGTGCGATGCCACGGTGCAGGAGACCGACACCTACGATGGGTCGGCATTCGCGGCGGGGCCTCGGCCACTGCCACCGGTGCCGCCTTCGGTGACGATGCGCCAGGCGCGGCTCGCACTGCTTGGCGCCGGCGTGCTGTCGTCCGTCGAGACCGCGATTGATGCGATGAGCGAGCCCGCCAGGAGTGCGGCCCGCATCGAATGGGACTACAGCAACGAAGTGCAGCGGCACAATGGCGTGGTCGCCGCGCTGGGGCCTGCCCTGGGCCTGAGTGACGCGCAGATTGATGCGCTGTTCCGCACGGCGTCGAGGTTGTGATGGGGCGCTCATGGGGGCATGAGGTGTTCGTCGCCTGCGACCAGGTGATCAACGCCTTCCTCGGCGGTTACGCGGACGAGACGATCTCGGCGCGGTCGTACCGCCTGGGGAGCAAGGCCAAGGCGCGCGGCGTGTGGGACCAGTGGCGCGTTGTGTGGGTGATCGCCGACGCGCTGTTCGTGTGGCAGGACATGTTGCTTCAGCGGCAGACCGGCCGCGCGCCCGAGCAAGGGCACTGCGAGCGGGCCTACAACTCCGAGCGGGCGCGGCTGGGCCTGCCGCCCGAGTACCGATCCTGAACAACGCCGAAGAAAGGCAGGCACATGGACGCATTCGACATCACCTGGCCGGGATCATCCGACCGAATCACCGTCTCGGCAGTGACGGCACGCGACGTGGACGCGCGCAACGACGCGAGCGAGTACCTGGCCGCGCACATGGGACCGGGCTACTGGCCGGCGGCGCAGCACATCGCGGGCGGGCCGTTCCTGTCGGTCGATCAGCGGGTCAAGTGGTCCGCGCGCATCGGCGATCTGTTCAACGTCGGCGGCGTGCTGTTGATCGCCCGGCACACCTCGAGCAACGGGCGAGTGATCGCCGTCGCAGCGGCCGAGCCGGTGCCCGGCCAGCCGTACTCGCGCGAGGTCGTGCAGACGAAAGGCGGCTACGAGGCGGCGACGGTCGACGACGTGATGCTGACGGCGCTCAAGCGCGAATGCGCGCTGGTCAACCTGCCGTTGGCCAGGCCGAGGACTGTGTGGGAGGTGGTCTGATGCCGGCAACCGCAGACAGCGACGTAATGGCGGCGCTGGGCGCGGCCTTCGCAAAGCTTGGCCCAGGCGTGGCCGGTGCGATCGTCTCGTTGCGGTTCGCCCCTGAGGGCACGACGTGGGGCGATCGGGCGGCCTCTGTGGCCGGCGGCATCGCGTCGTCGGTGTATCTCGCGCCGTGGGCTGTGGAATGGCTCGGCGTGGCCTCGGTGCGAGTCGAGGCGGGCATGGGGTTCGCCTTCGGTGCGCTCGGCTTGGTCGTGCTCGGCGAGGCGACACGGGCGGTCCGCGAGGCGCAGCTTGGCCAGGCGCTGCGCGGGTGGCTTCGCAAGCGCGCCGGCCTGTCGGAGTGACCATGCTCGAGACCCTGTACGGCCTGGCGATCGGCGTCGTGGTGATCGGGGTGTTCGTTGCTGCGGTTGCCCCATCGATCCACACCGGCATCGTGGGCACGGCGCTACTCGCTGGCGTGCTGGCGTGCCAACTGGCGGCCGTCGAGCGGTTCAGCGAAGCCCCGAACTGGCGCGTCCTGCTGACTCTGTGCGAAGCGGGCCTGGTGATCTACTACGGCGCGCGCTGGCTCGCCGGGAGGGCGAGACGATGACGATCCTGCAGCGATTCCGGGACTGGCTGCAGCGGCCGGTCAGCGCACCGCCCGCGCCGCCTCTTGCCGCCCCCGCGCCGGTGTGGCCGGCTCCAACGCCCCTCGCGGTCGACCCGCCGAAGCCGGCCGGCCCGGTGCGCATGGATCGCCTGCGCCTGCAGCTCGAGCTTCACGAGGCCATCCGCCCGAGGCTGTACTACGACACCGAGGGTCACCCGACCATCGGCATCGGCCGCAACCTCGACGCCAAGCCCTTCGACCAGCGCGAGCGCGCAGTGATCGGCGATCGTGACCTGGTGCGCATCGGGCTCACAGCTGGCGAGATCGGGATGCTTTTCCGCCGAGATGTGGCCGACGCAATCGCCCAGCTTGATCGTCACCTGCCGTGGTGGCGCACGCTCGACGAGGTGAGGCGGCGCGTGCTCGTCGACATGATGTTCAACATGGGGCCGGGCGCGCCCGACAAGGGTGGTCTGCTGTCGTTCGTCAACACCTTGGAGCACATCCGAGCTGGCCGGTACCAGGCGGCGGCCGACGGCATGGCGGCGAGCAAGTGGGCTCGCCAGACCAAGACACGCGCGGATCGGCTGATCAGGATGATGCGCACCGGCGAGGACTGGACATCATGAGCCGGCTGTCCTCGAAGCTCCGTTCGGCAGATGGTGGGCGGCTGATCATCTTCTTCTGCCCCGGATGTCGGAAGGTTCACGGCATCGCCGTCGGCCAAGGGCCGGGGCCTCGCTGGGATTGGGATGGCAATGCGGACCGGCCGACGTTCTCGCCGTCTATCCTCGTGCGGGCCATCTTCCCCCCGCCTCGCGAGCCTGATGACCCGCCCGACGTGATCTGCCATTCCTTCGTGCGCGCAGGACGAATCGAGTTCCTGAGCGACTGCACGCACGCCCTGGCTGGACAGACGGTTGACCTACCAGATCACTGGCCGGCGGAGGATGCGTCATGACCGCGATCCTCCTGCGCCTGCTCCCCTGGCCGCACCACATCGCGGGTGCGCTGATCCTGGCGCTCGTCGTCGGCGGCATCTACGCCAAGGGCCGCAACGATGCCGACCGGGCATGGCGCGCGAAAGAGACCGAGCGGCAACTGGCCGAGGCCAAGCGCCGCGTCGCACTGCAGGCCCAGATCGACACGCTCGCATCCGACCTCGAGGCGGCCCGCGCCGCGCGCCAGGTCATCACCCGCACGATCACCCGAGAGGTGCCCCGCTATGTCCAGTCTCCCCCCGCGCAGTGTGCTGATGCTGGCCTGCACGCTGGCGGTTTCCGCGTGCTCCACGACGCCGCCGCCGGTGGTGTCGTGCCCGACGCCGCCCGCCTGGCTGATGCGCCCGCCGTCGACGCTCGCGCCGCTGCCGACACCATCGCGAGCAACTACGGGGTCTGCCTCGAGTGGCGAGAGCAGGTCATCGGCTGGCAACGCTGGTATCAGACCGTGACCGAGGCGCCGCGATGAGTGCCGCCGGTCTCTACACCTACCACGCGACCGTCGCCCGCTGGGTCGACGCCGATACCGTCGACCTACTGGTGGACCTCGGTTTCTCGATGTCGGCCAAGCTGCGATTCCGCCTCGCCCGCGTCAATGCGCCCGAGCGCGCCGAGGCGATGCACGCTGCGGCGCTGCGGGTTGCCGAGGGCGTCGCGCCCGTCGGTGCAGCGGTACTCGTCGAGTCTTACAAGGGCGACCGCTACGGCCGCTGGGTCGGTGAGGTGCGCACGCTGTCTTGGCCAGGTAGGGCCGGTGCCAACGTGTCCGACGCGATGCTCGCGGCGGGTGTCGCCACGCACTACGGGGCTCGATCATGAGCGGCCGCCCCTGGTGGGAGCCCCAGCCAGCGGCGCCATCGCCCCCCTGGTGGAGCGATCCGCCGAAACCTACTGCCGCCCCGTCTGCGCTCCCTGGCATGTACGGGTCGGACTCCCATGCGGATGCGTCGGAGCAATACCTGCGCGACCTGCTATCCCGGCTGCAACTGACAGCCACCACCCCTCGATAGGAGCCAGACATGGCACAGACTACCGCCGAGCGTGCGGCCACCAGCACCTACAACATCGACGTGCACTCGTGCGTCAGGAGATACAACCGCATGATCGTCGAGGCGACGAAATCGCAGTCCTCGGGCATCAGCTACGCGCTGCCGTTCGATGTGACCCGCATGAAGTCCTACATCGCCTCGATGCAGAATTTCCTCAGCTTCGTCGTCGCCCAGCCCTTGCTCGACTGCCCCGAGACCGGCCCGACCGATATGCCGCTGCCGAGCAATCCGGTCGTGACGCCGATCGAAAACGAATCGGCGATGGACGTGGTTCACCTGATCGAGATTGCGCGCGACGAGTTGGCGAATTCGCAGTCCAGTCGGATGCCGACGAACCTCGTGAAATTCGACTTCGACCGGCAACAGACCTACCTGGCCAAGATCTTGGCCTTGCTCGCCTACGTCGAGAAGTCGGAGCCCCTGGACCTGCCCGAGTCGTCGCCGATGGCGGCAATGTCCGGTCCTGGCGCACGCGGCGTCTAACCCATCATCAATCTGTAGGAGAAACGCATCATGGAAGTGTCGAAGGCAATCCTTGCCCTGATCAGCATCGCCATCAACCAGCGCGCGCGAGTGGCCAGACTGGAAGAGCAGAACGCAGAACTGTCGGCCAAGGTCGCGGACCTGACCGCGAAAGTCGCGGCCGGCGGCGCGCAGACGGTCGACGTGCCGGCCGAGGTCGTCGAGCAACTGACGGCGGCAGCGCAGTAGGGCTAGGCGGCCCGCCAGCGCATCGGCGGGCCTGCAGGCTATGTCCGGTCGTCCGACCGTGCGGCGGCGCGCTGGCGGGGCTGCCATGCGGCCACGATCCGACGCTCGAGCGCACTGACCAGGCCTACCGCCCGGCTGATCATCGGCCGAGTGGCGCCTGCGCCGCGGCCTGGTGCGTGAGCCCGTCGATCAGCACCAGGCGCACGCCCGCCCGGGTCGCCGCGCCCAACTGGCGCATCAACCCGGACCCGCTGAAGCGGGCCGGTTATGCTGGTCGTTAGGCCCTAGTCCCATCGCCCCACACTGCGCCCGAAGAACCAGCGCCCTTCGTTGCGGCCGTACTCGCGGTCAGGCGGTGTGGCGTCGGTGCTGCGGTACAGGTACGGGCGCCGGCCCTTGTGCCACATGAACACATACCAGAAGCGGCCGATCTTTACATCCAGCCACAGCCACAGCGCGTCGTTGTTGCGGCTCATGTAGTTCACCGCGAAGTTCTCGCCTACTCGCATCGTCGTTCCCTTCGGCCACCAGGCCTAACTTCCGTTGCACCGGACCCGCCACGGCAGGTCCTCTGTTGCTTCTGCCTGCAGCGTCACGGCCGTGTCGGGCCGGTGAACTCTGCGTTAGGCGCGCGCAGTTCGCGGTCAGTCCTGCGGGCAATGCTCGCCAGCATGCGCCCGAGTTCAACGTCTGTGAGTCCGGGCGTCGCGGCCGTTGCTCCATCAATCCACATCAGCGCGTCGGCGTACCGCTCCACGGTCAGCATCAGCGCGCCCAAGGTGCCGTAGCAGTCGGCCATGATGCTGTGCGCGTTGTCCAGTGCGTTCCTGCCGCCTACGCCGATCTGACATCGCTTCATCAGCGCGTCCACCTCGGCGCGCTTCGGAACGGCGCACCTAACTGGTTGGTCGAGGCGACCCGCAACAGCGGGCGCCTGTTGTTCGTTGCTCATACTTCCTTTCGCGCTGCTGCGGTCGCCTCACCGCCGACGTTGGGCGTCTTGCTGTCTGGCCCGGCCTCGGGTCGGTGCTCATCGCACCAGCCAAGGCAGCCGTTCTCGCGGCACCCTTCGGGGGTGTGGCAACCGGGCGTCAGCGTCCTGT
>WBZS01001964.1_pt1 | contig 14115 bp, 19 predicted proteins | sample 5204201 | NCBI WGS metagenome assembly WBZS01 (sample SAMN12344357, study PRJNA552823) | activated sludge metagenome | biome: Activated sludge suspended growth; feature: Nitrification reactor; material: Wastewater; isolation source: activated sludge from nitrification reactor of wastewater...
AGCCTGTACAAGGGCATACTTGCCCAACTCCTGTCTCGCTTTCTCCTTTAACATGTTTGTATGGGGGTTTGAATGAATGCCAAATATAAGCATACTTGCATAGAAATCTAAGTGTTCAATGAACCTGAAAAGCAGCGCTATTTATGGGTAAACGTACGGATGAAGACGACCTTGAATTTCGGAGCCTTGAAGGACTCCATCCTGAAGAAGGCAAGTGGTGAACTGGTCAATGAGAACAAGAACTCGACCATGGTCGCCTTCATGGAAGCCATCAGGAAGAGCCCTGCACTGAAAAAGCAGTATCTTGTCTACAAGAACTTCGAGAAGACAAAGCCGTTCACCCATGAGCGTCTGGCTGAGCGTTTCATCCAGCAGAACATGGAGTTGATGAAGGGAGAGCCTTGGTCCAACATCCAACGGGCGAACACGATGCTACGCCAGAACCTTCTGGGTGGTCCAGATGAATGGACCGTTATGGCAAAAAAAGAAAATGGACCCTTGTTCGAGCACGTTAGCACTTTGATCGAATCCAGCACGAATCCTAATTTCAAGAAGCTCGATGAGGACGCACAGGCTTATGGAGCCTTGGTCGCTCACTTGACCAGAAAAGAGGAAGGCGTTTCCATCAACGAAGAGAAGGAGCGTCCAGAATTCAACAAGTTCTGGAAGTTCATCACCAAGAACGCACTCGGCTATTTCAATGAGCGTTATGAAGCGCTTGATGAAAACGAACGCGACCTCTTCAAGGTGCTGATAAGCGAGCGAAAGGAAAAGAAAGAACAAGTGCAGAAGTTGAGGGACGACCTCATCAGCTTGATAGAGTCCAAGATGTCGGATGAACAGAACACACGCGACGACGTTGTCATTCTGGAATCCTTCAAGACGAAGGTGAAAAAGGAGGTAGAGGACGAGAAAATGCTCAGTGATGAATACATCATCTCGTGCTTTGAGTTGAAGGACATGCTTGCTCGTTGATAGCGCATTGAGATCTCATCGAATGGCCCTTGAGGGCCATTCTTGTTTTCTGGGTTCGCCAGGCTTATATTTTGCTAAAGAAGTATGAAAATGGCACGATCAGCGCGTGAGATTAAGGTCAAGAAGAACGAATTGTCCAATGGCAATGTGAAGGTCCAGATCGGCGCGACAGAATATCGTGAATCTCCGAAGACCATTTATATCTCCATGGGGTTCTGGACCAAGCCCATGGACAAGATGCAGAACGCTAGAACGGTGTTACAGCGCGAGATACAGGATTGCTACAAGTTCATCGATGACAATCACTTGAACATTGAGCCCATGTTCCCAGAGAAGAAGGACAACATCTTCATCGTGAACATGCCAGACAATTTCAATTACAACGAAAAGCGCAATTACATAAACGTTGAACTATATCTGCACACATCCAATATCAAGGGAGATAACAAGGTGTCTCTTGCTCAAAAAAGGGACAACAGATTATACAATGCAGCATTGAAGGTAGCTGAGGCTTTTGTAAGCAGCGACCTGATGATGGAAAAGAAAGGATTCGAGATACGACGTACCAATAAGTGACCCTGTAACAGGGTGAAGTTCAGGAAGGCCGCTCTGATGCGGCCTTTTGCATTCTATTTAGTTGAAAGAATAGTAATGACGCAAGATCACAAATCGGTTCTTACTTCTGGTATGGACAAGTATATCATCAGCGAATTCTATGAGTTCGGCGCATCACGCGAGATGATCATGGAGGCTGAGGCGAAATTCCAGCCCATCATCATGCAGGGTATCATGCAGAAGGCGAATTGCCTCAACAGGAACGGAAGGGTTTATCCCAAGAAGATCCTTGAGCGCGAAGTGGAGAAATACATGGATTCGGTGAGAAAGAAGATCGCTACTGGTGAACTGGACCACCCTGATTCAGCCATAGTTTCTCTTTCTAATGTGTCACACAAGGTTGTTGATCTCTGGTGGGAGGGTGATACTCTCATGGGCAAGGTCCAGATAGCGGAAACGCCATCTGGCAATATTCTGAAAGGCCTGCTCAAATCTGACATCCAATTGGGAATCTCCAGTAGGGGCGTGGGTTCTGTAAAGGAACAAGGCGACCAGTCCATTGTTCAGGAGGACTTCGAACTCATCGCTTTCGACTTCGTTTCATCCCCATCAACTCCTGGCGCTTGGCTGTTCAGAGAGTCGAAATACATGAAGCCTTTGAGGGTTAGTGATACCATCTCAACAGACCTCAACATTGACAAGTACGCGCACTTGCACGCATTGAGCCATGGGAATTTCTGGAAAAACCTCTAACTGAACGGGAAAACTGCTTTCTACCCTTATTTATTGGAAATCGACAAAGCGATATGAGCGATAAGAAAAAGGTTACTGCCGTCGAAAGGGCGAGACTGGAATTCGACTCCATCGTGAATCTGGCTAAGGAAAGCCTCATGAAAGAAAGTGAGGAGAAGATCCACAAGATGATCGAGGACGCTATCGAAGAGGTCCAGAACGAAGAGAAGGTCGCTGCTGCAAACACGCTTTCAGAAGAGGTCAAGCTTGAGCTTCCAGAAATGAAGGTCGTCATCGATGACGACGGTTCCATTTCTGTTGATCACAAGCAACCAGAAGACCAAGTTGCTCCAACTGAGGAGCCAGTCGATCCAGTGGCGCAAAAGCCTATCGGATCATTGGTCAGCAAGTCGATCGACGTGACTCCCGTAACGAATGCGTCGGATAACGAAGAAATAGAAATAAGCTCTGACGAAGATCCTATCGAGGTGACATCAGAAGCTGATTCAAATCCACAACCAGACATGAACGCTAACGAACCTGTACCTGCACCCGCTGCCGCTGCACCAGCACCTGCTGCTCCAGCCCCAGCGCCTGCCCCTGCCGCTCCTGCTGAAGGTGGTGATCCACTAGAGCATGAACTCGCTTCTGTTATCAAGAAAATGATCGCACAAGCCAGCGGTGGCGATGCAGGAGCCGAAGGCGAAGTGGATATCGTAGATGATGAAGCTGGCGTCGGCGCTGCCGCACCCGCTCCAGAAATGGCTCCAGCACCTGTTGCTGAGATCGCTCTGGAGGAAGACGAACTCATCGAATTAGAATTGGAGGAGGACGAAGACACGATGGAGGAAATGAAGATGTTGGGTGTCTCCAATACCGTAAGGCGCAAGACTGGGACCGCTGTTGGCCCAGCCGTATCTGTGAAGAACAGAGCGCTTCCAGCAGATAGAAAAATGAATGAATCGACCGATCAGTCGAATGCTCACTATGAGGCAACTATTGCCGAGCTAAAAAAGGAAAACGAGGGTTTGAAGAGTCAATTGAAGGAGTTCAAAAGCTCTTTCATTGAAATGCGCGAACAGTGGAATGAAGTACAAAACTTCCAAAAGAAACTGTCACTCGCGTACCGCGTCATCGCAAATGGTGGACTTACGGAAAAAGAGAAGGCTCGTATATCCGAGCGCTTCGAAGCCGCAAAGGACGCTGAAGAAGCTGAAAAGATCTACAAGGATATTATCAGCGAAAAGAACATTCCTCAAGAAAAAGGAAAGCTTTCTTCCGCAATCCCAGTAGCAAAACCAAAAAGTGAACCTATTTACGAAAGTACGGCAGTGAAGCGTGCAAAATTGCTCGCTGGTATTGATCGTACGGACAAGGAATAACAGATCGGTTAAACAGAGTATAAAAACAAAGAAATTACAATGGAACTTTTGAGATCAGGAAAGGTGGGACTCACCACTCTCAAGACCCTCGCTGAGCAGAGAAACATGATCATCGAGAACTGGGAAGAGTCTGGCCTTCTTTCAGGTTTGAAGGGCCACAAGAAGTCGAACATCGCCCAGCTTTTGGAAACCCAAGCTGCAAGCATGTTGAACGAGGTAACTCTCGATGCTTCTGCTGGTCGCTTCGATACGGTGGCATTCCCTATCGTACGCCGCGTATTCTCTCGTCTGTTGGCCAATGAACTCGTGTCGGTGCAGCCTTTGGCTCTGCCTACGGGTCTGTTGTTCTACATGGATGCTAGAGTATCGTGGAACGGTAGCGATAACACTTTTGACACGCCTATTACGCGTGCTCAGGAAGTTTCTCGTGCGGTGAAGGTTAACCCAAAGAACACGGCCAACAACCAAGCTGGCCCAACGTTCGCGGATACCTCTGCTTACGAGCGCTTCTATAACAACAGAGGATTCGACCTGTCCTTCGGTACGGGCGAAACGGCTCTTGGTACTGCCAAGAACATCACTGCTGACAACTTCGCTAACGGTATCTACGATCCAGGTGCGTTCACGCTCACTGGCTTCGAGACCAGCAAGCAGCAGTCCTCCGCTACGTTGAGGTTCTCCTCTTCAACAGCTATCTACTACAGTGCTGGCTCGTCCAACATCTTGGTGGTTGCTGCTGGTGGAAGCATCCCAACGTTCGCAAACATCATGTCATGGGGTGTTGATCAGTTCAACGCATCGACTGCAAACGTGGTCCTCGACCTTCGTCCTGCAAGCGTGTACGGTTCTGACTTCAACGCTTCGATGTTGAACAACGGTGCTGGCACCTTCGGTGCTGCATACACCATCGTTGTAACTCCCGCTTTCGAAGTATTCAACGACCTCGAAGCGAAGGGTGAAATGTCCGAGATCAGCATCCGCTTCTCCAGCGTGACGGTTAACACCATCACCAGAAAGCTGCGTGCTCACTGGACTCCTGAATTGGCCCAGGACTTGGAGGCCTACCACAGCATTGATGCTGAGGCTGAGCTTACGGCTCTTCTCTCTGAGCACGTTGCTGCTGAGATCGATCGTGAGATCCTCACGGACCTCATCAACGGTGCGCCTTTCCGCGCTCGTTGGGACTACCAAGGTTTGCAGAACAACGCGAACTTCTTCGGTACGCAAAAAGACTGGAACCAGACGCTTATCACTCGTGTGAACGAGTTGAGCGCTCAGATCCACAAGGCTACGCTGAGAGGCGGCGCAAACTGGATCGTGTGCTCTGCTGAGGCTGGCGCCATCTTCGACGACTTGGAATACTTCCACGTTGACGGTAGTGCTTCTCCTGAAAATGAGAAGTACAACTTGGGTATCGAGAAGATCGGTCAGTTGGGAAGCCGTTACGTAGTGTACAAGGACCCATATCTTCCTGCGCAGATCGTCCTGATCGGCCACAAGGGTAACACCTTCTTGGAAGCTGGTTACATCTACGCTCCGTACATTCCTCTGCAATTGACGCAGACGATCTACGATCCGAATGACTTCACGCCACGTAAGGGTATCATGACCCGTTACGCAAAGAAGATGGTCAACAACCGCTTCTACGGTGTGGTGTACATTGACAACATCAACACCTACTAAGCGGTAACGCTAAGGCGAATGATCAAGAGAGGCCCCAGCAATGGGGCCTCTTTCTTTTTTAGACATGAGGCCCTATTTAGATTCGATGACTCTCCGTAAACTGATACGATTCATTTTGCTGGAGATGAAAACAGTGAAAACAGGCAGATACCTGTACCACTCTTCCAATCCTATCAATCGAGAATCGATACAAGCAAATGGGCTACGTCCTGAGCGAGGAGAACAATGGATGGCCGACACCGACATTAAAGGCAAGGCTGTATTCGCAACCAACTCGGAAGATAGAAAGGATCACTTTGATTCAACTTACGATGACGACTTTTGGCGTATCGACACGCAGAAGTGTCCTGAAGTAAAATGGTCAAAGGACCCCAACTTCGATTGGGGAGACTTTAAGCATGTCTACACCACTCAAGCGATCCCTCCCCACGCCTTAGATTTGGTTCACAGTGGAACTGGAGCCGATATGGAAGGCGGTGAAGACCAGCCAGCTAGTACGTGGTTGTATCCATAAACGACAACTATTTATCTACATGAACATCAGAGAATACATCAGATCGGTCATCAAGGAAAACCTAGAGCCATCAGCCTCTGATGATAATGTGACCAGAAGAAGGCACATCGTAGTTCATTATGAGAACGGTGATACTACCCCAACAGAGATCAACGGCACAAAGCCAGAGATACTTGATTATTACGTCGGCAAGTACTTCAACTTTGGTGTTGAAGATGATAAGTTGGTGAAGGCCATCAGCGTTGACTTCATAAGCTGATAAAATTGATCGGAGATTGGACCTTACATTCGCTAAATCCTGATCTTACAGGTGAAGATCGAACTTCTCGATCGTATCGTTCGGCATAACTCTCTTCATTTCTACTATCTTCTTCATGTTAAAGAGGACCATCATTTTCTCATGCCAGCCGAAAGTATTGTCTACCATGACGTAGTCGATGCCTTGCTGGACATAAAATTCACGTAGATGCCCCATGTTATTGGGTTTGATGGCATCCTCGTTGATCATGACATTGTTGAATATGGAACCATTGACACCTCCATCCTTGATGAACTTGGACAAACGCTCCATTACCAGTTTTCGCTTCGTTCCTATCACATATTCTAAAATGAACTTCTGCACAGTATCCATGGGGATCGCAGAATCATCGAGGTCCGTGCCATTGGCTACTGTGACCATGTAGAGCTTCCTGCCGCCCTTGGCATACTTCTGTGCAGTTCCGTAATGAGTTGTCAGGTACAGACCTGGACCATATTCGCTACGACCTTTACGATGAGCAATCCCGCTATCATACGTGTCAAGATTCCCGCCATGCCAGAACGTCTGTGAGTTCGGTATGTCTGGCGGTGAGATAACTTGTTCAGAAAGCACCGAACGTATCACAGACCTGATATTCATTGCTCAAGCTGAGTATTGCTGCGAATAATCCTTTGGAGGTAGTTCTGGCAATTGAACCTGATCGTACATTGACTTTGGTACGGCTATGAATGTTTCATCCTTGAACATGATGTTGTATTTCTGTACCTTCCTGTTCATTTGATCCGCATACTTCTTCTGTCCGTTCCAATCGAGTTTGTTCCACTTGATCCTGTTGTATCGAACCGCATTTTCAATGGTTGTCAACTTGGCTACAGCAAATCCGCTTTCCAGTCTGTCATTGATGGATGCGACTTCATCATTTGCCCAACGCATCAATTTGTCACCTCCTTTCACTGGAGGAACACCTTTTTCTCCATCATTTTCATTCATACCGAACGTCTTCAACTTCATTGCGGCAATGATACGAACTAGCTGATCCTTATTGATGGTCATCCACTTAGTTTTCACATTCGGGCTTTGGATCTTCAGGCTATATCCATATTGTGTCTCGTCATCAAGCAGGGGTCCAAGATTGGAATCGATGTATTTGCTATCTGTTTCACTCTCACCGATCTGTAACTCTTCTTCCTTGAAGTATTCTGGAGTTCTTTGTGGACCTCCATCTCTATATCCCCTGTCGAACGCAGCTTTCGCCTTTGCTGCGTTCTCTGGCTTTTCCAAGGACATCGCTCTACTGAACCAATCTTGATGTCTCTGGGCTCTGGAGGCATCACCCTTACTTCTCGCTTCGCCGCACCTTACACCAGCTTCATAGTAGGTGTCCTCATCATTGATCATGGTGGGGGCACTGAGCATTGGTGGGGCTTCCTCCTTGAGGACGCTACGTATGAGTTTCTTGATATCCATTCTATCACTAAATAGAAAGAGAAAACCCCTCGATTATGAGGGGTTTTCCTTTTGTATGTAGGACTTGATATTACTTCAAGGTAGGCGTGCCAGGAATTGGGTTCAAGGCGGTCGCTGTGTTGTCGTAAACTTCAGCCTGAAGCGTCATGATGATCTCACCATTGCTCTGAAGCTGGATGTCGCACTTGCCCTTGGCGGTCGAAGTGACCCTTGCGGACTCGCCACCATCTTCTACTGCAATGGAAAGCACCTGATCATTGTCTGAGAACCAACGCATCGTCCTGTCAACATTGACAAGCTCGATCTCGAAGGTCTCACCCAGCTTAACGTCGAACTTAACGACGTTGTAAGCCTTTACGTTGGTGAAAATGAGGTTTGCTTCCATTTTGTTTCAGAGGTGTTCGATTACTTCAGAACAGGCGTACCCTGTACGAGACCGAGAGCGCTGGCAGAAGCAGCAACCACAGCGAGGTCGATCGTGTCGGTCAAGGTCACAACGCCTTCGCCGAGGTCAGCGTCAGCCGTAACTTCGATAACAGAGTTGACATCAGCAGCACCAGAGACCAAGAAGGCGCTAAGACCATCTTCAGCCACTTCGAGGGTTGCGTCACCAGAAACAACGGTCCACACAGGAGCGCCGTCAAGAGTTGCAGGATTACCAGCTTCAGTTGTAGGAGCCAAGGTCATTTCAACCTTCTGCTCGTTCGTGATTGTGATAAGCATTTTGTTTGTTGTTTTTAATGGGTTTGATAGTAAATACAGGCCGTTTTTCTGGCGATCGCATGAATTGAAACCTGATGCATAATTTCTCTATTTATTAACACAATGTCACTAAGAGAAACGGTCCGTAGACTGATAGAGGAAGCCTTTGGGGACCAGCGATTTGATTCAGGTGCGATGACTCCAGAAGGAGACTCATTGATCTTGTATGCTGACAACACGCAGCCAGTACATGATTTTGCGGCTCAGCATGCCGACGACAAAATGGCCATATTCCAATTCGCCATTCAGCATTATGAGAAACGACATGGACCCTTAGGAGGCGATCGTGAAACGGTCATGTATGACTTTCTGGCGAACTATGATCCACCAGAAGGATTGGATGCAGGGGCGGCCAGCAGCATATTCGGTGATCATTTGAATAATGAAGTGCGCTTCAACACATCGTATGATGATGGAAGCTTCAGCATCAACGTGAGAAAGGATTTCGTTCCGAAAGCTCAAGAGCTTTCTGATCGAGCAGGTTACATCGCTAACCCTTGGGGAGAGTTTGGAAGCAATTGGGCGTACATTCCAATGAAAGTGATGCGTAACCACAATAGCCTGCGCTTTGCCGATTTTTGATCGGAATTAGTATATTAGCACCGTGAAAGAACAACGACCCCCTCCATGAGGCATGCTTACGCATGCTCATGAATACCCAAGAGGTAAAGCGACTTTGGAGAGTCGTGTGGGTCCATCGAAATGGATACCGTGCCCCAGTACAATACGTCTGGGCTAAATTGGAGAGGCGCCTTCCACACTTGGAAAAGCGCTTCGTAGCGGAATGGGCGAGAGAAAACTCTCGTCTAAGTGCCTTCCCGAGGGATTGGTACTACAAATTGGAAGCTCTGGAGATCTACGATCCTCGGAGAAACACGAAAGGCCCCAACGGGCCTTTCGTCATTTTAGCCTCCATCGAGGCTCTATGAGTTCTGGATCGACCGATCTGAGCGCTCCATCACGTGTGACCACCTCACAGTAAATGCGCGTATCGTAGCGACTGCCGCCCATGTATACGGCCGTCAATACAACGATGCTGGAATCGTTCTTGAGCATGACCTGTTTGCCTCTCCATGCGTTCAAGGAGTCGGCGGCGATATCCCGTGCCACTGTAGCACGTACCAGTTGCTCATGGGGCTTGTAGGAACTAAGCAAATTGCTCAACTCCTGATTCTTGTATGCCTCTGAACTTCGCTCTTGCTGCAAGGTGCTACGCTCTTGCTGTAGTTCGTTGTTCAGGAGTATTTGCTTGTTGAGCCGCTCGATCAGATCATGGTTCTGCCAACCTTGGAAGGTGATAATGGCAATGATACCCAAAGTGTACAGCAATGGGCGCCAATTGCGCTTCTTCTTGGAAGCAGGAAGCTCTGAGGCCTGTACTGGATTCGATTCGTTCATGCGGGACCTTCTACGAGATCCCATGTGCCTTTGTTACGATCAAGGCTGCCATTCGTGCTTGATGTCATCCTGTCCATACATGGACGCGCAATCCATGAAGCTCAAACGTTGAACCTCTTCCGTGCGAAGGCGCTCATCTTTTTCGTCACATACACCGATGATCGTTCCGAGATTCGGGAATACGTTCACGATGTGGAACCCGAGCTTCTTGAAGCTCTGAGCAACACCTTTGGTTTGTCTCAAGCACTCAGGCTTGACCGTTATCATGAACGCCCACTTTTTCATTGGATATCGCTATCTGGATCGGCGACCATTTTCTTTTCTTCATCAGGATCGATGAGAAGTCCATCAACCTTTAATTCATTGAGCGGAACAGGAGAATCACCAGTGATGACTCCGATGTTCTCATGTTGGCCTGATATGACACAACCAAGGTCTTCCAATTTCTTCACGAATTGGCTGATGTTGCCGTTATCAGGCAATTCATCTGTCATCGCAATGAACTTGTACATGTCTCTAAATAGCTTGTTATTACGTACCCCAAGGATGAAGTTTGTTCTCTAGCTGGTCAAGTGTAGAGCGGCCCAAAGCGGTCAACTCCCTATCCCATCCGTCCTTGATCATGCCGATGGTTATCAAGGCGGTGATATAGTCTCTATCTGGGGCTGCTGTTATCGACTCATTCCTTGCCACCTGTCTCAATACGTTGTATAACACCTTCTCTTCCATTGGAATACTGTTTTCTGGACTTTCCTTTTTTGCATACACCCACGCCTCTTTTCCGCTCATGAGTCTTACAAATATACGACCGTAAACTTCTGTTTCGTATTCGTCTAGCAATATAAGCTCGTTCTCATGGATGACCACTATTCCTCCATGGACCATGGAAGAAACCTTCCTTGATAAGGCTGGATAAGGTAGTCCTTCGTCCAATTTGAATCCACTAAGCGTATCTGGGCTCATGTATGGGACAAGTCTACCGAATGCCTGTTCTCGTGCCTCGGGACTCGTCAGCGCTCCATACACGAATAGATTGACGAACAACATCATTGTCCATATTTATGGACAAGAATATATAAGCCATGTTCACAAAAGAAAAACTCTACACGATAGGCGCTGTGGCACTCAGCCTCGCAGCGGTTTACTTCTTCTCCAAAAGCTTTGGTTCCCTCTTTTTGTTGGGCGCTGGACTTGCTGGAGGATGGTACCTGAAAGGCAAGTTCGGTCAGAAAGTAGAAGACACGATCGACGACATCAAGAAGTGATCACCTTTTGGTGAACTTCCTATCAATCCAGTCCAAGAAAGACGAGCGCCTTCCTATTCCACCAATGATATCGGTGAGAATGACCGCTGGGAATGCGGCCCATCCCCAACCTGATGGCAGACATACCCAGATGATGAGCTTGTAGGCAAGCAAGAAGGCGAGCACGACCACCCATCGAAAGGGTAGCATGGTGCGCAAATATTGTAGGACAACCCTTTTCATCGCTCATAGTACGATGAAAAGGGTTTCCTTGTTACAAGCTGGTTCTATTTACTGAAAACACAGGCACATGGCTACAGCGAACTCGAACTACAAGATAGTTTCTCTTAGCGGAGGAACGAACGGACCTTACGGAATATCAGGGGTGACTGTCGTTCACGAAGTGTTCTGCCTGACCAATGGTTCTGTGACACTGACAGCGATAGGAGGCGGCTCCATGACCGTTTCTCTAACCGCTGGACAGAGCATCGAATTGTTATGCTCTGGTATCGTGGTGAACAGCGGAACCTTCGTTGGTTTCAGTCCGAACAATATGGGAGTCAACGGTATAACAAAGAGGTTCTAACATGAGTTGCGAGATCGTAGGGTGCCTTAGTGGTGTGACGGACATGCAGAAAGCGGAGATCATCAACCGCATTCGACATGATTTTGGTGCGCCTATTGTCACTGTTGAATTAAGAGATGAGAACATAGAGACAGCCATCTGTTCAGCCATTCAGGAATATTCCAGTTTCATCAATGACTGGTTCCTGCGTAACAGGCTTGGGGAAATGCTCGGCCTCCCCAGTGAGATCGACTTCACGATGAAGTACGTATCGAACTCATTGTATTTCGAACAGAGCTTCACCACCCACATGGCTGAACAGGCTGGTTTGGGTGCGAATAGCCAAAGAGAGTACAAGATGGCTGGGATCAACCTTACGGGCGGCACGCAAGATTATTTGATCCCAGCAGGAAGAGAAGTGAATGAAGTGCTGTGGTATACGCCATCCTTCATCAATCTTTTCGGACTTGATCCACATTCGAACACTAATATCGCTTTCAGTGAATTCGGTGCATCGTTCGCTGGTCAGACCTTGTACCATGTCATGCCTGTGTTCGATACGATATTGACAGCACAAGCGGCAGAGCTTCGTAACAGAGTAAGAGGATCGGAATATTCATATTCATTGCATGGTGGGCCAGATGGGCAAAGAAAGTTGAGGTTGTACCCGATCCCTACAAGCGTGAACGGATTGACTGGAGCTTCTATGGGCATTGGTGGTGGAGCGAACACGCCTGGCACTGTATTCTATTACTATTACGATAGGGCTGGAGCATATGGAAATCCACTGTTCTCTGGAACAAGCGCCAATGCAGGATATACTGGATCTACCGAATTCGGCAACGGTCTTGTTGCTACTCCAGCCGATGCGCAATTGAAGTTCATATCATATGCGAACATGAATTCTGTTGCCCAGAACTGGGTGAAGAAATATGCCTTCGCTCTCTGCGCAAGAACACTCGCCCTCATTCGTGGTAGAACAGACAAGCTGCCCATCCCAGGTGCCGAGATAGTCTTGAACGGTGATGCATTGATGTCCTTGTACGACAAGGAATCCGAACGATTGTTCGCCAAGCTGGAAAAGGATCTCGAAGAACTGTCATACGAGAAGATCATGGAAAAGAGGGCTGCCATACAGGAATCCATCAACAAGACGCTTGGCTTCACACCAATGGGCATTTACACATTCTGATAAGAGATGGCTGACATCAACGAAATACAGGGACAACCTGACGAACAGGAGGAGCATGAGAACAAGCCTAAAGGAGTAAGCATCTTTTTTGGTGAAGAGGATATTGCCTATTGGAGCGCGATGGGACGCGAAGTTACGGAAGGGTGGCTCAAGGAGAGCTTCATCTTGTATCGGGTGGACATGCACAAAACTACGCCAAACTTCTATGGGGAATCAAAAAGAAAAGTTTACAAGGACCCCATCGAGGTATACGGCAGACTGGACATAGAGTCCGATCCCGTAAGCCAGCAGATCCCTGGAGGCATCATGAAAAGGGGAACTGGTAAAATGACAGCCCACGTTTATCTTGAGCATCTAGTGGAATTGGGGTTGTTGATCAAGCGTGAAGGCCAACATGTGCAGTTGGATCTGAAGGCAGGGGACTTCATCATGTTCAAGGGTCAGTACTTCCTGATAGTGGATGATGGCTTCTCTCAGTTGAACAATGAGTATTCGTTCCTGGGAGATCGAAGGTTCGCCATCACGATCAAAGCCATCGAAGTTGACGAGGACAAGTTCAAGGCAAGGTGATCCTCGCGTGCGCGGAACCTGGAGTATTCCGAGATACCTGGGATTCCTAGGAAGAGAGTGTATTCTGAATATCCTGAGTTCCTTGGAATGGAGGGGCTTTTCCAAATTAGGGAAAAACCCTTGGCTTGCCAAGGGCAAAATGAAACCCCCTTTCCCCCTTTCAGCCGTAAGCTTTAAGAGTTGGGGTCTCATCTTGCCCCTGCGTGGCCTTCCACGTTCAGTGCAAAACCCCTTCCTGCTGAACCAAACCCCCTGAGTGAAAAGAAACAGCGTAGTTGGAAGGGTAAAAACCAGTGCAAAGATAGTCGATCCTTGTATCCCAGCAAGTCCTATTTATAAGAAAAGATGGAATGAGCATTCTGGACAACATAGGAGGGCAGCTAGACAAGCAGTTCGAGAACAGCAACTTTCTCCCACAGAAGCTGGAGATATTGGATTTTGACAAGGGCCTGTTCGACCTGTTCAAGGCTGGTAACTTCTCTCTCTCGGATGGAAATGACAACATGCGTACAGTCCCTGTCATCTGGGTAAGCCAGGAATTGTGGGCTGAACGCAAGCGTCATTGGCATAACATGACCAATGAACAGGGCGAGGAGATCTCCAGACCGTTCATAGCCATAACAAGAAAGGGTGTGAAGCAAGGCACTTCACCCCTGAAGAGGACCATACCTGTCAAAAGACCTTTCACCTATGTGAAGGTCCCAAGGTTCAACGGAACGAAGAAGGAATACAATCTGTACAAGATCCCGCAGCCGACCTATATCGATATCGATTACGAGGTGAGGTTCGTGTCTTCCTATGTGATAGATATGAACAA
>WBZS01001965.1_pt1 | contig 14114 bp, 7 predicted proteins | sample 5204201 | NCBI WGS metagenome assembly WBZS01 (sample SAMN12344357, study PRJNA552823) | activated sludge metagenome | biome: Activated sludge suspended growth; feature: Nitrification reactor; material: Wastewater; isolation source: activated sludge from nitrification reactor of wastewater treatment...
GCGGACGCAAAATGGCATCAATTTGGTATTGGTCGCTTCGGGCACCGCAGCCACTGCGGAGGATTGGCCAATTGCCACGGCAGGTTCGATAGCAGCGAATGCCAAATCAATTAACGATTGGGACGTTGCTGTCCTGGAATGGAAGGAATGGAACACAGGCACGCGATTCGATCCCGTGAATCCCGATTGGCAACCCTTGCTTGGATCCGCCTACGGCGTCAACATCGGCGAAAGCCTGGCCCATTGGATGAAAGAAGTTGGCCTCAACTATCGAGCGATTCATGTCATCAGCCATAGCGGCGGCGCCTGGCTTGTGGACGCCTTCGCGAATCAGGAGAAAGCTTTCGCCCGTCGGACCCACGCCGCTCTCCCCTTCGTCCACGAAACTTTGCTTGACGCCTTCTATCCAGTTGGACTCAGCTTAAATTTGATAATTGCGAAATTTAATTTCAAAAGACCATTTCACGGGAGAAACTTTTTCGCCAACCGAGTTCTTGGCCTAGGCGCCGACTACGCAGACCAATTCATCGATACGCGACAGGTTAGCCTAGCGGTTCGAACACCGTTCGGTGTTTCGGGCGTTGGAAATCCCGCGACGCCCCTCACCGACTCTGTCTTGGACCGGTTCTTCAACGTGGACGTTACCGGCCTATCTCCCACCTTGTTGCCCGAGCCTCCGAATATTCTGCTCAGTGCTTATACCAACGGAAATGTAAGCTACGCTCAGTTATCGCACGCGTGGCCACGTGTCTACTATGCGTCGACAGCGGCGGCACCGTCCTCCAACATCAATGTATCTGTCGCGTTTCCGTATTCCTACGAATTCAGCGGCGTGAAACCTCGCTTTGATGGCTTGCATATTCGAGCTTCTGATGTGGCATTGGGCTCCTTTGTACCATCGCCGGATCCACGAGTGCTCTATTTACCACAAGGCCACGTGATCATTCCCAACTACACCCCAACCGTCATTGGAATCACCAATAGTTACGTAAATAGTGCTGGGCTCGTCTTCTTCGACTCCAAAAGAAACACGATTCGACTAAACGCGCGGCCAGGTCTAGACGCCGTCCTAACCGCGAGAGTTGAATTCAAGAAGGCTACGGATGCCTTAAGCTTAGGGTACGCGTTAGTCGATAAGATCTCTTCTGGCGTATTAACGCTTTCGGTGGACGGCCGATCGGTTGCCCAGTTCCGAGCAAGTGACTTCCCACTCCCGCCAACTAGTGAAGGCCTGACAACCCTTTCGACCCAATTAAGCTGGATTCCTGCCCCAGGTAAACATACCGTGGCTTTCCGACTCCAAGCCGTCGGTGCTCCGGCGTCCATCAATTTTGGAGCCTTCTCCTACCGACCCACGACCAAACCGCCTACTCCCAACAAATCGCCTGTAAACGCTGTGCCCAAAGCGTTGCTTGTCGTGAAAACCAATGCCAAATTGAATTTTACTGGCTCGAATCGCCTGTCCGTCCTCGATTTGGACGCGGGAGAAGGTATGATTCGCATAACGTTGGCAGCGACTCACGGAACACTGTCTGTGGCTCGCACTTCAGGTGTCACGATCGTTGGGTCTGGCACTGCGACGCTCAAGATCACCGGCGTGCTCGGTTCAATCAATCGTGCATTGGCGAAACTTACGTTTAGATCTACTGCCGGGTTTAGTGGTTTTGCGAAGGTCACCATGGTCAGCGACGATCTGGGAAATACCGGAGGCGGAGGTGCGAAAAAGGATACGGATATCGTCAAGGTGCGTGTAACGAAACCATAAATATTTACGTAAATAATTCTTACAGATTAGACTTAAAAAGTGAGAGAAAACAAAGTGGACGGACACGTTTATGGCAAAGAAATCACCTACGGGCCCAATGCGGTGATTAGAAGAAAACGTGCCCATTTCCTTAGCTTTCACGTCGATGTTACTTTCTCATGACACCTTTCCTTCCCCTCGTGAACCAACTCGGCCGCCGGCCCCCCCGGATCGTTCGAATCGTCAGTTCCAGAAAAGAGTCCCTTGAGAAATGCGAGAGCCTTTATCTTTTCGGGTCGGCACGCTTGCATGAGGGCAGTCAAATGACCGATGTAAGACGTACACCGAGGAGCGTTCATGAAATCGTCATTCTTGCCATCGCCTGTCGGCATCGGGTCACACTTACGTACAGATGCTGTCCGACGCATTCGTTTCGGACAGTTTTTTCCGCAAATTCGGAACCTCGGCTGGTTCCATCGAACGCTGCTGATCTTGGTGGCGATGGGCGGGCTTCCGATTGCTGGTCCGATGTGTGGACTGAACGCCACGATCGCCGACGATGGGCCGACACTCGCCGCGAGACAATTCCAACCACATGTCGAGATCTTCCGCGGGCTGGGTGGTTACATGCCGGGAACTGGCTGCTTGCAAGGGCGGTTGGCGGCGCGAGGCATCACGTCCACGATGTGGTCGGATTTATCAGCTCACCGTGTGGCGAGCCGCATTGTGGAACGTCGGGCTCAAGGTGATCACGGCGCGATCGTTCTCATGGGTTACGCGACGGGGGGAGGCGCCGCCCGCCGGACGGCCATCTACCTGGCCAAGCATGGGATTTGCGTCGATGCCATCATCCTGCTTGAGCCTTCGTTTTTTGAGCCCGTGCCGAGCAACGTCCGCACCTGTTTCGTCGCCTACAAGCCGGAACCGCTGCAGATGTGGAATTCACTCATGCGAGGCAACCCAGTGCGGGTCGAATCGCAGGACACCGTCGTCCAGCGTGTGAACCTGAAGCAATGCGCACCGCCAGGAGTGCTGCGAGGCGAAAACCACCTGACTATCGCCAGCAACCCGTGGGTTCAATCGCTCCTGGTGGAGCAGGCTGAGATGGCGTTCGGCCTCGAGAGGGTCGAGCGGTAAGGCCCCGCAGCCGATCACGCGGAAACCACCGACCACGGATCCGCCCATCTCCTTCCCGCTCGAAACAGATCAGCCGTGCAACCGTAGATGCATGAAATGGTGCAGATCGGAACGCGAACAACGTTCGTGCTAAGATTGCCAGAAGTTCGATCCCAAGATTCAACGAACCAATTCCATCCTACAAACGCCGTACCCGCCATTCAGACTGAAAACGAATGGGGTCATAGCCACGTTGCCGGTGAACGCCACACAAGCCGTCGCCGATCTCCACGCTTACGCCTCGGCGAAAACCAAGATTCGCATCCCCGTCAGTTTCAAACGGTTGAATGAACTTCGAGCCGAGCAAAAAGGAACTCGTCCCTTTTCTTATTCGATTGTTCCTGATTTCGTAACGGGATGACCGTGCGTGAGAGAGCGGCACCTGCAAAGTTTTAGGCACGTGGCGGAGAAAGTCCCTTCCGTCTAGCTCACTAAGAACACCTTACTGCTGTCCTTTCAGCCAGCGATCTAGCCAGATCACGTTTTGCCGCATGCATTCAGCATGCATTCGCGGTTCATGCATGGCATGGTCTTGGCGAGGGTAGATCAACAGGTCCACCGGCGTGTCGGTCTTTTTAAGGATGGCGTAGAGTTGGTGACTCTGCATAGGCGGGACACGCTTGTCTTTCTCGGAATGATGCAACAGCACGGGCGTGGTGATCTTGTGGGCCGCGAAGATGGGCGAGTGACGTTCATAGACTGCCTTGGCTTCCCAAGGCAGGCTGCCAAAGTAGCCCGGCAGGATGCTCGGCACGTCAGTCTGGCCGTACAGGCCGTACAGATCCCCAAAGGACGCCCCCAACGAAGCGACTTTGAACCGTGTTGTTTTGGTAAGGGCGCACAGCGACAGGTAAGCTCCGTAACAATACCCCATGATGCCTAACCGGTCAGGATCTGCAACCCCCAGTTGCACCACGTGGTCAATGCCCGAAAGCACATCCTCCAAGTCGCGCTCCCCCCACGATTGAAAAACCGATTCTCTGAAAGGTTGTCCGTAACCATCACTGCCCCGGGGGTTCGGGCAGAATACAGCGTATCCACGGCCGGCCAACAACTGAACTGGGCAGAACTCCATCTGTACCGGCGTGCGGACCTGGGGAGTGAACCCCTGGAGGAAGCCGCCGGCGGGCCCGCCGTGAAGGAAAGTGACCAGCGGATAGCGGGTCCCGGGCTTAGACCCGACCGGCATGACGAGCAATCCCTCGACTTGCGTACCATCGTTGCTCTTCCAGCTAACCACGCTGGTCTTCCCCAGCGTTCGCTTGCGCAGGTGTGGATTGAGTTCCTCGATCAGTCGGGGCTCGTAGCTTTTCGTGCCAGAGACGTAAAGCTCGGCAGGCATCATCGGTTGGTCGATCAGAAAGGCCATGTGCCGGCCGTCGCAGGAAAAGCTAAACCGCTGAGCGACATGGTCTCCGCGGGTCAGTGGGGTCACGCAAAGCGTATTCAGGTCCAATGAGAATAGTTGGCGCGTGGTTCTTCGTTCGGCTTCGAAAAAGATCGATCGACCGTCCGTGGAGCAGAAGAAGGCGTCCGGGGTACTATCGTCGAACGTCTCGGACAAAACTCGAGGGGTTCCTCCTTGAGCGGGCACCACACACAGAAAGGTCGGACGAAGCCAACCGTCTTTACCGTTCTGGGAAAGGAAGGCAATCTGGCTGCCATCGGGCGACCATTTCGGTTGAGTATCGGCCCCGTTCCGCCGAACCAAGGTTCGATTCTCTCCTGTCGTCAAGTTCAGCAGGTCAATGTCGGTATGTTGATTGTCGTCGGCCCTAGAGGACGGCTGTCTGGCGAAGGCGATCTGCTTGCCGTCGGGCGACCAAGAGAAGTTGGCGACATGCCCCTTCGGGTGTTCGGTCAGGCGGCGGCACTGCTTGACCTTCAAGTCCGCTCGATACAGTACAGCCCGCTCAGGGTCGAGTGAGGCCGGCCGAAGATCGACAAACCGCTCCTTGACAGCCTCGTTGGCAAGATTCTCGTCCGGAGCGAGAAAGGCCAGGGTTGCCCCGTCAGGCGACCATGCCAGGCCTGTTGCCTTTGGTGGTAGAGGAATCTGGTCTTCGAGTTGGCCTGTTTCGGGGGCGAGGAGACACAACGACGTTTTCCCCTGGTTTTGGGACAGGTAGGCGATCTGGCGTCCGTCCGGAGACCAGCGCGGGGAGACGTCTCTCGGGCCCTTGGTCATCTGGCGTAATCCGCCCTTCGCGACAGAGGCCTTCCAAAGGGTAAGCTGATAGGCGTTCGAGGAGAAGTCGGCTTCCGCGATCACGCAAAGAACGTGCGCACCGTCAGGCGATACTTGCACGTCCATTACGTTTTTGACCCTCATGAGGTCGGCAATGGTCACCGGATTGGCGGGCTCGGCCGGGCAGTTGGGGCACGCGATGACCAATACCGAAATGGCCAGGATGTGCGTGATGACACGCGTCATGGTAAACCTCGTTTTGCGGATACATCCATCAGCCCGAATGGCCTTGCTGTGGGTACCGACCGTCACGGAGTGTCAGGGGCGATCTCGATGGGAAGCACTCCCAGACATGGCACTTGTCCGGGGGTGCGGAGTCAAATGGCTAGCTTATCGAACATTGAATAGCTCCCAGCCCGTTCCCGTCGGTAGGGAGGTCGGGGCCGAGCCGTTCGGAGAACCCTTGGTTGCAGGACCGGCTTGACCGAGGCCTTGGCCCTCACCCAAGCCTCGGCCTTCACCTAGGCCTCGGCCTTCTCCCAAGCCTTGGCCTTCACCAAGGCCCTCGCGTTCACCTAGCGTACTGGACCCGGAGCCGTTAGGCCCCAGTGTGGAGGACCCGGAACCATTTTCGCCCAGCCCTGGGATGGCTTGGTTCAGCCCTCTGCCTTCGCCTGCCGAGGTGTGAGCGTTGAGAACAATTAAGGCTGCCACAACCGCGCTCCACGTCAATGCCTTTGCGTACATTTCTGCTCTCCTGTCGTTTGCTTTCCTGTCAGTTGGCGGCCCCAGTGGCCCCGTTTCTACCCAAGGAAAGCGAAAGCCAAGGCTCGACCGGACAAAAATCTTCAGATAAGTTTGCGGTTGCACAATCGTTCAGATTACTTGCACGTCTTTCGTTGCCTCCTTTCGTTCGGCAGCCGAAATTTTGCATCGCAATGTTGCACAAATGCTTGTCTGTTCGCAGATTTTGAATGCAAAAATTCAGGTCGTGGTACAAAAGAGCGTGTTTGAATTGTCTGGTCCACCGCATCCTCCATGCTTTCCCCAAAGTTACATTCAGAAAAAGACGATCTTTAGAAAGGACAGTCGAATTAGGAAAAAACGGGCTTGAGCTGTTGCCTTGATGAGGGATCGTTGAGGCGGGCGGACGTTGTCGCACGGTTTGAGTCATCGCAGGCCTACGGTGCAGGCGCAAGGAGGCGTCCGGTGCAGAGGGTCGCGCATTTCGTTGGCTTCGGACCCAGGGCGATTCTCCTTGGGATCATGGGCGCGGTCTGTTTCGCCGAGGGAGCGATGGCGCAACCTTCGACGGATAAACCGAATTCTCGCGCTCGCCTGGGATTCGAAACTCGCGAGATGCCGCGCCAAACGCTCCTTTCGGTGGCGATCGTTCCCGTGGTTTTCGCTGAAGACGGCAAGCCGAGCGCGCTGCCTCCGCCCACGCCGACAAATCCGAAGTTGGAAAAACTGCCGGATCCGAAGGCGGACAGTCCGGCTCGGCCCAATCTGCTGGATCTGGATCTGGATCAACTAGGTAAGATTCAGGTTCGCCCCTCCACGGCGGCGCCGGCGGTGTCCGCGCCAGCGGCGTCGTCGGGCGTGGCCGGCGCGACCACGATTAATCCCACCCAGATCGATTCCGCTCAGGGAAGCACCGTCGCTCAGCTTCTGGATCGGGCTGCCAGCGTCAACGTTCGCCGCACCTCGGCGATCAACCTCGATCCGCGGGTGCGGGGTTTCAACTCGAACCAAACCAACGCCAGCGCCGACGGCATGACGCAGTTTCGCACGCGAATGGATATCGATTCGCAATTTAGCCAAATCAATCCAGGAAACGTCGATAGCCTAAATGTCATTGATGGGCCTTACTCGGTTTTATATGGCCCGGGTTTCGCGTTCTTAGCGGCCACACTCAATCGCCCTGGACGTTATAAAAACGGCGGGGAAATCCATGGCTCCGCAAGCTTTTCTTACGACAGCAACGGCGGTTTGCTGCAAAATCGCGAACGCGTTTGGGGCGGAGATGCAAGTGCGGGTTTCGATGTCAGCTATGGCCTGCGCGTCGGCAACGATTACCGCACCGGCGATGGCTTCGAGATTCCCGCAAGCTACAACCAACAAGACATCGACTCCGCCTTCAGTTTCGACCTGACTCCTACTTCGCGGCTCGACCTCCGTTACTCCCGCATGGGGCTACGCAATGTCGAGTTGCCCGGGATCACCTACGACATCCAAAGACAGACCACGGATCAGTTCAATATTCGCTATGTCATTCAAGAAGCACCGGATCAACCCGAACGATTCATTTGGCAATCCTGGGTGCATTACACACCGTACCGTGTGGATGCGACCCGTGAATCCAAACAGCGCACCTTCTTCCCGGTATTGATCGGAACGTCAAGAGATGAACTCATCGGCGGAACCATGTTCGGCGATGGATTCGCACGCTCATTTGGCTCACGCATGTTGTTCACCATGGGCACGCTCGACACCTTCCAATGGACCGTCGGCGCGGACTGGCGGCGTTTCCAACAGAATTACACGGAAATCGATATCAACAACGTGGGCGAAGTCGGCTGGGGCGGGAATCTTTTTGGCGTCCCGAAGTCCAGCCAAGACGACTTCGGCGTCCTGACCAGCCTGACCGTTCCTGTTTCCAAAACGATCGATGTCAATGCGGGGGCTCGGCTCGACTACGTGGCTCACACCCTTCACGAAGCTGACCGCGTCATTCAGATGGCGCCGTTCGATCCGGAAGGCTACTATCGGCCCGGCCTGCGCGAACCTCATTATTTGCTGGGCGCGGGTTTCATCAACTTGGAAACGCGGCCCTGGGAAAACTGGCGCCTCATCTCCGCGATGGGTTACGCCATGCGAAGCCCGAACCTGACGGAACTTTACAACGACGAGCCGTACCAACCGATCGCACGTTTCGGCAGTAGTTCCGCCGACGGCAATCCCGCACTCAAGCCGGAGCGCAATCTGCAATTCGATGTCGGCGCCCTGTACCACAAGGACCGATGGGGATTCGGGGTGCGAGGCTTTCATTGCACGATTTCCGACTACATTTTGCCCGTGCCATCCACGTTCGCCACCATCGTGCCGGCGGGAGTTCCCGCCGCGACCAACTTGCTGCGCGATTACACCGCCTTCGTGGTGGATCCGAACGACCCTACGCTCAACCTCAAGGCGTCGGCCGCGTCGCTCGTGTATCGGTACACCAACATCGAACGTGCCACGTTGGGCGGCGTCGAAATCACGGCCAACCTTCCGCTTCGCGAATGGCTGGCGCTCGATGCTTCGCTCGCGTATGTCAAGGGCACAAACCATGCGCCGGTCCGCTACTTCGACGCGGAGCGCCGAATCGAAGCGATCAAGAGTTCCGAGGCTCTGCCCAGCATTTATCCCTTGAATTCAACTTTACGTTTTCGCGCGTTCGATCATCTCGAACAGAAATGGCAAATCGAATTCGTGGTTCGGATGGTGGGCGGGCAACAGTACGTGGCGGACAGCCTCGGGGAATTACCTACACCTGGGTTCACGGTGTTCGATTTGAATGCGTCGTATCAGCTGCGAAAACACGTACGCGTGTTCACCTCTCTGCACAACCTGCTCAACCGGAACTACACGGAACACGGTTCCTTGGTCATCAACAATCCTGACGGAACCTTAAGATTCGTGGGCGAACGAGGGTTTTCATGGTTGATTGGACTGGAATCACGCTTTTAACGACGGCATGCAAAAAAACATGACCTATAGTTGAAAATCCCCACCTCCCCGACGGCACGGGAGGACGCCCCCTCCGAAGACGTTGGAAACGGCCCGATCGAAATTCAGGGATCACGAACGGGAACTGCCACCAGGACGGTGACGGATCGCGTCATGAAATGGATGCGCCTTCTTCTGTTTTTACTCCTAGTGACCCTGATTCAGGTTCCGCTACCGACCTGCGCGCAGAACGCGGCGGATGAGTACGAAGTGAAGGCAGCCTACTTGTTCAAGATGTCGCAGTCCTACATCACCTGGCCTCGGTCTCCCAAAGGCGTGGACGATGGAACCTTTGCCATCGGCGTGTTGGGAAAGGACCCGTTTGGTTCCGCCCTCGACCAGTTGAAAGACCGCGAAATCGCCAGGCGGAAAGTCGTCATTCACCGCTATGCGAATCTTCAAGAATACAAGCCCTGTCATATCCTTTTTTTGGCCAACGGAGACGATACCCTCAAGACGTTGTCCGCGTACTTCGAATCGGCGCAAGGCGAACCGACGTTGATCGTCGCGGATACGAAGGGAATGGCCACCAAAGGAGCGATGCTGAACTTGTTGCTTGTCAATGACCGCGTGGTCTTTGAGATCAATCACGAAGCCGCGAAGGATGTGGGGCTGAAATTTGATTCTCGGCTACTGCAAGTAGGCCGAGTCGTGAATACGGAGAAATAACGCCGACAAGGATCCGTCGCACCCTCTGCGAGCCTTGGGTTCGCACGGTCGTCCCGCCCAAGGATGTTCGACACCCTTGAGTCGCATCATGAAATTGCTCGGCTTTCGCTCCATCAAATGGAAGCTTACGACTTTCTTCGTCGCCGTCGCGGGACTCGCGGTTTTCGTGGCGGTTTCAGCGTTCATCTACAACGACCTGCAGCTATTGCGGCAGGCGACGGTGCAACGCGTCTGGACCCAGGCGGGAGTTTTGGCGGCGCAAAGCACGGCATCGCTCGACTTTGACAGCCCCGAAGGCGCCCAGGAAATCCTTTCGAGCCTTCGCGAAGAACCGATCATCACCTCCGCGACCATCGTCAACGCCCAGGGAAAACCCTTCGCCAAATACCGGCATGAACGCCTCGAAACGGAAACGCCAGACTTCGATTCCTCCCCAACGGAAAAACAATTTTTTAATGCCTCGGGCGATCTTGAAATCGTCCGGGCCATCGAGCGCCAGGGGCGTCGGTTAGGAACGCTCCACGTCCTGGCGAGCATGGACCCGCTGCGCGCGCAGATCGAGGAACATTTGCGGACGGCAGGCCTGGTATTCACCGCCGCTCTCCTTGCTGCCTTCCTCCTTTCGACTTCTTTTCAGAAGTATCTGACCGAGCCAATTTTGACCTTGGCTCGGACCGCGGAAACCGTTTCCACCCAGAACGATTACTCCGTCCGCGTGCGAAAAACGAATGACGATGAAATCGGTAAACTTTACGATTGTTTCAATGGCATGCTCGCCCAGATCGAGAAACGTGATCGCGAGCTGGAAAACCATCGCACCCACCTCGAAGACCTGGTCCGCGAACGAACGCACGATCTCGAAGTCCGGACCAAGGAAGCCATGGCTGCATCCATCGCCAAAAGCGAATTCCTCGCGAACATGAGTCATGAAATCCGCACGCCCATGAACGGCATCATCGGCATGACGCAGGTCGCCCTCAATACCGATTTGCTGCCCGAACAACGCGAATGCATCGAGATGGTGCGGGAGTCGGCTGAAAATCTGATGGTGATCATCAACGACATCCTGGATTTTTCCAAAATCGAAGCTGGCCGACTGGTCATCGATCCGATCGAATTCGAACTCCGCGATTCCATCACCGACGCCCTTCGACCGCTCGCAATCAAAGCCTATGGCAAAGGCCTGGAACTCGCCTGTCAGGTGGATCCCACGGTCGATTCCCTCGTCATCGGCGACGTGGTTCGAGTTCGCCAAGTGCTTACTAACTTGGTGGGCAACGCCATCAAGTTCACCGATCATGGTGAGGTCGTCGTCCGCATTCGACCGGCAGACGATCTTCACCCCGAACCGGAAACGCGATTGCTTCGCTTCGAAGTCAGTGACACGGGGATCGGGATCGCTGCCGAAAAACAGAAAGTCATCTTCGAAGCCTTTACGCAAGCTGATGGTTCGACCACGCGTCAGTTTGGTGGAACTGGGCTGGGGCTTACCATCTCGACGCACCTCGTCGCACTCATGGGTGGTCAGCTCGGCGTCAGCAGTGAACCTGGGAAGGGCAGCACCTTCTATTTCACGATCCGATTCAAAACTTCGAGCAATTCGCTGCCGCCGTTTCAGGTGACCCAACCTGAAAAACTGCAAGAGCTGCGTGTTTTGGTGGTGGATGACAATCCCACGAACCGCAAGATCTTGGAAGAAATGCTTAAAGGCTGGCGGATGAAACCGACGTCCGTGGACGGCGCTTCCGCTGCCCTGGCCTACCTGGAAGGCAGCAAGAACTCCAATCGCTTTCCCCACCTGGTTCTTCTCGACTCGAGAATGCCAGGGATGGACGGCTACACGCTGGCACAGGAGCTTCGCCAAAGGCATTTCGACAACGAACTGACCATCATGATGCTGACCTCCGACGATAAATCCGACTTACAGCGGTATCGTGCTTTGGGAGTTGCCGCCTTTCTGACCAAACCGATCAAACAGTCGCAGTTGCTAAACGCGATCATGGAAATCGTGGAGAACCGGCAACAGCCTATGCTGACAACGCCTCTCCCACGCCCAGAACCGATCTCGCCCGCGCCGGTGACAGGATTAAAACCCACGAAAACGTTACGGATCCTCGTTACGGAAGATAACCCCATCAATCGCCGAGTCGCCAACCATTTCCTGACCAAGCAAGGGCACGTGGTGCATACTGTGAATAACGGTCAGGAAGCGCTGGACATTTTGGAATCGATCACCGTCGACATGGTTTTCATGGATGTGCAAATGCCGGTGATGGGCGGGTTCGAAGCTGTCGGGCGGATTCGTGCGCAGGAAAAAGAAACCCACCGCCATCTTCCCATCGTCGCCATGACGGCCCACGCGATCAAGGGAGATCGAGAACGATGTCTCGAAGCGGGAATGGATGATTATGTGTCCAAACCACTGCGCGAGCAAGAACTGTGGCAAGCCATCGAGAACGTTATCTCCCGATTTCTGACACCCAAAAGCCTGGAATACCAACCCGAAATGGAAATCTCGACAGGTCTCGACGAGGAACTCCAGGAAGAGGTCATCACATGGTTCCAACGAGACGCCCTGACACGTCTCGCTGCCTTACGAAACGCCTTTGAGATCGCCGACTTCGACGCGAGCAAGCGGATCTCTCACGAATTGAAGGGTGCCGTGGGATATTTACCCTCGGTCCATTCGAAAAAAGCATTCCAGCTCTTTTTGATGTTGGAAACCGAGAAGGACGCGACTTCCGCGTTTCTCATCTTGCAGCAAGTGGATAACTTACTTGGCTCCATCAACGTCGAGTTATCCCTCCGCCCGAAATCGCCTCGGAGCAACCAGGAGGTGTCGCACCGATGAAACCTGTAACTCAAGCCAAAATTTTGATGGTTGACGACACGGAACTCAATCTTCGCGTCTTGACCAGCATCCTGAGGCAAGCTGGCTTCTTACACCTTCGTGCGTTGCAGGATCCTCGCCAGGTTTTGACGACGTTCGACGACTTCCGCCCCGATCTACTCCTTCTCGACTTGATGATGCCGCACATGGACGGCTTTAGCGTGATGGAACAGTTGAAAGCGCACCTTCCGTCCGATGTCTATTTCCCGGTGTTGATGCTGACGGCCGACCATTCCGCGGAAACGAAACGCCAGGCGTTGTCCGTGGGCATCCATGATTTTCTTTCCAAGCCGTTCGATGCCTCGGAAGTCACACTGCGAATCCGAAACCTCTTGCAGACTCGCGTGCTCCACGAGGAAATTCGCGAACAAAATCACCTGCTGGAAAGAAAAGTCGCCGAACGGACCGCTGCTCTCAAGAGGAGCGAAGAACGCTACGCCTTGGCTTGCACGGCCGCGAACGATGGCCTTTGGGACTGGGATTTAGGCGATGGATCGATTTATTATTCCTCACGCTGGAAGGAAATCCTCGGCTACGCCGACAACGAGATCGAAGGAACCACGGAAGAATGGTTTACGAAGGTTCACCCCGAGGACCTTCCTTACCTTCGACAAATCTTCGATAGCCTGATTGAAAACGACGCCGACCACATGCAGTATGAATACCGCATGCGGCACAAGGATGGAACGTTCCGCTGGGTGCTTACGCGCGGCTTGTCCGTACGCGACTCGGAGGGAACCTTACGCCGCCTCGCCGGTTCGCAATCTGACATCACTGCCCGAAAGTTAGCGGAGGAACAACTTGTCCACGATGCGTTTCACGACGCGCTCACCGGATTGGCGAACCGCGCCCTCTTCATGGATCGCCTTTCCCAACGTCTAAGCATGCTGCAACGGTCGCACGGGCATGCCTTCGGCGTTCTTTTCATCGATTTGAACCGGTTCAAAATCATCAACGATACCTTGGGCCATCAAGCTGGCGATGACATCCTGAAAGCAACGGCGCAACGCCTTCGCACCGTCACGCGGTCTTGCGACACCGTGGCGAGGTTGGGAGGCGATGAATTCACGGTTCTTTTGGAGGAGGTGCAACACAACGAGGACGTGTTTGCCGTCGCCGGCCGTGTTTTCGATGAAATCGCACATCCGATCAAGTGCCTGGGGCAAGATCTTCGCGTGACGGCCAGCATCGGCGTGGTGATCGGTACCGAAGATTACCGCACCGCCGATGACGTGCTGCGCGACGCTGACGTCGCGATGTATCAATCGAAAATTCAACGCAATGCCCGCTTCCTGGTGTTCGATCGATCGATGAAGCATTCGGCCCCGGATCTCCTCAAGATCGAGCGAGACCTGCACCGTGCCATGGACCACCGGGAATTACACCTCCATTACCAGCCGATCGTCGATTTGGAGGAAAACCGCATTTCCGGGTTCGAAGCGCTCTTGCGATGGCAGCATCCGGAACGTGGTATGATCGGTCCCAATGACTTCATCCAGGTCGCCGAAGACACAGGCCAAATCTTTCCGATCGGCGTGTTCGTACTTCGAGAGGCATGTGAGCAGATCGTTCGTTGGCAAAATATGATTGCGGATTCCGCACTGACGATGGCGGTCAATGTGTCGCCACGTCAGTTCAATCAACCCGATATCGTCCTGCAAATTCGGGACGAAATA
>WBZS01000467.1_pt2 | contig 14101 bp, 10 predicted proteins | sample 5204201 | NCBI WGS metagenome assembly WBZS01 (sample SAMN12344357, study PRJNA552823) | activated sludge metagenome | biome: Activated sludge suspended growth; feature: Nitrification reactor; material: Wastewater; isolation source: activated sludge from nitrification reactor of wastewater...
AATCGAGGCTTCGGTCTAAAAAGAAGGGTTGGAATTGATTCCGCCCGAGCCTGTCTGGCACGGGCGATTTTGTTTCCCAGGGCAGCCGAACGCCCGACGCCAAACGCTCGATGCGGTGAGCCGCTCTGTCGCACCTTGGGTTTTGATGGTCAACTTTTGCGAGGAATGACATGGCCTCCACCTGTGTCGTCGGCCTGCAATGGGGCGACGAGGCCAAAGGGAAAATCGTCGATATTCTCACCCGCGAACACCAATGGGTCGTCCGCTACAACGGCGGCGCCAACGCGGGACACACCGTCGTCAAAAACGGGAAGACCTACAAACTCTCGCTCCTGCCCACCGGTATCCTCGAACCCCACATGACGGCCCTCATCGGCAACGGGGTGGTCGTGAACCCGGTGAAGTTTCTCGACGAGGTCGCGAACCTCCGGTCCGCAGGTGTCGAGGTTTCTCCCACGAACCTCCTTCTAAGCACTCACGCTCACCTCATCTTTCCGTATCACGTGGAGGAAGAACGCCTCACCGAATCGGGCAAAGGCCAAGCCATCGGCACGACGGGGCGTGGCATTGGACCGTGCTACCAGGACAAAATCAGCCGATCGAACGGCATCCGCGTGGGCGACCTTCTCCATCCAGACTTCCTTCGCCAACGCCTTCATGCCATTGTGCCAAGGAAAAACCTCATTTTGCGTGCACTAAGCAGCGACGCCAAAACGTTCGACGCCGACGCCCTCGCCGACGAATACCTCGGCTACGCCCAGCAGATGGGCCCTTTCATTCGAGACACGGTGCACGCGTTGCAGCAGGCGGTTCACGACGGCAAAAATATTTTGTTCGAGGCGGCTCAAGGAAGCTTGCTCGACATCGACCATGGCAGCTACCCCTACGTCACCAGTTCGAACAGTTCGACGACCGGAATCTGGGCCGGCTCGGGGTTTCCAGCTCGATTCATCACCCGCATCATCGGCATCATCAAAGCGTACACCACCCGCGTGGGACATGGTCCCTTCCCCACGGAACTCGACGATGGGCCGACTGGAATCGGCGAAACCATCCGCAAGATCGGACGCGAATATGGCACCGTCACCGGTCGGCCTCGCCGGTGTGGCTGGTTCGATGCCGTCGCCACGCGCTATACCACCGCGCTGGGCGGCGTGGATGAATTGGCGGTGATGCTTCTGGACGTGCTCAGCACCCTCGACGAAATCAAAATCTGCACCGCCTACGAAGTCGCTGGCCAACGCACCACCGTCTTTCCAGGCGATGCGTTCCTGCTGGAAAGATGCAAACCGGTCTACGAAACCCTGCCGGGCTGGAAAACGGACATCACGGGCGTTCGGAACTGGAACGATCTTCCCGCAGCCGAACGTTATGTGAGCCGCCTGGGTGAACTATTGGAACGCCCCGTCAGCTTCGTGTCCGTTGGACCCGACCGCGACCAAACCATCTTTTGCAAATAATCCCCAAGAAAGCCCTTGGCCGAAAGGCCAAGGGGTTAAAAACGTCACCCCATGGTTTTCCAAAAAAATCTTAACAATACTTTCTTAACTACCCTCTATACCTATTGTTTTTGATCTCTTCCTCACCCCGCTGCCTTTCGGCAGCGGGCTTTTGTGAACCGAATGGGTAAACGCGTCCTAGTCATCGGTGGCGGGTTGGCGGGAATCGCGGCGACGGTTGCGCTCGCCGAGCGTGGCTTTTCCGTGACCCTTCTCGAATCTCGCAACCGCCTGGGTGGGAGAGCCGGCTCGTTTCAGGATCCGCAAACCGGTCAACTCATCGACACCTGCCAACACGTCAGCATGGGATGCTGCACCAACTTCGCCCACCTCTGTAAAACCGTCGGCGTCGCTTCGCACCTGCAAACGCAAAAGCACCTTTACTTCATGACGCCCGATCGCCGAGTCAGCCGATTCGGTCCCGATCCGGTGCCCGCGCCGCTCCATCTCCTTCGTAGTTTTCTTGGCGTTCATTATTTCACGTGGGCGGAAAAGGCACGCATCGCGTGGGCGCTGCTCGCGCTCAAAAGCGTTCCCGAAACGGAAGATCCACCCTTCCAGGCCTGGCTCGAACAACAGCGGCAAACGCCTCGCATGGTCGACCGCTTCTGGGGCTTGGTGCTCGTCAGCGCCCTCAATGAGTCTCCCGATCGCATCGGCCTTCGCTACGCACGGAAGGTTTTCGTCGATGGCTTCATGAAGCATCGGCGAGGTTTCGAAGTCGAGCTTCCCACCGTGCCGCTGGGCCAATTCTATGGCACCGAACTGATGGCATGGCTTCAGCAACACGGCGTCACGCTCGAATTGCAGCTCGGCGTCAAATCCCTGACTCTGGAGGGCGAACGCGCGACCGGTGTTCGCCTTCGCGATGATCGAAGCCTGGACGCCGATTGGGTCGTCTCGGCGGTACCGTTCGATCGCCTGCTCGGCTTCCTTTCCGAGCCCGTGATCGATGCGCATCCGTACTTCGCGAATCTAAAAAACCTCGAAACATCGCCGATCACGAGCGTTCATTTGTGGTGGGACCGTTCCGCCACGGCTTTGCCGCACGTGGTGCTGGTCGACTGCGTGGGGCAATGGGTCTTCAACCGCGGAGAAGTCACACCCGGCGAGTTTTATGTTCAAGTCGTTGTCAGTGCTGCCCGGCAATTTCGCGGACTTGGGAAAGAGGAAGTTCTGCAACGCGTGGTGGCCGAGTTGAAAGGGTTGTTCCCGAACCTTCGCGAAGGCACCCTGGTTCGGTCAAAAGTCATCACGGAACATCATGCGACGTTCAGTGCCGTGCCCGGCGTCGACCGTTGGCGGCCACGTCAGCAATCGCCGATCAAAAACCTTTTGGTTGCAGGAGACTGGACCACGACGGGTTGGCCAGCCACCATGGAAGGCGCGGTGCGAAGTGGGTATTTAGCCGCCGAAGCGCTCTTGGCGGACCAAGGCCGAACCGAAAAAATCGTCCAACCCGATTTGGCTTGATGTTTCTTCTTTCACATTCGATTCTTTCCAGGGATCCAGAGCACATCCTTTTTGCCGTCGGCGTTCAAATGCCGACTCAGCACGAAAAGCAGATCGGAAAGCCGATTTAAATAAACGAGGACCTCAGGATTGACGGTTTCCTGAGCCATCAAAGTCACGACATCGCGTTCCGCGCGTCGGCACACGGTGCGGGCGAGATGGCACCAAGCTGCGGCTTTAGTTCCGCCAGGCAGCACGAAGCTGTTGAGCGGTTCAAGGTGCTCGTTGTACTGATCGATCCATGTTTCCAATCGCTGCGCCTGGCGCGATTGGACACGAAGCATCTGCTCGGGTTTTTCGTCGGCCAAGGTGGGCACGCAAAGGTCCGCGCCCACGTCGAAAAGATCATTTTGAATCGTCGTCAAAAGGTTTCGTAGCGTTTCGGGCAAATTTTCTTCGGCAAGAAATAACCCCAGAACCGCATTCAATTCATCCACGCTGCCGTAGGCGGCCACGCGCGTGTGGTCTTTGCGAACGCGCGTCCCGTCGCCAAGACCCGTTTCGCCCTGGTCGCCGGATTTCGTGTAAATTCGCGACAGATAAACCATGAATCTTGGAAATCCTCGGGGCGGGGACGAAAAATCGGCTCGTCCGATGAACCCTTATCTTTTTCGCAGCACGTAGAAGAGATTATAGCTGAACTTGCGAAACCCATCCGGAGGTGCCGACGCGGAAAGTTGCCACGCCGCCCGGTTGATCGGTCCATCATGACGTGGCGATTCGGGATTCACCGCCATGGGATGCAATACGCGTGAAATATAGAGATAAAAGCCGTAATCATAAATGGCCACGACTTCAAATTTACGTGGAATATAGTCGCTAAATTCTCGGAGTGTCAGATTACGATTGTAGGGGACGACGCGGATAGGATCGAGGCCCACCTTCTGGCGAGCCAGGTTGAGTTCCTCGAGAGGTTCGGTGAAACCTTCGGTCATCAAATAAACCCCACCTGGCTTGAGGATACTCGCGATCGCATCGAGTGCCTGCTTTTGCAATTCCCAGGTGGGAAGATTGATGAGGCACCGCTGCGTGACCACGGTATCGCAGCCATTTACGCCAACCTGATCCATCAAATCGAGAACCGACCCGCACGCAAACTTGGCATTCGCGACGTGATGGTGCGCGAAGCGTTGCCGAGCGACGTCGAGCAGGCCAGGTGAAATATCGTAGCCTCGATAAGAACGGCAGTTTTGGGCATATTCCAGCGAATGGCTGCCATCGCCACATCCGACTTCCACCACATGGGTATCGGATTTCAGGTAGCGAAGGATGTTGGTTCGTTCGAGTTGGCCAAGGTAGGGATCGCGCGACGTGGGAGTGATGGGAGCGTCTTTGGGAAAATTTTGCCCCGCGTTCACCCAGAAATCTTGGATCTGTTGCAGGTCCATCGCCAATCCTCCTATTTTGCCTTGATGATCGCAAAGCCGTCGCCTGTCATGGACTCTTGTAAAAGATCCCCGCCTTCGCGTGCAAGGCGAACCTTCCGAAAGGCGAGCGGGCATGCAAAAGGCGAGCGTGCAGCCAAAAAAGGCGACGGTGCAGCCAAAAAAAGGCGAGCGGCCGGTGTGAACCGGCCGTGGTGGCGATAAAAACGGGCGAAACGGACAAATCCGAGATGTGTAGTTTGTGGGATGAACGCACGGTTCACGGCCAGTTTACTGCTGAAGCACGGCCGGTTAACACCGGCCGCTCGCCGATGGCCGCACAAACTTGGCCGTTCTACACCAAGTCCCACCAACGGCGAAGGCCCCATTCTGTGCACAGGAGCATGGCAAAGACAAGAAACGCGGGGAAGGTGGCGGAACTCCAGAGTGCGTCGGCTTGATCGCGAACCGTCGACGAAGCCGGCAGACGCCGCCAGTCGGGCCAATGACGCGTCCGGGAAACGCTCTCTTCCTTCGCATGGCCCTGGAGTTCACTCAAAAATTGCAGGAGCGCCGATTCCTCGGCCAATTGAAATTTTCCGCCATTCGCCTGAGCCAAGCGCGCCAATGCATCGTGATCGGCGGCGATGCGTTGCATCTCCACGTCTTCCTCCGCCACCACGAACCGCGCCGAGCGCGTCTCCTTCAACCTGCCGCCGTCGCTGTCATCCCCTTCCCCTTCGAGCACAACACGGTATTCGCCCGGTTGCGTAGGGCTCACGAAATGCGCTCGCCAATCGCCTTGCTCGAACTTGGTGGGCAGGATCAACGGTTGACCATTCGGCGCAATCACCTTGAGTTTGAAGTCGGCGTTTCGAGCTGGGTCGCCTTTTTTGTCGCGCAGGCCGAACGTCAAGCCGAGGCGAGCACCGGTGCCCGCGACCAAACGGCGGGTGTCGAGGTTGAGCCAAAGTTGACCCGAGCTTTCATCTTGGTGAGCGAGCCAAAGCAGTAACTGCTTCCAGAAGCGTGTATGCGCCGCCGCGGTCTCGGGCGAATACCGCCAACCCTTCCACGTCGTGTCGGCGCCCAGCACCACCACCCTGGATTGGCTGGGAAGCACGTCCATGACCATCATTGGTTCCTTGCCTTCGGATTCCGCCAACACCACGCTGCCAGGTTTTGGCGTTCCCACCGAGGTAAATCCCTCCAAGGCAAGAAACACCGTCTCGAAAAGTTCCCTCGTCTCCGCTTCCGTCGGCTTGAGTCGAAAGAAAGGCATCGCCAAACCTTTCGCCGTGGGCAGCAGACGTTGCAAGCGATCGATCTGCCCTTTTTTGTCGAACGCGACTGGAAGCAGTTCCGATACTTCAGGCCCCCATCCCGCGTTCCCCAGGGCGTCGAACCCACCCAGCAACAACAGCCCCGTCTTCTTTTTGCTCATCATCTGCACGAGATGATCGATCGGCGTGCGATCCGAACCCGCAAAACGCTTTTGCGAAAGGTCGCCGAGCACGATCACGTCGTAGCTGCGTTTTTCAAATTCGTAGGGATCGGCTTCCGTCACGCCGGGCTCTTTCGTGCGGGCCAGGTAACTGACGCGAAAGCGCGTATCGCCCGCCAAGATTTGTTGTGGAAGAAAAAGGGTTTCGTAGCGGCGTTTGCCATCGACGATGAGAACGCTGATTCCTTCCTTGGTGACCTGGACATACGTGCTCGCTTCGTTATTGGTCTCGGAAGATTCGCCTGGAATCGGCGCGACTTTCACGAGAACCTTGTATTCATCCGCGTCGTCTGGAGCGTCAATCTCGAAGGGAATGACGTCTTCCTTGCCTTTTTTGAACGTGTGCTTGAGCTTCGCGACGGTTTTCGCTTCCTTGTCTTTCGACGATTGCAGCCAAAGCGACGCTTCCACCGACGCAGCTTCGAAGCCCGGGAACTGAACGGTCGCCTTCACGCTCATTTTTGTTTTGATCGGCACGGGAGACGGCGCCACCTGCACGCGTGTGACGAAGATATCCTTTTGATTCCGAGAATCTTCGTTCTTCCCCAAACCAAAGATGTGCAGTGGAGCGAGGTTCTTGAGGGTGCCGGCTTTGTCGAGCGCATTGAAGCGCGTGCCATTATCGATTCCGTCCGTGAAAAGAACGACACCCCGCACGCGTCCGGTTTTGGCGTAACGTTGGCCGATCTCGTGCAACCAGGAGCCTATTTCCGTCCGCGAACCTTTCGGTTCCTGGCTTGGGGTGAACTCGCGTAGTTCATCGGACACCTGAAAAGTCGTCGATTCGATCTTCGACCGTTTCGTCAATTCCTCGAGTTTTTCGCGTACCGCCGGGGAGCCGATCAGTTCACACGCACGCCGCCAGCGTGATAAGCCGTTAAATTCATCCGTCACGGTCATGCTGCCGGAATCGTCGATCAAGAACAGCAGCTTGGACGCATCCAAGGCATCGGCTTCTTCCCAACCCATGGAAGGACGCAGCAGCAACAAAAACGCCACGGCGAGCGCCAGCAGGCGCAGACCGAGGATGATACTTAAGTTTTTCCAAGATATCGTGCGTACGCCAAGGTAGGTAAGGATGGTGAGGCCGACGATGACAGCCGCCGTGCCAAGGAACACCGGATAACCCAGTTGCGGAAGCGACCAAGGCCAAGTCGGATCGAAAGACACGTTCATGCCCTTGCCTCCTTGGGGTAGAACCGATTGGACCACCAGTTCTCGACCACCAGCAGCAAGAGTAAGCCGAGCATCAGATAAGGAAATAGTTCGATCGGCTCGCTCCAGTGCGCCCGTAGCGAGTCACGCAGCGAACTTTGCCGATCCAACGAAAGAATGCCATCACTCCCAAACAGGCTGTTTAATTCGGCATCGGGAATGGGTGTCAAATCGCTTTCCTCGGGAGGCATTCGCACAACGAATCGGCCGAGGACCAGGCTCTTTTTTTCCGCACCTGTTTCGAGGGTGTACATGCCGGGAGCACGTGGAGTTTTCCAGAGAAACTCCGTTTGGCCCGGCTCCAGCGTGAACGTCTCAAACGTGTCTGGGCCCCTCAACGTGGCTTGGCGCGCTTGATTGGCGGGTTCGAAGGTCAGGCGAGGCAACGCCGACCCGAGCGTGAAGTTGAGAGCTGGTTGCTCGGTGGCCTCGACCACGTATTCTTCGATTTGATAAATGAGGGCAAGATAGAAATAAGTAAACGAATCGCCGTAATTGTTCCACGCATCCAGTTTGGCGTCGATTGGAGTGGTGAAGAGCAGGGTTTTGCCCTGTTTACCCTTGCCCACACCTTCGAGGATCGCAATCGATTTTTCTCCGCCCGCGTAGGAAACGATCGGCCGACTCGACGCGAAAGGCTCCACGGTGAGGTACTGAAACACGCCGCGCGGATTCACGAAAAACGCGATTTCGCCACTCTTTTTCCAAACGCCAAACCGCTCCATGAATGGATGGTTGAAAACGCCTGGTGCATCGAAATCCCATGCAAGGGGTGGATCGATCGGGCCTTTTCGTTCCTTCCAGATTCCTGGTAACACACGTTGTGCGAGCGGTGTTTGGTAGGCTTTGAGCTCGAACGTTCCACCGGGCGGGAAGACGACCAGGTTCCCGCCTTGGTTCACGTAGGTTTCCAACTTCTGCCAAAGTTCGGTACTGGGCTCCGCCACGCTGGCCAAGAAAACCGCCCGATTTCGCAGATCAATCGCCTGGGTGAGTTCGGCACCCGTGCGCACTTCGACCGAACAAGGAATGGCTTCGAGATTCGTTTTCAAACGATCCACCGATACCACCGTGTCGGCAAGGATCAACACATGAGGCTTTGTCCGTACGCCCAGGGCCAGGAATTGATGATCGTTCCACGGCAAAAGGTCGGCATTCTCAGCACGGACCTCGAATCCATGCACGCCTGGCCCCAGCTTCACTTCCGCGGGGACCTCGAATCGCAACGTGCCAGGAACGTCGGCTTTCAGCTCGATGGCCGGCAATGTCTGGCGGACTTCCCCCACGTGCAACTGAAAGGACGCCATCCGATCTTTACTAGCCGACCGTACTAGCGCTTCGAGCCGAACTGTTTTACCTTCGCGGTACCAATCGCTTGGAGCTTGGTCTCGCACCGGCTGAACACTCAAGACGGCCAAGTCAGCCGAATGGGCAATGCCGACGTCGAAATAAATGAGGCGCACCCCCTCCGTCGCATGCAAAATTCCTCGCAAATTTTCCAGAAGTTGATCGCGAAAGTCCGTCGCGGACGGCGATTCCAGAGGACCGATCTCCGTGAGGCTGGCAGCCAAGGTGCGTGTGCTGTTACGAAGATTTACCAGGCTCTTCCGCAACGATTCATCTTTGGTGAAAGCCTCCGAACTGTGGGTGGCGACTTGATCCTGAATGTTGGCGATCGCTTCCAGGAGCGTCGGTTCGTTGAATTCACGTTCGGCGGACGACTTGATTTCCGATCGTAAACGACGAAGCTGCTCGGCCGTGGGTCCAAGCAAACCTCGCAAGGCGTTCAAACCCTCGGGTGGCAAGGGAATCCGATCCACGCGTTCGAGGATCTTGGATCGCTTTGAACTGTCCCAACTTCCGCGCGTGCGGTCCGAGAAAACCGCCAACAACTTCACGTGGGGCGTGGCTGTGGCATCCGGAGCTCGCTCTTCGGTGAACAGAGGGAGCACCGCTTCCAGGGTATTCGTCCAAGGTTGATTGGCGTATCGCGTTTTTAGGAGTTGGATTTGCGTTCGGGCCTGGTTCATCGTCAACCAGGCATCTTTGGGGGCAGCACGGGTTTCCGCGGAATCCACGATGAGGGCACGACTGCCTTCGGGAAGTTCCGCTAATAGCTCCAGGGCTCGCCGTTTCGCTTCGTCGATGCGTGTTCGCCCATCGCTCGATTGATATTCCATCGACGCACTGGTATCGAACAGGAGCACGGCATCGATCGGGCGTTCGCTGCTCATGTTCCAGGTCTGTTGGAACAAGCGAGGCCGAGCCAACGCGAGGCACAACGCGGCTATCAGTCCCATGCGCAGGAGCAACAACAGAAGATTTCGCAGCCGAACTTTCCGCTGATTGGTTTTGTGTTTCTGAATCAGAAAGCGAAAGGCGGGGAAGGGCAGGGTGCGTGGCTTATCACGAGCGATCAGGTGCAAAAAGATGGGCACCCCCGCCGCCAGCAAACCTGCCAAGAGTAAGGGAAAGACAAACGTCATGAAGAACGATCACGCATCCGTTCCGCGTTCCCAAGAAGTTTCGATCGATTACATCCCCCTCCGAACCTGAGCGCCAACAAGGGGTGCCGTCGCAGCGTTCCCTCGTTGGCGCTCAGGCTCAGACCACGTGCAAAGCATTTGCCAAACGCATTCGAAGTTGGCAAACCTTGAAAGCGACCACGCTTCCGTTGGATTCTAACGAAACCGCGTGGCTTGAATCCAGGCTTCACTCTCAGAAGCGTCGCTGGCGCTGGAGCAGATATTCCATGAGCGCTTTATCGAAGCCGACGCTGGTGTCCATGGCAACGAAATCGATGCCGACGCGGGAACATTCGGTTTGGTAACGTTGGCGGAACGCGTTCAAAGCTTCCAGGTAATCGGCCTTCATGCTTCGGCTATCGACCGTGAGCCGACGTGATTCTTCCACGTCCTTGAATTCGACGACTCCTTGAAACGGAAAGTGAACCTCCGCTTCGTCCAAGACGTGAAACAAAATGATTTCGTGACCCCGATGGCGTAGGTGGTGCAAGCTCTGCAAAATCGGCTCGGGATCGGCGAGTAGATCGCTGAAAATCATGATCAAACTTTTACTACGTATCATCGACGCGAGCTGGTGCAAGCTGGCAGCGACATCCGTGGCCCCCGCGGGTTTCAGATTCGCCAACAACGCCAAGATGTTCGCGAGTTGTGTCCGTTTACTTTTGGGTGGCAGGCTGGCGCGAATGTGCGTGTCGAAGGTGATAAGGCCCACCGGGTCCTGCTGGTGGATCATCAAATACCCAAGTGCCGCTGCCAGGCAAATCGCGTATTCGAATTTCGTCAACTCCTGGCGAAACGTATAAGCCATCGACGCACTCAGGTCCATGACGAGGTAACCCGTCACGTTCGTCTCGGCCTGGAACTTCTTGAGATAATACTTATCTGTTTTAGCGTAAACATTCCAATCGAGGTCCTTGAGGTCATCGCCCGGCACGTATTTACGATGCTCACTGAACTCGACCGAAAAACCCTGAAAGGGGCTGGCGTGCAAGCCCTGCAAAAATCCTTCGACGATGAATTTTGCGCGCAGATCGAGCCGGCCAACTTGGCGAATCACTTCCGGTCGAAGGTATTTTTGCACCGAAGCCATGGCGTCATTTCACCAATTGATGGCGGAATTCGTCAAGCGATTTGCAGGTGGCGGCGTGGCTGGTGAGTTCATTCAGAAAATCTTCGTCGCCGATCTTTTCGAGCGTCATGGCGACGTCATCAGGAAATTCTCCGAACCTCGCTTTGAGAAAAATCGTGAGCGACTTTCGAAGCTGGATCGCGTTCAACCATTTCACGAAACTCGATTCCTGCAACACGGCTCGCCCTCCCACGAATTGAACCATACCCTCGATATTATATCGTAGTCCTGCCAGCAGATTTAACAGAAGGTGAAGCTCCAATCGTTCCTCAGGAACGGCCTCGATCTCGATCGCGGAATGGCATTTCCACAGAATTTGCTCAGGTGTATCCGTGGATTGCGCCAAAGGAATCCAAGGCAATAGGCCTGGATCCTGGCGTTGAAAAAGATCTTCCGCAGGTATCTCCCAAAGATTCACGGTTCGCCAATGGACGGCGCATTTGGTCCATCCCATGGCGCTTTCAAGTTGTCTTGAGTCACCCGATTTCACCTGCCCGCGCGGATGAAGGACCAATAGAAGAACTTCGGGTAGAACTCGTCGATCCGCGTACACCAACGTGGCGTCGCGCAAAATCTGTTCTCCCACTCGAGGATCGGGATAGGTGGAAACCTCGACCACGACGAGAACAGAATCGGCACGGTTTTTCAGTCGGACTTCGATCAAGCCATCGGGCAGTTTTCGCGGCACAACCACCTCTGCCTGAAGGGGTGTCCACGAGACGATATCCCGCATGCCTCCGAGCCACAACATGGAATCCCCATGGTGCTGGAGCAACCATTTCGCCGATTTGTCGAATTCAAAAGGATTATTGGATGCCACGGAGACGCCTCACGTGAACACTCAACGTTTCTTTTTCTCGAACTTCGCGATTTCGGGTTCACCGACGGTTTGGAGGAGTTGCGTGATCACGTCTTCGCTGGTTTTGCCCTCGGCTTGGGCCTGGAAATTGGTGCTGACGCGATGGCGGAGCACGGGGATGGCGATCTTTTTCACGTCATCGATCGCGACGCTGAATCGACCGTCCATGGCTGCCATGGCGCGTGCGCCTTGAATCAGAAAAATGCCGGCACGTGGACCCGCACCATAATCCACCATCCGCCGCACGAACTCCGGCGCCAACGGGTCCTTGGGCCGAGTCGAGCGTACGAGCTTCACCACATATTCCTGCACGAAATCACCAACCGGCACCGAACGCACCAGCTTCTGAATATTCAAGATGGCTCGGCCCGTAAGCACGCGAGTGATCTCCGCGGGTTCGTCCTTGGTGGCCAAGTCAAGGATGCGTTTTTCCTCGTCGTAGCTCGGGTAATCGACCTTGATATTGAACATGAAACGATCGAGTTGCGCTTCCGGGAGCGGATACGTTCCTTCCTGCTCGATCGGATTTTGCGTGGCGATCACAAAGAATGGATCGGGAAGTTTGTAGGTTTTTTGCCCGGCCGTCACTTCGCGTTCCTGCATCGCTTGCAGGAGTGCCGCCTGCGTTTTCGGCGGCGTGCGGTTGATTTCGTCGGCGAGAAGGATGTTCGTGAAGATCGGCCCTTCCACAAAGCGAAATTCCCGTCGGCCTTGCACGTCGTCGAGCACGGTCGTTCCCGTAATGTCCGTCGGCATCAGGTCGGGGGTGAATTGGACGCGTTTGAAAGAAACGTCCAGGATTTGGCTGATCGAACTGACCATCAGCGTTTTGGCCAAGCCCGGCACCCCCACCAACAGGCAATGCCCTCGCGTGAAGATGGCGGCCAAAATCTGCTCGACCACTTCCGATTGGCCCACCACGGCTCGGCGAAGTTGTTCCAGAATTTGCTGGCGAGCTTGACTGAATTGGGCGAGATATTCGCTGATGCGGTCCACGGACACAGTCAACCCTCCCTGGTGAAGGAAGCCAAGATCGGTTCATTCTATCAGCATTGGAAGGGAAATTCAGAGGAAGGGGGATGGTGCGGCGAACACCAGATTGAAAATACAAAAAGGTGCAGGGACGTTTCCCTTGCACCTTTTTGTATTTTCATCACCCGCGTGGCCTTTCGGCCACGGGCTTTTTAGGCACTTTTCTTTTCTTCGACGGCGTTTTTGTCGAAAAGTTTCTTTTCGCCACGCACGACGGAGTCGTTGATGACGAACTTTTCCTTCGGTTCCATTTCGGGAAGTTCGTACATGATGTCGGTCATCACGTCTTCGACGATGCTTCGCAAGCCTCGGGCACCGGTGTCTCGGTCCTTGGCTCGGCGAGCAATCGCTTTGAGCGCACTGGCCGTGAAGTCGAGTTCCGCACCTTCCATTTCGAACAGCTTTTTGTACTGTCGAACGAGAGCGTTCTTCGGTTCCGTCAGAATGCGGACGAGCGATTCTTCGTCGAGCGGGTCAAGCGGAGCCAAGACGGGAAGTCGGCCAATGAACTCGGGGATCATGCCGAACTCGAGCAAGTCATCCGCCGTCGCTTGTTGCAACAATTCGCCCAGTTCATGTTCGCGTTGTTCGGGATTGGAACCGAAGCCGATCGTCTTCTTGCCAAGCCGACGCGCGATGATTTCGTCCAGCCCCACGAACGTGCCGCCACAAATGAAGAGGATGTTCGTGGTGTCGAGTTGGATGTACTGCTGTTCGGGGTGCTTGCGGCCCCCTTGCGGCGGCACATTGCTGACGGTGCCTTCGAGCATCTTCAGCAGGGCTTGCTGCACGCCTTCGCCGGAAACGTCGCGGGTGATGCTGACGTTTTGCGAGGTCTTGGCGATCTTGTCGATTTCGTCGATGTAGACGATGCCGCGTTGTGCGGATTCGATGTCGAAATCGGACGCGTGGAGCAGCTTGAGGAGCAGGTTTTCGACGTCTTCGCCGACGTAGCCCGCTTCGGTGAGGGTGGTGGCATCGCCGATCGCGAACGGAACGTCGAGGATGCGGGCGAGGGTGCGAGCCAAGAGGGTTTTGCCGCTGCCCGTCGGGCCGATCAGAAGAATGTTGCTTTTATCGACTTCGACGTCGTTGAAGCCTTCGTCGGTCAAGCTTAGCCGTTTGTAGTGATTGTGGACCGCCACCGAGAGAGCTTTCTTGGCTCGGTTTTGGCCAATCACGTATTGGTCGAGCTTTTCCTTGATGGTTCGCGGGGAAGGGATATTGGTAACCGCCTTGGTGGACATACCTCGGCGTTTCTTTTCTTGATCGATGATCGATTGGCAAAGATCGATGCATTCGCCACAGATGTAGACATCGCCTGGACCTTCGACCAGAGGGCCGACGTCACGGTAGCTTTTTCGACAAAAGGAACAGAAAGCGTTTTTCTTGGACGCGCCAGTACGCTTCCCGCCAGTTAGATCGCGACCCGAAGGCATGCAAGTCTCTCCTTAGAGATTCT
>WBZS01001966.1_pt1 | contig 14093 bp, 11 predicted proteins | sample 5204201 | NCBI WGS metagenome assembly WBZS01 (sample SAMN12344357, study PRJNA552823) | activated sludge metagenome | biome: Activated sludge suspended growth; feature: Nitrification reactor; material: Wastewater; isolation source: activated sludge from nitrification reactor of wastewater...
CGGGTATCGGCCGACAGCACTTGCCGAACTGCACCGCCACGCCTTCGCTGCCGCGGATCACCACCGCACCGGAGCCTGACTTGGCGTCGAGCGGCAGCACGTCGTCGCTGAGCACCAGCCGGCGCGCCAGCACCGCCGCCAGGCGCTTGCCCAGGCCGATGTCTTCGAGAATCTCGCGCCTGGATTTTGCGCCGGTGTCGCGCATCACGCGTTCCCACGCCGAGGGCTCGATCGCCGCAGGCTTGATGCCGATTTCGTCGAGCGCCTTGTTGAGCAGCTTCTCGCCCAGCGTCGAGGATTCCTGCTGCTGCATGTTCTTGAGAAAGTGGCGAATCTGCGAGCGTGCCTTGCCGGTCCTCACGTAGGAGAGCCAGGTGGGCGTCGGATTGGGGTGGGTGGCGGTGATGATCTCGACCTGATCGCCGTTCTTCAACTCGGTGCGCAGCGGCATCAGCTCGTAGTTGATGCGGCAGGCCACGCAGCGGTGACCGACATCGGTGTGTACGGCGTAGGCGAAATCGACCGCCGTCGAACCGCGCGGCATGGCCATGATCTTGCCCTTGGGCGTGAAGACGTACACCTCGCCGGGAAACAGGTCGATCTTGACATGCTCGAGGAATTCCGCGGAATCGCCCGCCGTGTTCTGCAGTTCGAGCAGCGACTGCAACCATTTGTGGGTCTTGCGCTGCAACTCGGAAAGCGCGTCGTCTTCCTTGTACAGCCAATGCGAGGCGACGCCGGATTCGGCGATGTGGTGCATCTCGGCGGTGCGGATCTGCACTTCGACCGGCGTGCCGTAAGGGCCGATCAGCGTGGTGTGCAGCGACTGGTAGCCGTTGGCCTTGGGGATGGCGATGTAATCCTTGAACTTGCCGGGCACCGGCTTGTACATCGCGTGCAGCGTGCCGAGCGCCAGATAGCAGGTTGGAACGTCCTTGACGATGACGCGAAAGCCGTATATGTCGAGCACCTGCGAGAACGACAGATGCCGCTGCACCATCTTGCGGTAGATGCCGTACAAGTGCTTCTCGCGGCCATGGACTTCGGCCGCGATGCCGTGCTCGGGCAGGCGGCGCTTGATCGATTCGAGGATCTTGCCGACCACCTCGCGCCGGTGGCCGCGCGCCGACCGTACCGCCTTGGCGATCACCGCATGGCGCAGCGGGTAAAGGTAGCGGAACGCCAGTTCCTGCAACTCGCGGTAGATGTTGTTTAGGCCGAGCCGGTTGGCGATCGGCGAATAGATCTCGAGTGTTTCGCGGGCGATGCGCCTTTGCTTGTCCGGACGGATGCAGTCGAGGGTGCGCATGTTGTGCAGCCGGTCGGCCAGCTTGATGAGTATCACGCGAACATCGCGCGCCATCGCCAGCAGCATCTTGCGGAAATTCTCGGCCTGGGCGTCCTGGTGCGACTGGAACTCGATCTTGTCGAGCTTGGAAACGCCATCGACCAGATCGGCGGTGGTCTTGCCGAACTTCTCGCTGATTTCGTCCTTGACGATGCCGCTGTCTTCCATCACGTCGTGCAGCAGCGCGGCCGTCAGCGCCTGTGGATCGAGATGCCAGGCGGACAGGATCTCGGCCACGGCGAGCGGGTGGGAGATGTAGGGGTCGCCGCTGATGCGCGTTTGCCCGGCATGGGCGGCTGCGGAAAAATGGTAGGCGGCCTCGATGCGGTCGATGTCTTCGGGCCGCAGGTAGCCGGTCAGGAATTTGCGGAAGCGCTCGAAGTCGGCGGCTACAGGGGTGCTGCTCGGCGGGTGCGGCAACCCGCCGGTTTCGGGGATCTTCGACGCAGCTTCCACGCCTTCCCCGTTCGCCGCGGACTCAGGCGCCGCCGCGGTTGAGCACTTCGAGCCCGACCTTGCCCGCGGCAATTTCGCGCAGGGCGACGACGGTGGGCTTGTCGCGGTCGGCTTCGACCTGCGGCGTGCTGCCGGCCGACAGTTGGCGCGCGCGGTAGGTGGCGGCCAGCGTCAACTGGAACCGGTTGGGGATGCGCTTGATGCAGTCTTCAACGGTTACGCGTGCCATCGTCAATCCTCGTCGTCGCTCTGGGCCAGTTGGAAGAATAGTTGCGGGTGATGTGCTCGCTGCACCGAAAGGCGCAACCGGGCCGCCTTGACGAGCGCTTCAAGCTCGTCGGCGGCGTTTCGCAACTCTTTGTTAATTATAACATAATCAAACTCGCTCACATGATGCATTTCACCCCTCGCGTTGGCCAGACGGCGCGCGATGACCTCCGCCGCATCCTGGCCGCGGCCGACCAGCCGCTGTTCCAGTACCTCGATCGACGGCGGCAGGACGAATATGCCGACCGCCTCGCGAAATGCAAGCCGCACCTGGCGCGCGCCCTGCCAGTCGATCTCCAGCACGATGTCGCGCCCGGCGGCCATTTCGCCCTCAAGCCAGACCCGCGAGGTGGCGTAGAGGTTGCCATGAACTTCTGCCGACTCGAGAAAGTCGCCGGCCTCGCGCATCGCCATAAAGCGTTGCCGCTCGACGAAGTGGTAATCGACACCGTCGCGCTCGCCCGGCCGGGCTGCCCGCGTCGTGTAGGAGACGGAGAGCTTCAGGGCGGGATCGCGCGCCAGCAGTTCCCGAACCAGCGTGGTTTTACCGGCGCCCGAGGGCGCGGCAACGATGAACAGGCAGCCTTTCATGGTGAAACCCCGTGAGGCGTGAGGGGTGAGGGGCCAAGCGTCGGAGAGTGGAATGCAGTCCCCTCACTCCTAACCCCTCGCCCCTTACTCGATATTCTGCACTTGCTCGCGCATTTGTTCGATCAGAATCTTCAGTTCGACGGCAATGCCGGTCAGATCGGTCGATACCGATTTGGAGGCCAGTGTGTTGGCTTCGCGGTTGAGTTCCTGCATCAGGAAATCGAGTCGCTTGCCGACGGCGCCGCCCTGTTTGAGAACACGCGCCACCTCGTCGATGTGGGCAGTCAGTCGCGACAGTTCTTCGGCCACGTCGATGCGGGCGGAGAAAACCGCGATCTCCTGGCGAATGCGTTCTTCGTCGAGCGTCGCGGCGGCCTCGCGCAAGCGGCTGGCGATCTTCTCCTGGTAATCGGCGACGATCTGCGGCAGCTTGGGCTGGGCCTGCGCCACCAGTTCGCGCATGCGGGTGATGCGCTCCATGATCATGCTCGCAAGCTTTTCGCCTTCGCGCAGCCGCGTGGCGACCAGTTCGTCGAGCGCACCGGCCGCCAGCGCGGCAATCTCCGGCTGCAATTGCTCGAAGGTCAGGGTATCGTCGGCAAGTATGCCGGGCCAGCGCAGCAGTTCGGCCACCGAAAGCGGTGCCGCATCGGGAAACCGCCGATGCACCGCGCCCTGCAGGCTTTGCAGTTGCGCCAGCAGTTCGGGGTTCAACGCCAGTTCGCGTGCGACACTGTCGTTGCGCGCAAACGACAACCGGCATTCGACCTTGCCGCGCGCGATACGGGCGCCGATCACCTCGCGCAACTGCGGTTCGGCCGAACGAAGATCGTCGGCAATGCGAAATGCAACATCGAGATAGCGCGAATTGACGCTGCGCAGTTCGAGATTCAGGGTCAGCCTGCCCAGGTCGCGCGCCTGCGAGGCAAAGCCTGTCATGCTCAGGACACTCATGGGATCGACCAGTCTGGCCTCGCCGCGGCTTTACAGCGTCCGGGCAAAGCTTGAGAATTCGCACAAGAGACAATCATAGCCTGTAATGGTCAATCAATCGAATCAGCCGCTGCCGACGGGCTATCAACTTGACGAATACATCATCGAGCGCCAGCTTTCGCTCGGCGGTTTTTCCATCGTCTATCTGGCCGCCGACGAACAGGGCAATCCGGTTGCGATCAAGGAATACCTGCCGAACTCTCTGGCACTGCGCAAGGAAGGCGAAATCGTGCCGCAAATTTCGGACGAGAACCTGCCCGCCTTCCGCTACGGCATGCGCTGCTTTTTCGAGGAAGGGCGCGCGCTGGCCAAGCTGCAGCACCCCAACGTGGTGCGAGTGCTCAACTTCTTCCGCGCCAACGAGACCGTCTACATGGTCATGCAGTATGAACGTGGCCGCACCCTGCACGACTTCATTCACCGCAACAAGGGCCAGATCCGCGAAAGCTTCATCCGCGGTGTCTTCGCGCGGCTGCTCAACGGCCTGCGCGAAGTGCATACGCACAAGCTGCTGCATCTGGATATCAAGCCATCCAACATCTACCTGCGCATCGACGGCAGCCCGCTGCTGATCGACTTCGGTGCCGCACGGCAGACCCTGGCCTCCGACCAGCCGATGTTGAAGCCGATGTACACACCCGGATTTGCCGCGCCGGAGCAGTTTCGCTCGCGCGACCAGCTCGGCCCCTGGAGCGACATCTACAGCATCGGCGCCTCGATGTATGCCGCGCTTGCCGGCAGCGCGCCGCCGGCGGCCGAAAAGCGCACCGAGCACGATGAAATGGTGCCGGCGATCAAGCGCTGGAAGGAAGGCTATTCCGTGCAGTTGCTCGAAACCATCGACCGCTGCCTGCAACTCGATCCGCTGTCGCGGCCGCAAAGCGTGTTCACGCTGCAAAAGCTGCTTGCGCAACGGCACAAGCGGCGCGAACCGTCGCTGCTCAGCAATCTGCGCACCAAGCTCAACAAGCCGATCTGGTAAGACGATGAAATTCTCGATCTTCCAGGATACGCGCCAGGGCCAGCGCCGCTACAACCAGGATCGCATCGCCTATTGCTACTCGCGCGACGCCTTGTTGATGGTGGTGGCCGACGGCATGGGCGGGCACCTGCATGGCGAAGTGGCGGCGCAGATCGCCGTCCAGTACCTGACTGAAAGCTTCCAGCGCGAAGCCAAGACGGCGCTACCCGACCCGTTCCTGTTCCTGTCGCGCGGCCTGACCAACGCCCACCATGCGATCGTCGACTACTCGTTCGACCGCGACTTGCCCGAAGCGCCGCGCACCACCTGCGTCGCCTGCGTGGTGCAGGACGGCGTGGCCTTCTGGGCGCACGCCGGCGATTCGCGCCTGTACCTGCTGAGGCGCGGCCAGGTTGCCCTGCGCACGCGCGACCACTCGCGGGTGCAGATGCTGCTCGACGAAGGCATGATCTCGGCCGAAGAAGCGATGGTGCATCCGAACCGCAACAAGATTTTCAGCAGCCTCGGCGGCCACACGTCGCCGCAGATCGACTTCTCGCGCAAGACACCGCTCGCCGCGGGCGACGTTCTCTTGCTATGCAGCGACGGCCTGTGGGGTCCGCTCGACGGCGAGCGCATCGCCCGCAGCCTGTCGGGCACCAACCTTGCACTGGCGGTTCCGCAGTTGATGGACGTCGCGGAACAGGCCGGCGGCCCGCATTGCGACAACCTGTCGCTGGTGGCGATGGCCTGGGAAGATGGCGATGCGCCGCAAGTGATATCGACCCAGACCCTCGCGCTGGACCACTTCACCACCCAGATGGAAGGCCTGCTCAAGAGCCGGCTTCCCGCATCGGCGAGCGACTTGTCCGACGAAGAGATCGAGCGGGCGATCAGCGAAATCAACTCGGCCATCAAGAAATACTCGAAATAAGGTGCCCACCACGCCATGAGACCCTCCGGACGCAGCAACCGGCAATTGCGCACCATCACCATCGAACGCAGCTTCACCCGGCACGCCGAGGGCTCGGTGCTGATCGGCTTCGGCGACACCCGCGTGCTGTGCACGGCCAGCATCGAGGCGGGCGTGCCGCCGTTCCTGCGCGGCAAGGGCCAGGGCTGGCTGACCGCCGAATACGGCATGCTGCCGCGGTCCACCCACACCCGCAGCGCGCGCGAGGCGGCCAAGGGCAAGCAGAGCGGCCGCACCCAGGAAATCCAGCGCCTGATCGGGCGCAGCCTGCGCGCGGTGATGGATTTGAGCCTGCTCGGCGAACGCCAGCTCACCATCGATTGCGACGTGCTGCAGGCCGACGGCGGCACCCGTACCGCGTCCATCACCGGTGCGTGCGTGGCGGTCGCCGATGCCGTTGGCAAGCTGCTCAGGGAGGGCGTGTTGAAGCAGAACCCGCTCAAGGACATGGTTGCCGCGGTCTCGGTCGGCATGTTCGAGGGTTCGCCGGTTCTCGACCTCGACTACGCCGAAGATTCAGCCTGCGATACCGACATGAATGTGGTGATGACCGGCAGCGGCGGTTTCATCGAGGTGCAGGGCACCGCCGAGGGCGCGCCGTTCTCGCGCGGCGAACTCGATACCTTGCTCGGTCTGGCCGAAGGCGGCATCGCCGAACTGGTGGCCCGGCAACGGGCAGCACTCGCCGCATGAACCCGCAGCGCCGACTGGTGCTTGCCAGCAACAATCCGGGCAAGCTGCGCGAGTTCGCCGGCCTGTTCGCCGCCCATGACATCGAGGTCGTGCCGCAGTCGGCGTTCAATGTGCCCGAGGCGGCTGAACCCCATGTCACCTTCCTCGAAAATGCGCTGACCAAGGCGCGCCATGCCGCGCAACTGACCGGCCTGCCGGCGCTGGCGGACGATTCCGGGCTGTGCGTGCGAGCGCTGGGCGGCATGCCCGGCGTCCAGTCGGCCCTCTACGACCAGTTGTTTTCCGGCCTGCCCAAGGACGACGCACGGAACAACGCGCGGCTGCTGGAAAACTTGGCCAAGGAGGGGGACCGGCGCGCACATTATGTCTGCGTGCTGGTGCTGGTGCGCTCCGCCGACGATCCGCAGCCGGTGATCGCCGAAGGCGAATGGCATGGCGAAATCCTGCTGCAACCGCGCGGCGATGGCGGGTTCGGCTACGATCCGCTGTTCTACGTCCCGCAGCTCGGACAGTCCGCGGCCGAGATTCCGGCCCAGATGAAGAACGTGCTGTCGCACCGCGCGATCGCCTTCGGCAAACTGGCCGCCCGGCTGCAGGAAGGCGACATTTTCTGATGGCTCGATGAACGAGCGGCGCACCATTGCGCTGCGCCCGGTAGCAGCGCGTGCGCCTGAGGACGCGCTGCGCCCGCAACTCACCGCCTCGCCACCGCTGGCGCTCTACGTGCATTGGCCGTGGTGCGTGAAGAAGTGCCCCTACTGCGACTTCAACTCGCACGAGGCGCGCCAGGCGATTCCCGAAGCCGCCTACATCGCCGCGCTGATCGCCGATCTTGAAAGCGCTCTGCCGTCGATCTGGGGGCGGCGCGTGTGCAGCGTGTTCATCGGTGGCGGCACGCCGAGCCTGATGTCGCCCGCGGCGCTCGACCAGTTGTTGACCGCGATCCGCACCCGCGTGACGCTGCTGCCCGGCGCCGAGATCACGCTCGAAGCCAATCCGGGCACCGCGGAGGCCACGCGTTTCGCGGCGTTTCGCGACGCCGGCATCAACCGTCTGTCGCTCGGCATCCAGAGTTTCGACGATACCAAGCTGCGTGCGCTGGGACGCATCCACGATGCGAGCGAGGCGCGCGCCGCGATCGAACTGGCGCAGCGGCATTTCGACAACGTCAACCTCGACCTGATGTACGCGCTGCCGCAGCAGACGCTCGCCGACGCCGCGCGGGATATCGACACCCTGCTGGCGTTCGGCACGGCCCACCTGTCCTGCTATCACCTGACGCTGGAGCCGAACACCGCGTTCGCGCATGCGCCACCGCCGCTGCCCGACGCCGACCTCGCCGCCGACATGCAGGACATGATCGACGCGCGGCTGGGCGCCGCGGGCTACGAGCACTACGAAACCTCGGCCTACGCGCGAGGCGGCATGCGCTGCCGCCACAACCTCAACTATTGGCAGTTCGGCGATTACCTGGGCATCGGTGCCGGCGCGCACGGCAAGCTGTCGAGCGCGGCCCGCATCTGGCGCGAAGCGCGCGAGCGCCATCCGGCCGCCTATCTCGACGGCGTCGCCGGCGGCCGGCAAATCAGCGAATCGCGCGAGCTGGGCGGCCATGACCTGCCGTTCGAGTTCATGATGAATGCGTTACGTCTGACCGACGGCTTCGCCACGCCGCTGTTCGCCGAGCGCACCGGACTGCCGCTCGAGGCCGTCGAACCGCAACTGCTCGCGGCGCGCAAGCGCGGCCTGATCGAAGCGGATGCCGATCGCGTCCGGCCGACACCCTCGGGCCAGCGCTTCCTCAACGATCTGCTGCAGATGTTCCTCAAAGACTAAGTAGTCCGTTTCGTAAGTTTGCACACGTATCGTCAGGCGGCGAACCTGAGGCACCGCTCTGCCTGGGACCCCGACTCACCGACAGTAGGTCGGCCAAGGCGGACGGCTGCAGAATTGATTTGATCTTTCCCACTGGCCGGTTCGCGGGTGGGACGCCATGTGCATCCTCTCCCAAAAGCGGAAGGCATCGAACGACAGCTCCCGGCCGGCTCAAACCTCGGATGAGGGGTATCATATTGTGGATATGCATATTCATTGAAGAGAGTGGCACGATGCCAGCTGCCGAATGTGACGCGATCATCCCTATTGCCTACGACGGCCGCGAGCAGGCGCTGATCAAGCATCGCCTGCTGGAGGCATACCTTCAGAAGCTGTTCATGATCGTCGGCATGGGCGCCAAGCCCGCGGGTACAGTTGAACTCTGCTATGTCGACTGTTTCGCTGGTCCATGGGGCGATCCGTCGGAAGGAATGGAGTCGACTTCGATTGCGATATCGCTGCGAACACTCGATGTCTGTCGGCAGCAGTTGGGACGCCGCGGCATCAGCGCACGGGTCCGAGCACTCTACGTGGAAGAGGATTCACGGGCCTTCAGTCGCCTTCAGACCTACCTTGATTCGAATACAACAAGTAGCCTTATTGCGGATTGTATGCAGGGTGACTTCGTTGCGTTGCGCGAAGCGATCATCGATTGGATCGGACAAGGCGCCTTCGCCTTCTTCTTCATAGATCCCAAAGGCTGGAAGCAAGTCGGGGTTCCGACTTTGCATCCGCTATTGCAGCGGCCGAGGTCGGAGTTCTTGGTGAACTTTATGTACAACGACGTCAATCGCATGGCGTCCATGAGGGAATGGCAGCTTGAGTTAGCCGAACTGCTTGGCGAGTCCATTGACCTTACCGACCTGAGTCCGGAACAGCGAGAGCAACGGATCCTCCGGACATACCGTGAGAATCTCAAGAAAAGCGTTCCAAGCCCCAAGCCGAGTTTTCTTCCGCGTGCAGCACACGTGAGGGTTCTGGATCCTAACAAGGAGCGACCGAAGTACCACCTCGTCTACGTGACCTCCCATCCTCGCGGAGTCGTCGAGTTCATGAACATTTCCGAAGATGTTGACCTCGTCCAGAAGCAAGTGCGCGCGGTGAAGAGGCATACGAAGAAGCAACGGGAAACGGGCATGGCCGATATGTTTGGCGCCGAATCGCTCGTTGACCCAGTCTCCGGGCACGCGAGTCCGGATGACGTTGATGCTTACTGGTGCAGTTACCTTAAGCATGGTCCCCGCTGGATTGATAGCAGCGCATTTGCAGATATCCTTGAGGAGAAGGACTGGTTTCCCGGTGATCTCCAGTCCTCATTGGTCCGGCTCATAAAAACTGGCAAGGTGGCAAACCTCACCGCCGATGCCGCGCGGCGACACAAGCGACCACTTCATTTCGAGGTCAAGGACGGCGAACAACTTGGCTTGGTGCAGTCATGAGTACCTACAGTCGCATTGAGTGGACGGAACAAACGTGGAACCCAACTATCGGATGCACGAAGATCTCGCCTGGCTGCAAGAACTGCTATGCCGAGTCAATGGCCAATCGCTTGCAGGCAATGGGCCTTAAGGGCTATGAGGACGGTTTCAAAATCAGGATGATGCCCGAACGACTGGCCGAGCCGCTTGAGCGCAAGAAGCCGACCGTGTACTTCGTCAACTCGATGTCGGATCTCTTCCACGAGAAGGTGCCGTTCGGTTACGTCGACAAGGTCTTTGCCGTGATGCGACAAGCGCATCAGCATACCTTCCAGTTGCTCACCAAGCGACCCGTCCGCATGGCCAGGTATTGCACTCGCCGCACCGTGCCGGTGAACGTATGGCTGGGAGTATCTGTGGAGGACAGGAGGTACGGTCTACCCCGAATAGAAGTGCTGCGCGGCATCAATGCCGCCATTCGATTCTTGTCTGTCGAGCCACTGCTCGAGGATGTCGGAGAGATCGACCTCACGGGCATCCACTGGGTGATTGTCGGTGGCGAGTCTGGTCGTCGAGCACGCCCGATGCAGGAGACCTGGGTTGAGAACGTGCGCCGGCAGTGCATGGCCGCTGACGTTTCGTTCTTCTTCAAACAGTGGGGCGCATGGGGACCGGACGGTCAACGCCGGTCGAAGAAGGCCAACGGGCGTGCGCTTGATGGGCAAGTGTGGGACGAGATGCCGGCCTAAGGTTCGGCTGCGGGCCCAGCTTGACTGATCCCTCGGGTCGCCCAAGTGAGCATGCCAGCTGATGAGCTGCGGGCGCGGCAACCTGAGTTTGAGGACACCCAACGATGAGCAACTACGCCGTTTGTTGGAAATGCATCGCCGACGATTTCCTCCGTGACACGGTCAAAGTCGAAGGGGAGGCGCGGCCCTGTGTCATATGCGGGTCAGCAGCAAAGTATTTTCGGCAATCGAATGACTGCGGATGGCCGATACGCGCTGGCCCAGCCGCACGCAGTCCAGAGGACTCCTCGAACGCAATCCGAACGCCACACGTGGTTCGCTATCGCGCGCTGTCTCCGTAGAGAGCGTAGGGAGCCCAGAACATTGGATGGGCGTAGGCGTAGAGCTTCTTGCCCGTCGCCGAATTGACTTCATGTTCCTGCATCAGTGCGAGCATCGATTGGCGCAACGCCTCGGCGCGAGTCAGCTGTGACTCCTGGGCGTAACGCTCGAAGATGCCAGTGACCAGTTTTTTCGCTGTAACCGTTTCCACAGCCCAGTGGGTGACCAGGAGCGCCCGGCTACCCGCGTAGAAGAAGCCACGCCCGAGGCCGGACACCGCCTCAGCCCCCTGACCATCGCCGGCCGCAGTATTGCACGCCGACAGCACGACCCAGTCGGCATCGAGCTTGAGCCCGAGGATCTCATCGAGTGTAAGAAACCCCGTGTCGTCGGAACCGGTGGGAAGTGCGAGCGCCAGGGCCGGTTGGGCCAGGTCGGGGAAGTCCCCTGGGATCAGGCCATGGGTTGCAAAGGCCAGGATGCGTCGATTGGCGAGGTCCATCGACTTGACCTTCTGCTTGCTCGCCTCGCTGCCGAGGAACACATGCTTGCTCGGATCGGCGTTGAGGGCTCGGGCAATGGCGAGGATTTCATCGCGCGTGTCAGGCAGTGGGGGAATCTCCTCATAGCGGATCCATTGCAGGGTCTTGTTCGCGTTGGAGCGCGAGTCCAGGCGAGGCACGCCAAGGTTGCGCTTCGATCCTGGGCTGTCAGGCGCAGGCTGGGGCGCTGTGCGCGCGAACAGTGGATCGCCGAACCCCGCGAACGCCTCGCGACCGGGTTTTCCAGCCGGAAGCGCGCGCAGGCTGACGAGCGAGTTTGCTGCCGGCAGTTGTGCGATCGCCACGCGTTTGGCAAGCCACGCGACCTCCCGATAGCGGTCGAACAGGACGGCCGCGTCCCCCTTTGCGCTATGCGGTTCGCTCGGCAGCAATCCGAAAGGAATTTGTCCCAAGGCGCCGTTGGATACGACGAGCAGTGTCTTCGCGCCAGCCCAGGCGGACTCAACCGGTTTCAGCAGTTCTGCATACAGGCGGTGCGCACCCTCCAGGTCGAAATCGGGCATTCGCGTCAGCGGCAGGCTACCCGGTTCGAGCGCAGTCCGCAGTCGCGCAACGATCCGACCGATCTCGGCCTCACCCAGCGACGATGCTGCAAAGGCAATCTGGCCATCCCGGGAAATCGCCCAGACATAGGTTGCCTCCGCCGTGCTCAGCAGCGACAGAAGCGCTTCATCGGGGCGCAGGGCCCCCTTCACCTGATCGATGGTCGCCGGCCTGGGGTTGATCAGCCTGGCATAGGCGGGAAAGCGTCGCTCGATCTCGGTGTTCAGGCTCTTGCGTTCGCGGGCAATCGCATCGATGCGGTTGCGCATGTTCGTCGTCACGCTGGGCAACTGCTGATCCGGCGGCGCCGACAGCATGTTGGCCAGATACCGGAATAGCCCGGTCAGTTCATTGCCCAGGTCCTGTTCCTTGCGAGCCAGTGCAGCCAGACTCGGATCATTAGTCGCCGCGCGAGAGGTTGCCGATGCCAGCGCGCCTTGCACCGAATTGCCGCGTAACGCATCGGCAAGTCGGAATGCCTCGGCCGCCGGGTCGAGTCCGGCGCGCGTGGCACTTTCGCCGCCTTGCGGATCGGCAAGCAGCCGTACGTAGGCGCCGAGGATCCATTCGCGCCGCTGCAAGCTGGCCGGCGCCAAGCCTTCCTCAGTGGTCTGGAGGGCACCCAGGTCGAGCAGTATTCGCGCGGCCCCGGCGAACTCCTGAAGGGCCTGCTCACGCTGGCCGGCTGCGGCCAGTGCCATGGCGTAAAACCCGCGTGCCTCGGCCGTGCTGTAGTGTTCTGGCCCTAGCCGCGATTCGCTCGTCTCGAGCAGCCGGCGCGCCTGCTCAGTCGCCTCGGCGAGCCTACCGGTCTTGAGCAGGGCTGCAACGATATAACTGTTGGCACTTTGCAAACGGCTGGTCGCCTGGGGGTCGGCGGCGAAGGCCTTCTTGATTCGTTCATGCTCGGCTGCGGCCTCCGGCCATCTGGCCTGCGCGGCCAGCGCGGCGGCCTGCAGTCGGCGGGCATGGAGCGTAGAGGGCAAGGCCGGCGAAACGCCAAGCGCTTCGTTGGTCTGGATGACGATCTTCGTCAGCGCTTCGGCCTCGGCATAGCGGCCCTGCTCGAACACGGCCTGCGCCAGCTCGGTAGCGGTAGCGCCGGAAAAGGTATTGGATTTACCGATTCGCTTGAGCACCCGCTGCAGCACGCCCCGAACGATAAGTTCAGCCTCGCCTAGCCGCCCCTGCTGGCGGACGATGCCGGCCAGGAGCAGTTCGATTTGGTCCCGATTCAGGAACGCGGTTTCCGGTCCTATGCCGACCGAGCCAGCCCGCGACCGGGACTCGATTGTCTCGGTGTCGCGCTCGGCCTCGCCGAGGGCCTTGCGGGCGGATTGCTCGGCAGCCGGCAACTTGCCTTCGGTGCGCAACAGCGTGGCCCGTGCCGCCTCTAGGCGGGATGTCCAGTTGTACCGCTCTCTCGGCCAATGGGGCAGCAAGTGCAGACTGGAATAGACGCTTTCGTTGCGCTTGAACGCATCTCGTGCGGCGTCGAGGTCGCCGATCGAGGCATACATGCGTACGAGCAGTGACAAGGAACCGGATTGCCAACCGGGCGGGTAGCGAGCGGCGATTTGCTCGCGAAGCTGGATCGCAGTCAGCGTGTTGCCGGCCGTGCCTTCAGCGATTGCAAGGTCGAGCACGATGGCAGGATCTTTTGGCGTACCCGGCGCGAGTTCATAGGCCTTTCGTGCCGCCGCGAGTCCTTGCGTAATCTGACCCATGGCGCGCAGGGCGCGTGATCGCTTGAGGTAGTTGTCCCAGACCCGACCACCCATGGTTTCCGGGTCACGCTCGATGTCGGCCTTCAGTTCGGCCATGTAAGCGGGATCCGGCTGATATTGTTCGAGGACCGCAGTGATGTCGTAGACGGTGCGTGGCGCTACTGCCCGATCGGACGGGCTTGTCGCTTGAGCGAGCGCGGTCGGGGCACATAGAACAATGCCCGCTATCACGGCAAGAGACCTCAGGCAGCGACGCATCTTTGCCCTCCCGTTGGCGCAGCACCTGTGGATTCGCCCGCCTCCCGATCAATGAGTCATTGGTGCCGATCTGGAAATCGAAGCGCAGGTCGATCGATGACGACATTCGTTTCGTATTCTCAAGATTGTCTCTGGTCGGGCGATCGACGGCAATACGTCGAACGTCTAATCCCACTTAGACTTCCGGCACACGGAGCGGATTGATTGGTAGCTTCCCGGACCGCGTCGTCTGTAAGCAACCGGCGACCCCGTCTTGACTGACGGAATCTTGTGACCGGAGATCAGCGAGCGCTGGCGTCGGATTTCCAGCGATGGGGCAGCAACTCGCCGATACGACTGGCCGGTTGTGTCGGCAAG
>WBZS01001967.1_pt1 | contig 14075 bp, 14 predicted proteins | sample 5204201 | NCBI WGS metagenome assembly WBZS01 (sample SAMN12344357, study PRJNA552823) | activated sludge metagenome | biome: Activated sludge suspended growth; feature: Nitrification reactor; material: Wastewater; isolation source: activated sludge from nitrification reactor of wastewater...
CCCCAAGATGCTGGGCGTGAAGGTGTTCGGCGGCCAGGTGGTCAGCGCAGGCTCCATCATCGTGCGCCAGCGCGGCACCAAGTTCCATGCCGGTTCGAACGTCGGCCTGGGTAAGGACCACACGCTGTTCGCACTGGTCGACGGCCAGGTGTCGTTCACCACCAAGGGTGCGATGAACAAGCACACCGTCGAGGTGACGCCGGCGGGCTGATCCGCCCTGCCCGGTTGAACGGAGCCCCGCCCGCGCGGGGCTTCGCTGTTTCTGGGCAACGCCGCATACACTGCAAGGCACCATGAAATTCGTCGACGAAGCCTTTATCGACATTGCCGCCGGCGACGGGGGCAATGGCTGCGCCTCGTTCCGCCACGAGAAATACAAGGAATTCGGCGGCCCCGATGGGGGCGACGGCGGCCGCGGCGGCCATGTGTACGCGCTGGCCGACTCCAACCTCAACACGCTGGTGGACTTCCGCTACTCCCGCCGGCACGAGGCCAGGCGCGGGCAGCACGGCATGGGTTCGGACCGCTTCGGCGCGGCGGGCGACGACATCGTGCTCAAGATGCCGGTCGGCACCATCATCAGCGACGCTGAAACCGGCGAAGTGCTGCACGAGTTGCTGCAACCGGGCGAGCAGATCATGATCGCCAAGGGTGGCGATGGCGGCTTTGGCAACCTGCGGTTCAAGAGCTCGATCAACCGCGCGCCGCGCCAGAAGACGCCCGGTTGGCCGGGCGAGCAGAAAAGCCTGAAGCTGGAACTGAAGGTGCTGGCGGACGTCGGCCTGCTGGGCATGCCGAACGCCGGCAAATCCACGTTCATCGCCGCCGTCAGCAATGCGCGGCCGAAGATCGCCGACTACCCCTTCACCACGCTGCACCCCAATCTGGGCGTGGTGCGCGTGGGGCCGGAGCAGAGCTTTGTGGTGGCCGACATCCCCGGCCTGATCGAGGGCGCCAGCGAAGGCGCGGGCCTCGGCCACCAGTTCCTGCGCCACCTTCAGCGCACGCGCTTGCTGTTGCACATCGTCGACATCGCGCCCTTCGACGAGGGTGTCGACCCCGTCGCGCAAGCCAAGGCCATCGTGGCCGAGCTGAAAAAATACGACAAGGCGTTGTACGCCAAGCCACGCTGGTTGGTGCTCAACAAGCTGGACATGGTGCCGGCCGAAGAGCGCGCGGCCCGTGTGGCCGATTTCGTCAAGCGCTTTCGCTGGAAGGGGCCCGTGTTCGATATCTCGGCGCTCACGCGCGAAGGCTGCGAACAACTGGTGCAGACCATCTACCAGCATGTGCGCCATGCGCAGCGGGCCGAGGCGCACGACGAGCCCATCGACCCGCGCTTCGACCGCTGATTTTGCTACTATAAATATAGCTGCTGGCGCCCGTCAGTTGTGCGCCCAATCCCGAAATGAACGACAAACCGATCTCCGAGGTGTTGCGGCAGGCGCGGCGCATCGTCATCAAGGTGGGCTCCAGCCTCGTCACCAACGAAGGCCGAGGCCTGGACGAAGCGGCCATTGGCGAGTGGTGCCGTCAGATGGCGCTGCTGGAGAACGAACCCGGTGCCCAGCGAGAGGTGATCATGGTGTCCAGCGGCGCCATCGCCGAGGGGATGAAGCGCCTGGGCTGGGCCAAGCGGCCCCATGAAGTCAACGAACTGCAGGCCGCCGCAGCCGTGGGGCAGATGGGCCTCGCGCAGATGTACGAAACCAAGTTGCGCGAGCAGGGCCTGCGCAGCGCGCAGGTGCTGCTGACGCACGCCGACCTGGCCGACCGCGAGCGCTACCTGAATGCCCGGTCCGCGCTGCTGACACTGTTGCAGTTCAAGGTGCTGCCCGTCATCAATGAGAACGACACCGTGGTCACCGACGAGATCAAGGTGGGCGACAACGACACCCTGGGCGCGCTGGTGGCCAACCTGATCGAGGCCGACCTGCTGATCATCCTGACCGACCAGAAGGGCCTGTACACGGCTGACCCGCGCGGCAACCCGGCGGCTGAATTCGTGCACGAGGCGCGCGCCGGCGACCTGTCGCTGGAGCGCATGGCCGGCGGCGCCGGCTCCAGCATCGGCAAGGGTGGCATGCTGACCAAGATCCTGGCCGCCAAGCGCGCGGCGGGCTCGGGTGCGTCCACCGTGATCGCCTGGGGCCGCGAGCCGGACGTGCTGGTCAGGCTGTCGCGCGGCGAGCGTATCGGCACGCTGCTGGTCGCACCGACCCAGAAAATGCAGGCGCGCAAGCAATGGATGGCCGATCACCTGCAGCTGCGCGGTGCTCTGGTGGTGGACGATGGTGCCGTGGCCAAGCTGCGCGGCGCAGGCACCAGCCTGCTGCCCATCGGCATGACGCAGGTCGAAGGCGTGTTTGCGCGCGGTGACGTGGTGGCCATTCGCGATGCGCGCGGTGCCGAAGTGGCGCGCGGCCTGGCCAATTATTCGAGCGCCGAGGCGCGGCTGCTTTGCCGCAAGCCGTCGAGCGAAATCGGTGCGCTGCTGGGCTACGCGGCCGAGCCGGAGATGGTGCACCGGGACAATCTGGTGCTTGCACGCGAAAAATCATGAAATACGGCGCCACGCGCCGTATCCATGGGGTAACCAGCTATCAATAGTAGAGCGACTGGTTGCCGGACTTCAGTTCGCGCACCATGTCGGCGGCCGTTTGTCGCACGCCAGTGCCCAGGCACAGACCGCCTTGCGCCAGCCGGCCCGGGTGCTGCACCAGGGACTGCCCGCGCATGCTGTTCCAGCGGTCGTCCGTGTTGGGCGACCAGTCACCGCCCTGCACCTGGCGCGCGTACACGCGGTACTCGGCCGTGGCACAACGGATGGCTTCGTACGTGGCGTTGACCGCCGACGGGCCGCGCGCAACCACCACGTAGCGCACGATGCCGGTCTGGTGATTGATTTGGATCGTGGTCGGATCGATGCCCATGCGCACCAGCGAACCGCGCGGCATCTCGATATCGATCAGCCGCTGGGTGCTGTAGGCCGGCGGGGGCGGAACGGTGTCTTCCTTCCAGTCCGCGCGATCCAGGTCGGCGTACTGGGCGCTGGCGGGGCCGGCTAGGGCGAACAGGCACGCCATCACCAGGGCCACCGAGGTAGTACCGCGCCCCGACCGAGCGACCCGGCTCATGCGTCGTCCCGCGGCGCGAAAGGCATGCGGGACAGGCCATCTGCCGCAGCGCCGGACGGCACGGCGCCAGCGGGCGGGCCCGACCGCTCTTGCGTGTGGATGGGCGTGAAATCGCTCGCCTCGCGCGAGCGCATGCCGCCGCGCAGGTAGCGGTTGCGGTATTCCTGCCGTGGCAAAAAGCGCGCCAGTTCGGTCAGCGCCATTTCGTAGACGCCGCGCTTGAACTCGACCACCACGTCCAGCGGCACCCAGTAGTCGTTCCAGCGCCAGGCGTCGAACTCGGGGTGGCTGGTGGCGCGCAGGTTGAGCTGCCAGTCGTGCGCCATCAGTTGCAGCAGATACCAGATCTGCTTCTGGCCCCGGTAGTGGCCGCGTGCGTCGCGGCGGATGAACCGGTCTGGCACCTCGTAGCGCAACCAATCACGGGTTCGGGCCACGATGCGCACGTGCTCCGGCTGCAAGCCGACTTCCTCGTGCAGTTCACGGTACATGGCCTGCTCGGGCGATTCACCCCGGTCGATGCCACCTTGCGGAAACTGCCAGGAATGGGTACGTATGCGTTTGCCCCAAAATACCTGATTTTTCTGGTTGAGCAGGATGATGCCGACGTTCGGGCGAAAGCCTTCCCGGTCAAGCATAATCTAACCCCAAATTCAATAAGTTGTGACCATTATGCACCGCGCGTCTTGCGCGGCAAGTGGGCACAAACCCCATGCACGGCGTGGACTCCGGCGCCGCCATTCCGATGAAAGCCTCCCAGTTCTACATCAGCACCCTGAAGGAAGCCCCTGCCGACGCCGAAATCGTGAGCCACCGGCTCATGATGCGCGCTGGCATGATCAAGAAACTGGGCGCGGGCATCTACACCTACATGCCCATGGGCTTGCGCGTGATCCGCAAGGTCGAGGCCATCGTGCGCGAGGAGATGAACCGCGCCGGCGCCGTGGAATGCACCATGCCGGTGATCCAGCCGGGTGAGTTGTGGAGCGAATCGGGGCGCTTCCAGACGATGGGGCCCGAATTGCTGCGCGTCAAGGACCGGCACGAGCGCGACTTCGTCGTGCAGCCGACCAGCGAAGAGGCGGTGACCGACATCGCGCGCCAGGACTTGCGCAGCTACAAGCAGCTGCCCAAGAATCTGTACCAGATCCAGACCAAGTTCCGTGACGAGCGCCGGCCGCGCTTCGGGCTGATGCGTGGGCGCGAATTCACCATGAAGGACGCCTACAGCTTCGACCGCGACGAACCCAGCGCCAAACTGAGCTACCAGAAAATGGCCGCTGCCTATCGGGCTATCTTCGACCGCTTTGGCTTGAGCTACCGCGCGGTGGCGGCCGATTCGGGCGCCATCGGGGGCGACCTGAGCGAGGAATTCCAGGTCATCGCCGCCACGGGTGAGGACGCCATCGTCTATTCCACCGGCAGCGACTACGCCGCCAACATGGAGAAAGCCGAGGCGCTGGCGCCCGCTGGCGCGCGCCCGGCCGCAGCGCAGCCGATGACCAGAACGCCCACGCCCGGCAAGAGCACCTGCGCCGACGTGGCCGAACTGCTGTCCATTCCGCTGGTGACCACGGTCAAGTCGCTGGTGCTGGCGACCGAAGAGCTGAACGAGGCCGGTGAAGTCGCCAAGGTCCAGGTCTGGCTGCTGCTGCTGCGTGGCGACCATGACATGAATGAAGTCAAGGCCGGCAAGGTGCCCGGGCTGGACAAGGGCTTTCGCTTTGCCACCGTGCCCGAAATCATCGAACACTTCGGCACCAAGCCGGGTTACCTGGGCCCCATCGGCCTGAAGAAGCCGGTCAAGATCGTGGCGGACCGCGAAGTGGCTGCCATGGCCGACTGGGTGTGCGGCGCCAATGAAGAAGACTTCCACATCACGGGCGTCAACTGGGGCCGCGACCTGCCCGAGCCTGACCAAGTCGCCGACATCCGCAACGTGGTGGCGGGCGACGCCTCGCCCGACGGCAAGGGCCAACTGGCCATCGAGCGTGGCATCGAGATTGGCCACATCTTCTACCTGGGCACCAAGTACAGCCGCGCGATGGACGCCACCTTCCTCGACGAAGACGGCAAGCCCAAGCCGTTCGAGATGGGCTGCTACGGCATCGGCATCACGCGACTGCCCGCCGCGGCCATCGAGCAGAACCACGACGCCAAGGGCATCATCTGGCCCGATGCGATTGCGCCCTTCACCGTGGTGATCTGCCCGGTGGGCATGGACCGCAGCGAAGCCGTCAAGGCCGCCGCCGAGAGCCTGTACGCCGAACTGATGGCCGCTGGCGTCGACGTCATCCTGGACGACCGCGGCGAGCGCCCTGGCGCCATGTTCGCCGACTGGGAACTGATCGGCGTGCCGCACCGCGTCACCATCGGCGACAAGAGCCTGAAAGACGGCCAGGTCGAATACCAGCACCGTCGCGACGCGGCCGCCACCAAGGTGCCGGCTGGCGAGATCGGGGCTTTCGTGAAAGGCAAGCTGGCCGCATGACGCTGCCGTGCAGGGGCGCGGGGCGAGCGTCGTGATTTCAAGACGGAACTGCATCCGGTCAGCTTCGGCTCTGGCTGGATCGCTCCTGTTTACAGAGCCATCCTGGGCCGGTGGCCAACTGGAAGAACCGCTGGCCGATTCGGTGCGCAGCGCCCTGAGTTCGGCCATTGCCAACAGCGCGCCGCCGGTGCCGGTCTTTTCGACCACCGAAGCACGCCTGGCCCATCTGCGCTGGCTGTCCGCCATGAGCGATCGGCTGTACCCGCGCAAGAAGAATTTCGCCGAGCGCATCGAATTCCTGCAGACCGTGTGGTACGAAAGCAAGCGCGCCGGCCTGGACACCTCGCTGGTGCTGGGGCTGGTGCAGGTCGAAAGCGCTTTCCGCAAGTTCGCCGTTTCCAGCGTGGGTGCGCGCGGCTACATGCAGGTGATGCCGTTCTGGACCCGCGTCATCGGCGACGGCGACCCCGGCAAGCTGTTTCACATGCAGACCAACCTGCGCTTTGGCTGCGTCATCCTGCGCCACTACCTGGACCGCGAGCGTGGCGATTTGTACATGACGCTGGGCCGCTACAACGGCTCGCGCGGCAGGCCGCAGTACCCCAACGCGGTTTTCGGGGCGCAGAAGAAGTGGATTTATACCGCCTAGCGCTTCGCAGCAGCTATCTTTAGCTATTGAATATATAGCTATGAGGCCGTGTCGCTGCTGCGTGTGATCAGCACCTGGTCGATCCGGTAGTTGTCAACGTCCATCACCTCGAAGCGGTGGCCGCCCCACACCACGCAATCGGTGCGGCGCGGCACGCGGCGCAGCATCACCATCAGAAAGCCGGCCAGCGTGTCGTATTGGTCGGGGCTGGGCAATTCGTCCAGGGCCAGTACGCGCTGCACGTCGGCCATCGGCGTGTGGCCGTCGGCTAGCCATGAGCCGTCGCCTCGCTGCACGATCAGTTCCTCGTCCTGCGGCGTGACCAACTCGCCCATCACGGTGCTCATCACGTCGTTGAGCGTCACCACGCCGACCACGGTGCTGTATTCGTTGACGATCAGCGCAAAGTCCTCGTGCTGCTGCCGAAACTGGTGCAGCACCTCGGACAGGCTGAGCGAATCGGGCACCACCACCAGCTTGTGCATCAGGTGCTCATCGGCCAGGTCGATCGGGCGCTGGCTCAGCACGCGCTGGAACAGGTCCTTGGCGTCCACATAGCCCAGCACGCGGTCCAGTTCGCCGTCGCACACGGGATAGGTTGAAAACGGCTTGGCGGCGATCAGCGCGCGGATCTCGCCGTCGCTGGCATCGCGCTGCAGCCAGGCAATGCGGTCGCGCGGCGTCATGGCGCTGCCCACGGTGCGCGTGTCCAGCTCGAACACGTTCTCTATCACCTGCTGCTCGGGGCGGTCGAGCACACCGGCCTGCGTGCCTGCCTCGGCCAGCGCCAGAATGTCGTCGGGCGTGATGCGGTCGTCGCGCTGGGTTGGCAGGCCCAGCAGCCGCATGATCAGGTCGGTGCAGCGCGTATACAGCCACACGATGGGCTTGAAGACCAGCAGGAACCGCTCCATGGGGCCGACGACGGCCATCGCCACGCGCTCCGGCTCGGCCATGCTCATGCGCTTGGGCACCAGGTCGGCGAACACCACGAACAGCGATGTGACCACGGCCACCGACCCAGCGAAGGCCACGCTGGTCGCCGTGCGTTCCGGCAACCAGGGGCGCAAGGCAGCGGCGAGATAGGGACTGAGCAAGCCTTCGCCCACGATACCGCCCAGGATCGCGATGGCATTCAGGCCGATCTGCACCGCGGTGAAGTAAAAGCCCGGTTGCTCCTGCACGCGCAAGACCCGCAGCGCACGCGCATCGCCGTCGTCCGACAACTGGCGCAATCGCAGCCGACGTGACGCCGCCAACGAGATCTCGGCCACCGAAAAAAAAGCGCTGGCCGCGATCAGCAGGGCGATAAGCAGAAGGTTTTGCGTGAAATTCATGAAGAAGTGGCGCCGCGCATGGCGGCCTTTGCCAGTTTATACAGATGCATTTGTGAACTTTTTGGGGAAATACGACGTGCTTGTAGGAGCCAGCCGACAGCTAACTTTCATGAAGCTTTCTATAATTTTCCGGCGTGAGCAGCGCAGCGCCGGACGCCCCGACTTCGGTGGAAATCCTGCAGCCACACGCGCTCTCTCAACAATCAGAAAGGTAATTGACCATGTTTGACGTATTGATTCGTGAAGCCGCCGCGCGCTTTGGCCTGGGCGACAAGGCCCTGCCGCTGGCGCAGATGCTGCTGGCCTATATGACCAACCGGGACACGGGCGGCCTGGCCGGCTTCCTGGAGAAATTCAAGGTGGCGGGCCTGGGCCCCATCATCCAGTCGTGGCTGGGTGGTGGCCCGAGCGCGCAGCCCGTCAGCAACAGCCAGCTCGAGACCGTGCTGGGTGCCAGCGGCGGCCTGCTGTCGATGGTGACCTCCCGTCTGGGCGTGAACCGTGACAACGCCACCTCGGCCATCGGTTACCTGCTGCCTGCCATCGTCGGCCGCCTGACGCCCGGTGGCAGCATCCCTGCTGCTCTGCCTGCCGAGATATCCAGCTTCGCCGCTGCCGGCCAGAGCCTGCTGGCTGCCCCTGCTGCCGCTGCCGCGGCCGCGCCCGCCGCTGCCAGTGGTGGCAGCATGAAATGGCTGCCCTGGCTGATCGTGGCCGCTGCCGCCCTGTTCGGCCTGTCGTACTGCAACAAGAACCGGACGGCGACCGAAACGGCACCGGCAACCCCGCCCGCCGCCACCGCACCTGCGTCCGAAGCTGCGCCGACCGCGCCGCCGCCGCCCGCCACGTTCGGCGGTGCGCCGGCACAGGACGCTTCCGCACCGACCAGCCAGCCCGCAGCGACCGCTGCACCGGCTGCCGCCGAGGAGCCTACCGGCTCTGCCGTGGTGACCTGGATGGCCGAGAACATTCCGGCCCTGAAGGTCTACTTCGACTCCGGCAAGACCGACGTGCACGCCGACTTTGCCGCCAAGTCGGCCGAACTGGTGAGCTACATGAAGGCCAACAGCGACGTGAAGGCCGTCATCTCCGGCTTCAACGACCCGACCGGCAACGCCGCCGCCAACGCCGAGCTGTCGAAGAACCGCGCCCAGGCGGTGCAGGCTGCCCTGGTGGCCCAAGGCATTGCGCAAGACCGCACCGTGCTGGAAAAGCCTGCCGAAACCTCGGGCACCGGCGCAACCAACGCAGCTTCGCGCCGCGTGGAAGTGGTGCTGCGCAAGTAAGCGGCTACTGCGCGTGCCGGGCGAGCGCCCGGCTTGCCAGCCAACAAAAAACGGACGCCTCGGCGTCCGTTTTTTTTGTTGGGGTGGTGCAGGCTTCAGGCGTTGCCGGCCACCAGCGACTGCAACTCACCCGACTCGTACATCTCCATCATGATGTCCGAGCCGCCGATGAATTCGCCCTTGACGTACAGCTGCGGAATGGTGGGCCAGTTGCTGTAGTCCTTGATGCCCTGGCGTACTTCCTCATCCTCCAGCACGTTCACGGCGGTCACTGCGCGTGGTTCGACGCCACAGGCCTTGAGAATCTGGATGGCGCGGCCGGAAAAGCCGCACATCGGGAAGCTGGCGTTGCCCTTCATGAAGAGCACGATGTCGTTCTGCTTGACGAGATCGTCGATGCGCTGTCGGGTGTTGGGATCCATGGTCGTGTCCTTCGTTGCGATGGCCGGAATTATTCCATCTCCGTGCTGCCATTGTCGCTGACGGGGAGATGGCACAAGGGCGCCAGCCGGTAGGCCTCGCGTTCAAACCGGTTGGCGCGGTAGGGCGGTGCCCCGCGCACCCATTGCCATGCGCTGGAAGCCAGGTAAGCCGGCACGAACAGCAGGCCCCAGCGCTCGTACTGGCGCACATGCACATGTTCGTGGGCGCGTGCGAGTTCCAGGGTGCAGGCGTCGATGCCGAAAATCACGTGACCGAGCGTGATCGCATCAAAGCGGTAGCTCGGCGGCAAGCGGGCACACCCGCGGGCGGCCAGGCCGCCATGAACTTCCAGCGCGCCGTGGCGCCACTGCCAACGGGCGCCCGCCAATGCCGCCAGCAGGGCGGCAAGCAAACCCGCCAGCGTCCAGGGCAGGGGCCAGAGATAACGCCAGAAATGCCGCATCACGCCCGTTGGACGAGGCGCCGCCGCCGGGGTTCCGCACGCAAAAAAGGCGCCACGAGGCGCCTTTTGCGGAAGTGACGAAATATCGACCGATTCAGGCGATCAGGTATTTTGTCCGGTCCTTGCCGTCGATCCATTTCGGGGCCTTGCCGCGGCCGGTCCACGTCTGGCCGGTGGCCGGATCGCGGTATTTGGGCGCCACTTTGCCACCCGCACGTGGACCGCTGGGCTTGCGGCCCGAAGGAAATACGTCGCTCGCGCTCAAACCGAATTCGCTGATCAGGTTGCGCACCTGGGTCACGGCATCGGATATCTCGCGCTTACGCGCCTGTTCGACTTCAAGCGCCAGCGCCTGCTGCTGCTGAAGCAATTCCTTATACGTTGCCATGGGTTCACCTTTTTGATAATGACGGACCGTAAGCTGCTGCTGAAGCAATTCCTTATACGTTGCCATGGGTTCACCTTTTTGATAATGACGGACCGTAATGTAGCATCACTTTACCATAAACGTCTACATAATCCGGCGGATCGGTTCAGATTTCGGCTTCATGGGGTGGACTGGGCCGCGCCAATACCCTGTCGATGCGCCGGCCTTCCATTTTCAGCACCTCGAAAGCCCAGCCGGCGGTATCGACCACCGCACCCACCTCCGGCAAATGACCGGCGACTGCCAGCAAAAGACCCGCCAAAGTGTTGTAACGACCCTTATCCTCGTGGGGTAATTCGTCAATATCCAGTCGTGCCTTCATTTCGTTGATGGGCATCAGGCCGTCCAGCAGCCAACTGCCGTCGCCCTGCGGTGTCGCCCAGGCGTCCACATGGGCCCCCGGCTTGAGTTCGCCGGTGATGGCCTCGAGCAAGTCACGCGGCGTCATCAGGCCTTGCACCACGCCATATTCGTCCACCACAAACACCATGCGGCCGGATTTGGCGCGCAACTGTTCCAGCAGTTCCATGGCGCTCAGGGTTTCGGGCACGAATACGGCGGGCTGTGTATGGGATTCCAAGCGCTCGCTGGACTGATGCCCCAATTCGATCAGTCGCGCTGCCGAGATAACGCCAATCACCTCGTCCAGGCTGTTGTGGCATACCGCATACCACGAATGGGCGCCGCTCTCGCCCTGCGCGGCCACATAATCCAGCGCCTCCTTCACCGTCAGGTCGGCATCCAGCCATTCGATATCGCCGCGCGGCACCATGAGGGAGGTGAGCGAGCGGTCATCCAGGTGAAACACATTGCGCACCATCTGGTGTTCGTGCTTTTCGATCAGGCCGGCGTCCACCCCTTCTGCCAGGCTGGCCGATATTTCTTCCGCCGTGACGGCGCGGCCGTGCGATTCATCGATTCGCAGCAGTTTCAGCACCGCCAGCGTGCACAGCGACAGCAGTGCGACAAAAGGCTTGGCTACCGTGGCCAGCCAGGTCATGGGTTTGGCGATCCAGCGCGCCACCGGCTCCGGAAACATCTGGCCGATGCGCTTGGGCACCAGTTCGCCGAAGATGATGGTGGTGAAGGTGATGGTTGTTACCACCAGCGCGGTGGCGGCGAACGAGGCCACCTTGTCGCTCAGCCCCAGGCTTCCCAGCCATTGCGCCACCGGGCCACTGAACGCCGCTTCGCCCACGATGCCGTTGAGCATGCCGATGGACGTGATGCCGACCTGCACCGTGGACAGAAACTGCGTCGGCCGGTCCATCAGGCGCAGCGCGGCGCCGGCCCCGCTGTCACCCGTTTCCTCCATCGCCGCCAGGCGTGCCCGGCGCGACGAGGCAATCGCCAGTTCAGACATCGCGAACAGGCCGTTGAGCAGGGTCAGAAAGACGATCAGCAGTAAATCCATGCATGCCGGGCCAACCAACGCTGCCCGGTGGAAAATGAAGAAATGGCACTTTATCTGATCGGCGACGTGCAGGGTTGCGACACCGCGCTGGGGTGCCTGCTGGACGCGGTCGCGTTCTCGCCCAGTCGCGACCGGCTGGTGCTGCTGGGCGATCTGGTCAACCGCGGCCCCGAGTCGCTGGCCGTGCTGCGGCGTGCGATGGCGTTGGGCGATGCGGCGGCCTGCCTGCTGGGCAACCACGACCTGCATCTGCTGGCGGTGTCGCAAGGCGTGCGCAAGCCGCACCGCAGCGATACCGTGGGCGACATCCTGGCGGCGCCCGATCGGGGCGCGCTGCTCGACTGGCTGCGCCATCGCCCCCTGGCGCTGCACGAGCGCGGAACGCTGATGGTGCACGCCGGCGTGCTGCCGCAGTGGAGCGCGGCGCAGGCGGTGCGCCTGGCGGGCGAGGTCGAAACCGTGTTGCGCGGCGCCGACTGGCATGTCTTCATGCACCAGATGTACGGCAACCAGCCCGACCAGTGGCACGACGGCCTGCAGGGCGCGGCGCGGCTGCGCGTGATCGTCAACGCCTTGACGCGCCTGCGCTTTTGCACCGCCGAGGGCCGCATGGAATTCGAATCCAAGGATTCGGGCGCCAGTGCGCCGCCCGGCTTCATGCCCTGGTTCGACGTGCCGGGCCGGCGCACGGCGGGCGACGTGGTGGCGTTCGGCCACTGGTCCATGCTGGGTTGGGTGGATCGGCCGGACGTCATTTCGCTCGATACCGGCTGCGTCTGGGGCGGGGCCTTGAGCGCGGTGCGCCTGGGCGCGGACGCACGCGCGCGTGAACTGATCCAGGTGCGTTGCCCGCAGGCGCAAAAACCGGGCGGCGCGCCATGAACGTACCCGTGCACGGCGGCCGGCACCCGCGCGACGCGGCCGGCATGAAGCGCCTGGCGCTGGGGCTGCTGCTGGGCGCGGCCTGCCTGTACGCGCTGGCCACCGCACTGCAGGCGCGCCACCCGGCCTGGGGCTACGTCGCCGCGTTTGCCGAGGCGGCCATGGTCGGCGCGGTGGCCGACTGGTTCGCGGTGGTGGCCTTGTTCCGCCACCCGCTGGGCTTGCCGATACCGCACACGGCCATCATCCCGGCCAACAAGAACCGCATCGGCGAGAACCTGGGCAGCTTCATCGCCACGCATTTCCTGTCGACCGACCAGGTGCTGGCCAAGTTGCGCGACTTCGACGCTGCCGGCCGCGTGGCCCACTGGCTGTCGCAGCCCGCCAACGCCGACCGCGTGGCCGCGCGGCTGCTGGACGTGGGGCGCTGGGCCGTCGGTGCGCTGGACGATGAGCGGGTGCGCGCCTTCGTGGCCGATCTGGCGCGGCGCGGCCTGGCCCAGATCGAGGTCACGCGCCTGTCCGGGCAGGTGCTGGAAGCCATGACGCACGAGCGCCGCCACCAGGAGCTGCTGGATGGCGTGCTGGTGCAACTGGCCCGCCTGCTGGGCGAAGACAGCGTGCAGGACACCATTGCCGAAGCCATCGCGCGCGAGGTGAAGGCGCTCAAGTACGTCGGGCTCGACCAGGTGGCGGCGCGACTGGCCACGCGCAAGGTGGTGGTGATCGTCGCCAAGACCATCGTCGACATGGCCGACGACCCCGCGCACCGCCTGCGGCGGCGCTTCGACGAGATGGTGGACGGCTTTGTCGCCCGCCTAAGGGACGACGGCGCGCTGCAGGAGCGGGGCGAGCGCCTGAAGCGCGAGCTGATCGACAACCCGGCGCTGGGCAGCTACATCCACCAGATGTGGGGCGAACTGCTGGCGTGGCTGCGGGCCGACATGGCGCACGATGATTCATCGATCCGCCGCACCATCACGCAGGCCGCGCGCACGCTGGGCGAACGGCTGGCGAGCGACGCCGAAATCCGCGGCTGGATCAATGGCGAGCTGCAGGCCGCCGCGCCGCGCCTGATCGAGCGCTATCGCGACGACATTCGCCACTACATCGTGGCGCGCGTGCAGGCCTGGGACGCGCGCGAGATGACCGACGAGCTGGAGCGCCACATCGGGCGCGACCTGCAATTCATCCGCATCAACGGCACGCTGGTGGGCGGGCTGGTGGGGCTGCTGATCCACACGGCCACGCACGCCTGGCGCTGAAGCCGCATGCGCCGCAGGTCGGCGGCGCTGGCCACGCGCCGGTTTCAGGCAAGAATCAGGCCGCTGCGCTGGCCAATAAGGCGCCGGCAGCTACGTTTTTGATAGTAAATCGCTGCCGCCGGGGCGGCGCGGGCCTCACGTCTGCGGCGTGCTGTCGGGCGCCTTGAACAGCGCGGCCACCTTGCGCTTGGGCTTGATGTTGGCCGACACGCCGGCGCGGACCGGGCGGCCTTTTTGCTCCCACGCGGGCGCTTCTTCCTGCGCGTCGGGCGCCTCGTAGGGCTGGTTGAAGAACGGATCG
>WBZS01001535.1_pt2 | contig 14072 bp, 13 predicted proteins | sample 5204201 | NCBI WGS metagenome assembly WBZS01 (sample SAMN12344357, study PRJNA552823) | activated sludge metagenome | biome: Activated sludge suspended growth; feature: Nitrification reactor; material: Wastewater; isolation source: activated sludge from nitrification reactor of wastewater...
TTCCAGCAGGTCCGCTGTCCGAGCGACTCCGTCGATCACTCGGTGGTCTCGGCGATTGGTCACGATCACTGCTCTCGTTGCCTCCAGCTGTGGAGTTCGGTGCTTCCCATGATCGGGGTGGATACCCGGCCGTGGGGACGCCGAAACCTCCTTCTGCGCCGACGCCGCCGGCCCGGCCGTGGCGAGCCGGCCGGTGGCCCCCCTCCGTCGATCGCTGTGACAGGCCTGTTTGGGGCCGGGCGGGGTTGGGTATCGACAACCACAAGTGGAGTTGGCACAAGTGGAGCTGGGTAGGAAGGAATGCCGGTGGTGGTCAGGATGCCGATCCGAGTGGCACTCGTCGATGATTGCGAGCTGGTGACGGCGGGGCTGTCCCGCATGCTCGCGGGTTTCGCCAGGCGCGTCGAGGTGGTCGGGTTCGACCGCGGTGAGGTCCGGCAGCGGATCGACATCGCCCTGCACGACTTCGCCCAGCGTGCGCCGGGTTCCCCGCTGGAACGGGTGTTGAGCCATCCGCTGGTGGGCCGTCGGGTGGTCTACACCTGGAATTTCCCGCCCGCGCTGGCTCAGCACGCAGTGCAGCAGGGGGCGTCCGGCGTCCTGTCGAAGGCGTTGCCGGCGGCCGCGCTGGTGGAGGCGCTCGAACGGGTGCACGGCGGCGAGATCGTCGTCAGCCATGCGCCAGGGGCGACGGGCGGCAGCCGGCGGACCGCCGGGGGCGAGGGCCTTTCTCATCGCGAGAGCGAGGTCGTCGCGCTGATCACCCAGGGCTTGTCCAACGCCGAGATCGCCCGGGTCATGTATCTGAGCCCGAACTCGGTGAAGAGCTACATCCGCTCCGCCTATCACAAGATCGGTGTGGCCCGCCGTTCCCAGGCGGTGGCGTGGGGCATGCGGTACGGGTTCCACGCCGACTATCCGTCGGTGGCCGCCGAGGCGGCGGAGTCGCGGACGCCCGCCCGGTACCTGGCGGTGGCCCGGCCCGCTTAGTCGTCTTGTTGACCGAGGCCCAGCCGCAGCGGCTCCAGGATCTCTCCTTGAGAGGTTCCGGTCAGCGACCGCTCAACTCCATCAGGACGACCGTCCAGCCCGACCCGGCCGGTGCCACGCGCAGGATCGTCGGGTGCAGTTCCGCAAGGGGCGCCGGCACGTGCCGTGCCGCGTCGTCCGAGGTGACCCTTCCCTTGTAGATCCAGAGCAGATAGCGGTCGCCGGCCAGTGCCTCCCGGACGAACGACGGCGACGGCCACGTGCTGTATACCCTGCGCGTCGACGGATCGATCCGGCTCAAAGGGTTGGTCGCCATGATCGCGGGGTCGACCGAGCCGATCATGCCGTTCGCGCTGCCGTTGCTGATCACCACCCGGACGCCGGGATGCTCGGCGCGGGCGTCCGCGATGGCGGCGAACACTCCGGCCAGATTCTGGCCGTGCCCGCGGGGCATGCGGATGCGACTCTGCGCCGGTAGCGCCATCGCGGCTTGCCCGGCGAACAGCACCGCCGCCGTCACGGCGGCCACGATCCGCGAACTCGGCGACCAAGACCCCGGGTCCGGCGAGTGGGTGCGCCGCAACGACCGGACGACGAGCGCCGCAATCGCGACCACGCCGAGCGCAGCGAGCGCCGCCAGTGGCGGCAGGAAGGCGACCCAGTAGCGCTGCCGGAACAGGTTCGTCCGGACGACACCCACCGCCAGCTCAATCGCCAGCGGTACCGTCAGCCAGATCAGCATGCCGACCGGAAACTCCCGGCTTCCGCCCGGGCGACTGACCATCCCCACCAACGCCAACACCAGAACCAGGACGGACGCCAGCGGCGACGGTGTCGCCGCGATACCGCGCAGCAGTTGATCGGCGACGCCGGCGATGGTCACCGACTGGTGCGCGCCCTGGCCCTGCGGGCCCGTCCCGTGACGCACGGCCATGGCCAGTTGCACACCCGCGACCAGCCCGGCCGCTCCGAGGGTGAGCCCGATCGACACCGTCCGCCGCCAGCGGATGCGCGGCGCACCCGGTGCCACCAGCCACGCGATCAGATGAGCCGGCCATTGAAACACGCCGAAGGTGTGGATCGTGCCGACAGCGGCGAGGCTCAGCGCGTGACCTGCGGCGGGACCGATGCCATCGTGACGTCTCGATCCCACATCACCCTCGACTGGCGCGAGGCTGCGGAAACCCAGCGCGAGCCGTCCGGGGCGAAGCCGGCGGTCGCTCACCAGCCAACTCACGGTTGCGGCCAGGGCCAGCAGCGCGTAGCCGCGGGCCTCCTGTGCCGCCCGATCGAAACCGGTCAGGCTGAGCAGCATCAGGCCCGCCAGCACGCCGGCGAACCTGCCGGCGTTGCGGGCCACCAGCGCGTACAGCAGCACAACGGTGGCGGTGGCGGCCGAGGCGGAGAGTAGCCGCACCGCCACGAGCGTGGACAATCCCGGCCAGAACGAACACAGGGTCGTCCAAGTCTTGGCCAGATAGTAGTAGGGCACCATCGGGGCATCCGGGCCGCGCCACAGCACCGCGAGACCGGCCCAGTCGCGCTGCAGGGCCAGATAAGTGGCGCCCTCGTCGTTCCAGGGCCACGGCGTCGCGATGCCCCAGCTGTACCCCACCGCGGCGATCACGCCCAGCCCGAGTGCGAGCCACCGCCCGGTTCGGGGCCGGTCCATCCAGCCCACGGCCGTGGGCTGGGCCGACGATGCGGGGGCCGAGACCGCCGCGGCCGTCTTGGGGCTGGCTGCGGACGCGGCGCCGGGGGGTGTAGCGGCCGTCACGGTTGCGAGTCTAGGGTGAGGTAACCCCACGTCCGGCCCGCATTCGCGGCGTGCCTACGCTCGATACGATCGGGGACGTGTCGATGCGGCTGCCCTGTCGCGCACCGATCCAGGGAGGGCGCCATGCCGCGGCTCAGCCTCATCCCGGCAGTTCCAGCAACAGGGCGGTCCAGCCGGTTCCGGCCGGCGTGGCCCGCACGATCGTCGGCCGCAGCTGGGCCAGGGACGCCGGTGCCCGCCGCGCGGCGTCCGCCGGTGTCACCTCGCCCTTGTAGATCCAGAGCAGGTAGCGGTCGCCCGTCAGCACCTCGCGCACGTATGACGGCGGCGGTGCCGTGCTGTACACGGTGCGCACGGATGGATCGATCCGGCTCAGCGGGTTCGTCGCCATGATCGCGGGGTCGACCGAGCCGATCATGCCGTTCGCGCTGCCGTTGCTGATCACCACCCGGACGCCGGGATGCTCGGCGCGGGCGTCCGCGATCGCGGAGAACACCCCGGCCAGGTTCTCGCTGTGCCCGTCCGTCGCGCGGATCCGGCGCTGCACGGGCAGCACCGTCGCCACCTGGACGGCGAGCAGGGCGAGCACCGTGACACCGGCCGCGACGCGCGCACCCGTGGGCCAGGACGCCGGATCGTTCGGCCGGCCGCCCAGCAGCCGGACGACCATCCCGGCGACCGCGATCATGCCGAGCGCGGCCAGGGCCGCCAGCGGAGGCAGGAACGCGATCCAGTACCGCAACCGGAACAGGTTCGTCCGCACCGCACCGACCGCCAGCTCGGCGGCCAGCGGCACGGCCAGCCAGATCAGCAGGCCCGCCGGGAACTCGCGGCGTCCACCGGGGCGGCTGAGCAGTCCCACCAGGGCCAACCCCAGCACCAGGGCCGAGACCGTCGGCGAGGACGTCATCGAGATGCCGCGCAGCAGCTGCCCGGCGACGGTGCCCACGGCCACCACCCGGTGCGCGGCCAGCCCGGGCGGACCGGTCCCGTGGTCCACGGTGGCGGCCAGCTGGCCGCCGGCCAGCAGCGCCGCCGCCAGCAGGGTCAGCACGATCGACACCGCTCGCCGCAGGCGGGCGCGCGATGTGCCCGGTGCCGCGAGCCAGGCGATCAGCTGGGCCGGCCACTGGAACATCCCGAAGGTGTGCACCGCGCCGACGGCGGCGAGGCTCACCGCGTGGCCGGCGGCCGCGCCGAGGCGGCGGCCGCGCGCCGGGCCCGGTCCGCTGTCGCCGGGAGGGGCGCTGCGGAACCCGAGCGCCACCCGTCCCGGACGGAGCCGCCGGTCGCTCGCCAGCCAGCTCACGGTCGCGGCCAGCGCGAGCAGGGCGTAGGGCCGGGCCTCCTGCGCGTAGCGGTCGAAACCGGCCAGGCTGAGCAGCACCAGGCCGGCCAGCACCCCCGCGAGCCGCCCGGCATTCCTGGCCACCAGCGCATACAGCACCACGACGGTGGCCGTGGCGGCCGCCGCGGACAGCAGCCGCACCGCCACCAGCGTCGACAGCCCGGGCCAGAACGACCACAGCAGGGCCGCCCACGCCTTCGCCAGGTAGTAGTAGGGCACCATCGGGGCGTCCGGCCCGCCCCACAGCACGGTCAGGTCGGCCCAGCTGCGCTGCAGGGCCAGATAGGTGGCGCCCTCGTCGCTCCACGGCCAGGGCGTCCCGATGCCCCAGGCGCACACGGCGGCCGCGATCAGCCCCAGCCCGAGAGCGACCCAGCGCCCGGTCGCGGCCCGATCCGGCCAGGCCGTCGGCCCAGCCGTCGCTGACGCCGCCGTCCGGGACGCCGCGGAGGGCGAAATCGCCACCGGTGCGGCCACCAGGCGTGTCGCGGGCCCGCTCACCGCCACGGCGTCCGGGTGTCTGTCGAGGATCACAGCCACAAGTCTTGACAGCCGGCGCACAGAACCCAGCCCGCTTCATCTGGCTTTCATGTGCCGCGACTACCCTCGATGCGAACAGGAGGAATCGACATTCGCGTCTTGATCGTCGAGGACGAACGCAGGATCGCCGCCTACGTGAAACGGGGTCTCGAAGAGCACGGCTACGCGGTCGACGCCGTCCACACGGGCCGGGACGCGCTCTACTGGGCCGGTTCCACCCCCTACGACCTGATCCTGCTCGACATCCTGCTGCCGCCCCCGAACGGCCTGGCGGTGTGCCGGGAGTTGCGACGCCAGGGCTCCCGGGTGCCGATCCTGATGCTCACCGCCCGCGGCGCCGTCGACGAACGGGTCGCCGGCCTGGACGCCGGGGCCGACGACTATCTGGTCAAGCCGTTCTCGCTCAAGGAGCTGCTGGCCAGGATGCGCGCCCTCACCCGCCGCTCGGACGGCGGCGACGGCCTGCCGGTGCTGACGCTGGCCGACCTGACGATGGACACCACCACCCGCCGAGTCACCCGGGCCGGCGAGGAGGTCGCCCTGACGTCGAAGGAGTACGCCGTGCTGGAGTGCTTCCTGCGCGAGCCGGAACGGGTGCACACCCGGGAGGCGATCGCCGAGCACGTCTGGAACTACGACGTGCACCACGAGTCGAACGTGGTCGACGTCTACATCCGCAACCTGCGCCGCAAGATCGACGACCCGCATCCGCGGAAGCTGCTGCAGACCGTGCGCGGGGCGGGCTACCGGCTGACCGAGAGGGGAGCGGGGGCGTGACGCTGCGGGCCCGCTTCGCGCTGTGGATCTGCCTGATGATGCTGGTCACGCTCGGGGCCTTCGGCGCGTTCGTCTACTTCTCGGTCTCGCACTGGCTGTCGTCCAGCCTGGACGACTCGCTGCGGCTCGGCGCCACGCAGCTGATCGCCACCGCCGACATCGACGACGGCCACTTGCAGGTCTCCGACGATCCGGTGACCCTGGACGCCGGGCTGACCGAACAACTGCGCTCCCGCGGGTTGAGCATCCAGATCTTCAGCCCGTCCGGGGCGGTGCTGCAGTCGCTGGGGCCCTACGCGAACCTCTCGCTGGAGAGCGCCGATCTGCGCGAGGCGCTGGCCGGCCGCCCGAGCCTGCAGACCCGCCCCGACCCGCAGGACACCGGCACCGTGCGGGTGTTGACCCAGCCGATGACCATCGACGGCCGGGTGGCGGCCGTCGTCCAGATCGCCCAGAGCCTGCGCAGCATCGACTCGCTGCGGGAACGGCTGCTGCTGAGCCTGCTGCTCGGCTCGCCGATCATCGTCGCGGCCGGCGGCTTCGGGGGCTACTACCTGGCCGGCCGGGCGCTGCGGCCCGTCGACCACATCGTCGCGACCGCACGCCGGATCTCGGCACACGACCTGACCGAACGCCTCGGCCTGCCGCCCTCGCGCGACGAGGTGGGCCGGCTGGCGGCCACCTTCGACGACATGCTCGGACGCCTCGACGAGGCATTCCAGCGCGAGCGCAGATTCAGCCATGACGCCGCCCACGAACTGCGCACGCCGCTAGCCGCGATGCAGTCGATCCTCAGCGTGATCGCCGAGCAGCGCCGCACCCCCGCCGAATACGAGGCGGCGCTGGCCGACCTGTCCGACGAGACCGACAAGCTGCGGGTGCTCACCGACGATCTGCTGCGGCTGGCCCGCGCCGAGGCGTCCGAGCCGTTGTGGGAGCCGGTCGATCTGGGCGAGCTCGTCCCCGACGTCGTGAACAGCCTGCGGCCGCTGGCGGACGCCGAACGGGTGACGATGACCTGCCTGACCGACGGCGACCTGACGGTGGTGGGGGACACCGATGCGCTGATTCGGCTGTTGGTGAATCTGCTCGACAACGCCATCAAGTACACCGCGGCGGGCAGCATCACCGTCGGCGTGCTGGGGCTGCCCGACGGGGTGACCATCCGGATCGCCGACACCGGGGACGGCATCGCCGCCGAACACCTGCCGCACGTCTTCGATCGCTTCTACCGCGCCGACGAATCGCGCACCACCCCGGGAACCGGTCTCGGCCTGGCCATCTGCCGCGAGATCGTCCGCACCCACGGCGGCGACATCGCGGTGCAGAGCGAACCCGGTGTCGGATCGACCTTCACCGTCCGGCTGAGCCGCGATCCGCGGTCCTAGGGGTCTCGCCGGTCGAGCCCGTCGAGACCACTGGCGACCAAGGATCGCTAGGTAGGTTCCGCCGGTCGAGCCCGTCGAGACCTTGAAGCGAGCCGGATTTCTTCATCTGGGCTTCATGGCGGCCTCCTAGCGTCCTGCGGACAGTCCCCAACGAAAGGCAACCCACATGGCTGCGAGGACGACGGCGCTCCCGTCGACGGGGCGCGCCGAGCGCTTCCTGAACAAGGTCCCGGTGGTCACCGCGACCTTCTGGCTGATCAAGATCCTGTCCACCACCATCGGCGAGACCTTCGCCGACTTCCTGTCCGTGCAGGTCGGTCTCGGCACCGGCCTGACCGGGCTGGCGATGCTGCTGGTGCTGGCCATCACGCTGACCGCCCAGCTGCGGGCGCGGCAGTACGTGCCGTGGCTGTACTGGCTGACCGTCGTCGAGGTCAGCATCGTCGGCACCCAGATCACCGACTTCTTCACCGACCAATTGGGCGTCAGCCTGTACCTGAGCACCGCGGTGTTCGCGGTGCTGCTGGCACTGGTCTTCGTGGTGTGGTGGCAGCAGGAGCGAACGCTGGCGATCACCGCGATCGACACACCGAAACGGGAGCGCTTCTACTGGGCGGCGATCCTGGTCACGTTCGCCCTGGGCACGGCCGGCGGCGATCTGGCGACCGAGGCGCTGTCGCTGGGCTTCCGGGCCGGATCCGCGATCTTCGCCGGCCTGATCCTGCTGGTGTGGGTGCTCAGCCGGGTCGGGGTGAGCAGCGTGGTGGCGTTCTGGATCGCCTACGTGCTGACCCGCCCGCTGGGCGCCTCGCTGGGTGACCTGCTCACCCAGGAGCCGTCCTACGGCGGCGTCGGGCTCGGCGCCGGACCGACCAGCCTGCTCTTCCTGGCCGTGATCCTGGTGCTCGTGGCCCGCGAGCAGGTGAACGTCAACAGGTACGGGGTGGCCGAGAAGGGCGCCGCACCCGCCGTCCATCCGCGCCGCGACTACGCCTGGGCGGCGGGCGGCGCGTTCGGGGTGATGCTGGCCGCGCTCGCGCTCACCTCGGCCGCCGCCAGCAGCTCGGTGGCGACACCGGCGCCGGCCGCCACGGTGACGTCGTCGACCGGGATGTCCGGGATCGAGGCGGACGCCACCTCGCCGCTGGGCGACCTGCGTCCGTTCGTCGCCATCGTCAACGACCTGAAGGTGAAGCTGAAGGCCGGCGACTTCCCGGGCGTCACGGCGCGGGCCAAGGACCTCGAGGTGGCCTGGGACAGCGCGGAGGCCGCCATCAAACCGGCCTCACCCGACGACTGGCACGCGCTGGACGGCGCGACCGACCAGCTGCTGACCGCGGTCCGGGCCACCTCGCCGTCGGTGGCCGCGATCGACTCGGCGATCACCGCGTACCGCGACACCGTGGGGGTGATCGACCACAAGCAGTGAGCCGGCGCGGGTGGTTTTGACACCACGTGGTCCGAGGTCGTGGGATGGCTCCATGACCTACACCCGAACCGACGGACGGGCGGCCGACCAGCTGCGTCCGGTCAGCATCACCCGCAACTGGCTCGATCACGCCGAGGGGTCGGTGCTGGTCGAGTTCGGCCGGACGCGGGTGCTGGTGGCGGCGTCCGTCACCCAGGGCGTGCCGCGCTGGCGCAAGGGCTCCGGGCTGGGCTGGGTGACCAGCGAGTACGCGATGCTGCCGCGGGCCACCAACACCCGCAGCGACCGCGAGTCGGTGAAGGGGCGGATCGGTGGGCGGACCCACGAGATCTCCCGGCTGATCGGGCGTTCGCTGCGCGCCGTCATCGACTACCGGGCGCTCGGCGAGAACACCATCGTGCTCGACTGCGACGTGCTGCAGGCCGACGGCGGCACCCGGACGGCCGCGATCACCGGCGCCTACGTGGCGCTCGCCGACGCCGTCGACTGGCTGCGCGAGCGCGGCGCGCTGACCGCCGAACCGCTGACCGGCTCGGTCGCCGCCGTGTCGGTCGGGGTCGTCGACGACACCGCGCTGCTCGACCTCGCCTACGTGGAGGACTCGGCCGCCGAGGTCGACCTGAACGTCGTCACCACCGGCGACGGCCGGTTCATCGAGGTGCAGGGCACCGCCGAGGGCATGCCGTTCGACCGCACCATGCTGGACGCCCTGCTCGACCTGGGCGTCACCGGCACCGCCGAACTCACCCGCATCCAACAGGAGGCACTGGCCCGATGAAGATCGCACTGGCTACGCACAACGCCAAGAAGCTCGCCGAGCTGCGCCGGGTCGTCGCGAAGCATCACCTCGACCTTCAGGTGGTGGGCCTGGACGACCTCGAGGCCTACCCGGAACCCGCCGAGACCGAGCGGACGTTCGAGGGCAACGCCCTGCTCAAGGCGCGCGCCTGTGCCACGGCCACCGGGCTTCCGGCGCTGGCCGACGACTCCGGTCTCGCGGTCGACATGCTGAACGGCATGCCCGGCGTCCGATCGGCGCGATGGGCGGGCACCGGGGCCACCGACGAGGAGAATCTCGACCTGCTGCTGCGGCAACTGGCCGACACCAAGCGGTTCGTGCGGACGGCGTGGTTCGTCTGCGCCATCGCCTACGCCTGCCCGGACGGCACCGAGCACGTGCTGCGCGCCACCATGGCGGGCACGCTGGTCAAGAAGCCCCGCGGCGACAACGGGTTCGGGTACGATCCGATCTTCGTGGCGCGGGGCGAGACTCGCACCAACGCGGAGCTGTCGCCCGACGAGAAGGACGCCATCAGCCATCGCGGCAAGGCCGTCCGGGCGATGCTGGGCTGGCTGGCCGAGAACACGCCGGCCGGCGGGAAGGGATAGCGGTGCAGCAGTACCTGGATCTGCTTCGGCTGGTGCGCGACACCGGGGTGACGAAGGGCGACCGGACCGGCACCGGCACCCGCAGCATCTTCGGTCACCAGATGCGGTTCGACCTGCGCGAGGGCTTCCCGCTGTTGACCACCAAGCGGGTGCACACCCGTTCGGTGTTCGGCGAGCTGCTGTGGTTCCTGCGCGGCGACACCAACGTCGGCTGGCTGCACGACAACGGCATCACCATCTGGGACGAGTGGGCCGACGCCAACGGCGACCTGGGCCCGATCTACGGCTACCAGTGGCGCTCCTGGCCCGCGCCGGACGGCCGGCACATCGACCAGCTGGCCCAGGTGATCGACACGATCCGAACCAACCCGGATTCCCGGCGGCTGATCGTCTCGGCCTGGAACGTCGCCGATCTCGACGCGATGGCGCTGCCGGCCTGTCATGCCTTCTTCCAGTTCTACGTCGCCGACGGGCGGCTGTCCTGCCAGATGTACCAGCGGTCGGCGGACATCTTCCTCGGGGTGCCGTTCAACATCGCCTCCTACGCCCTGCTCACCCACCTGGTGGCCCAGGTGACCGGGCTCGAGGTCGGCGACTTCGTGCACACCCTCGGCGACGCGCACCTGTACCTGAACCATCTCGAGCAGGCCGATCGGCAGCTGAGCCGCGAGCCGCGTCCGCTGCCCACGCTGCGGCTCAACCCGGCGGTCACAGAGATCGACGCCTTCACCCTGGCCGACATCGAGGTGCTGGGCTACGACCCGCATCCCGGCATCAAGGCACCCGTCGCGGTCTAGCTGATGGCACGGCGGCGCTTCCTGTTGGGCCGGCGGAAATCCCCGCTGGACCGGCTGACGGTGCACGAATTCCAGTTCGGCGACGCCCGCGTCCGGGTGTACGAGGAATGGCGGATGCGCTGCGAACTGGCCGAGGCCCCGGACGTCACCACCTTCGCGCTGGTGCACGGGCTGGGGGTGTCGTCGCGGTTCTTCGTGCCGCTGGCGCATGAGCTCTCCCCCTACGGACGGGTGCTGCTGTTCGACCTGCCCGGGTTCCACGACCTGCCGAGACCCCGGCACCGGATGTCGATCGCCGACTTCGCCGACGTGGTGAAGCGATCCCTGGACGAGCTCGACGTCGTCGATCCGCTGCTGGTCGGGCATTCCATGGGGGCGCAGGTGGTGGCCGAGCTGCTCGCGAGCTACCCGTCCTACAGCAGCGCGGCGATGCTGGTCGGCCCCGTGGTGGTGGCGGACGAGCGACGGCTGCTCAGGGTGATCCGCCGGTTCCTCCAGGCGTCGGTGTACGAGCCGCCGGGGAACGCCGTCGCCGCGATCAGCGCCTACGTCCGCGCCGGGCTGCGCTGGATCGGCGACACCATGCCGAAGGTGATCGCCTACCCGATCGAGCAGCGGCTGCCGCTGGCGAAGGCCCGGCTGCTGGTGGTCAGCGGCGAGCATGACCGGGTCAGCCCGCTGGACTGGCGCAAGGATCTGGCGTCCATGGTCAGCGGCGCACAGGTGATCACCATTCCCGGCGCCGCGCACGGCGTCGTCCACGACAGCTACCGCGAGCTGGCCGACGAGCTGCTCGGCCTGGCCGGCATCGGCACGGCATGATCCGTCGGGTCGCGAGTGGCCTGCTCGATTGGGCCTACGGTGTCGGCTGGTGGCTGCGGGCCTTCACCCGGGCCGGTGCCCCGGACGCCTTTCGCGCGCCGGGACCGGACCCCGCCCACCACGTGCCGCTGGTGCTGCTGCCCGGTATCTGGGAGCGCTGGACGTATCTGGTGCCGCTTGCCCGCGCGCTGAATGCGGAGGGTCATCCGGTCCATCTGATCCCCACGCTGGGGTCGAACGGTTCGCCGCTGCCGGTGGGTGCGCGGATCGTGGTCGAGCATCTGCGCGAGCAGCGGTTGGACGACGTGGTTCTGGTGGCGCACTCCAAGGGCGGGCTGATCGGGAAGCTGGTGATGCTCGACCCGGACAGCGCCGAACGGGTGCGGGGCATGGTGGCACTCAGCACCCCGTTCGGCGGTTCGTCGTTGTCCTGGCCGATCTTCGGGCGCTCGCCGCTCGGCGTGTTCGCGCCGCGCGGGCGGGCGATCACCGAGTTGTCGGCGCAGCTCGAGGTGAACGCCCGGATCATCTCGCTGCAGCCGAGCCACGACCAGGTGATCCCCGAGGGCAGCCGGCTGGAGGGTGCCCGCAACGTGACCCTGGACGCCGCGGGGCACTTCCGTCCGCTGCGGGACCCGCGGGTGCACCGGGTGATCCACGAGATGGTCCACGAGCTGGACGGAGCCGGCGAGCACACCGCGGCAGCGGGCGGTGTCGGCCCCGGCCGATAGGCTCGCGGCATGCGGATCATTGCCATTGCGATCGTCGGCTCGAACGGCGTGATCGGCGACGGTCAGCGCCAGCCCTTCGAGATCGCCGAGGACTGGGCGCGGTACAAGCGGGTCACCCGCGGCCACCCGATGATCATGGGCCGCGGCACCCACGACGCCATCGGCCGCTGGCTGCCGGGCCGCACCACCATCGTGGTGACCAGCGACCCGGCCCGCATCGAGCTGCCCACCGACGGCCGCGCCACCGGTTACGCGGTGGCCTCGCTCGACGAGGCGCTCGACCTGGCCCGTTCGCTGGACGACGAGATCTACGTGGCCGGCGGCGGCACGATCTATCGACAGGCCTGGCCCTCACTCACCCACCTCGACCTGACCGAGGTGCACGCCGAGGCCGATGGCACCGTGTTCCTCCCGCCGGTCGATCCCGGCGAATGGCAGGAGGAGGGCCGCGAGGAACGCGACGGCTTCGCCTTCGTCCGGTACCGGCGGCGCTGATGCTGCTGCCGCAACGGATCGCCCAGGGCGTCCGGGACGGAACGATCACCGCCGCCTTCCGGCGCTGGGAGCAGCCGCGGGTCAAGCCCGGCGGCACCCAGCTCACCGCCGCCGGGGTGGTCCGATTCGACGCCGTGTCCGAGGTCGCCGACCTGGGATCGCTGACCGAGACGGATGCGCGATCTGCGGGCTTCGCCGACCTCGCCGGGTTGCGCACCGTGCTGCAGGGCGGCGGACGCCGGGGCCCGCGCGGGGGCAGGGGTGGCGACCGGATCTTCCGGGTGGCGCTGAGCTGGGTCGGTGAAGACCCGCGGATCGCGCTGCGCGAACAGCGTCCGGACGCCGCCGAGTTGGCCTCGCTGGCCGCCGCCGTGGCACGCCTGGACGCCGGCAAGCGCACCGGGCCGTGGACCCGACGGATCCTGGAGTGGATTCGCGACAACCCCGGAACCGTGTCGACCGTGCTGGCCGCGGAACTCGGCCGGGAGTTGCAGCCGATGAAGACCGACATCCGCAAACTCAAGGCGCTCGGCCTCACCGAGAGCCTGCGGGTCGGCTATCGGCTGTCACCGCGCGGCGCGGCCTACCTGGGCTCGCTGGACGAGGGTCATGCGTAGCCAGGCGTCGGTTCTGCACCTCGACCTGGACGCCTTCTTCGCCGCCGTCGAGCAGCGGGACAAGCCGTCGCTGCGCGGCAAGCCGGTGATCGTCGGCGGGATCGGGCAGCGCGGGGTGGTGGCGACGGCGTCCTACGAGGCCCGGGTGTTCGGCGTCCATTCGGCGATGCCCACGCACGAGGCCAGGCGGCGCTGTCCGCACGCGGCGTTCCTGTCCGGCCGGTTCGGGGCGTACCGCAAGGCGTCCGGAATCGTGATGGGGCTGTTGCGCGAGCTGTCCCCGCTGGTCGAGCCGCTCAGCCTGGACGAGGCGTTCGTCGACCTGGCCGTGGGGGAGCGCTCGCTGGAGCCCGACGCGGTGTTGGCCGAGGTGGCGTCCCTGCGGGCCAGGCTGACCGAGGCAACCGGGGGACTGACCGGCTCGGTCGGCATCGGGTCGTCCAAGTTCATCGCGAAGGTGGCCAGCGAACTGGCCAAGCCGAACGGCGTCCGGCTGGTCGCGCCCGGCACCGAGGTGGAGACCATCGCCCCGCTGCCCGCGCGGGCGATTCCCGGGGTCGGCCCGGTGACCATGGAGAAGCTGGCCCGACTAGGGGTGACGACGGTCGCCGACCTGCAGCGGCTGTCCGCGCGCGAGCTGGTGCGGGAACTGGGCCGGGCGCAGGGGGAGTGGATCGGCGCCCTCGCCTTCGCGCGCGACGATCGTCCGGTCGAACCCGACCGGGAGACCAAGTCGATCTCGGTGGAGGACACCTTCGAGACCGACGTCACCGACCGGTTGCGACTGGACGCCATCGCGACCCGGGACGCCGGCACCGTCGCCCGTCGCCTGGCGGCCGCCCACCTGTTCGCCCGCACCATCACCATCAAGGCGCGCTACCCGGACTTCACCACCCTGTCCCGCGCACGCACCCTGGACGGCGCCACCGACGACCCCGAGGTGATCGCCGCCGCCGCCCGCTCCCTGCTGGA
>WBZS01001968.1_pt1 | contig 14067 bp, 14 predicted proteins | sample 5204201 | NCBI WGS metagenome assembly WBZS01 (sample SAMN12344357, study PRJNA552823) | activated sludge metagenome | biome: Activated sludge suspended growth; feature: Nitrification reactor; material: Wastewater; isolation source: activated sludge from nitrification reactor of wastewater...
TACGTGGCGCTGCGGCCGAACTTTCGCGGCGTCGGCGCAACCGAGGGCGAACACGACGAGGGCGAGGGCGAAACCGACGACATGCATGCGGTACTCGACTACGCGCGCGCGCGCTGGGGCGGGCTGCATTTCGTGCTGGCGGGCTTCTCCTTCGGCTCGAACGTGCAGGCGCGGCTGGCGAAGCGCATGCGCGAAGCCGGCGCGCCGGCGCAGCGCCTGGTGATGATCGGTACTGCCGCCGGCACGGTGCCCGACATGCGCCACTACGACACGCCGCCGGTGCCGGCCGATACCATCGTCATTCACGGCGAGGCCGACGAGACCGTGCCGCTGGCCAACGTGCTCGACTGGGCGCGTCCGCAGCAACTGCCGGTTATCGTGGTGCCGGGCGCCGACCATTTCTTCCACTCCCGTCTGCACCTGATACGCGACATCATCGTGCGCGCATGGCGGCACTGAGCGACAGCGCCCCGGCACCGCTGGAGGTTCGCCGCCTGAAGAAGGCGTTCAAAGGCGTCGAGGCGGTTGCAGGCATCGACTTCGCGCTGGCGCGCGGCGAGTGCTTCGCCTTGCTCGGTCCCAACGGCGCCGGCAAGACCACCACGCTCAAACTGCTGCTCGGCCTCGCCGACCCCGACGCCGGAGTCATCCGCCTGTGCGGCAGGGCGATTCCGCGCGAGGCCCGCGAAGCGCGTCGCCAGGTCGGCGTGGTGCCGCAGAACGACAATCTCGATCCGGACTTCACGGTGACGGAAAACCTGCTAGTGTTCGGCCGCTACTTCGGTATCCCGGCGGCGACGATCCGCGAGCGCATTCCCGGCCTGCTCGAATTCGCCGGCCTCGCCGGCCGCGCGGACGAGAAGATCTCGGCCTTGTCGGGCGGCATGAAGCGCCGGCTGGCACTGGCGCGGGCGCTGGTGAACGACCCGGAATTGCTGGTGCTCGACGAACCGACCACCGGACTCGATCCGCAGGCGCGCCACCTGATCTGGGAGCGTCTCAAGCAGCTGGTGCAACTCGGCAAGACGGTGCTGCTGACCACGCATTTCATGGACGAAGCCGAGCGCCTGGCCAATCGCATCGCGATCATGGACGGCGGGCGCATCGTCGCGCACGGTTCGCCGCGCGAGGTGATCGCGCAGAACATCGAGCCGCAGGTGGTCGAGGTCTACGGCGACAACGTCGCGGATTGGGCGCGCGTCGAGGCAGCCCGCCATGCGTTGCGCTTCGAGATCAGCGGCGAGACCGCGTTCTGCTACACCGTCGATCCGCGTGCGTTGCTCGAATCGCTGCAGGGCCAACCGGCATTGCGCTACCTGCACCGGCCGGCCAACCTGGAAGACGTGTTCCTCAAACTGACCGGGCGTGAACTGCGCGACTGACCCGCCGATGAAACCCGAACACTACCGGCTGCCCGAGTTGTCGTTGCGCTTCGTTGCGGTGTGGCGGCGCAATTTCCTGGTCTGGCGCAAGCTGGCGATTCCCTCGGTGCTGGGCAACCTGGCCGATCCGCTGCTCTATGTCATCGGCCTGGGCTTCGGCCTCGGCGTGCTGGTGAAGGAAGTACAGGGCGTGCCCTACATCACCTTTCTCGCCACCGGCATCGTCTGCCAATCCACCATGAACAGCGCGACCTTCGAGGCGCTGTATTCGGCCTACTCGCGCCTGGCAACACAGCGCACCTGGGAGGCGATACTCAACGCGCCGATGTCGCTGGACGACATCGTGCTGGCCGAATTGGTCTGGGCGGCATCCAAGAGCGTGATGTCCGGCGTGGCTATCCTGCTGGTGATCTGCCTGTTCGGGCTGACCGATGCCTGGTCCTCGCTGTGGGTGCTGCCGATCATCTTCCTGATCGGTCTGGCCTTCGCTGCGCTTGGGCTGTGCGTCACGGCACTCGCACCCTCGTACGACTTTTTCATGTACTACTTCACCCTGTTCATCACGCCGATGATGCTGCTATCCGGCGTGTTCTTTCCGGTCGAGCAGTTGCCGCCGGCGGTGCAATCGGTTGCGCACTTCCTGCCCCTCAGCCATGCGGTCGAACTGGTGCGTCCGCTGCTGCTCGGGCGTGCGCCCGAGCACATCCTGCTGCACTGCGCAGTGCTGCTCGGGGTGGCGCTGGTCGGTTACCATGTCGCGCTGGTGCTGTGCCGGCGCCGCATGATCAAGTGAACCTCGCGCCGGAACGGCACTCCAACCGACCATGACGTTTGCCGAAGAAACCCTGCTGGTGATCTCCAACCTGCCCGACCGCGCCGCCGCCGAGTCGCTGGCGCACGCGCTGGTGGAGCGCCGGCTGGCAGCCTGCGTGAACATCCTGCCGCCGTGCCATTCGGTGTATCGCTGGCAGGGCGCGGTAGAACAGGCCGACGAGGTGCCGCTGCTGATCAAGACCACCCGGGCGCGCTATGCCGAACTGGAAGCCGCACTGGGCGAATTGCATCCGTACCAGATTCCCGAGATCATCGCCCTGCCGCTGGTCGCCGGCCTGCCGGCCTATCTCGACTGGGTCAGCGCCGAATGCTCGCGCGATCCGAAGATCGCATGCTGATGCGCCGCCTGCTCCTGCTGCTTGCGCTGCTGCCGCTGCTCGCCTTCGCGGCGCAGGACGTGCTGCCGCCGCACAAGGCGTTCCGCATCGACGCAGTCTCGCCCGAACGCAATACGATCGAGGTCCGCTTCGACATCGAAGACGGCTACTACCTGTACCGCGATCGCTTCAAGTTCGATTCGCCGGACGCCAAGCTCGGCGCCGCCGTACTGCCGGCCGGCAAGATGAAGAAGGACGAGACCTTCGGCGATGTCGAGGTGTATTACCACGAGGTCGTGGCGCGGCTGCCGGTCGATGCGGCCGGCGGCATGCAGACCCTGAAGCTCAACGTCACCTCGCAGGGCTGCGCAGACATCGGCGTGTGCTTTCCGCCGTATACCAAGGCTGTTGAGGTGACCTTGGGCGCGGCGGTGGGCAGTCCGGCGTCGGGCGCGGCGGTGCGCACGGAGCCTGCGGCAGCAAACCCGCGCGCTCCGGCCGACGGTGGTTTCGACGAGAGCGGACGCATCGCACGAGTGCTCAAGGAAGGCGGGGTGCTGGCCATTGTCGGCTTCTTCGGGTTCGGCGTGCTGCTGGCTTTCACACCCTGCGTGTTTCCGATGATTCCGATCGTCGCCTCGATCGTGCTCGGCCGCAGCCAGGCATTGAGCCGCCCGCGCGCTGCCGTGCTGTGCAGCGTCTACGTGCTGGCGATGGCCTTGGCGTATGCCGCAGCCGGCGTGGCGGCCGGGCTGTCGGGCACCATGCTGTCGGCCGCGCTGCAGAATCCGTGGGTACTCGGTGGCTTCGCCGCGCTGTTCGTGGTGCTGTCGCTATCGATGTTCGGCTTCTACGAACTGCAGTTGCCGAGTGCGCTGCAATCCCGGCTCAGCGACGTGTCGAGCCACCAGCACGGCGGCTCGATTCCCGGCGTCGCCACCATGGGCATGCTTTCGGCATTGATCGTCGGCCCCTGCGTTGCCCCGGCGCTGGCCGGCGCGCTGCTCTACATCGCGCAAACCGGCGATGCGCGCCTCGGCGGTCTTGCGCTGTTCGCCATGGGCCTGGGCACCGGCGCGCCGCTGATCGTCTTCGCCCTCTCGGCGCACCATGTGCTGCCCAAAAGCGGCCCGTGGATGGAGGCGGTGAAGAAATTCTTCGGCGTGCTGCTGCTGGGCGTGGCGATCTGGATCGTCTCGCCCGTCATTGCGCCGCTGGCCGCCATGCTGGCCTGGGGGGCGCTGCTGATCTTCTCGGCGATATTCCTGCATGCGCTCGATCCGCTGCCCGCGCATGCGCACGGCTGGCAGCGCTTCTGGAAAGGCGTGGGCGTGGTCGCCCTACTGGTCGGCGCCGCGATGCTGATCGGCGCGCTGGCCGGCAGCCGCGATCCGCTGCAACCGCTGGCCATACTGCGCAGCGCGGGTGCAAAGCAGCCGGCCGAGCAACAATTCCTGCGCGTCGCCTCGCTGGCCGAACTGGATCAGCGCCTGGCCGGCGCCGGGCAGCCAGTGCTGCTCGACTTCTATGCCGACTGGTGCGTTAGCTGCAAGGAAATGGAACGCTTCACCTTCACCGACGCTCAGGTGCAGGCACGTTTCGGCAAGCTGCTGCTGCTGCGGGCGGACGTGACCGCCAATTCCGAAAATGACAAAGCCTTGCTTGCCCGCTTCAACCTGTTCGGCCCGCCGGGCATCGTCTTCTTCGACCAGACCGGCCGCGAGATCGATGGCCTGCGCGTGGTCGGCTATCAAACCGCCGAGCAATTCGTTGCGGTGCTCGACCGCGCGCTCGGCCTCTGAGGCTGCCGGAATAGCGGCCTTGGACCCGCCTGGAAACGCGATCCGTGCGGCGGCAATCCGGTCGAGCGCGGGTGCCGGGACATGCCCCCCGAGCATGGCCGAAGAGGAGAAGCACTAATGGCCGCCGACAAAGGGGATGCGCTGGCGACAGGCAGCCCGACAATGGCCACACCATGCGCCCGCGTTTGCATTTCCCGTTTTCCGCGGTAGATTTGCACGGATTGCCGCCCTTCTTAACGCCACGTGCCATTCGAACTGAACACGCTTGCGACATCGATTTGCCGTGCGGGATGGCGGCGTAGTTGCCGGTTTGCTGACACGGCGAACGGGCTGGTGCGCGTGATCGCCTTGCTGCGGCGCCGATGCAACCGTCGATCGCTGATCAGGCAGCCGCCGATCCTGCTTTTCTTGTTTGCTCTGCTGTATGCGACTGGGTTACAAGCCGGCGCAGCGCAGGAGCACTCGCAGGTGTTGCGCTACGGCGGCGACCGCGCATTCGCGCCGTTCGAGTATGCGGACGGCAGCGGGCGGCCGCAGGGCTTCCAGATCGACTTGCTGGCGGAACTTGCGCGGGTCGCCGGGGTTGGGCTAGAGATACGCCTGGACGACTGGCCGGCGGTCGAAGCCGGGTTTCGCGCCGGGGGGCTCGACCTGATCGCCATGTCGCGTACCCAGGCGCGCGGCGCGTGGGCAAACTTCCTGCCCGCGCATGCCACGCCGGCGCTGGCCATCTACTACCGCAGCGGCGAGCGGGCGCCCGAATCGCTGCAGGATCTCGAGGGGCCGCGCGTCGCCTTTGTCGATGCCGAGCCGATGCGCGAGGCGCTGGCGAGCTTCTTTGCCGGCGAGCGCTTCCACTTCACGCCCCACGCCACGCCGCGTGCGGCGATGGTATCGCTGCGCGACGGCTCCAGCGACCTGGCGCTGATGCTGCGCGCCTACGGCGATCCGCTGCTACAGGCCGACGATCTGCGTGGCTTGCAGGCGGCCGAATTCAGCGTTCGCCTGCAGGACTATGCGTTCGCCGTGCAGCCGGGCAATGCCGCACTGGCAGAGCGGCTGTCGCAGGCGCTCGAGCAGATCGAGAAATCCGGCAAGCTCGAAGCGCTGCGGGTGAAATGGCTGAGCAGCCATCGCGATGCGCGGGTGCAGGCGCAGTTGCAGCAGCGCGTGGTGCTGCAATGGGTGGCCGGCGGCGTGTTGGCGCTGGCCGCGCTGGTGCTGCTGTTTCTGCTGGCGCGCCGACTACGCGCGCGCACGCTGGCGATGCGCGCCGAGCGGGCGCGCCGAGAGCAGGCCGAGCACGCGCTGCGCGCGGCCGAGCAGCGTTTCGAGCAGACGTTCATGTTGCACCCGGACGGCATGGCGATCCTGGAAGCGGGCAGCGGCCTGATGCTCGAGGTCAACCAGGCCATCTGCAAACTGCTCGGCGTGGCGCGCGAGGCGCTTGTCGGCCAGGCGGTCGACACACTGGCGGCGATCGATTCGCCGCTGGCGCTGAGCTCGCTGCGCGTCATATTGCACGAGAGGGGAAGCCTGGAAGCCGCCCCGCTGCAGCTGCGCCGCAGCGACGGCGAACTGCGCGACTGCCTGGTCCATTCGGAATACTTCGATCTCGATACGCGCCGCTGCGCCTTTGTCGTGGTGCGCGACGTGACCGAGCAATCGCGCCACCAGGCGCAGTTTCGCAAGGGCTACGAGGCGCTGCTCGCGCAGACCCGCGAGCTGGCGAAAAAACTCGGCGCGGCAAACGAGATGGCCGACGCGGCGCGGCGCGGCAGCGCACGGTTCGCCAGCACCATCGCCCACGACCTGCAAGCGCCGGTGCGCGCGATCCGCGGCATCAGCGTATTCCTTAGGCATGACATCGGCAGCGGCGCGCTGGAGAGCGCGCTGGCCAATGTCGATCGCATCGATCGCGCGGCGCTGCGGATGGACGCGCTGATCGGCGCGCTGAGCCGCCTGTCGCTGGCCGAGGAGAGCGAACTGCTGCGCGAGCGGGTCGACATGACCGCGGCCGCCCGCGACACCTGGGAGATCGTCGCCGCCGACCCGGGCCGCCGCGTGGCCTTCACGCTCAACGACCTGCCGCCGGCGCTGGCCGATGCGCAACTGATCGCGCAGGTGTGGCAAAACCTGCTCGGCAACGCGTGGAAGTACACCGGCCGCAGCGCGGTGCCGGCAGTGGGCGTGGATAGCTTCGCCGAGGGCGGGCGCACCTGGTACCGGGTCGCCGACAATGGCGCCGGTTTCGACATGAGCCATTCCGACGGGCTGTTCCAACCCTTCCGCCGCATGCACTCGGCACGCGAGTTTCCCGGCACCGGCATCGGCCTGTCGATCGTCCATCGCATCGTGCAGCGCCACGGCGGCGAGATTCGCGCACGTTCGAACGTCGGCATTGGTTCGATCTTCGAGTTCACGCTGCAGGCCGCGCCGGAGGGCGCCGGCAGGGCTTCGTAGCCCGGGCAGGGCTGGAAGCCGCATGGATTGGCGGTCTACGGACGGCATGCCCGTAGACCGCCATTGCATGCGGCTCGCAGGCCGATGGGTGGTTCAGATGCTGCGCAACGCGCCCTGGCTCACCGCGTAGGGCGCGAAGCCCTCGGGCAGCAGCGTTTGCGCCAGACTGCGCTGGGCAAACAGGAAGCGGCCGTCGCAGACGAAGCCGAGTTCGCGCCAATCGACGTCGTTGAGCAACGCGCACAGTGCCGAAAGATCGGCATGCGGCTGGTGCGGGAACAGCGCGAAAATGGAACCGTCATAGTGAATCGACGGGTGCAGGAAGAACGGCCGCGGGTTGCGCGTGCGGTTGTTGACATAGATGCGCGGCCGGTCGCTGACGTGGTGCTGGCGGCCCCACTGCCACCAGTTGGATTCGTCGAAGCGACGCACCCGGCGCGCGATCAGCCGCGGCTTGAACGGCTCGAGGTACTCGAGTTGCTCGTTGTAGATCATGCGCCGGGTCTGCCCGGTACGCGCGGTGACCGAGCAGACGAAATCGATGCTGCCCAGTTCTTCGTGGGTGTAGATGTCGTCGGCGCCCGAGACGGCGCCCACCTTCACCGCGAACACGTCGGACAGCGGCACGCTGTAAATGCCGCGCGAGAATGCCAACTGCCCGCCGGAGAACACCATGCGCCGGCAGTCGTGCGTGCGGTGCGTGGCATTGCCCTTCTCGAAGCGCCAGATCGCGCAGTTGGGCAGGCTGCCGTCGAACACCCGGGCATCGCCCAGCTCAACGAAATCCGTGATCGTGCCTTCGCGATACAGCCGCGCATTGAGCGGCGCGCTCGAGGTGGCCTTGAGAAAATCGCGCGGGGTGATGAAGATCAACTCGCCGCCCGGCGCCAGGTGGTCGAGGCACTTGTCGATGAAAAACAGATACAGATTCGCGCGCCCGTCGAGCCGCCCCGGCTCGAACAGCGCGCGGGTGCCGGCGCGGATGTACTGGTAGCGCACATAGGGCGGGTTGCCGATGATGGTGTCGAACTTCTCCGTCGCCGGGTAGGCGAAGAAATCCTGCACCAGCGCGCCGGGCGGGGCGAAATGCGAATCGAGTTCTATTGCGGTGCAGCCGTCGATGCGATTCGAGAACGCGCCGTCACCCGCGGCCGGATCGAGCGTGCGGCCGTGACGGCGGCGCAACGCGAGCATCGCATCGACGATGGCCGGCGGCGTGAACACCTGACCGAGGCGGGCGATGTCTCGCTGCGCAAGCGAGCGCTGTGTCGAAGACTCAACCGACGAGATTGTCATAGTCTGCATGGGTGCCGATCCAGAACCAAAGTACCCCATCCTCGACTTCCACGCCGAGTGCACGGTAGTGCAAACCGACGCGTGCAGAGAAGTAGCGGCCGACACGCTTGAAGTGGACTGCCGGATGACGAAGATCGGCCTTGAGGTGATCGAAGGCTCGGTCGGCCTGCAGCCGAATCGATTCCGGCAGAGTGCGATAGCAATCCCAAAATGCGGGTGAAGCGTAATGGATCAAAGCTTGCCCGTACGGCCGGCGGCGTGCGCCTGCAACGCTTGCCGCGCGATACCGTCCAGTCTTCCGGCATTGGCATCCGACTCGAACTGCCCATCCCAGGCTACGGCATCGAATTCGGCAAACCAGCGGCGAAAATCCGCAAGCTCCTGCGGAGACAAACCTTGAATGTCACTCTCTATCTGCTCGATTCGCGTCATGGCTTTCCTTCTCCTGACTCCGCCGCATTTCGCGGTCGCAATTATAGCGTGCGGTGCAGCCCCGCACTGCCGTCTTGGATAGATCTTCCGTTCCGATTGTCTCTGTGTTCCGCGATGCCGCAAGCGTTCGATCCTGGCGAAGCTTGGCCGAGCCTCACCGCGCTGCATCAAGCGGGCTGACCATGCCGCGATTGAGCACGGGGGTATGGATCATGGTGGTGGAAACATCGGAATGACCGAGCAACTCCTGCACGGTGCGGATGCCGTAACCACCCCGAGCAGATGCTCGGCGAATGAATGGCGCAGCGTGTACGGCGCCGAAGGCAGCATCGTCACGCGGTCCTTGAAGCCGTTGCCGTCGCGCACCAAGATTTCGCGACGGCCGAAATCCACGTCTTCGACCCGCAGACGCAGACATTCCATGATGCGCGTGCCGGTGCTGTACAGCAGGCTCGCCACCAGCCAGTACGTGCCATGCAGCCGGCAGAGCAGCGCCTGCCCTTCGTCGCACGTCAACACCACCGGCAAGCGTTTCGACGCCCTTGCCTGCCGAACGTTGTCCAGCCAAGGCAGTTCAAGGGCCAGCACCTCACGATAGAGAAACAGCAATGCGCTCTTGGCCCAGTTCTGCGTCGATGCGGCTACCCGCCCGGCCACCGCCAGATCGGTCAGGAAGGCCTCGACCTCGACCGCCCCCATCTCTCGCGGATGGCGCTTGCCATGGTGCCGGATAAATCGTTTAATCCAATCCACATACGCCTGCCCGGTCCGCAGACTGCAATGTTTCAGCCGGATCTTCCCGCGTACCTGCTCGAGCAGGCGGGGCGGCGAAAGCAGCCCTGGCGACGAAACCAGTGCATCCATCTTTAGGTCCTCCTAAAGTTGGACAGCCCACTGATGGAAAGAGGATATCATGAAAAGCTGGTGTTTTATACAGCCTCTTGACGGAAAGTTTTCCGTCAAGTTTAGGCGCCACACCTTAAGTTAGGTCTCACAAAACATTCATATGCTATTCAATCCTCTAACCATAGTCCTCACCGTCATTGGCGGCCTAATCGTCGCTGGCTTGATAGGCTGGATCAAACGGCCGCGTCTTATCGTCTTGGTTCCGCGTATGTTTTCATATTCCCAAATTACCGATCGGGGCCACCTCGTTGAACTCTCTGTATTCAACCGAGGGTTTAAGACAGAGGAAGCCATCGACGTCACTCTCAATCACACTCTCATGTATGAGATTGTTGGCTCCAATAGCCAAGACGTCACGGTTAAAGACAACAAATTGCAGATTTCCCGTATCGGTCCATCCGATGAGGTAACGGCATTACTGCTCGTTGAGGGAGGTGTATTTAAACCCGACGACATTGCGCTATGTCTATCGAAGGAAACTAAGGGTAGTGTCGTTTCTAAGCTTGAAGAGGTATCACCGACCGGTCCCCAACGTGTTGGGCTGGTTGGTGCATTGATTGGCTTGCCTTTATTGCTATACGCCGGCACTTACGGCATCGACTATCTTGTGACTTCGACTAAGCAGATACCCTCAGCGACAGCGCAGGAAACATCATCAGTCGTTGAAGCACAAGGCTGGAAGGTTCCTCGCTTTTACGAAACCACGTCGCGAGGTCTGTTTAAGGACATCATGAGCGGAAGTATCTCGGTTGCAATTTCTCCGACATCGCGAAAGGGGGACATGGTCACTGTCCCGATGAAGATCTCAAACTCGACCGCCAAAGTACTCAAGGTTTCGATGAGCATGCAAACCGCGGCCTCTGCAAACAAGCTTAAGTCATATGAATTGTCGACCGGAGAGATCATATTGACCCCAGGACAGTCAGAGGAACGTTCGATTCGAGTTGTAATTCCAGCAACCGCTAGTAGCGAGGCGGAGCGAACTATCTTCGTTGAAGGGTTCATCCGTGACATGGACGCCGATTCCCTGAGCATCAAGAAAGGGATCGTTCTCAAGTGAGCCTTAACATGGCGCTCAAACTCGCTCCCTTCGGTCGCTGGACGCTGCGCGACAAAGCCGCGCAGCCCGCGTAGGGCGCAATCGGTATTACGCCGAATGAAATTCCTCGGTGCAATGCGCTGCGCCTATTGCACCCTACGGGTCCTGGCTGAAGTGGTGCACCAGCACGCGCAAGACCGCACCGGGCACGCGGATTCCGCAATGCCGGGAATTCGTCACGCACAAGGCAATTGCGCAGAACATCTGCAGTTGGCCATCTTGAAGCCTCCTGTCTTGTAGCGTACAGTCTCCTATTTAGGAGATGACAATGACCCTCTTGGTGCAGCCCGCTACGCGGTACGACCCGTTGCCGGTGATTGACCTCGCCGCCAAGTCTGAACGGGAACGGTTGAGTCCGTCGGCGCTCAAGGCGTTCTTCAGTATCGTCGACCGGTGGGGCGTGCGCGACGAGGATGCACGGCAGCTTCTCGGTGGCGTCACGAACGGGCCTTATTACGCGATGAAGAAGAGCCCCGAAGGCCGGGTGCTCGACGCTGACAAGCTGCTCCGCATCTCCTATATCATCGGCATCTACAAGGCGCTGAATATTCTGCATGGCCAGCCGCTCGCGGACGAATGGGTCCGCCTGCCGAACACCAACCGCATTTTCGCGGGCAGCACGCCGCTGGCCTACATGATGAAAGGCGGCACACCGGCGATGCAGACGGTGCGCCGCCTGCTCGACGCCCGGCGAGGCGGAATGTGAGGGCACCGCCGGGCACTTCGCGCCTCCGGCGTAACGATACTCACCGCCTGATTCCCTCGAAGTACAGCGCCGACGGGAGCAGTGTGCTCGCCGGTATTGCCGACAGCGACCCGCATCTGGCGGACATCTTCGACCTGGACAACGCGACCAACGATCGGCTCTGCGCCGAGATTGAGTTGCTGCCCGGCATCGGCGTGCGGGAACTCGTGTTCGGCGTTCCCGGTTATCGCGTTGTCAATGCGGCATTCACGCACGCGCATCCGCTCGGTAGCCGGTTCAACGGTCCTGATCGCGGTGCATGGTACGCAGCGTTCGAGAGCAAGACCGCGCAGGCAGAGGTCGCATTCCACAAGACCTTGCAACTCGCCGAGATCGGTCGCTTCGAGGACGACGTGACCTTTGACGACTATCTCGCCGATTTCAGTGGCGAGTTCCACGATCTGCGCGGCCCGGACGATTGGGCCGACTGCCTCGATCCCGATAGCTACGTGCAGTCGCAGGCACTCGCCGAACAGCTGCTCGAAACCGGATCGCTCGGCATCGTCCACCCGAGCGTGCGCCGCGCCGGCGGCACGTGCCTCGCTTGTTTCAGACCCGCGCTCGTGATGAACGTGAGAAAGGGAACGACCTATCGATTCCGCTGGAGGGGCCAGCCGACTCCAGCCATCGCTGCCGTCAAACCGACTTGATCCAAGAGTTGGATAGATTTTCTCGATCCTGCGCACGAGCCCGCGTAGGTTGGGCTGACGCGGGAAGCCCAACGCGCGTACCCCAATCCTCTTGGGCTTCGCGGTGCTCAGCCCAACCTACGCGAGCTTCCAACAAGCCTGCAGTCCCGCCACCCCGCGCGCTTCGCAAGCAACGATCTGGACCTCGGCCGGGATCTCGCTTTATCCTTTGCCGAGGTGAGCGCTGGCCGACGCGTGGGACGGGGCGGCGGGCGTTCGAGGACGAACGAACCCAATGCGTGCCGCGCCGGCGGCGCAGCGGAGCAGATGATGACGAAGTCGACTGCCACATACTGGAACACGTTCGATCCGCAGCACCGGGCGCGCTGGGCGCCGGTCAAGGGGCTGGAAGGGATGGCCGAGGAACTGACGCTGAGCATCGACTCGGCCACCGGCGAATACACGCGGCTGACCCGCTTTTTGCCGGGCGCCGACAGCGCGCCGTTCGGCGGAAAGTCGCATGCCTACCCGGAGGAGGTGTTCATCGTCAGCGGTCGCCTGTACGACGCGGCGTTCGATCTGTGGCTGGAGGCCGGGCACTACGCCAGCCGGCCGCCGGGCGAGGTGCACGGGCCATTCAGAACCGATGTCGGATGCGTGGTGCTGGAAGTGTCGTTCCCGAATCGCGCCGGCGACGGCGCTGCCCGCTAGCGCCGCGCCGGCCGCCGCCTACCTGCCCGGCATTTCCGGTGGATGACCAACTGGCCTATCGACTGCTCGCCGATGCGGTGCTGGCGCTGCATGTGGCGATCGTCGTATTCGTGGTCGGCGGGCTGGTCGTCATCGTCGCCGGCAACCTGCGCGGATGGCGGTGGGTGAATGCGCGGGGATTCCGGCTGGCGCATCTGGCGGCGATCGCCTTCGTGGTGGCCGAGGCCTGGCTCGGTGTGGTGTGCCCGCTCACCACGCTCGAAATGTGGCTGCGCGAGCGGGCGCAGGCGGGCGCCTATGACGGCAGCTTCGTCGCGCACTGGTTGCAGCGCCTGCTGTACTACCAGGCGCCGGGCTGGGTGTTCACCCTCGCCTACACGCTGTTCGGGCTGGCCGTCGCGGCAAGCTGGCGGGTCTTTCCGCCGCGGCCGGGGGGCGGCAGCAATGGCAGGCGCGTCGATGAAGCGGATGCGTGATCGTTGCCGGCTGCGGCGGGCCGCCGGCTGAGGGAGGCCGACATGCCAGCCTGGGCCGTTCTGCCGCTCGTCCTCGGCCTGCCCGGTGCGCTCGCGCTCGGCCACGCGCTACAGCAGATTCGTCGCGGCCGAAGCACGCGCAACTGGCCGGTTGTGGCGGGGCGCATCGCGGCGCGCACCTTGTCGCCGTTTCCGCTCATCATCCCGATCGCGCGCGGCGCATTCCGCTACACCTATCGGGTGGGGAACGTGGAGTATGCGGGGCGGCGCATCCGCTTCGGCTCGGACATCGCGTTCGCGATTCCCGACCCTGCGCGCACCTGGCTCGGCCAAGCCTATCCGCCGGGCGCGGCGGTCGAGGTGGCCTACGATCCGCACAACCCGGCCGATGCGGTGCTGCGGACGGGCGTGTCGCCCGGCACCTATGTGATCGCCGCCTGCGCCGCCGCCATGCTGATCGCCGGCGCGCTGCTTGCGGCCAGTTCGGTTTGACGCACGCGGGGGCAGGTCTTGCCGATCCGCGCCGATCGCGCTATCCGGCCTGACACTTACTTGGCATCGGGCGGGCGGGCCGCGCCCGGCGAGGCGGGCTGGAAGCCGCAGCCAGCGGTCTTCTCCGGGCTGCCATGCCGCACAGGCCCGTGCAATGGCGCTCGCAGGCCGGCACGGCTGCAGATCGCCATTCCATGCGGGTTGCAGGGCATGCCCGGCGCGGCTGGCGCGACCGGAGTGCGCGCACGACCGGTCAGCCGTGCCCGGCCTGGTCGGACCCGCGCGGCTCGGGCGGGTCGCGCGTTGGCAGGCGGGCCTGCTTGCGGTCCTTAGGGAAACACTGAATAAGTAGTGAACGATTTCTTCGTCATAGAGTCAGACGAAGAGTCGGATCACAAGGGATAAGACGATGAAGCAGATGACGCTGGCGGCAGGTTGAGGATTCGAGAAGCACGCTCGGGCGACGCGCAAGGCGGAGTTTCT
>WBZS01001970.1_pt1 | contig 14038 bp, 13 predicted proteins | sample 5204201 | NCBI WGS metagenome assembly WBZS01 (sample SAMN12344357, study PRJNA552823) | activated sludge metagenome | biome: Activated sludge suspended growth; feature: Nitrification reactor; material: Wastewater; isolation source: activated sludge from nitrification reactor of wastewater...
GTCGACAGCATCGAGCCGAACACGCCGCCGTTGCTGATCGAGAAGGTGCCGCCCGTCAGGTCGTCGAGCGTGAGTTTGCCGTCGCGCGCCTTGGTGCCGAACTCGGCGATCTTCTTCTCGATGTCGGCAAAGCTCATCTGGTCCGCGTTGCGCAGGATCGGCACGACCAGGCCGCGCGGCGAACCGACCGCGATGCCGATGTCGAAGTAGCCGTGGTAGACGATGTCCGTGCCGTCGACCGACGCGTTGATGACCGGGTACTTCTTCAGCGCGTGCACCGCCGCCTTGACGAAGAAGCTCATGAAGCCGATCTTGACGCCGTGCTCCTTCTCGAACTTGTCCTGGAAGCGCTTGCGCATGTCCATCACCGGCTGCATGTTCACTTCGTTGAACGTGGTGAGGATGGCGTTGGTGCTTTGCGATTGCAGCAGGCGTTCGGCCACGCGGGCGCGCAGGCGCGTCATGGCGACGCGCTGCTCGGGGCGGTTGCCAAGGTCGGGCGCAGCGGGGCTGGCCACCTGGGGCAGGCTGCTGGTGGGCACGCCGGTCGGAATCGGCGCCGCCTTGGCCGCAGCAGCCGATGCCGGCTGGGCAGCGCCGGATTGCATGGCGCCCAGCACGTCGCCCTTGGTGACGCGGCCGTCCTTGCCGGTGCCGGCAACCGATCCTGCGGCCAGCTGGTTGTCGGCCATCAGCTTGGCGGCAGCGGGCATGGCGATGTCGCTCTTGCTGCCGCCGGCAGGGGCTGCCGCCGCAACGGGCGCTGCCGCAGGCGCGGCGGCCGGTGCTGCAGCGGGCGCGGGAGCAGCGGCGCCCGCGACGCCCTCGGTGTCGATGCGGGCGAGCAGTTGGTCGGCCACGACGGTGGCGCCGTCGCCCTGCACGATCTCTGCCAGCACGCCGGCGGCGGGCGCGGGTACTTCGAGCACGACCTTGTCGGTCTCGACCTCGATCAGGATTTCGTCGGCCTGGACGGCTTCACCGGCTTTCTTCTTCCACTGCAGCAGGGTGGCTTCTGCCACGGATTCGGACAGTTGGGGGACCTTGACTTCAACGATGGCCATTTCAGTTCTTCCAATTCTTGTGAGATAGGGGTCAGCGTTCGTTGCCGAACGAGGACGAGATCAGGCGCCTCGCACGAAACGCCCGATGCCCGATCGCTTTCTTATTTCTGCAGCACGAAGCCCTTGATGCGGCCAAAGGCGGCGTCGATCAAGGCCTTCTGCTGGTCCTGGTGCAGGTGTGCATAGCCCACCGCCGGCGACGCCGACGCGGCGCGTCCGGCGTAGCCCAGCTTCTGGCCGGGCAGCATGTTCTCGTGGATGTTGTGCTGCACGAAAAACCAGGCGCCCTGGTTCTGCGGCTCGTCCTGGCACCACACGATCTCGGTCACGTTGCTGAATCGCTTCAACTCGGCAGCGAATGCCTTGTGCGGGAACGGGTACAGCTGCTCGACGCGGATGATGGCCACGTCGTCCAGGCCCTTTTCCTCGCGCTTCTTGGCCAGGTCGTAGTACACCTTGCCGGAGCACGCGATGAGGCGCTTGACCTTGGCGGCGTTTTTCAGCACCGCCTCGTTGTTCTCGGCGATGATGGTCTGGAACTGGCCGCTGGTGAATTCGCTCACGGGCGAGGTGGCGTCCTTGTTGCGCAGCAGGCTCTTGGGCGTGAAGATGATCAGCGGCTTGCGCAGGTTGCGCACCATCTGTCGGCGCAGCACATGGAAGATCTGGCTGGCCGTGGTGGGCTGCACAATCTGCATATTGGTGTCGGCCGCCAGCTGCATGAAGCGCTCCAGCCGCGCCGACGAGTGCTCGGGGCCCTGCCCTTCGTAGCCGTGCGGCAGCATCAGCGTGATGCCGTTGATGCGGCCCCACTTGACCTCGCCCGAAGCGATGAACTGGTCGATCACCACCTGCGCGCCGTTGGCAAAGTCGCCGAACTGCGCTTCCCACACCACCAGGGTGCTGGGGTCGTTGGACGCGTAGCCGTATTCGAACGCCAGCACCGCCTCTTCGGACAGGATGGAGTCGATGACGACGAACTGCGCCTGCCCGTCCGACACGTTTTGCAGCGGGATGTAGGTGCCGGTGTCCCACTGGGCGCGTGCCTGGTCGTGGATCACGGCATGGCGGTGCGTGAAAGTGCCGCGTCCGCAGTCTTCACCCGACAGGCGCACGTGGTAGCCGCTGGCCACCAGCGAGGCGAACGCCATGTGCTCGCCCATGCCCCAGTCGACGTTGATTTCGCCCCGCCCCATGGCAGCGCGGTCTTCGATGACCTTCTTGACCAGCGTATGCGGCGTGACGCCGGCCGGCAGCGTGGTGATGCGTTCGGCAAGGCGCTTCCATTCGACCAGCGGAATGTGCGTGTCGGCGGCGTCGGTCCATTTCTTGCCCAGGAAGGGCGACCAGTCGACCGCGTACTTGCTCTTGAAGTTCGACAGCACCGGGTCCACGGTGTGGCGGCCCGCGTCCATGGCGGCGCGGTAGGTCTTGACCATGTCGTCGCCCAGGGTGTCGCCCAGGCCCTGCGCCGCCAGCTTGTCGGCGTACAGCTTGCGGGTGCCGGGGTGCGCGCCGATCTTGCGGTACATCAGCGGCTGGGTGAGCATGGGGGTGTCCTGCTCGTTGTGGCCCAGCTTGCGGAAGCACACGATGTCGACCACCACGTCCAGGCCGAAGGTCATGCGGTATTCCAGCGCCAGCTGGGAGGCCAGCACCACCGCTTCGGGGTCGTCGCCATTGACGTGCAGCACCGGCGCTTCAACCATCTTGACCACGTCGGTGCAGTAGGCGGACGAACGCATGTCGCGCGGGTCCGACGTGGTAAAGCCGATCTGGTTATTGATGATCAGGTGCACCGTGCCGCCGGTGGTGTAGCCGCGCGTCTGGGCCAGCGCCAGGGTTTCCTGGTTGACGCCCTGGCCGCCAAAAGCGGCGTCGCCGTGCACCAGCACGGGCAACACCTGCTTGCCCTTGGCGTCGCCGCGGCGGTCCATGCGGGCGCGCACGCTGCCTTCGACCACCGGGTTGACGATCTCGAGGTGCGAGGGGTTGAAAGCCAGCGACAGGTGCACCGGGCCACCGGGGGTGGTGATGTCCGAGCTGAAACCCTGGTGGTATTTCACATCGCCGGCCGGGAGGTCTTCGGGCGCGGTGTGGTCGAACTCGGCGAACAGCGTGGCGGGCATCTTGCCCAGCGTGTTGACCAGCACGTTCAAGCGGCCGCGGTGCGCCATGCCGATGACGATTTCCTGCACGCCCTGAGAGCCGGCGCTCTGGATGATCTCGTCGATGGCGGCGATAAAGCTTTCGCCGCCTTCCAGCGAAAAGCGCTTCTGGCCGACGTACTTGGTGTGCAGGAAGCGCTCCAGGCCTTCGGCGGCGGTCAGGCGGTCGAGGATGTGCTTCTTCTTGTCGACACCGAAACTGGGCTTGCTGCGGATGCTTTCGAGCTTCTGCTGCCACCACCGCTTCTCGGCCATGTCGCTGGTGTACATGAACTCGACGGCCATGGTGCCGCAATAGGTCTCGCGCAGTGCGTTGAGCAGCTCGCGCAGGGACATGCGGTCCTTGCCGAAGAAGGTGTTGCTGGTGTCGAACACGGTCTCCAGATCGGCATCACCGAAACCGTAATAAGCCGGGTCCAGCTCGGGGATGTTCGGGCGCTCGCTGCGCTTGAGGGGGTCCAGGTCGGCCCACTGATGCCCGACGGTGCGATGCGCGGCAATGAGCTGCTGCACCGCGGTGCGCTTGCGGCCCATTTCGGCGTCGGCGTTGGCCATGACGACCTTGGTGCCGCCGGCCTTGGCGCGCTCGGCAAAGGCGTTGATGACGGGCAGGTGGGGCACGTCGCGCGCGCTGCTGCCGTCCACCGCTGGCACATGCTGCAGGGCGTCGAAATACTCACGCCACGAATCCGGCACGCTGCCCGGGTTGGCGAGGTAGTTTTCGTACATCTCCTCGACGTAAGGCGCATTGCCCCCGAAGAGATAGGTATTGCCCTGGTAGGTTTGATAGACGGATTTCGTCTCGCTCATTGCTTCGCTGACCTTTCATCCCCCTAGAGGAGACTCAAGCTGGTGAAAAAACCTTCCGCGTCACGGCTGAACCGGTTGGCGGACGCGACTGGCTGGGAAGGGCCGGGTAACTTCGCAAGTTCGGATTGTGCCACCGAACCCTGACGCGGGCGTGACCGGGGCGCCGCTACGCCCCGGACCCTGTGCCACGCTGAAAATAAACCGTCAGGCCTTGCCGCTGACCATGTCCTTGATCTGCTGCAGCGCGGCAGGGTCTTCCATGGTCGTCAGGTCGCCGGGGTCGCGACCTTCGCACACCGCCTGCACCGCGCGGCGCAGCAGCTTGCCCGAGCGCGTCTTGGGCAGCACCGAGACAAAGCGCACGCGCGCCGGGCGCGCGACGGCGCCCAGGCTGCCGTCGACCAGCTTCATGACTTCGCCTTCCAGCTTGAGCATGGCGGCCTCGTCGTCGAGCTGGCTGGCGTCCTTGAGCACGGCGAAGGCCATCGCCACCTGACCCTTGAGCTGGTCGGCCACGCCCACCACCGCCACTTCGGCAATGTTCGGGTGGCTGGCGATGCTTTCCTCGATCTCGCGCGTACCCAGGCGGTGACCGGCCACGTTGATCACGTCGTCGGTACGGCCCAGGATGAAGTAGTAGCCGTCTTCGTCACGAATGGCCCAGTCGAAGGTGCTGTACACCAGCCGGCTCGGCACGCTGGACCAGTAGGTGTTGACGTAACGCGCGTCGTCGCGCCAGACGGTTTGCAGGCAGCCCGGTGGCAGCGGGCCTTCGACCGCCAGCACCCCTTTTTCGTTGGCGCCCGTCAACTCGGCGCCGGTCTGGTCGTCGATCAGCTTCACGTCGTAGCCATACACCGGCTTGCCGGGCGAGCCGAACTTGCTGGGCGCCTTTTCGACGCAGTTGCAGATGGTGAGGATCGGCCAGCCGGTCTCGGTCTGCCAGTAGTTGTCGATGATCGGCTTGCCCTTCAGACCTTCGCTGATCCATTGCGCGGTCGGTTCGTCCAGCGGCTCGCCGGCCAGGAACAGCGCGCGCAGGCTGGACAGGTCGTACTTGGTCAGGTAGGCCGGGTCCTGCTTTTTCAGCACACGGATCGCCGTCGGCGCGCTGAACATCACGGTGACTTTGTACTTCTCGACCAGTTGCCACCAGATGCCGCCGTCCGGGCGCACCGGCGTGCCCTCATACATCAGCGTGGCCATGCCGCCGATCAGCGGCCCGTAGATGATGTAGCTGTGGCCCACCACCCAGCCGATGTCGCTGGTGGAGAAGTAGGTTTCGCCCGGGTTGCCACAGTAGATGTACTTCATCGACGCAGCCAGCGCCACGGCGTAGCCGCCGGTGTCACGCTGCACGCCCTTGGGCTTGCCGGTGGTGCCGCTGGTGTACAGCGTGTAGCTGGGGTGCGTGGCATCGACCCATGCGCAGGGCACCACGGTGTTCAGGTGCTTATCGCGCAATGCGCCCCACAGGTGGTCACGCCCTCCAACCAGATTCATCGGTGCCAGGCCGCGATCGACCAGCAGCACCGCGGCCGGCTTGTGCTGGGCCAGCCCAATGGCTTCGTCCAGCAGGTGCTTGTACGGCACCGGCTTGCCGCCACGCGAACCGGCGTCGGCGCTGACGATCACGGTGGGTTCGGCATCGTCGATGCGGGTCGACAGCGAACCCGACGCGAAGCCGCCAAAGACCACCGAATGCAGGGCACCGATGCGGGTGCAGGCCAGCATGGCGAAGGCCGCCTCGGGGATCATGGGCATGTAGATCAGCACCCGGTCGCCCTTTTTCACGCCCAGGTCCTTGAGCGCGGCGGCCATGCGCTGCACTTCGGCGTGCAGGTCGCGGAAGGTGTAGACCGTTTCCTGATCGGTTTCGGTCGAGACAAAGATCAGCGCCGGCTGATCGGCACGGTCCTTCAGGTGCCGGTCCACCGCGTTGTGGCACAGGTTGGTGGTGCCACCGACAAACCACTTGGCGAAGGGCGGCTTGCTGTAATCGCAGATGGTCTGCGGCGGCGTCTGCCAGTCGATCAGCTTGGCCTGCTCGCCCCAGAAGGCGTCACGGTCCTCGATCGACCGGCGGTGGAATTCGGCGTAACTGGTCATCTTTGTCTCCTCGGTTCTCGTGCTCGACCGCACCCGCGCCTGCGCAACGCGGGTGATGAACCGGCCCGCGTCGCACTCTTGAATTCATAATTATGGCGAGGGCGCGCTTGCGAAAAGCTGACTCAGCCCGACCGACGGCGACCTGAGCGCCGGCTTTTTCAGCGGGCGGCGCGATTCAGGCGGCGCGCATTGGCCACGGCCCGCTTGCGCACCGGCGTCATGCCTTCGTGGACGACGTCGAACATCGAGGCCATCAGCCGTTGTTGCGCACTGGAAGACAGGTGCTGCAGGCTGGGCGGATTCATCCAGCCGCCCATGGCGACTTTCCACCAGGTTTGCGTCCACCACAGCGCGAACTGCTGTTGCGCCGCCAGCGCCTGCCACGACATGGCGGCCCAGGACTCCTGGAAGGCGGCGACCTTTTCTGCGCCCATCAGGTAGAACTCCTGCTGGTCGCGGCCACTGGGCATCACGCCGGCGCCCAGCATGCGACCCACGCGGTGCGCGATCACCTGCGGCACCGCGCCCGCCATTTGCGCCGTGTCGCGGCCAAGACGTCTTTGTTTGCCGGTCACCATGTCGGAAATTCCCTGTATCGGCCATTCACCAGCCGTCTAGCGCTATCAATAAAATAGCTTCCAAGCATCATCTGGCTAGCGCAACAGCCTGATATCGCTTGAAAACCGGGGGAGATCGAAACGGCGGCAACCCGCTTATTTGATCAGCGCCTGCCAGGCGCGGAACTGCGGGTCCTCGCTGTCGCGCAGCCACTCGAAGCCGACCATTTCGGTCGTCACCAATTCGCAGCCCGCACCGGCCAGGCGGTCGTACGCGGCATCGCGGTTGCGTTCGGTGCGCGAGCCGCAGGCGTCGGTGACCACGCAAACGTCCCACTCGGCCTCCAGCAGCATCAGCGCCGTCTGCAGCAGGCAGACGTGCGCTTCGCAGCCAGCGATGACCACGGTGCCGCGCTCCGGCGCGTCTTGCGTAGGCTTTTGCAGATGCCTGGGCAGGCTGCGCGCATTGCCGCGCGGCGCGGGCGCTGGCGCTGGCGGGGCCAGCAACGGCTGCAGATCGTCCGCACCGCTGAACGCCATCTTGGGCACGACGCGGTCGCACAGCGCGGCCAGCGACTCGTCGGTGGCGCCCAGCTTGGCAGGGTTCTGCTCGGTGGCCCACACGGGCACTTGCAGCAGGCGCGCCAACTGTGCCAGCCGACGCGCATTGGCCACCACGGCCGCACCATCGTGGATGGCCGGCATGAGGCATGCCTGATAGTCGATCAGCACCAGTTGGCAGTCGTCAGCGTCGAGCAGCATGGCGGATTCCGGATATCACACGGCGCGGGCAACTGCACCCGAGCAGGTTTTGCGCCCAATAAAAAAGCCCCGATGTTTGCGGCACCGGAGCTTCCGAATATGGTGGGTGATGCAGGGTTTGAACCTGCGACCCCTGCCGTGTGAAGGCAGTGCTCTACCGCTGAGCTAATCACCCGTTCTCGCACTCTGGCGAAGGATGGAATTATATATCAGATCGCCGCGACCACGACGTGCCAGACGGTCTTGCCGCCGCTGGCCTTGTCGATCTGCGCCAGCACGTCCTGGTGCGCGGCCAGCTCGCTGGTGTTGGCGTGCAGCACGGGCAGCTGGAATGCGCGCAGGTCGACGCGTTCGCCCGTCGCGCCCTGCTCGCCCACGTTGCCCAGGTCGATCAGCAATGCCTCCTGCCCGCGCGTGAGGTTGATGTACACGTCGGCCAGCAGTTCGGCGTCGAGCAGCGCGCCGTGCAGCGTGCGGCCGGAGTTGTCCACGCCCAGGCGGTCGCACAGCGCATCCAGGCTGTTGCGCTTGCCGGGGTACAGCTGCTTGGCCATGGCCAGCGTATCGGTCACTTCGCCGACGACGCTGGTGAACGCACCGCGCCCCAGGCGTTCCAGCTCCTTGTCCAGAAAGCCGACGTCGAAGGCCGCGTTGTGGATGATGACCTCGGCGCCTTCAAGGTAGCGCAGGATGTCGTCCGCCACTTCCGCGAAGCGGGGCTTGTCGCGCAGAAACTCGTTGCTGATGCCGTGCACCTTCAGCGCGTCTTCATGGCTGTCGCGCTCGGGGTTGACGTAGAAATGCAGGTTGTTGCCGGTCAGCTTGCGGTTGACCAGCTCGACGCAACCGATCTCGATGATGCGGTCGCCGCCTTCGGCGGACAGGCCCGTGGTTTCGGTGTCGAGGACGATCTGGCGCGACATGCGGAACCTTTCAGTGGCTTTCCCGGGCGTGGTTGATCGAGTAGCGCGGGATCTCCACGGTGAGGTCCTCCTTGCCCACGATGGCCTGGCACGACAGGCGCGATTGCGGCTCCAGGCCCCACGCGCGGTCAAGCAGGTCTTCCTCTTCTTCCTCGGGCTCCTCCAGCGAATCGTAGCCCTTGCGCACGATGCAGTGGCAGGTGGTGCAGGCACGGCTCATCTCGCAGGCGTGCTCGATGGGAATGCCGTGGTCCAGCAGCGCCTCGCAGATCGAATCGCCGGTGCTGGCCTGAATTTCGGCGCCCTGCGGCGCGTATTCGGGATGGGGAAGGACTTTGATGAGGGGCATGGCTCAGATCGACTCCAGTGACTTGCCGGCCAGCGCCTTCTGGATACCGGCGTTCATGCGCGCGGCCGCGAAGGCTTCGGTGCCATCGGCCAGCGCGCGGGTGGCGGATTCGATGGCGGCCGCGTCCACGCTGTTGGCGGCGATACCGCGCAGCGACAGCATCAGCGCATCGATGTCCGCGCGCTCGGCGGCGGACAGCAGGCCGCCGTCGGCGTCGAGCGCGCTCTGCGTGGCCAGCAGCATGCGGTCGGCATCGACGCGGGCTTCGACCAGCGCACGCGCCTTGACGTCGATGTCGGCCGTGGTGAAGCTGTCCTGCAGCATGCGCGCGATCTGCTCGTCGCTCAGGCCGTAGCTGGGCTTGACGTCGATCTGCGCCTCCACACCGCTGACCTGCTCGCGCGCCGACACGTTCAGCAGCCCGTCGGCATCGACCGTGAAGGTCACCCGGATGCGCGCCGCACCCGCCGCCATGGGCGGCATGCCGCGCAGCTCGAAACGCGCCAGGCTGCGGCAGTCCTGCACCAGGTCGCGCTCGCCCTGCACCACGTGCAGCGCCAATGCGGTCTGACCGTCCTTGTAGGTGGTGAAGTCCTGCGCCATCGCCACCGGAATGGTCTGGTTGCGCGGCACGATGCGCTCGACCAGGCCGCCCATGGTTTCGATGCCGAGCGACAGCGGAATCACGTCCAGCAGCAACAGGTCGCCTGCCGAATCGTTGCCCGCCAGCTGATTGGCCTGGATCGCGGCGCCCAACGCAACCACTTCATCGGGGTTGAGGTTGGTGAGTGGCTGGCGGCCAAAGAAGTCGCCCACCGCACGCCGGATGACGGGCATGCGCGTGCTGCCACCGACCATGACCACGCCCTTGATCTCGTCGGGCGTCAGCCGTGCGTCGCGCAACACGCGGCGCATGGTGGCCACGCAGCGCGCGGTGAGTGCGGCCGTGGCCGCTTCGAAATCGGCCTCTTTCAAGTCGAATCGCACTTCACCGCTGGACAGATCAGCGTGGAATGCTATGTTTTCAGAAGCACTCAAGCCCTCCTTGGCACGCCGGGCGGCCGCCGTGAGCACGGCCTTGTCGCCCGCCGTCAGCGCCCGCACGCCGGTGCGCGACAGCAGCCAGTCGGCCAGCGCGGCATCGTAGTCGTCGCCGCCCAGGGCCGAATCGCCGCCCGTGGCCAGCACCTCGAACACGCCTTGCGTCAGGCGCAGGATGGAGACGTCGAACGTGCCGCCGCCGAGATCGAACACGGCGTAGACGCCCTCTGCCGCGTTGTCCAGGCCGTAGGCAATGGCGGCGGCGGTGGGCTCGTTGATGAGCCGCAGCACGGAAATGCCGGCCAGCTGGGCCGCGTCCTTGGTCGCCTGGCGTTGCGCATCGTCGAAGTACGCGGGCACGGTGATGACGGCGCCGTACAGGTCATCGCCAAACGTGTCCTCGGCGCGATAGCGCAGCGTGGCCAGGATTTCGGCACTGATCTCGACCGGCGACTTTTCGCCCAGCACCGTCTGCACCGCGACCATGCCGGGGCGGTCCAGCAGACGATACGGCAACCTGTCGCGGCCTTCGATATCGGCCAGGCCGCGCCCCATCAGGCGCTTGACCGAGCCGATGGTGTTCTCGGCGTCGGCGGGCGCCATCTCCAGTGCGCCGTAGCCGATGCGGCGGCCACCACCGTCCAGAAACCGCACCACGGACGGCAACAGCACGCGGCCCTGTTCATCGGGCAGGCATTCGGCCACGCCGTGGCGCACGGCAGCGACCAGCGAATGCGTGGTGCCCAGGTCAATGCCCACCGCGATGCGCCGCTGATGCGGATCGGGCGATTGGCCGGGTTCGGAGATTTGAAGCAACGCCATACAGCAGTTTCAGGAGGCGGCCCGCCAAACGCGCCGGGCCGTAAAAGGTCTATTCGAGTGTCTCACGCCGGCGATCGATGTCGCTCGCCAGCTTGTCCAGGAACATCAGCGCCCGCACCGACTGCGCCGCCGCGCGCCAGTCCCGCTCGGCATCGATCTGATGCTGCAGGGTGTCCAGCATGTCGCGCTTCATCGCCGCGGACTGGCGTTCGAGGTTGTCCAGCTCCGCCGAGCCGCGGGCGTCTTCCAGCTGTTCGCGCAGTTCCATCTGCTGCATCAGGAAGGCCGGTGGCATGGCCGTGTTGCTTTCGGCATCGACGGCCGCGCCATGCAACTCGCACAGATAGGCGGCGCGCCGCTGCGGGTCCTTCAGGCGCCGATGGGCTTCGTTGATGCGCGCCGACCACTGCGCGGCCACGCGCTGCGCGGCCGGGCCTTGCGCGGCAAAACGGTCAGGATGCACCTGGCGCTGCAGTTCCTTCCAGCGCGCGTCAAGCTGCGCCGCGTCCTGCGCGAACTGCGGCGGTATGGCAAACAGCTCGAAGTCGGTGGATTGAAGGTTCATGCGATGCTGCCATTCAACCCGCGTGCAGCGCGGGACGCACCATGCCGCGCGGCAACTCGGCCAGCGCCTCGGCCGGGGCCTGCACGTCCCAGGCATCCAGGCAGCAGCCGCAACCCAGGTCGTCGAGCCGGCGAATGCGCGGGCCCCAGCGCTGGAACCAGGCATTCAGCGCCCGCACCTCGCGCTCATTGTCGATGGTCACGCCCACGCGGGCGTGGGCCAGGCCGGCCGCCAGCGCTTGCGGCATCAGACGCGAAAGCTCTCGCCGCAGCCGCAGCGGTCGCGCTCGTTGGGGTTGTTGAACTTGAAGCCCTCGTTCAGGCCCTCGCGCACGTAGTCGAGCTCGGTGCCGTCGATATAGGCCAGGCTCTTGGGATCGATCATCAGCTTGACGCCATGCTGCTCGAACAGCTGGTCTTCGGGCGCCACTTCGTCCACGTATTCAAGCTTGTACGCCAGGCCCGAGCAGCCCGTGGTCTTGACGCCCAGGCGCACACCCACGCCCCTGCCCCGCTTGGCCAGGTATTTGGTGACGTGCCGCGCCGCGGCTTCGGAGAGAGTGACAGCCATGTTGTTTTCTTCGATCGATCAGTTTCCGCGCAAGGCGATGGTCAGCAGCACGACGGAAGCCACCACGGCCACCAGCTGGTGCGGCTCGCCGCCTTGCAGGTACATCAGCTCGCCTTCGGCCAGCCGCACCTTGGGTCGCGGATCCGGGTTGCCGGCTTCCTGCGAAATGATTTGCAGGCAGCCTTTCAGGCATTGCAGCGTGATTTCGCCGTCCACGCGGTGATCCGGCATGCGGTGGCCTTCCGGCATCACCAGAACCATGACCTCCAGGTCGCGGCTCTTGAACAATGCCCGCGACTCGAACCCAGCCGGCAGCGGCCCCTCGGGCACCAAAGCATGCGCCTGCCCGGGCAAGAGATGTTCCAGCGCCATATCCAGAGTCTCCTTAGACAAACGAAACGCGTTGAACCTGCGGGGCGCTCATGCACCCCGCGCTCGACTTTGCCGGAGCGCGCGTCAGGCGGCGACGTGCTTTTTCTTGTAGTCCTCGACCGCCGCCTTGATGGCGTCCTCGGCCAGGATGGAGCAGTGGATCTTGACCGGCGGCAGCGCCAGCTCTTCGGCGATCTGGCTGTTCTTCAGTTCAGCCGCCTGGTCCAGCGTCTTGCCCTTGACCCACTCCGTCACGAGCGAGCTGGACGCAATGGCGGAGCCGCAGCCGTAGGTCTTGAAGCGCGCATCCTCGATGACGCCGGTGCTCGGGTTGACGCGAATCTGCAGCTTCATTACGTCACCGCAGGCCGGGGCGCCGACCATGCCGGTGCCCACGCTGTCGTCGCCCTTGTCGAAGCTGCCGACGTTGCGGGGGTTTTCGTAGTGGTCAATGACTTTTTCAGAATAGGCCATGATTTACTCCTTTATTGATAGCTGGCTACGCTTGATGGAAAAGCGCCAGCGGTCAATCTGATTCAAAAACAAAACTCAGTGGGCCGCCCACTGGATGGTGGACAGGTCGATGCCTTCCTGGTGCATCTCCCACAGCGGCGACAGCTCGCGCAGCTTGGCGACGTTTTCCTTGATCGTCTTGATCGCATAGTCGATCTCTTCCTCAGTGGTGAAGCGACCGATCGTCATGCGCAGGCTGCTGTGCGCCAGCTCGTCGCTGCGGCCCAGGGCGCGCAGCACATAGCTCGGCTCCAGCGATGCCGAGGTGCAGGCCGAACCGCTGCTGACCGCCAGCCCCTTGATGCCCATGATGAGCGACTCGCCTTCGACGTAGTTGAAGCTCATGTTCAGGTTCTGCGGCACGCGGCGCTCCAGGCTGCCGTTGATGAACACCTGCTCCACGTCCTTCAACCCGTCCAGCAGGCGCTTTTGCAGCCGCGCGGCGTGGGCGTTGTCTTCGGCCATCTGTTTCTTGGCGATGGCAAAGGCTTCGCCCATGCCGACGATCTGGTGCGTGGGCAAGGTGCCGCTGCGCATGCCGCGCTCGTGGCCGCCGCCGTGCATCTGCGCCTCCAGCCGCACGCGCGGCTTGCGGCGCACGTACAGCGCGCCGATGCCTTTCGGCCCGTAGGTCTTGTGCGCGGTCAGGCTCATCAGGTCGATGGGCTGCGTCTTGGTGTCGATCTCCACGCGCCCCGTGGCCTGCGCGGCATCGACGTGCAGCAGCACGCCTTTCTCGCGGCAGATCGCCCCGATGGCGTTGATGTCCTGGATCACGCCAATCTCGTTGTTGACCCACAGCACGCTGGCCAGGATGGTGTCGGGGCGAATGGCGGCTTTGAACGCTTCAAGATCGAGCAGACCGTCTTCCTGAACGTCGAGATAGGTCACCTCGAAGCCCTGGCGCTCCAGCTCGCGCATGGTGTCGAGCGTGGCCTTGTGCTCGGTCTTGAGGGTGATCAGATGCTTGCCCTTGCCTTTATAGAAGTTGGCCGCGCCCTTGATCGCCAGGTTGGTCGATTCGGTCGCGCCGCTGGTCCACACGATCTCGCGCGGGTCGGCGCCAATCAGGTCGGCCACCTGCTCACGGGCTTTTTCAATGGCTTTCTCGGCCTCCCAGCCCCACGCGTGACTGCGGCTGGCGGCGTTGCCGAAGTGCTCGTACAACCACGGCACCATGGCGTCGACCACGCGCGGATCGACCGGGGTGGTGGCGCCGTAGTCCATGTAGATGGGAAAGTGCGGGGTCTGACTCATGGCAAAACTGCTATCACTGTGATTTCTTGGTGTTTTCAGACGCCAGCCTTCATGCTGTAAGCGTCTGACGCTATCTATTTTGTAGTCAAACCACCCAGCGCGAACACCGAGTTGGGGGCGTTCACGCGGATGGGTTTGACCACCGGCGGATGCAAG
>WBZS01001972.1_pt1 | contig 14024 bp, 14 predicted proteins | sample 5204201 | NCBI WGS metagenome assembly WBZS01 (sample SAMN12344357, study PRJNA552823) | activated sludge metagenome | biome: Activated sludge suspended growth; feature: Nitrification reactor; material: Wastewater; isolation source: activated sludge from nitrification reactor of wastewater...
TAAGCTTCGCTTCGTTCATGTCGATCACCATGCCTCCGATGATCGATCCCGTTACCCCTATTCAGACTCATTCCTCCTTGGAAACACGTGCCCACGTTCAGACTCATACCATTTTGGAAAAGACTGCAACTGGCGGCAAGACCCACCCTGCGCTACCATTCGCCGCCCCGTTCGTCCGGGCTGGCGAAGAAATCATCCGGCGAGCCGCCTGATTTGGTGCGGGAGGGGGACTCGAACAATCATGGCACTATCAGAGGCAAAACCGCCAATCCGAGCCGTTCGGTTTCGTCTTGTACCCCCATTTGTACCCCTTCGCGCAATCCACTGGCACTTCCGTGAATCGACGAACGACCGTCGACATGCTACCACGGGCCTTTTTTCGCCGAAGCGATTGCCTCCCGCATGACGGCCCAGGGTCTGGATTCGCACGCCGTTCCGCACCCGACTCGTGCAGGGATGTGGGCGATCGAGCCTGGCAAACCAGAGCCTGTCCCTGCCGCCGAGACGAAACCCCCGGAAACCGGAACAGAGACCGGGAAATCCGGGACGGCAAAGGCGCTTGCCGCTCGCGCCAAAGCCCTGCGAGAGCGCGGTGTTCGCCCCAAGCAGATCAAGCAAGCCATCCTTGAGGCGCGGGCCGGTGACGAGACGCTCATGGCCGACCTTGAGCGGATCAACGCGCCGACGAGCGCTGCACCTGAAGTCGAGCGGCGGGTTGACGTGCCCAAGCGCAAGTCGGTCGATGCCATGTCGGCCGATGAAATGCGCAAGGAGTTGCTGACCAATCATCTGACCGGGATACCCAACAAACGGGCCTATGAGGAATCGAAGAAACTGCCCGTGCAGGTTTCGATAGATGCTGACTCGCTGAAATGGGTGAATGACACCATTGGCCACCAGTCTGGTGACGAAATGCTCAAGGCCATTGCACAAGCGCTGGCGGACGAAACCCCCAACGCATACCATGTGAGTGGGGACGAATTCATCGTTCAGGCGATCGATTCGGATGGTGCTGACACCATCATGAAGGCTGTTGCCGATCGACTTGGGCGGGCCGTGATTGCGGCAACCAAGCCGGACGGAACCGAAATCACGATCAGAGGACTCGGAGTAAGTGATGGAACTGGACCAACACTCGAAGAAGCAGAATCAAGACTCCAGTCACACAAAGAATCGCGCGAGCAAAGCGGAGAGCGTGCTGCCCGAGGGGAAAAGCCTCCAGGAGCGACTATTAGCAGCGGGGGTCGGCAAGGGCGGGAAGATAACCAAGATCACGCTACCGCCCAAGAAGAAGTAGCCAAACCGGCTGCCGCGCCGGTCGGCGAGCAGAAGCGGAAACCTGCATTGGGCGGCGCGGAGAGAATCCGCGCGATGGCGGATCGCCTGACAGAAATCAATCCTCAAATCACCGGCACCGCTGCGATCAAGACCGCGCGGTACATCGCCCGAGCGATAGACACGGGCGAGTTCAACGACATGCTCCACCCGGACAACAAGACCAGCCGCAAGTTGTTCGAGGAAATCACGGGGAGCAAGCTGCCGGCCGGCGTCAAGGCAACGCGGGAGATGTTCACTGGCAAGCCGTTCCAGAAGGCAACCGAGGACAAAGACGCCACGGTAAAAACGGATCGGCGCTCAATCGAGGCTGCCAAGCGGTTCAACGCGCTTCGTCGGCTGGACACCTTGAACGACTCGCTCTTCCCGGCAATCGCCAAGCTGGGCGGACTGAACTGGCAGGACGCGTCTTCCGAATGGGGTCTCGACCCGAAGGACTCTTTCCGCTCGGGCATCGTTGGCCTTCCTGTGATTCGGAAGAACGGCGGCCGGTCTGTCGACGGTATGGCCGAACTGCTGGCCCAACGCGGATACCTCGACATGGACGAAGACGGAAAGTGGGATTTGATCCAATTCGGGGAACGGTTCCGAGATGAGGCCGCTGGTAGCCCGCAGTACACGGCGGAAGGAACGATGCGTCAGGCTGACCTGGCGGAACAAGAGCGCGAATTGCAGGCGGTGGCACAAGGAGAAGCCGAACAGTTGGAACGTCAAACGCAATGGCGTACCATGTCATACGACGAACAGGAGACCGAACTCGATGCCATCTTCGGACCGCGATCCGCTGGCGAATCTCAAACTGAGCGAGAAGTCGAAAGCGCTGCTGGCCAAGTATCCGCCCGAGCGCCAACCGGAAATCCTGCGACTGTTGCGGAAGAAAACGCGCGCGATACTGGACGCGAAGCATTCGACCTCGCCCTCCAAACCGAACAAGACCTAGCCCGCAAAGAAGCGCGCGCCACCGACGAGACGGTTGCGGCCAAGGAAACGGCCGATAGAGAGCGCGAAGCCTTCACCCTTACCCCGCAGACCCCCGAGCGCACAGCCGGCGCAACCGCGCAAGGCGGTCTCTTTACGCCAGACGCAGGAGCAGCAGAGGACGCGAAGAGCCAACCCTCATTCGTCAAAGCACCAGACGGATCGATCGACTTCGGCGAATTTAGCGCCGAGCAAGCGAAGGCAATGCGCCGGCAGGCTGGAAAGATTCGCCTTGAGAACGGCAACGCGAGTTACGGCCTGCAGCAAATCGAAGAGCGCCACGGCGAACAAATCCGCAGCATCGGATTCAAGTCGGTTGAATAATTCGTCTCCGAAGCGGTACGTCACATCGATACGATATGGAAGCCGGCGAAGACATCGCAGATGGTTGTCGTACAGTCAGTCGAGCATGGGAAGGCCGCGTTCATCGAACTTATGCCGGCCGATGATGGCGACTACTAAACGGTGAATACCGCATTCCCGGTTTCGAGGGACTATGCGGAGAACAAGAAGGGGTGGGCACTGCTTTGGGGCGGGGCGTCCGTTCCCGCCGTTGCCTCCGGGGCTAACCCGCTTGCTGGTGCGACGCCAAGTGCCGGTGCGCCGTCCACAATGACTCCGGGCCAAAGCAGTGCAGCAACATTACCAGAGCGGCCTGACAAAACAAAGGAAAACTGGCGGGAGGGACAGCACCTACAGACAGAAGCCCGTAATTCCCCTCATCCTGTTGCCGCCGAAGCGACTCACGCGGAAGCTGATTTGCCAAACGTTCCGCCAGTGGGGCCGAGTATAGCCGGACCGCTGCCCAGCGCCAAGGCAGCGAATGTCGCGGTTAGGAAGGGCGACGACGAGGCGCTGCAGAAAGCTGGCTTGACCGAAGAGCAGATCGACGAACTGAAGACGCCGGACTTCGTCGGTTTTGCCAGGTTCGCCGAGTTCCAGTTGACGAACAACGGCGCGGAGACTCGGCGCACCCAGCAGCGCATCGAGGACCTGCAGAAGCGCGCTGAACAGGTTTCGAGTGATAGCCAAGCACAGGCACTGGCCGTCGCCCCAACATCACGCCGGGCGGACCATCGCGTCGATCGCTTCCAGCAGTTCACCGGTCAGGCGGCAAATGCCGGGACGCTTGCTTTCGCGCGGGCCAGCGACATTCAATGTATTGATTCTGTGCTCTCGCAGCCACCAAAGTACGCTCGCCGCTGTTTCCGCTGATGCCCCGGAGTCGAGCTGCACGACGAAAAGCGGCTTGCCCATCTGCTGGGCGAAGGCTTGGGTCGCTAGCGACCCGCCATCCAACTCGCCCAGATTGACGATCAAAGTGCCGTCGCTCTCCATCACGTTGCTGCGGGTGCGCTGGCGATAACCACCTTCGGACAGTTCGGTAAGCTGGTATTTCAACGGGATGGTGCCATCCTCCGCTTCACGTCCACGCGGTGCCCATCCACCATGCGTGTAGCCGTGCTTGATGGCGAAGTCCAGCGCGCCGCGATCCGCGCCGGTCTGGCCGCCGGAGACGATGTGCCGGCAGAAGCGAATCGGCTCGGGGGAAGAGCCGCGAAACGATGACAAAGGCGCCAGCCCGCCATCGGCGAGGATTTCGGTGCGTTCGTCGATGCGATGGTTGGGGTCTTCGTAGGGCTTGTAGTAAACGACGCGGTACGCATCGCCAACTTCTTCCTTGAGCCAACGCGACAGTTGCATCCCGCGCGCATGGAAGGCGATCCAGTCCCAACCGTCGGCGTCGAAGTTGTCCGAGTAGAACGCCGTCCGGTCGAACTCGATTGCCCAGTCCGCCAGCTTTTGCCAAAGCCCTTCCGACATCGGAAAAGACTCATCCCAATAGGTGCCGTCGCAGAGATTCGGCCCAACGCGACCTTCGTCGGGGCCGACGGCCAACCACAGGAAAGGTGCGTTGCCATAGTCCACCATCACCGTGAGGACGGGAACGAACGCGGCGTTTCCAATGTTGCTCATGGTTCGATCAGTCGCCCTTCCACCCGAACGCATACTCCGGCTTTGCACACCATGCCATGAGTTCTTTGGCGAACGCTTCGGCCCCCGTCGGATAGAGGTCGAAGCGGATGTCTGCACAATACGGCATACCGTCGATCAGCGCGAGGTTCTCCGCAACGCTGTGCGTGCCCTCTCGTCGCTGCACAGCCGCAAAGGAAGCATTGGACCCACACGCGGCGCGATTCCGGGGCGATCTCCACGAGTGCGTGCGCCGACGGCGAATAAGCCCCGCAGCCGCTTCTGTCGTCCGCTCGCGCATGGCTCGACCCGACGCGCCGAATTGCGCGACGTACAGAAATGGCAGCACGTCGTCCAGTCGACCGAGCACTTGCCCGCAGTTCCGCACGATCTCGCGTGCCTGCCGGCGGTCCGGTTCGTCGCTCTTGCTCCAAGCCCGCGTCATGCGCGATCTGCTTCCGAGCGGTCGATTTCATCGATGGTCAGCCAGTCTTGCCGACGATGCAGCTTGACTGCGATGCCTTTGCCCAAGGTGGCTTGCAGCGCCCTGGCGAGGTCGCGCGCCTCTTGCCCGTGGTGTTCCCACCAAGCCTCGTCACCCATGTCAGGCCGGTTCATCGTTTCGTCGTAGTCCCGTTGCCACGCGGCGACGCGCCTGACCAGCGGGAACGGCAAATCAAGCAGGTCGTAACCCAGATTGCGTCCTTTAGCGTCCCACAAACCGCTGCTGCCAAAGTCATTGTCGAGACGGATTTCGGTCAGGTCCCGGGTGAACACCGCACGCTGTGCCTGCCGGGCGGCGACGCGTTTGGGCACGCCACGCTTGCGCAGGCAATTATCCGGATTCAACAACTGCGTCCGCTCGACATGGAAGTACGCCGCTTCGACCTCAAGGTCGAGCGCTAGCCACAGCAGGTCTTCAACCGGGTCGGACAGCTTCAAGTCGAAGCCTGACTGCGGCGTTTGTTCGTCGGCGATCACGCACAGTTCATCGGTCAGGGCCAGGATTTCAATGGGACAGTCCAAAGTTTTGTCATACACATAGCGGGCGGTCCAACCCCGGCAGTAGCGGGTCGCCTGCCTGACCCAGTCATCGGTCGCCAGTTCCTTCGGCGCAACAATGAAGGCGTGCGCACCGATCTTCTGTGCCAGCAGCGACTGCGCCACCGCGCGGGCCGGCGGAGTCAAAAACACCACTGCAACCGTCTTGCGTGCTTCCGGCGGCAAGTAGTCGATATGGCAAGTCAGCGCCTCCAACCCGATGAACGAATCGTTCATCTTGAACGGCTGCGTATAGTTGGCGGGGTCGATCAGCGCCGACTTGAGTTCCTCGACATCCATAGCTCCGCTGACCTTCAGCAGGTACCGCACGAAAGCCGATTCCGGTTTCCATGTGCAGCACCAGTGCAGGACGAGAAAGCGATGCACGTCATCGTCTTCGATGTCACTGCTCAGGTCTGCGAAGTGATAGACCGGCTCGCCCAACGCCATTTCGAGTTCAAGCGCAACCGGACGCATGCTCTCGCGCCAGCGCAGAAACGGATTGTCAGTAGCCTTCCAGTCGCCCCAATCGTCGATGTCAGCACCCGGCGCGCCAGGCACGAACTTAATCATGGCCTGCGGCGGCGGCGACGTGGGCAGGGTCTCCAGCGACCACGGCTCGTTCCAGTTGTCCGGTCCACGGAACATCGGCGTGCTGGCGACTACATCCACTGCCCGCTCAAAGAAGTCGGCGATGTCCGACGGCACCGACAGTTCCTTGGTGGCCAGTTCCTTGAAGCCTTGCGCGTCGAGACTCAGAGCGCCCGCCAACTGGTCTGCCCGTCGGCGCTCGTCACGCAACCAGGCCACGAGATCAGGTACTGGCAGGCACTCGCGCAATTCCAAGTCGAGGTCGTCGAAGAAATTGACCCAGCGGTCTTCCGGCACGTCCTTCTTCATCCGGGCGACAGCTTCGCGCGCCCGCGCTTGCGCATCTTCCGACGCGACGCCCTGGCGACGCAGCAGTTTCTCCAACGCCTCCACGGGTTCGACGTAGGGGACGCGTTGACCGGCCGGCGGCTCAAGGAGAACAATGATGTCTTGCCAGCGGCAGTCCCTGGGGGCTTCTATCAAGCCTCCAATAAACGCCAGCCGTTGCGGCTCCAGCCCCGAAACGGGCAGGGCCTTCATCAAATCCTGAATGTCCACTCTCTGATGGTTTTCGATAGCGGGGTTCACGATGTGCCCATCCTTGAACGCGGGACCGGATCACGTCGGCCCTTTCTGGGGCGGGTATCGAAGGTCCAAAGTGCAAGAGCAAGTTGTGCAACCACTTGCACCGTAGGAACGACCACCCTGAAGATTTTGACGATTGGCATCGATTTGGCAAGTAGCACTTCCCCGTCAGCAGGAGGTGAGGCGGAAACATGCAGATAGTGCCCTCGCCATAGCTCTTTCCTGAGACGGCCAGATTCACGTCGCCTCTCACGACGCATCAACAATGCAACCGTTATCGAGCAGCTTGTAGCCAGGCATCACGTTCCCCGCTTCATCGATCACTCCAGCCCGAAGGCGAATCAAGGTCACCGGGCTCTCTACACTACCGCCCCAGTTTCTCCGACTGCTGTAGGCCTGTCTGATTTCCACCTCGGGCACCAGACCACGGTAGGCTTCAAACGCATCCGGGCCGCCCACATCGTCCATGATGTCGATCCAGAACGAAAAAGGGTGGATGCAAGGGGCCTTGCCATCGGAAAACATCCCTTTCTCTTCGGCCGTTCGGAATAGTTCCGCCACGGCTGCGTAGCCGTAAGTCCGCAGATTCTGGAGCATCAAGTCGGTGGACGACTGTTTCGCGGTGCCCAATCGCCGCTCGATCTGCGCCAGCCTTCGCTTGATTTCCAAGTTCGTCATGTCTTGGCTTCCTTCATGTTCAGCCGTTCCTCGATCGCCGTAAGGCGTGCCAAGACGAGGTCGCCTTCGAGGCCCTTGCGTTGATACTCAATCATCGCCGACAGGTGTTCGCCCTCGCTCGGCAGCAAATCGCTATCCGCGACCGCCTGAACCACGGTCGCCTGCGCCTCGCGGCATCCCGCGATGTTCTTCAGGTCCGGCAGCGTGATGCCAATGGGGCGGTCCTTCGCCGCCGGAATGAGCTTGTCGACCACCAGTCTGGCTGCGGTCATGTCGCCCTTCTTGGCGGCCTCGATGATGGTTTTCACAATGGATCCCAACTCGCCCTGCATCGCTGCGATGGCAAGGAGGGTCGCCCGATTCTTGCTGCCCTTGGGGCGCCCGGCCGGATTCCCGCTTTGCCCTTTCTGGAACTTAGTTGTAGCCATCCGTGAATTCCTCACTGCAAGATCAGGTTGGGATGCTTACGCGCGCGGGTGGCGCAGCCGGCCTTGTTAGGTTGGGAGTCCTGCTTGGACTTCGAAAATGCCCTTGGGCTCCGCACGTAAACTTGCATCGCCACCCATCGGTCGGTATTCACGTCCGTGCCGGCGCCATCAGTCGTCCCGAGAATTGCACGCGCCTCCAATGTTCGGCGACCATTCTCTGGTGGGCAAGAACGGAATGGATCCGCCTACGGGCTCGACTTTGCTCCTCGCGGATTGTTGAATGATTCCCCCTTGAACCGACCAATCCGCTATCCGCACGGTGGCCATGTCACGCCACATTCCGCCTATGTCCGTCCGCTCCACACAACTGCCGTGAAGCCTACCGCCTATCCGGCCGTCGACAACTCCTACGCCCATTCTCCATTCCGCGACCGCCGAAGAAGTCTGGACTTCATAGACTGCGTCGCGGAAATCAGCAGTGCCACGTAACCAGTGGCGGGTTGTGGCGGTTCCGCTGCTTATAGGAGAACTCGCGCGCGTGTGGAAGGGATAGAGAAAACTCGCCACAACCTGCCACGTTATGGGAAGTCAGGACCATTCACGTTCGTCGTGAAAGCTGGCCAATCGTGCTGCATGTCGGAGCCGTAACCCGTCCCATAGACGGCAACCGCCATTCCCCTTGCGCTTATTGAAGCCGGCTTGGTTCAGTCGTTCGGCGAATCGAACCTGCGTGCCACCTTCCTCGCCATTGGATTGGCAAAATGCCGACCAGGAGCCGAACAACGCGCCGGCAGCACACGAGAACTTTGGGGCGACCTCGCATGCCTGATCCAGCCAATCCGCGAAGGTGTCTTGTTGGGTGAAATACGCTTCAGTTATGTCGCGCATCGTCGGAGGAAATGGGAGGCCATTCCGTTGCCACGCGAGGCAACCCTCTATGCACCAGTTGAGGATCTGGGCCCCCTCGCGCTCGATCAGATTGCTGGCGAGGTTCGTAATTGCTTTGGTCGGTTTGTGTATGAAATCGATCATGCGTAGCCGACGGCGCATCGCATCGGTGACGTTGCGTAGCCGCGGACGATGATTGCCGACGATTACCAATTGAAATTGCGGGCGGAACTCGAATTCGTCTTGGCGCATGAATCGTGCTCGAACAACGTCGCCACCGGTCAATTGCTTGATGCGCGATTCTGCCCACTCCGCGCGCTCCTCCGTTTCGCTCGCGGTAACCAGTCTTGCGCCGCGCATCGCGGCCAGTTCGGTGCTATGTCGTTCGTTTCGTGATGCCGTGAAGGTTCGCATATCGGCGCTCTGCGCATAGTCGCCAAATAGCCGCATGACTACCTCGATGAGTACTCCCTTGCCGTTACCGCCGGGACCGTAGATGAAGGCGAGTACCTGCTCGGTTGTCGTTCCAGTCAGAGAATAGCCGAAGAGACGCTGCAGGAACTCGATGATCGTGTCGTCGCCGCCGGTAGCTTGATTCAGGAATTTCATCCAACGAGTAGGGACACCTGCGGCTGGCGTGACAGCCGTTGCGCGCGAAATCATTGCCGACGGATCAGGCGCAGAGAATCTTCCGGTTCGCAAATCGAGAATGCCGCCTGGCGTACCAAGCAGCCATGGATCTGAATCGAAATCATGGATTGTTCGCGCGAAGACCCTGTCCGCCCGGGCGATTCGCTCGACCGCTGCATAGACCGAGGCCTTGGCCCACTTGGCAGCACCTGAATGGTTCAAGCTGCGGGTCAGTCGTCTCGCGTAGTCGAACGCGAGATCGGTCTCTTCTTGCAGCCACCGAGAACGATCCCAGGCATGCCACCGTCCGGACGTGTGATTGAACACGAGCAGTCCGCCATAGCGATCGGCAAAACGCCGTGCAATTGCGTCTTCGGATAGTGCAATCGCCCGCTCCGCGGTGACGACTTCGTCATCTTCCTTGACGCGCGGCGGTGACTTGTTGATCGTTGGGATAGATTTCGGCTTGACCTTCACTCCGTTGCCGATCAGGCCTTGCATCTTCTCTGCAGCGTTCATCCGCGCACCTCGTCATTTAGATCGTTGCCTGCGGCGGGAGACATGGCCAGCGTCACCTCGGAGCCGGCGGCGGCCCAGCGCCTTGCACAATCTGATGCCGCGCTTCGTCCAGCTCTGTCGTTATCGACACCGATGACCAGGCATCCGAAACCGGGCAGCGGCGGGAATGTTGCGAGATTGGCGGCGTCTAGGGCCGCCCATACAGGCCTGTAGGCGTGAGCCAGGCTTAGCGCCGTCTCCAGGCCCTCACAGATGCCAATCCCACCACTGACTACTTCTTCTGGCCACAGGCGAACCACGCCGCCTTTCTTGCCACCAAGATATCGGCGTTCGGTGCGGCGCCATGATTTCCCATCACGCTTGAGCCATGAGAGGTGCAAACCAAGCATCTTGTGACGATCGTCAGCGGCAGTTATGCGCCCAACTACGGCAGGGCCGGCGAAGCCAAATAGCTTCAAGTCACCGTGCTGACGCAAATCGCCGTCTGAGGGCGGAACACAACAGTTGCGGCCGGTCAGATATTCGTGTCCCGGAGTTCCTGGATCAATTGCCATAGATTCGTTGCAGATAGCTCGCGCACGCGCAATACGGTCGTCAGCCTTCGATGAAACAAGTGATAGAGAAGGTTTGTGTGTCTCTCGCCTGGCACTGGTTGAGTCAACCCCAGCCCACTCGCATCTGTGGCACATCCAAAGGACGGCACCATCAGGGTGGACGGTTACGGCTAGCGCGGTATCGCGGGGGCCTTTATCGCACCGAGGGCAGGCCGCACGGTACGTTCCGGTGCCGCGTTTCGCGTAGCCGGCAAACATCGCTTCCGGCGGAAGATTTACAGGCAGCCGATCCAATCTGGGCGAGTTCATGCTGCGCCCCCGAGTAAATTCGCCATGCGCGTCAAATGCTCGCGTTCTGACGCTTCGGCCGCTCTGGCGACTTCTAACGCATGTGGTGGTAGGAGATTTTCGATACGATCGCGAAGCAGCTGCCGCAGAATTCGCGCCGGCATGGCTTCGGCCTCGACCGCACAATCGACATGCAGTGCGCGCTTGTCAGTCTCTTTGCGCGGCTTGCGCGGCAGGTCGTATTCCTTGATCTGATCCGCGTTGATGCCGATGCGCTCAAATCGAAGTTCGATGTTGGCGCGCAGGTGTTCGCGCAGTTCGCGCTCGAGCGAAACGTCGATAAGCACGCCGGCTGGGTCGTAGTCGCCGACGTAGAGCACATGCAGCGGTCGATCGTCCTCGCTCTGGTTGTGCTGCTCGGCGGCTTCATGAACAAAGCTCAGACTCGAAAATCCACCGCACGGGAAAAGGTCCACTGCAAGTTCGCGGCAATCGACGAGCAGCACACTGGCAATTGATCGGCTTTCAGCCCACATCTCGCAGCGGACATCGGCGTATTGCCAAAGGTTGGCCCGATAGTAACCTTGCATCCTGGTAATGAAGTCGGCGGCATTGGCAAAGGTGTTGACGAAATAGCCGCGGCGCGACAGGTCGGCAAACCAGCCGTACGGAACAACCCCGGAACGCCGAAGGGCGACACACCGAGCTTGCACATGACGATAGCCGCGGTCGGACTTCTCCACAGGTTCTGGAAGTCGGGGGTCAGTCATGCGATAGAAGACGTGCCGCACTGACTGCGGATGGTCTTCGCTCAGTACATCGACAATTTGTCGCTCCAACTGGGCAATACACAGTTGTGTTCGCCGCTCGCGCTTTATCGCGCTAGCACGGTAAACGGCAGTCATGATGCCCGCCGCATGACGGTGCGGTAGTGCTCGTTCTTGGCAATAGCCTCGGCGACTAGGTGCTCAGTGTGGGTGGGGATTCCTTTCCAGGCATCGCCAGTCTCGGTTGGGACGCGCAAGGCGGGCGAGGTGTCGTTGTGGAACGGGCGGACGGCAGACTTCCAAATGCCATTGCCCACGAAGTGCAATCCCTGGCCACGGCAATGCTTGACAGGATCCGCAAGCCGGTCACGCCTGAAGGGCAATGTCGGTCGGATCAATCCCCGCGTGGGGTATGCGCTAAGCATTGTCCCCCTCCTTAAGCCGTAGCCTTGCGGCCAGACTCAAGGCGCACCACTAGGCTACGGATTTCGTCGTCGGATTTGCCTGCGATACGCGCAGCGTTGAGTGCAGCGACCTCATTCTCGGGCCAGCCCACGGCCCGCACGCCGATATGCACAGGCGAGGTAAAGAGCCTCTGCTGAATGTCGAGGTAATGGGCGCTGCGCGAGCGGCCCCGCTCGCGAAGAACTACAGGAAGTCTGAGGATCGCATTCGCCATGCTTCGCCTCCACAGGCACAGGGTGGACATGGCTTCCCTATTATGGGGGGAGGATTGAATCTAGCAACGCTAGTTCAGATTCTCCCCACTCAGCACTGACTGCGGGGCAGCTTAGAGTTCTTTCGGTTGCGCGCGCAGAGCGCTTTCCATTTTTCGGCCAAAGGGCGTAGACGCTCAAGCTCCATGCGCAAGTTGTGCAGTTCGGCTTCCAAGTCTTGGATCTGATGTCTTGCTTCGTGCAGCGCTGCGTTACATCGATCCAGCGTGCCGGGAATAACTTCCGCTTCGATTGTTGCTCGAACAGCGAGGTTTTGTGGGATCTTTTGCCCCACAACTCCCTTGCTCACTGGCAAGTCATCGAACTTCCCAGGCCATTCGGCTCTCATCCACCGGACCGCGTCTCCGAACTTGAAACCGGCCTCCGCCATGGTCAGATTGCCCTTGCGAACCGTATAGGAGATGCAGTGGCTGACCGTATTTCGTGCCTGACGAATTGTTTGGTCTGGGCTTCGTATTCTGTCGGCAATAATCTTGACAATGTCCGAACGTGAAACGCGGGACTCAGCTGCCAACTCAGAAGCGTTGGTACCTTGTTTTGATTTCCGCCGTCTCATGGCCCACTCCGAGGCGCGTACTTCCCTCGTCCAAGACTCTGAATTCATTCAGGTCGCGTGAATCCACAATCCTGGACTGTATATCGGCCTGACGATGAAATGTGCGCTCTGTGCTGCGGTTAATCGCATATCAACCTCATAGAGGCGAATAGGAGTCTTTGTTCGATCGAACATGAAATGCACTAGGTCCTCGATGGTGCCTTAGCGTTGCACCTCCCATTCGCCTTCATCGATCAGGCCACTTCTTTCCCCATCTAGCGCGCGGTGGCGCTATTTCATTTGGATTATGCCGGACACTACAGTACATTACGGCACGCCCTGAGTACAGGCGCCGATTGACCGAATTGATGCGGTAGGGCTGATGGTGAGTAGGTGTGAGCCCGGTCGATCGACTTCGACGTTCAACCGACGGGCATTTGCCGCTTCGTTGGGGACGCAGGATCAATGAATATGGCCAATCCATTCTTCGACCACCCTATCCTGAACTCGCCCTACGACCACCCGCAGCGTCATTGGGAACTCGACGCCGACGGGCAGCCGACCCAGAAAACTGTCGGGGACCGCCGCCGCGCCGAGTTCATCACGCCGATTCCCAAGCCCAAGAAGCGCAAGGCTGCCGCGATACAGATGCAGATGGTGTTCGACGAAGGCAAGGGACTTTCGACCACGCGGCAGCAGTACGACGTCGCCTCCATCATCAACGAGGTACGTCAGCAGGTAACCCAGTGGCGCACGCTCCCCCAGACCGCTTGGCAGGTCACGCCCGAGACTGCCCGTCTGCTCCAGCACTGGCGGCATCATGGATTTAGTGGTGTCCGTCCGTTTTTCTGCCAAGTGGAGGCCGCGGAGACGGCAATCTGGCTAACCGAAGTCGCGCCGCAATCGAAGAACGGCAAACGCCTGCTCGACCACCTTGTCGCCGCCAACAAGGACGCCAATCCGGAGTTGATGCGTCTGGCGCTCAAGCTCGCCACCGGCGCCGGCAAGACGACGGTAATGGCCATGCTGATTGCCTGGCAGACGATCAATGCCGTGCGCCGGCCGACAAGCAGGAGTTTCACGCGCGGCTTTCTCATCTGCGCGCCAGGCCTGACCATCAAGGACCGGCTGCGCGTCCTGCAACCGAACGACCCGGACAGCTACTACAAGGACCGCGAGCTGGTGCCGAGCGACATGCTCGACGACATGAGTCGGGCTAAGATCGTCATCACCAACTATCACGCATTCAAGTTGCGCGAGCGCATGGACCTTTCCAAGGGCGGGCGGCAACTGCTGCAGGGCCGCACGGGCGAGGAGCCGAAGACACTCGAAACCGAAGGCCAGATGCTCCAACGTGTGATGCCCGATTTCACTAGCGTCCGACACGTTTCAGAGCAAGATCAATTGGTTGCCGTCGGGTGTCAATTGCTCGGGCGGCGCTACGTCGGTAAGCAACTGAAGCAACGGCACTTTCTCGAACGGAGTCACACTCAGGA
>WBZS01001974.1_pt1 | contig 14020 bp, 15 predicted proteins | sample 5204201 | NCBI WGS metagenome assembly WBZS01 (sample SAMN12344357, study PRJNA552823) | activated sludge metagenome | biome: Activated sludge suspended growth; feature: Nitrification reactor; material: Wastewater; isolation source: activated sludge from nitrification reactor of wastewater...
CGCCAGCTTCTTGGGGAAGGCGAAGCGCACCAGCCCGCGCCCCATGCCCGGCGTGCGGTAGAAGGACGAGCCTGGCACGACGGCGACGCCCACCTCCTTCGTCAGCCACAGGGCGAAGGCGTGGTCATCATCGTCGGGGAAGCCTACGCCGCCGAAGTCGGCCATGACATAATACGCCCCTTGCGGTGGGGCCGCGCCGAAGCCGGTGTCGGCCAGGATGCCCATCATCTTGTCGCGGCGCACGTGGTAGTCGGCCTGCAACTGGGCGTAGTATTCGGGCGGGAAGTGAATAGCGGTGACGGCCGCCTCCTGCAAGGGTGTGGGCGCGCAGATGGTGGTGAAGTCGTGGACGGTGCGGATGGCGTTGCTGATGGAGGCGGGGGCGACGGTATAGGCCAGCCGCCAGCCGGTGATGGCGTAGGTCTTGGACAGGCCGCCGCAGGTGACGGTGCGCTCGGCCATACCGGGCAGCGTCGCCAGGGGGATATGCTGGCGGCCGTCGTACAGGATATGTTCGTAGATTTCGTCCGTCACGGCGATGGTGTCGAACTCCTGGCACAGGTCGGCGACGATCTGCAACTCCTCGCGGCTGAAGACGCGGCCGGTCGGGTTGTGAGGCGTGTTGAGGATGATGGCGCGCGTCCGGGGGCCGAAGGCGGCGCGCAGACGGTCGGCGTCGAGGCGGAAGGCGGGCGGCTCTAGCGGCACGAAGACAGGCGTGCCGCCGGCGAAGACGACGGCCGGGTAGAAGTTCTCGTGGAACGGCTCGATGATGACCACCTCGTCGCCGGGGTTGATGAGGGCCATCAGGGTGACGACGATGGCCTCGGTGACGCCGACGGTGATGGTCACGTGTCTCTCGGCGTCCACGTCCAGGTTGTACCACGCGCCGAGCTTGGCGGCGATGGCCTCGCGCAAGGCCCGCGACCCCCAGGTGACGGCGTACTGGTTGTGGTCGCCCAGGATGGCATCGACGGCGGCCTGCTTGAGGGCGGCGGGCGTTGGGAAGTCGGGGAAGCCCTGCGACAGGTTGATGGCATCGTGGGCGATGGCGATGCGCGTCATCTCGCGGATGAGGGACTCGGTCATGGTGGCGAGGCGGTCGGCGGGCATGGTGTCTCCCTTCGGCCTTTAGCTGTCAACCTTCGACTCGACATCGGTGACGCGGACATCGACGACTTCGATGCTGGCCGCGCCGTACTCGACCTTGTTCTGCATACGTTCCAGCACCTTGGGGTCAGCTATCTTGGCCTTGACCTTGTCGGCGTCGGCATCCCTGGTGGTCACTTTCAGGGTCAGGGTGACAGTGTAGGTAGGCATAGGTACCTCAATCCACGGCGAAGTTCAGGCGATAGCGGGCCGCGCCGACGGGAGCGAAGCGGGTGATGCGAAAGCCGCGCATCTCGCCGGTACGGGCGACGTGCTGGCCGCGGCAGGCGCGGGGGTACGCGCCGATGGTCACGACGCGCACCGGGTCCAGGTCGGCGGGGATCTCGTCCAGGTTGGGTAGGTGGCTCGCCTTGGCGCGGGGAATCGCGTCGATGGTCACCGGCCAGTCGGCGGCGATGGCGGCGGTCATGGCCTCGCCAATGGGGGCGATGTCGGCCTCGGTCAGCGGCGTGGGATGATCAAACTCCATGACGCACTTGCGGCTCTTGAGGCGCGCCTCGTAGCCGGACAGGGCGGGCAACCGCTCCTCCAGCAAGGAGGTCAGCAGGTGCTCGGCGGAGTGGAGGGGTGGGTACGCGAGGGGGTCGCCCATAGTCGTGAGTCCGTGAAACGTGATGCGTGACCTAGAGGATGCGCTGGCCGAGGAGGGAGGCGGCCAGCTCGACGGCGATCTCGGCGGTGGCGTTGCCCTTGTCCAGGATGGGGTTGATCTCCACCAGGTCGAGGGAACGCAGCATGTTGCTGTCGGCCAGGATTTCCATCAGCAGGTGCGCCTCGCGGTAGGTGAGACCGCCCGGCACGGGCGTTCCGACGCCGGGGGCCACATCCGGGTCGAGGCTGTCCAGGTCGAGGCTGACGTGCAGGCGGTCGACGTGCGACAGGCGGCGCACCATCTCGCCCGCCACCGACGCCATGCCACGCTCGTCGATGTCGCGCATGGTGTATACGCCGACGCCGCTTTCCACCAGTCGCCGCCTCTCCTCGCCGTCCACGTTGCGCAGGCCGACGATAATCACGCTGGCCGGGTCGAGCCGCCAACCGCCGGGAGCCAGTGAGGTGAGGGAGGTGGGGCCGTCGCCCAGTAGCGCGGCCAGGGGCATGCCGTGGACGTTGCCCGACGGCGATGTCTGCGGCGTGTTGAAGTCGGCGTGGGCATCGACCCATACCACGCCCAGGCGGTCGTCGCTCGCCAACCCGGCAATAGTCCCCGCGCTGATGGAGTGGTCGCCGCCCAGGAAGACACCGATGTCGCCCGCCGCCGCGATGGCCCGACTGGCGGCGCACACCTCGCGCAGCACCTGGGCGATGGCGGGCAGGTGGCGAGCCGTTGGCTGGTCGGCCAGGGTGGGGTCGTCGCGGGTCATCTCCGGCACCGGCACGACCACGTTGCCCGCGTCGTGAACCTTGTAGCCCAGGGCGGCCAGGCGGTCGTATAGCCCGGCGTAGCGGACGGCGAACGGCCCCATGTCCACGCCGCGCCGTCGCTGGCCGAGGTCCATGGGCACGCCGAGGATGCGCACCGCGTGCGACCTAGCCACCCTCAGCGTCCCCCAGGACGAGTGACGCCATGCGCTCCCAGCCCCACAGCTCGCGCTCCGTGGCGTCGTCGAGGGTCGACTCAGCCACCTGGACGATGGTGCCGTGGGCGGAGCGTGGCGAGATGAACGCCTCTTTCCACTGGGGGTCGGCGTAGTTCTCATCCACGACGCGAACACCGCGCGCCTTGAGCAGCGTTACAAACTCCTCGATGCGGCGCACCTTGAAGGTCAGGTGATGCACGCCCTCGCCGTAGCGGTCGAGAAAACGCGCCAGGAAACCGTCGTCGCTGAGCGGTTCCAGCAACTCGATCTTGCCACCGTCGGGGAAGTCCACCTGGACCCAGCGGAAGCCCTGAGTCGGGTTGTCGCCCGCCAGGCGCAGCTTGCCACCGAGCAGGTCGCGGTACAGGCGCAGCGCTTCAGCCACGCTCCGGGTGGCGATGGCGGTATGGTCGAGCTTGAGAACGTAGTCGTGCAGGTCGCTATCGAACACGGGGCATCCTCGCGGGGCTGAGCCGGGTGGGGCAAGTATAGCATGAGCGTCGTAGCGACGCGACATGTTGCCTCGCTACCGACGGGGAATGACGATCATGCCGCGCCGATGCCCACCGGCAGGGCGGCCACGGCGCGGGCGATGGCCCTGCGTTCGGCGGGCAGGTCAGGGGCGAGGCCGGCGTACAGTGGGCGCGCCTGGCCTAGCCTTCGGCTGCGCAGATGAGTTCCACCTCGTTGCCGTCGGGGTCGTCCAGGTACAGGGTGCGCGAGGGTAGCACCGGGTGCTGGCCGCTACGCAGCTTGAAGCCGCGCTCGGCCAGGCGGACCGCCTCGGCGTCGAACTCGGCGGGGTCGAGTTCCAGGGCCAGGTGGTGCAGCGTGCGCGGGCGCGAGAATTCCGGCGTGCCGGCCGGCAACTGGACCAGGACGAGCATCTGGGGGATGGCCCAGCGCCCATCGTCGACGCGCAAGAAGATGGGGCTACGCATCTCAGGCGGTGACATAACAGGTATACCCAGGGTGTCGCGGTAGAATTCCAGCGAGCGGTGGATGTCGCGGACCCATAGCACGATTTCGGCTAAACCTCGGGGCGGCATGGGGAATATTCTCCTTGAGGAGGATAATGGGTGAATGAAGGAATCATACCCCGACGGCGGGACAGGGGCAAGCCCTGGTGAAGGTAGGCGTTGGAGGCTTGAGGGGTAGAGCAGGGCGCGTCACGGCATGCGGGGCCTACGGGTCAAAAAGCAGGCCGCGGATGTGGCCATCCGCGGCGAGCCGGTTGAGCAACGGGCGCAACCTTTAACCTTCGGTCGTCAGCTCTCGACGCTCGTGGGCGAGCAGGCTTTCCTTGCGGTCGAGGCCCCAGCGGTAGCCGCCCAGGTGGCCGTCCTCGCGCACGGCGCGGTGGCACGGGATGACCAGGGACACCGGGTTGGTGGCGCAGGCGCGTCCCACGGCGCGTTGCCCATGGGGGTTGTCGAGCAGTGCGGCAATCTCACTGTAGGTGCGTGTCTCCCCGTAGGGGATGGCGCGCAACGCCTCCCATACTCGCCATTGGAACGCCGTGCCCTGGATGTCCAGGGGCAGGTCGAGGCGAGGTTCCTCGCCGCGCAGGTAGTGCAGCACGGCGGCTACCCAGTCGGTCAACGCGCTATCGTCGCGCTGAATGCTGGCGGCGGGATAGTCGTGGCGTAGCTCGCCCTCCAGCGTCGCGTCGTCGTCACCGAGGCTGACGAAACACACGCCGCGCGGTGTCGCCGCGACCATGACCCGTCCCAGGGGGCTGTCGGCCAGGGTATAGGCGATGCTCATGCCCGCCCCGCCCTTCTTGTAGGTGCGGGGCGTCATGCCCAGCCGATCGCCGGCCGTCGCGTACAGGCGGCTGCTAGAGCCATAGCCCGCTTCGTACATCGCCATGGTCACCGTTTCCTCCTGTCTCAAGGTGGATTTCACGCGCCGCACGCGCAGCGCCTCGGCGTACTGACGGGGGGATACACCCATGATCTGCTTGAAGGTGCGCTGTAGGTGATGGGGACTGACGCCCACCTTGTAGCTCAGCTCCTCCAGGGTCATCCGCTCGCCATCCCGCGCCTCGATGAGCCGCGTCGCCTGGCCGACCCACTCGGCGCTGGCCGTGTCGGGGTGCGGCTCCGTTGGGCGGCAGCGGCGGCAGGCGCGGAAGCCGGCCTGTTCCGCCTGAGCCGTCGTGTCAAAGAAGACCACGTTCTCGCGACGCGGCCGACGCGCGGGGCACGTCGGCCGGCAGAAGATGCCCGTCGACCGCACGGCTACCACGAATATCCCGTCGAACGCCGCGTCCCGCGTCTCAAAGGCCTGCCATCGCTCATTGTCCTGCATCGTTGTGTCCTCCACCCTCAGTATATTCTAGTCCACACCGTTCTGCTATCCGATTCTTGCGCCTCAAACTTTTGTAGCCTTTGTGCTCTAGGGTGACCGAATGCGCTTTGCACCGGGATAAGCCGGCGAGTATACTTAGCCCACACTACCAACAATTGTTGCAGTCGTAAACAGGGCGCGTACTCCCGCGCGCCTGGAGGTTTCCCATGCGCGTCACCGTTAAGCAGGAGCATCTGGCTCGCGGATTGGACATCGTTAGCCGCGCTGTGTCGTCCCGCAGTACCCTGCCCATCCTCGGCAACATCCTGCTGGCCACCGATGGCGGCCGACTGCGCCTGTCAGCCACCAATCTTGAGATTGGCATCAATTGCTGGATTGGCGCGCGGGTCGATGACGAGGGTGCGACGACGGTCCCTGCCCGCCTGTTCACCGATCTCGTGAAGTCGCTGCCGCCCGATCAGGTATCGCTGGAATACGTTGAGCGCAACAAGACGCTCAACCTGCGCTGCATGCGTGACGAGGCGCACATCAAGGGCATCGACGCCGCCGATTTTCCCACCGTGCCGACCTACGAGGAGAACGGTGGCTTGCAACTGGACGCCGATACATTTCGCCAGATGGTGGAGCAGGTGAGCTTTGCCGCCGCCGTAGATGACTCGCGGCCCATCCTGACGGGCGTCTCGGCGAAGTTCGAGCCGAACAAGCTGACGTTGGCCGCTACCGACGGCTTCCGCCTGTCGGTGCGCACGGCCGAGTTGGAGCATGGCCTGGCGCAGCCGCTGAATGTCATCATCCCGGCTCGCGCCCTGGCCGAGTTGGCCCGCATCGCCGCCGACCAGGAGGAACCCATCGCGGTGTCCATTGCCCGCAACCGCAACCAGATTCTATTCCATCTGGCGAACGTGGACCTGGTGAGTCAGCTCATCGACGGTAACTTCCCGGACTACAATCAGATCGTACCCAAGTCCCACAATACGCGGGCGGTCGTCGATACCCGCGCCTTCCTGGCCGCCGCCAAGCGCGCTGCCCTGTTCGCCCGCGACGGGGCCAATATCATTCGCGTCAAGCTAGAGCCGGGCGAGGGCAGCGAGCTGGGGCAGATGACGGTCAGCGCCGTCTCGACGGAGTATGGCGACAATGTGTCCCAGGTGGATGCGGCCATCGAGGGGCAGTCGCTAGAGATTGCCTTCAACGCCAAGTACCTCCAGGACGCGCTGAGCGTTATGGATGCCCAGCAGGTGAATGTGGAGATGGGCACGCCATCGAGTCCGGGCGTTTTTAAGCCACCCAGTGGGGATTTTACCCACATTGTCATGCCAATGCATATCAGCCGCTGACCTTCGGGGGGCACATTATGGCATGCCCACTTGACCTGGCGCGTCAGTGAAGGTATACTTAATGCCGGTTCGTCCCGTGGCGGCGCAGGCCGCCTGATGAGAGAGGTGAAGGTCTATTAGCACCACAACGCAGCGTGTCAACGAGGAGATTCGGGTTCGGGAAGTTCGCCTGATCGATGAGACGGGCAAGCAGTTGGGCATCTACCAGACCCGCGAGGCCATTCAGATGGCTCGTGATAAGGGGTTGGACTTGGTGGAAGTCGCTCCCAACGCAAACCCGCCCGTCTGCAAGATCCTCGACTTCGGGAAGTTCGCCTTCGAGCAGGCCAAGCGCGAGCGTGAGGCCCGCAAGCGCCAGAAGACTATTGAGATCAAGACGCTACGCCTGCGCCCGAAGACGACGGACTATCACGAGGGCTTCAAGGTCAAGCAGGCGCGGCAATGGCTGGCCGAGGGCGCGAAGGTCAAGGTCATGATCCTATTCCGCGGCCGTGAGATCGTCGTCTCGGCGGACTCGGCCCGTAAGCAGCTGGCCGACGTGGCCGAGGCTCTGGGCGATGTGGCCGTCATCGAGCAGCGCCCCGACATCGAGGGCCGCACGATGCACATGCTGCTGGCCCCCGCCGTTACCAAGCCCGTCAAGGGCGAGCGCGAGGCCCAGCCTACCCGTGAGGCGGCCCCCGACCGGGAGGCCAAGCCCGTTCGCGAGTAAGACCCGCTCTCTCCGTCGCGTCTATCGTATACGTCGTTACCGGCTGCGCGCCTGTCGGCGGTGGTCGAGTCTGTCCGGGGAGGAAGTCGCGTGCCGAAGATCAAGACCCACAAGGTGACCCAAAAGCGCTTCAAGGTCACTGGTACCGGCAAGATTATGCGCGTCAAGATTGGCAAGAGCCACCTGCGCCGCCAGAAGCCGCGCCGTGTCAAGGCCATGTTCGACAGCTATCTCGAAGTCACCAATCCTGGCTTCAAGAAGCGCATTCGCAAGCAAATTCCTTATCTCAAGGCGTAAGCCACCCGCCTCGCTCGTAGTCTGGTGGCCGCCCTCTGGCGGCCATTCTTATGCGAGGTGGTCGGGCAGTCGGGCGGGTTCGTGGACTCCCGCCGACGCCCCACCAGTATCCCTAGGAGGAAAAGTGCCACGTGTGAAAGGTGGGCCTCACGCCCACTCCCGCCATAAGAAGGTTCTCAAGATTACCAAGGGCCAGCAGGGTGGCCGCCATCGCCTGTACAAGACGGCGAACGAGGCGATGCTGCACGCCCTGGAGTACGCGACCCGCGACCGCAAGCGCAAGAAGCGCGACTTCCGTCGCCTGTGGATTCAGCGCATCAACGCTGCCTGCCGCCTAAACGACATGTCCTACAGCCAGTTCATGCATGGCCTCAGGATGAGTGGCATTACCCTGGACCGCAAGGTATTGGCCGACCTTGCGGTCACGGATCCTGCCGCCTTCGCGAAGGTGGTGGAGTCGGCCAAGGGCGCCACGCAGAACGCTTCAGCCTGAGACCGGACACGACGACACGAGTGGGGCGCCCCCAATAGGGCGTCCCACTTTGTTTTGGAGCCTGGCCGCCATGCTTACCTCAAGCCACAATCCGCGCGTCCGCGCCGTCCGCGACTTGCTCGACCGGCGGCAAGCGCGGGAAGATAGCCGCCGTTTCGTGGTCGAAGGCGTGCGCCTGGTCGAGGCGGCCCTCGACGCGGGCGCGCGACCCGTCGCGACCTTCTACGCGGCGGACCTGGCGGCCACGTCGCGTGGCGCAGCTCTTCTGACCCGTCTGCGGGCAGCGGGGGAGGCCGTCGAGGTCAGCGACCACGTTCTGCGTGCCCTGAGCGACACCCAGACACCGCAGGGTGTGGTGGTTGTCGTGCCCTTTCTAGACTGGTCCGCCCGCGCGCCTGGCGGGGCTGCGCCCCTGATTCTGGTCGTCGATGGCGTGCGCGACCCCGGCAACCTCGGCTCGCTGCTGCGGAGTGCGGCGGCGGCCGGTGTCGACCGCGTGCTGCTGGCGCCGGGCGGTGTGGACCTGTACAACCCGAAGGTGGTGCGGGCTGGCATGGGCGCGCATTTCCTGCTGCCCATCACCAGTCTCGATTGGGACGCCGTGGCAGGCGCGATGATGGGGCTGACTGCCCGCGCCGCCACGGCCGACGCCCCGCTGGCCTATGACCGGGTCGACTGGACGGCCCCGTCGGCCCTCCTCATCGGTGGCGAGGCAGAGGGGGTGAGTGTGGCGGGCTTGCGCCTTGCCCGCGAGACCGTCGCCATTCCCATGCGCGCCGGCGTCGAGTCGCTCAATGCCGCGATGGCTGGCACGGTCATCCTGTTCGAGGCGGCGCGGCAGCGGCGAGAGGGATTGGAGATTGGGGATTAGAGATTGGGGATTCGGTGGTCGGTGGTCGGTCGTCAGTGGTCTCTTCTCACCGATCACGCATCACACCTCCAAGTGTGCTATCATTACCGGCTGTGTCTGTCACGTAAGGAGCCGCCCATGTTCCAGCCCGTCACGTCCAGGGTTGACTTCCGCGACGAGGAGGCGGAAGTCCTCGCCTTCTGGAAGCAGAGCAACACCTTCCAGCGCAGCATGGACATCCGCGCCGATGCGGAGCGTTTCGTCGTCTACGAGGGACCGCCGACCGCCAACGGCATGCCTCACTACGGCCACGTCCTGACGCGCGTCTTCAAGGATATCATCCCTCGCTACCAGACGATGAAGGGTAAGTTCGTCTTGCGCAAGGGCGGCTGGGACACCCACGGCCTGCCGGTCGAGATTGAGGTGGAGAAGCACCTCGGCCTCAAGAACAAGCAGGAGGTCGAGGCCTTCGGCATCGAGAAGTTCAACGAGCTGTGCCGCGAGAGTGTCTTCCACTACGTGAGGCAGTGGGAGGAGATGTCCGACCGCCTCGGCTTCTGGTTCGACCTGGACAAGGCGTACATAACCCTCGACCCGGCCTATGTGGAGTCGGTGTGGTCCATCCTCAAGAATCTCTGGGACCGTGATCTCATCTACAAGGGCTTCAAGGTCGTTCCCTACTGCGCGCGTTGCGGTACGGCCCTATCCAGTCACGAGTTGGCCCAGGGCTATGATGATGCGGTGGATCCTTCGGTCTACGTGCGCTTCCCGCTGCGGGATGAGCCGAATACCTACTTTCTGGTATGGACAACGACACCCTGGACGCTGCCCGGCAACGTGGCGCTGGCCGTTGGCGAGGACATCGACTACGTGGTCGCCGAGCAGGGCGGCCAGCGGCTTATCGTGGCCGAGGCCCTTTCCCACATCGCCTTGCACGGTGAGTTTCGCGTTGTGCAGCGGTTGAAGGGGCGCAACCTGCTGGGCAAGCGCTACCAGCCACTCTACACCTTCCTGCCCGTGACGCAGGATTACGCCTACGTTGTGACTGGCGACTTCGTCAGCACCGAGGATGGTACGGGTATCGTCCACATCGCCCCGGCCTTCGGCGCGGACGACATGGACGTGGGCCGCGCATATGGGTTGCCGGTGCTGATGACCATCAATGCCCAGGGCCAGTTTGTCGACGCGGTGACGCCGTGGGCGGGGCAGTGGGTCAAGGATGCCGACCCGCACATCACGGCGGATCTCAAGCAGCGCGGTCTGCTGTACCACAGTGACACGACCGTCCATACCTACCCGTTCTGCTGGCGTTGCCATACGCCGCTGCTGTACTATGCCCGTGACACGTGGTACATCCGCACCACCCAATTCAAGGACGAGTTGCTCGTTAACAACGACAGAATCAATTGGGTGCCGGAGCACATCAAGCGCGGGCGCTTCGGCGAGTGGCTCGCCAACAACGTCGATTGGGCCTTGAGTCGTGACCGCTTCTGGGGCACGCCGCTGCCACTCTGGGCATGCGACGCCCCCCAGTGCGACGAGCGAAGCTTTATCGGATCGCGCGCGGAGTTGAGCGCGGCGGCCGGCCGTGACCTGAGCAGTCTCGACCTGCATCGCCCCCACGTGGACGAGGTGACCTGGCCGTGCAAGTGCGGGCAGGGGACGATGCGCCGCACGCCTGAGGTCATCGACACGTGGTTCGACTCGGGCGCTATGCCCTACGCTCAATGGCACTATCCCTTCGAGAATGGGGAGATGTTCCGCGAGCAGTTCCCCGCCGACTATATCTGCGAGGCCATCGATCAGACGCGCGGCTGGTTCTACACGCTGCACGCCGAGGGCACGCTGCTCTTCAACAGCCCCGCGTTTAAGAACTGCCTGGTCCTGGGTCACGTGCTGGCCGAGGATGGGACCAAGCTGAGCAAGTCCAAGGGTAACTATGTGCCGCCCATGGACGTCATCAACCGCTATGGCGCAGATGCCACGCGCTGGTACTTCTTCAGCAAGCCCGCCTGGGCGCCGGGGCGATTCACGGCCGAGCAGATCGGCGACGTGATACGGCGGCTCATGCTCACGGTCTGGAACACCTACAGCTTCTTCGTCACCTACGCCAACCTTGACGGCTGGACGCCGGGCGATGACCCCCTCGCGGAGGCGGAGCTGTCCGACCTCGACCGCTGGCTGCTGGCCGAGTTATACGACCTGGTGCAGGTGGTGGACGAGAGCCTGGCGAGCTACGAGATCCACGTCGGCGCGCGCGCCATCGAGGATTTCGTCGAGAGTCTGTCCAACTGGTACGTGCGCCGCTCGCGCCGCCGCTTCTGGAAGAGCGGCGAGACCGATGCGGACAAGCAGGCCGCCTATGCGACCCTGTACACGGCTCTGACGACGCTAGCCGAAGTGCTTGCGCCGTATATGCCGTTCCTGGCCGAGATGCTGTATCAGAATTTGGTGCGCTCGGTCCGCCCCGACGCGCCGGATTCGGTCCATCTGACTGACTTCCCAACCCCGCCGGCCGCCTGGCAGAATACGTCGTTACTCGAGGAGATGCGCCTGACGCAGCGGCTGGCGTCGGTAGGCCACGCCGCCCGCAACAAGGCGGGCATCAAGGTACGCCAGCCCCTGGCCGAAGCCATCGTTGCCGTGCGCACGCCCGCCGAGGCCGCCGCCGTCGCCGACCAGGCCGATTTGCTGGCCGATGAGTGGAATGTACAGCGGGTGACCAGCGGCGGCGAGGACACCCTGGTCAACTATCGTGTTCGCGTCAACCCGGCGAGGCTCGGCCCCAAGTATGGTAAGCGCCTGGCCGCTATCCGCCAGGCTGTAGAGGCCGCCGACGCGGCCATGCTGGCTCACACCCTGCGGCGGGGCGAGGCGGCGCCGGTCGTCGTAGACGGCGAGGAAATCTACCTGCTGCCCGAAGAGATGAACGTCGAGGTGACTGACCGCTCCGGCTATACGGTGGCTGAGGAGAACGGCCTGGTCGTCGCCCTGGACACGACGCTAACCGACGAGTTGCGCCGGCTAGGACTGGTGCGCGAGCTGGTGCGGCGCATCAATTCGATGCGCAAGGACGGCGGCTTCGACATCGCGGATACTGTCATCACCTACTACGAGGCCGATGGCGAGGTGGCCGACTTGATGCGCGAGCAGGCGGGCACGATCCAGGGCGAGACGCTCAGCACGGCCCTGCGCGCTGCTGCCCCGCCTGCCGAGGCCTACCGCGAGACCTTCGCCCTCGACGGCCACCAGGTGACGCTGGGGCTGGTGAAGAATACGTAGGGGCAGGTCCCCGGTCGAGGGCGGCTACGGGGGGCCGTCCCTACGGGGGCGGTGCACGCATAACAGGAGTAGGATTGTGACATCACCCATTCCCCAACAGAAACTCGCCGAGCTGCGCGCCGCGTTGCTGGCCGAGCAGCAGGAATTGGCGGACGAGCGCGAGCGCCTCATGGAGGCAGTGCGCGCCTACACACAGGATAGCGAGGGGCACGGCGACTACGGCGACAACCCCGCCGATCAGGCGACAGAGGTCTTCGAGCAGGAGAAGGATCTGGCCCTGGTGGACGCGCTGACGGCCCGCTCCGAGCAGGTGGCGCATGCCTTGCGACGCATGGACGAGGGCACGTACGGTATCTGCGAGGTGTGCGGCCAGCCCATCCCCATCGAGCGCCTGGAGGCCCTGCCCTCGGCGACGCTATGCATCCGTGACGCCAATAACATGCGAGGACGGGCGTGACTCAACAGCCAGCGTCGAAGCCAGGTCCCTGGTTGATGCTAATGGTAGCGGCCCTGGTGTGGCTGGCGGATCAGGCCAGCAAGCTGTATGTGGTCCGCAACCTGGCCTTGGGCGAGGTATGGGCCCCGATTCCGTCGCTGGAGCGCTTCTTTACCTTCACCCGGACGACGAACACTGGCGCTGCCTTCGGCCTGTTTCCCAACGTGGGTGGGCTGTTCGTGCTTATCGCCATCGGCGTCATCATCGGCATCATCATGTTCTACCCGCGCCTGCCCACCGAGCATCGCATCGTGCAGGTGGCGCTAGGGTTGCAGCTGGGCGGCGCGCTGGGCAACCTGACCGACCGCCTCACGCGCGGCTCGGTGGTCGACTTTCTCGACTTCAAGTTTTGGCCCATCTTCAATGTGGCCGACAGCGCCATTGTTGTCGGCGTACTGATTCTGGCCTTCTATCTGCTGCGCGAGGACTTCCAGCCGAAGCCCGTCCCGACCGCCGAACCACCGACCGAGCCGCCGAGCCTGCCGCGCGTCGATGCCGAGCGTACCGAGTGAGGGCCACGGCGTGGCCGACTCCCAACGCCTGACCGTCCCCGCCGACGCCGTGGGCCTGCGCCTCGACAGGTTTCTGGCCGACGCCCTGCGGGACTTGTCGCGGGCGACCCTTCAGCGTCTCATCCGCGATGGCGACGTCCGCATCGACGGCCGAGTTGCCAGGCCGAGCCGGCGCGTGGTGGGCGGCGAGACGATCGAGGTGCATGTTCCGCCGCCCGTGCCCCTGGACGTCACCCCCGCGCCCGACATTCCGCTGGACATCATGTACCAGGATGCCGATCTGCTGGTGCTGAACAAGCCGGCCGGCCTGGTCGTTCACCCGGCTAGCGGCCACGCTGACGACACGCTGGTCAACGCCCTGCTCGCCCACGTCCCTGACCTGGCGGGCATCGGTGGTGTGCAGCGGCCTGGCATCGTCCACCGCCTGGATAAGGACACGTCGGGCCTGCTGTTGGTCGCCAAGCATGACGCGGCCCACCAGGCCCTGCAGGCACAGTTCAAGGCCCGCAGTGTAGACAAGGTCTACCTCGCTCTGGTCGAGGGCCACGTCAGCCCGCCGCGCGGCCGAATCGATGCGCCGATTGGCCGCGACCCTCGTGACCGCAAGAAGATGGCGGTCGCGACCAGCGGCCGCCCCGCTCAGACAGAGTATCGCGTGTTGGAGATCCTGGACGACGTGGCCCTGGTGGAGGTCAACCTGTTGACGGGCCGCACCCACCAGATCCGCGTCCACCTGGCGTCCATTGGCTACCCGATTGTGGGCGATCGGCTGTACGGTCGCCGCAAGTCGCGCCACGGCCTGGGCCGCCAGTTCCTGCATGCGTGGCGGCTCGCCTTCAACCTGCCTGGCAGCGGCGAGCGCGTGACCTTCACCGCGCCCGTGCCGGATGACCTGCGCGCGTTGCTGGTTCAGTTGGGCAGTAAGTGGACAGCAGCGCATGCATGAACGTGCGCGACGGGTCGAGCGGCGGCGCGGCT
>WBZS01001976.1_pt1 | contig 14003 bp, 13 predicted proteins | sample 5204201 | NCBI WGS metagenome assembly WBZS01 (sample SAMN12344357, study PRJNA552823) | activated sludge metagenome | biome: Activated sludge suspended growth; feature: Nitrification reactor; material: Wastewater; isolation source: activated sludge from nitrification reactor of wastewater...
GCCCAAAACCGCACAGCCGATGCGCTGACCCAGCGTCACCACGGGCTGCAACGCGCGGCGGACCTCCGCGCCCTTGTGGCTGTCGCCGGCCACCGCGGAAACGATCGGGTCCAGGATCAGCAGGCGGACATTTGGCCGCGCCGACATGGTTTGCTGCAACAGGTCCATGTCGCGGCCAGGGTCGAAAGCGTCGCCCGCGCTTTCGGTGATGCCATCGATGAAATGCACGCGGCGCATGTCGGCGCCAGCAGCCACCAGGCGCGAAGCGGTCACGGCCGGCGCATCCTCGCCAGACCAGATCAGTACGTCGCCAGGGTCAGTGCAGCGTGATCCATCTGGCCAGCTCCCGCCGCTGGTGATCGTGGCGGCCAGCGACAATGCGATGGTGGTCTTTCCGCAGCCGGGCGCGCCACCAAGAATCGTCAGCATGCCGGCCGGCAGGTAGCCGCGCCACAGCCAGCGCACTGGCTCCAGTGCAATGGCGTCGCCGCGGACCAGGCGCACGGGTGGCGCTGCGGCCACCACGGCGGCCACGCGCGACATGTCGCTTTCCATTGCGGCGCCGGTCATTCGGCCGCCTCCCTTGCGTTGCGGCTGGACCAAACGTCCGCCCAGTCGGCGCCGGGCGTGGTGGGCGTCAACACGTCGACTCGCAGGCCAGCCACCCGGGCACGCTGGCGCAGCCTCTCGGCGGCGTCGGCGCCGGCCTGGTCGTGGTCGGCGAACACCAGCAGCCGACGCGCGCCAGGTGGCCAGCACCAAGCGGCCAACGCACCCGCGGAGTACGCGGCCACCACGGGCACACCCGACGCGCAGCGCGCGGCCATTGCGGTTTCAATGCCCTCGGCCACGCCGACCCGTCCGGCCGAATCTGGCGCGCCCAACCGGATGCCCCCGCCCATGACCTGGCCAGCGGAAGCACTCAATTTCTTGGTTGGGCCGGGCGTCTTGGCTTTGCGTCCATCGCTGGTCAGCCAGGTTTTGTGCAACGCGACCAGCTTGCCGCCGGGCGCCTCGACGCGCGCGACCATCGCCGGCCAACGGCCTGCGGGCTTGCCGTCGTTCCAGTAATCCAGCCCGGGATGCCAGCGCAGTGCGGCCGGAACAGACAGCGGCTCGTGGTCGGCCAGCGCAAGCCGAAGGTGCAGGTACCGGCTGACCGGATCGTCGCCGCTGCCGTCGGCTGGCACCGGCCGACAGGCTGACCACAACTCAGCGAGCTTCGGCGCCTGTGCGGCCCATGCCGCGCGCTGCTGGGCCAGCCGCTCGGCTTTGGCGGCAGCCGTCTGGCGTTGGAATCGCACCAGCTCGGCCACCGTCATGCGCTCGCGGCGCTGCGAGGTCCAGACGGTCGACAGGCCAGCGCGGAAGTCGCCAAAGACCCCGGCGCGGCCGTCGGCGAACAGTTGGCACCAGCCGGCCGTGTCGCTGCGCTTGCCGTTCAAACTGAAGCGGTGCAGCCGGCCCGGCTCGACTGTCTCAGGCGCGGCGCCGAGTGCGGCCAGCACCGCGTCGCGGAAGGCGTCGACATGCGTGTTGGCGGCGCTCATGGTTGCGCTCCCACTTGGCGCGCAAAGCCTTCGACCGCGGCCAGGTCGGGCAGCGTGCGCGACTGGTTCCAGCGCGACGCGATGTACGCGGTTTGTTCGCCAGCGTCGACCTGGCGCAGCGCGAATCCCTTCGAAGCCAGCACGGTGCGCAGCGTGTCGAAGGTCTTGCCGGCGGCCGGTTGATCGGCGGTCGGTCCGCAGGCAAAATCGGGGCTGTCCGCTCCCCTCTGTTCCCCAACTCGGCCCGCCTCCACGCGGGCCTTGTCATTTCTGGGTGGGATCAGCCGATCAGGCGCGGCCAGACCCGGCGCAGCGGCGCCGATGTGGTGGTGGCGGGCCACCGCGTCACGCCCCCGCCTGTTCGAACTTCGCGCCGCGCTTCGCCTGTGCCGCGGCACTTGCCTTGCGTGCCGTGGCGGTGACAAGTTTGGCCGCGTTTGTGCAGATGCCGCCGGCCGCGCGCTGCAACCAAAAGGTGCGCACGTCGGACAACCGCCATCTTGTGCACCGCGGTTGACGGATCACCGGTGCGGGCGCCCGCCCTGCCGCGACCTCGGCCAGCCACCAGGAAACCTACATGTCGCCGGTCTTGGCCGACGCCTTCGCGTCCACCAGCGCGACTTCCTGCAGCGCCAGAGGCACTTCGGTCGATATGGGCCGGTCGCGATGACCGGCAGCGTGAGCTATGGGGGCAACTTTCAAGTTGTGTCCTCACATGGTTAGAAAGGATCACGACTCTCTAGCCGGTTTTCTTGACCCCCGCGCGTTTCTTACCGGACATGTGTCAAGTGCGTGATCTGCAAGCCTTTCCGGGAAATGTGGTTCGGTAAGGGTCATATGCGACTGAAGTTGTCAGGAATGCCAGGCCCAGAGGAGACCAGGGCATTCGCCATCGCTTGGGCCCCTCGTGCGCCCTTGGTTGGGGGCGCCGCGCCAGCCCGCCGGGGGACGGGTGTTCGGGGATCAGCCTAGGCGCGGCAGAACCTTATTCAGGCGGCTGGCCGCAACTGCACCACTTCGCCAGCGGTCCGACCCTCGAACAACTCGGCCAGGCGCCGGCCCAGCGCATCGAAGGCGCGCGCCTGTTCCCCCTGCCGCCGGTCGTGGATGTAGACGCGCGACACCTTGCTTTGCAGCTTGTGGTTCAGGCATTCATCGATGACATCGGTCGGCACGCCGCACCGGGCCATCAGCGTGGCCGCAGTGCGTCGCAGGTCGTGCGCCGTCCACTTGCCGCCGGGCAGCGCCAGTGATTGGGTGGCCTTGCTGCGCCCACTCATGCGCCGCTTGGGATCGCGCTGGCGGTCGGCGAGTTGCTTGCCGAACGACTTGATGCACACCGGCTGCGCGCGGTCGGTGGCCGGGAACAGCCACGTGGACGGCAAGCCATCAGCGCCGAGTTCGCGCAGGCTGACCAGCGTGGCCACCTGCCGCAACGCGAAGTCGGACAAGTGAATGGTGTGGTCACGCTGGTTCTTGGTGTCTGGCAGGTGCCAGGTGCGCGCGGCCGTGTCGACATGCTCCCAGCGCGCGCCCATTGCTTCGCCGACGCGGCAGCCGGTGGCCAGGATCAACCAGATGGCGGCAGCGCTGCGCGGCGCCATGCGGGCACGCGGCACGGCCAGCCACAGCGCGCGCAGTTCGTCGTCACCCAGCACGCGGTCGCGCTCGGTCGACTTGCCGGCCACCTTGGCGCGCTTGATGCCGTCCAGCGGGTTGGCCGCGATGATTTCGCGCTCGACGGCGAAGCGCAGCATTTGCCGCAGGTCGGTGAACAGCACCTGAGCGGTGCGCATCGTTCCGCCGGCCTTGGCGCTGTCCACGATCGCCAGCAGGTCGGCGCGGCGCACGTCTTCGGCGTAGACCTCGCCCAGGCGTGGAAACACCCGGCGCTCGAACGACTGCCGCACCCATTCGCCGCCGTCCTTGCGGCCGGTGCGGGTGCCGTCGGCCAGTACCTGGGGCGCCAGCTCGGCGCGCTGCCATTGCTCGAACAGCGTGCGCACCGTGGCCCGGCGGGCAGCAGCGGCGGCGGCTTCCTGCGCCTGCTGGGCTTGCCGGCGGCGTTCGGCCTGCGCGGCTTCTCGCGCGGCTTCCTTGGCGGCGCGCTGGCGCTCGAAGTGTTCGCGCAGGTCGGTGATGCCGCTGCGGTACAGGGCGGACAGGTCGCGCGCACGGTCGCGGGCCTGCTGGACGGTAAACCGCGCTGCGCCGTCGCCTCGTGGATCGTAGGGACCGATGACCAGGCGTACCCGCTCGCCGCTCGGGCCGGTGTACCGGTAGTAGAAGCCGCGCGCACCAGCAGGCGTGATGCGGCCAACAAGTCGACCTTCGCCACGCGCGCCGTCCTCAATCAACCACGCATCGGCGGCGGCCGGCCGCACTGGCAAAAGGCAAGACCCCGGTCACGGTCATCGATCGATCACCTGCTCACCCTGCTGCGCCAGCGTGCCGTTGATCAGCATCTCGTCGAGCAGCGTGGCCACCACCTGGCGTGGCGGGCCGGGCAGTTCGGCGCGGGTGCACAGGGCTTTGAGCATGGGTACCGACTCGGCCCAGTCGAGAAGCTCGGCGCGCGGCTGGCTGCGCACTTCCATCAGGTGGTACTTCAGCAGCACCTTGCCGGCGTGGCGGGCGTGGCGGCGCGGGTCGGCGCGAAACGCCGCCAGCCGCTCGCGGGCGCGTTGCAGCGCCGCCGGCACGTCGTCGAAAGGCCGGCCGTGGCCGGGGATGACCAGCCGCGCGCCAAGCGTGGCGATCTGGTCCAGCACCTGGGCCACCGCGTCGAAGCCGGGCGCACCGGTCAGCTCGGGAAAAACGATGCCTAAGCCGTTTTCCCACAGCGCGTCGGCGCTGACCAGGAGCCGCCGCGTGGGGTCAAACAGCATCATGGAGTCGGGGTCGTGGCCGGGTGCGGGGTGGACCTGCCAGGCGCGGCCGCCGGCGATCAACGGCTCGTCCAGCGCCGCCGGCTGGTCCGGCGTGGCCAGCCGCAACACATGCTGCGGCACAAAGCGGGCGACGCGCTGGCCGGTGGCGTGCCAGCTCAAGCGCGGCTCATCCCAGGCCGCCACCGCGTCGGCCTGGCCGGGCGGAATGCTCAGTGCCGCGCCAAAGGCCTGCTGCAGCGCGGCGTTGCCGCCGCAGTGGTCGGAATGCAAATGGGTGTTGACGATACGCGCCAGGCCGCCGCGGCGGCCGCGCAGGGCGTGCGCCACCAGCGCCACGGTTTGCCCGGCGTGGTTGACGTGGCTGGCGTCGACCAGCAGCGCGCCGGTCTCGCCGCGCGCGGCATGCACCAGCAGGTTGTTTGACGACAGCCAGCCGCGCTCCAGCACGGTCAGGCCGTCCAGCGGGTCGTCGCCGGCGTGCGTCATTGGCTCACCCCAAGGCCTGCGGCCGGTCGCGCCAGGCGGGAATTCGCCCTGTTGGGCGGCCGGGCCGGTCCCTTGCGCAGCCGCGGGCGACGCGGGCGGCCAACGCGTGGTGGTTCAAACCGCGCGCGGCCGCACTTTGGACGCCGCCAGCCGTGCGCGCTGGCGCGCCACTTCCACCGCGTCGGCATGGGCCAGCGCCACGCCCATGCGGCGCTTGACAAAGCTTTCCGGCTTGCCGAACAGGCGCAGGTCGCTGCCCGGCACCGCCAGCGCGTCGGCCACGCCGTCAAAGACCACGCCGGTGGCGTCGACACCGCCGTAGATCACCGCGCTGGCGCCGGGGCTCTTCAGCATGGTGTCCACCGGCAGGCCGAGGATGGCGCGTGCGTGCAGCTCGAATTCGCTTTGCCACTGCGTGGCCAGCGTCACCAGGCCGGTGTCGTGCGGGCGCGGCGACACCTCGCTGAACCACACCTGCTCGCCGCGGATGAACAGCTCGACGCCAAACAGCCCCAGCCCGCCCAGGTCGTCGGTGACCGCCTGCGCAATGCCCTGCGCGCGCTCCAGCGCGGCCGGTGTCATGGGCTGCGGCTGCCAGCTCTCGACATAGTCGCCGTTGACCTGGCGGTGGCCGATCGGGTCGCAAAAGTGCGTCTGCACCGCACCGGTGGCGTCCATGGCGCGCACCGTCAACAGGGTGATCTCGAAGTCGAAGTCAACAAAGCCTTCGACGATCACCCGGCCATGCGCGACGCGGCCGCCGGCCATGGCGTAGTCCCAGGCCGGCGTGATGTCGGCCGGGCCGTCGAGCTTGCTCTGGCCCTTGCCCGAGCTGCTCATCACCGGCTTGACCAGGCACGGAAAACCAATGCCCGGCCGGTCGGCGTCGCCCTCGATCGCCGCGCGCAACTCTTCCAGCGAGTCGCAAAAGCGGTAAGCGCTGGTCGGCAGCCGCAGGTCTTCGGCGGCCAGCCGGCGTATGCCCTCGCGGTCCATGGTCAGCCGCGCGGCACGCGCGGTGGGAATCACCCGCACCAGGCCCTCGGCCTCCAGCTTTTGCAGCTCGGCGGTGGCGATCGCCTCGATCTCGGGCACCACCAGGTGCGGGCGCTCGGCCTCGATCAGCGCGCGCAGCGCGGCCGGGTCGCTCATCGTCAGCGTGCGCTGGTGGTGCGCCACCTGCTGGCCGGGCGCGTGGTCGTAGCGGTCGGCGGCAATCGTCTCCACGCCCAGCCGCTGCAGCGCAATCAGCACCTCCTTGCCGAGCTCGCCGCTGCCCAGCAGCAGCACACGGGTGGCTTGGGGGGACAGCGGGGTGCCGAGGGTGGTCATGGCCGGGCGCAGTGGGGTGAAGCACTTATTTTCACTGGGCAGGTGGTCGACGCGGCTAGGGGGCGTCGATTGCCTACGTTGTCTGCACGGCCGGCGGTTTCCGCGGCACCATCGGCCCCCGCCCGCCGACGAGCTGACCAGAAAGCCCGCCATGACCGCCGCAGCCCGCACCATGCTCACCTCGCGCACCCTGCCCTTTCCGCCCGAAGCGGTGTACCGCGCGTTCGCCACACCCGAGCTGCTGGCCAGGTGGTGGGGCCCGGACGGCTTCACCAACACCTTCGAGGCCTTCGACTTCCGCGTCGGCGGCCGCTGGCGCTTCGTGATGCACGGCCCCAACGGCGCGAACTACCCGAACGACAACGTCTTCACCGCGCTGCAGCCCGACCGGCTGGTCACCATCCGCCACGACTGCGCGCCGTACTTCACCCTCGTCGTATCGCTCGAGCCCACGGCGACAGCCGGCACGCGGCTGCGCTGGGAGCAGGTCTTCGACGACGCCGGCACCGCGTCCGCGGTGCGTGCCATCGTCGAGCCGGCCAACGAGCAAAACCTCGACCGCCTGACCCAGGTGCTGGGCGAAACCGGTGCCTAAATCAAAAAACTGGGGTCAGGTCTTGCCTTTTGCTAGCAAAAGGCAAGACCTGACCCCGGCTCAGTTGCGTTGCTACGCGGTGGCGCGCACGCTGTTTGCGCCGACCACGCTGGGCGAGGCGATTCGCCGGCTGGGGTTTGTGCAGGCCGACCCGATCCGTGCGCCGGCGCGGGCGCAGGACTTGACGTTGCGCCACCGCGTGGCCGGCTACCGCGCCGGCGACCTGCACGCGCGCTACCCGCGGCTGGCGGTGGAGGAGGACTTTTTCGTCAACTACGGCTTTTTGCCGCGCGACACCGCCGCGCTGATGCACCCGCGCGCACCGGCCACGGCGTGGACCGCGGCGCGCCAGGCGCAGGCCGCCGCGGTGCTGGAATTCGTGGCCGCGCGCGGCGAGGTCCACCCGCGCGAGGTGGACGCGGCGTTCCAGCACGGCAAGACGCGCAACTGGTTCGGCGGCTCGACCAATGCGTCGACGCAATTGCTCGACGGCATGCACTACCGCGGCCTGCTGCGCGTGGCGCGGCGCGATGGCGGCACGCGGCGGTACGCGCTGGCGCGGCCGTTGGTCGGCACGTCGTCGCGCGACCCCGACGCGGTGCTTGACCGGCTGGTCGACGTGGTGGTCAACACCTACGCGCCGCTGCCGGCGCGTTCACTGGCCGAGCTAGTCAGCCACCTGCGCGGCGGCGTGCCGCAGTGGGCCGACCGGCGTGCGGGCGCGTTGCAGCGGGCCCGGGCGCGGCTGCCTTCGGCGCTGGTTGATGGCCAGCGCTGGTACTGGCCGGCGGGCGAGCAGCCGGGGGCCGCGCGCTGGCGCCAGCGTGCGCAGGCCGAGGTGGTGCGGCTGCTGGCGCCGTTCGACCCGATCGCCTGGGACCGGCGCCGGTTCGAGGCCTTGTGGGGCTGGGCCTACCGCTTCGAGGCCTACACGCCGGCTGCCAAGCGCCAGCGCGGCTACTACGCGCTGCCGCTGCTGTGGCGCGACCAGGTGCTCGGCTGGGCCAACCTGGCGCTGCGCGGTGGCCGGCTGACGGTGGACCTGGGCTGGGCCGCGGGCAGCGCGCCGGCCGACGCCGGATTCAGCGCGGCGCTGGACGATGAGTTGCAGCGCATGCTGGTCTTCCTCGGTGCTGACGCGGGCGCCGGCGGCAGTGCCGATGCACCGATTGGCTGAGTCACCGAGCAGAAACCTGTCCCGGCCGCGCCAGCAGCCGCGCCGCCACCTCGGCAAAGCCGTCGCCGCGCTCGCCGCGGGCGATGAAGGCCGGCGGCGTGTGCAGGTTGGGCAGCAGCGGCGCGATGTTGGCCACGCCGACCGACAGCGCCACCGCGCCGAACAGGCCCTGGTCGTTGGCGCTGTCGCCCACATACAGCCACTGCGCGGGGTCAAAGTTTAGCCCCAGCACGGCGCGCAGCGCCCAGGCCGCGCCGCTGCGCTTGTCGTGCTCGCCCAGCCAGCCGTTGATGTGGATCGAGCTGACGGTGGCGGTCAGGCCATGGCCGCGCATGCGCTGCAGCACCGCGTCGACCTGCGCCGGCGTCAGTTGCGCAAACTCGCTGTGGTCGACCGCGATGTCGGTCAGCCGGCCGGCGCTGTCGCGTGCCAGCGTCGCGCCGTCGACCTCGGCCAGCACCGCCGCGGCGGCGGCCTGCAGGCGGGCGAAGCGGCGCGCGCGCTCGGCGTCGTCGACGGTAAAGCGCAGCCGCACGCCGTGCGCGGCGGCGTCGTCGCGGGTCAGCAGCACGCCGCCGTTTTCGGCCACGATGGCCGCCAGCGGCCAGGCGCGCACAAACGGCATGCTCCAGCCGGCCGGCCGGCCGGTGATGGCCACCACCGGCCAGCCGGCCTCGGCCAGCGCGTGCAGCGCGGCCAGCGCGCTGGCTTCGATCGCGCCGTCGCGGGTCAGCGTGTCGTCGATGTCGGTCAGCACGCCGCGCAACGCGGCCAGCGCGTCGACCGGCAGCGCGGCCAGCGGCTGCGGCCACCTGGGCGGGCGCGGCGTGGCGCGGTCTGGCGGCGGCGAAAGGCGGGAGACGTCGGCGGTCATGGCAGGGTGCTGCGGTGGGTCAGGGTCAGGCGCAACGGCTGGGTTGGGGTGGCCGAAATCCGCAGCGCGTTGCGCGCGCGGCCTGCGGCAAACGGTTTCCTCGCCGCGCCATCAGGACGATACTTGAGGGGCCTGAACGCGCTTTCGGCCACCGCCCCTTAAGCCCACGGCGCGCCAGCTCACTTCACCCACCGCTCCCGCGAGCCCTCACCCGTCGTCGCAACGCCATGGCCATTCGAACCTCGTCCACCGCAGACGCTGCCGCCGAGCCCGCTGCCACCCCGTCCACCACGCGCGCGGCGCGGCCGCGGCGGCGCGCCGCCAGCGCGGCCGCGGCACCGGAACCGGCCGGCGCCAAGCCGGCAAGCGGCGGCCGCAAGCCGCGCCCGGTGTCGGCCGGCGACACCGCGCCCAACCCGGCACCCGAGGCGCTGGAGGCGCACCGCGTCGAACGCGCGCTGGACCGCGCATCGACGGTGCATGCGATGGTGCTGGCCGACGCGCTGTCCGAGCCGGTGGTCGAGGGCCAGAGCGCGCTCGGCGGGCTGGTCGACAACGTGCGCGCGCTGGTCGAAGGCGCGTCGCCCGACGACGTCAAGGCGCTGCGGCGGATGATGTTCACGCCCGGCGCCGACCAGCACCTGCAGCCGCCACGCGAGGCCGACCTGGCGCTGGCCGCCGGCTGGCGCGAAGGCGGCTACCCGTACAAAAACCTGTTGTCGCGGCGCGCCTACGAGCACCAGAAGTACCGCCTGCAGGTCGAGCTGCTGAAGCTGCAGGCCTGGGTCAAGGAGACCGGCGCGCGCGTGGTGGTGTTGTTCGAAGGCCGCGACGCGGCCGGCAAGGGCGGCACGATCAAGCGCTTCATGGAGCACTTGAACCCACGCGGTGCGCGCGTCGTGGCGCTTGAAAAGCCCAGCGAAGTCGAGCGCGGCCAGTGGTATTTCCAGCGCTACATCAACCACTTGCCAACGCGCGGCGAGATCGTGATGTTCGACCGCAGTTGGTACAACCGGGCCGGCGTCGAGCGCGTGATGGGCTTTTGCAGCGAGCACGAGTACGAGGAATTCCTGCGCCAGGCGCCCGAATTTGAACGCCAGCTGGTGCGCTCGGGCATATACCTGTTCAAGTTCTGGTTCTCGGTCAGCCGCGCCGAGCAGCGCCGCCGCTTCAAGGAGCGCAAGCTGCACCCGCTCAAGCAGTGGAAGCTGAGCCCGGTCGACCTGGCCAGCCTGGACAAGTGGGACGACTACACCCGCGCCAAGGAGGCGATGTTCCTGCACACCGACACCTCCGACGCGCCGTGGACGGTGATCAAGAGCGACTGCAAAAAGCGCGCGCGCCTGAACGCAATGCGCTACGTGCTCAACCGCATGCCCTATGGCAAGCGCGACCTGGCCACGGTGGGCTCGGTCGACCCGCTGATCGTCGGCCGCCCGGCGTTGAATTCCATCGTCGGCGACGACGCGCTGGCCACCAGCCAAGGCGGCTGATCAGGCGTGCCGGCGCGGCAGTGCCGCGCCGGGCATTCACCGCGTCAAGCCACGCCGCCAAAGGTGGCTGGCGGCGTCGACCAGGCCGACCAGCAACAGCATCGCGATCAGCACGCTGGCGGTCTTGCGCATGTGGAACAAGCCCATGTGGAAGGCCAGCATCTGGCCCAGCCCGCCGGCGCCGACCACGCCCAGCACCGCCGCCGCGCGGATATTGTTTTCCCAGCGGTACAGCGTGTAGCTCAGCAGTTGCGGCAGCACCTGCGGCAGCGTGGCGTACAGCAGCACCTGAGCCGGCCGCGCGCCCTGCGCGAGCAGCGCCGCGGCCGGGCCGGGCGGCGCGTTTTCCAGCGCCTCGGCAAACAGCCGGCCAAGCACGCCGGCGGTGTGCGCGGCCAGCGCCAGCGTGCCGGCAAACGGCCCCAGCCCGGCGATGATCAACAGCAGGCTGGCCCAGACCAGCTCAGGAATCGCGCGCAGCGCATTGAGCAGCCCACGCGACAGCGCCCGCCACACACCCGCACCGGCGCCTTGCCGGCTGGCCGGCAGCGCCAGCAGCAGCCCAAGCACCACCGCCAGCAGCGTGCCCAGCGCCGACATGGCCAGCGTCTCCCAGGTCGCCCACGCCACCTGGCGCATGAAGGCCGGCTGCGTTTCGGGCGGAAAGAATTCGCCGATGAAGCGCGCCATGCCGCGCGCCGCCTCGGGCGCGAAGAACTGCGCCCACTGCAGGTCCAGCGACCAGAAGCTGGCCACCACCAGCGCGGCCAGCGCGGCCAGAAACCAGCACACCTTGCAGCGCGCGTCAAACAGCGGCGGCGGCAGCTTGTACGGCGGGTTGGCCGCCGTTGGCCGCATCGGCCGGGCGCTGGTCGAGCGCGTCATGCCAGCACCTTGCGCAGCCAGGCGCTGGTGCGGTCGGCCAGCGCGACCAGGCCCAGAAACACCAGCAACATGGTCGACACCTCGCCGCCGGCAAACATCTTCATCGAGCTGTCGAGCTGCTGGCCCAGGCCGCCGGCGCCCACAAAGCCCAGCACCACCGACGAGCGGATCGCGCATTCCCAGCGGTAGACGGTGTACGAGGTCAGCTCGCCGGCGTTTTGCGGCAGCAGCCCGAAGCAAAACGCCTGCAGCCGACCGCAGCCGTTGCGCAGCAGCGCCTCGGTCGGCTGCAGCTCGCCGCTTTCAAGAATTTCGCCGTAGACCTTGCCCAGCATGCCGCCATAGGTCAGCGCAATCGCCAGCACGCCGGCGGTCGCACCCAGCCCGACCACACGCACGAAAACCAGCCCCCAGACCAGCTCGGGCACGCTGCGCAGCACGATCAGCAGCACGCGCACCACCTGGCGCACCGCAAACGGCCAGGCCGCCATGCGCCCGCGCAACGCCGAGACCGACAGCGCGCGCGTCGAGGCCAGCGTCAGCGGCAGCGCCAGCGCCATGGCCAGCGCCATGCCGGCGCTGGCGATGGCCACCGTGCGCCAGGTTTCGCGCGCCACCAGCCACAAAAAGTCGGCCGACAGCGCCGGCGGGAAAAAGCTGCCCAAGAACTGGCCGCTGACCGCGCGGCTGCGCGCGTCAAACAGCGCCCAGGGCTTGAACTCGGTGGCCACCAGCAGCGGCCACAGCAGCAACAGCGCCGCCAGCAACCAGAACACGCGGCCATGCCAGGCCGGGTCGCGCAGCGAAGGCGGCAGCGGCAAGGCCAGCGACGACGGCGCGTGGGCCATGCCGTTCAACGTGCGTGCAAGGCCACCGGCGGCGGGACGTCGCCGTCACCGTCGCTGGCCGCGGCGCCGGCCGGCGGCAGGCCGCGCAGCTCGTCCTCGTGCTGGGCATACAGCCGCGCCAAATGGCCGGGCGTCACCGCGGCGGCCGGCAGGTCGAAGGCGACGCGGCCGTCGCGCAGGCCGACGATGCGTGGCAGGTGGGCCAGCGCCAGGTCGACCTGATGCAGGCTGGTCACCAGCGTCACGCCGCGCTCGCGCGCCACCTCGACCAGCGCGGCCAGCGCCTGCCGCGCGCGGCTGACGTCCAGCGACGACAGCGGCTCGTCCAGCAGCCACAGCCGCGCCGGCGCCAGCAGCGCGCGCGCCAAGCCCACGCGCTGGCGCTCGCCGCCGGACAGCCGGTCAACGCGCTCGAACAGCTTGCTGTCGAGGTCAAAGCGCAGCAGCGCCTGGTAAGCCGCCGGAATGTCGCTGGGGTAGGCCAGCGAGCGCAGGCTGGCCAGCAGCCCCAGCGCCGGCAGCCGCCCGGCCAGCACCGCGGTCACCACGCGCTGGCGCGGCGGCAGCGGCGGCACCTGCGGCGCCAGAAACAACTGCCGGCGCAGCCGGTGCAGCGCGGCGGTCGACAGCCGCCACGGCTGCACCCGGCCCAGCGTGTAGTCGCCGGCCGAGGGCGGCAGCGCGCAGGCCAGCACCTGCATCAGCGTGGTCTTGCCGGCGCCCGACGGGCCGATCACCGCCAGTTGTTCGCCCTCGGCGACCTGTAGATCAATGCCCTGCAGCGCCGGCGCCGCGGCGGCACGCGCCGCCGGGTGCCGGGCCGCGACCTGGCGCAGCGCGAGCTTCACCGCCCGTCGCCCCGGAAGCTACGGAACCGGGCCGGCCGGTCCGCCACGCTCACAACAGGCCGGCGCTGCGCGCCGCGGCTTCGATGCCCTTGTAGTTGTCGGCCTTGGTCGGCACGAAGCGCGTGGCGCGCTGCAGCTCAAGAATTTCCTTGCCCGCCGGGTCGGCGCGGTTCAAGGCCAGAAATGCCTGGGTCAGCTTGTCGCGCAGCGCGGGCGGCAGGTCGGCGTGCACCGTCCAGTTGTAGTCGTAGTACGGCGGCGTGGTGTAGAAAACCTGCACCCGGCCGGTGTCGACGCGCTTGTCGGCGACAAACTTGTCCCAGACCGAGATGTTCAGCGCCCCGGCCTGCACCTTGCCGGCCACCACCGCGGCAATCGTCGCGTCGTGCGCGCCGCTGTAGGCCACGCGCCGGAAGTCGCGGTCGGGGTCGACGCCGGCCTGCAGCAAAAAGCTGCGCGGCATCAGGTGGCCCGAGGTCGAGCTTTGCGCGCCAAAGCTGACATCCTTGCCGCGCAGGTCGGCAAGCTGCTTGATCGCCGGATCGGCGCTGATGAACACCGAGCGGAACTTCTCGTCCTCCTCGCGCTGCACGATAGGCACCGCCTTGCCGCCCGAGCGCAACTGCGCCTGCACGAAGGTGAAGCCACCAAACCACGCCAGGTCGACCTTGCGGTTGGCCAGCGCCTCGACCGCCGCGGCGTAGTCGGTCACCGGCGTGAACTCGACCTTCATGGCGAGCTTGCCTTCGAGGTACTTCATCAGCGGCGCCGCCTTGCGCGCCAGCTCGGTCGGTGACTCGTCAGGAATCGCGGTGACGCGAAACACCTGCTGCGCGAACGACGCCGCGGCGCCGACCAGCAATGCGGCGGCGAGCGAAGACTTGAGAAACTGGCGAACGGTGAGCATGGTCATGACGGGTCGGCCAACGGCAAGCGGCCGCGGGGGTGGTGTGACGAAGGCGCGACTCTAGTGCAGTGTTCAATCCCCTGCCGCTGCCGCCGCCGGGCTGCGCGCCAGCCGGCT
>WBZS01001977.1_pt1 | contig 13982 bp, 6 predicted proteins | sample 5204201 | NCBI WGS metagenome assembly WBZS01 (sample SAMN12344357, study PRJNA552823) | activated sludge metagenome | biome: Activated sludge suspended growth; feature: Nitrification reactor; material: Wastewater; isolation source: activated sludge from nitrification reactor of wastewater treatment...
CTGCGCTCGGCATCGCTACGCTCGCCATTGCTCCGCCGCGGACCCCACCGGTGCCGAGCGAAGCTTGCGTGCGCAAGCATAGCGAAGAAAATGCCTTTTTTGGTCTAGACATCGGGGTCCACCGTAGCCCAAGTTACGCTGTTGGCCCTGTGGACGCCTCGAAAAACCGCGAGTTTTTAAGATTGAGGGTCAAAGTCTTCACTACACAGCGGCCATTTTCGTCCGGCAATTCAGGCGGCGCGGCAGTTCCAGGCCGAGGCGGTTGAGCAGCACCTTCTGGGCAGGGTCCGGTTCAGTGACGCAACGCAGGCGGACGCTCCGCGGCTCGCCCGCCTCGCTCCAGGCAGGTAGGACCACGTCGCCGCTTTTGATTTTGGCAAACTCGGCCACCAGCGTTCGCGGGGCGTCTCCGAGCCTGGCGTGCCGCATCCACTGGGCCAGCGTCTTCCACAAGACATAGGCCAAAAAGCAGACCAAGATGTGGGCCTGCACCCGCTCGGCGTTGTGGTGCCAGATCGGGCGAAGCCGCAGTTCATCTTTGGTGATGCGGAACGCCCACTCGGCTTCGGTCAGTTGAATGTAATGCTTCCACAAGGTGGCTGGGTCGCGGTCGGTCAGGTTCGTTCGCAACACGTAGCAACCCTGTGACAAGGCCGCCCACTCGGCCCAGCGCGGCTCACGCGTATAGGCAATGCGCAGATGCACCCGGCCTTGCGGCACGGCGAGGCGTTCGATGCGAACTTCAAATGCCTTGGCGGCACGCCAGTTTTTCTCGAGCAACCTGCCCAGACGTCGGTTGGCGACGGCCTCGTCGCGGAGCCGACCGCTCGAAGCGGCGGCTTGCAATTTTTGCAGCCCGGCTTCAAGCCGAGCGAGAAAGCGATCGTGCATGGCTTGCTCTTTGAGTCGGCGATCGGCACTGCGCGTCAGTACGAAGGTCTCGTTGCCATCGGGACCGGGCACGAGTTTGACTTCGACGCCCGCTTGCACTTCGTGCCAGTCGCGGTCGGTCAGATGCGATTCGAAGGAACGCAGCATCGCCTTCGGAGTACCGACGATGTAGTGTCCGTCACGGCGTCGCAAGAACTGCAGATTGACCTCGCTGACCATGCCGCGATCCATGACCCAGATGCGGCCGGCGCGGCCATGCTTGGCTTCCATGGCGAGCACGATTTCTTGCACGGTGGTCGAGTCATGGCGATTGCCGGCGAAGACTTCGTAGCCCAAGGGCAGGCCATCGCGCGTGACGACCAGGCCGATGCAAACCTGCGGGCGATCGGGCCGACTGTCGCGCGAGTAGCCGCGTTGGGCCTGCGGATTGGCGGCAGCGTCCCCTTCGAAATAGGTGCTGGTCACGTCGTACAAGAGCAGGTCGTAGTCGATGTCGAACAGTTGGCCGAGCCGATTCTTGAGGTGTTGTTCGATGGGGTCTTTAAGCGGCAAAAGTCTGTCGAGTCCGGCGTAGAGGCGGTCGGTGTGGACTTGGCCGACGGGCACGCCGAGGATGTCTTCGAGTGCGGTGCGACGATACCAAGTGTGTTCGATGTGCAGTTCGCTGGCCGGCTCGCAGAAGCGAGCGATAGTGAGAATGGCGGCGACGGTGGCCCATGGCACATCTTCGCGGCCTGCGGGCAAGAGTTGTGACAACAGGGTGTCAATCTCCAACAGCCGCCACAGTCCCCAGGCGAGCCAAATATCGCCGAAATCGCGGAGCCGTTCGAGCCGGATGCCCTTGAGTTGCACGAGCATTTCCTCGTCGGCTTTGTTGGACTCGCCGGGTTCATCGAGTTCGGGCAGATCGAAGAGGGAGGGCTGGGGTTTATGTTGCCCGCGCAACCGTTTGCCGAGATGTGCCCAGCCGCTCTTCTCGCTGGCCTTGAGTTCGCCGAGGTAGGCGACGACGCGTTGCCGCGACCCCTGGGCGGTGCGGTAGGATTCGACGAGGGCCCAGTAGGTGTGAACCTTGCCGTTCTTGCGTCGCTCGCACCGCCTGAGAAACATCGCCGACTCCTTGCGACTGTGGTGTGATGACGCACAGCATCGCAAAAAGACGGGGGCGATTTCAAGCGGGTAGGTCTTCACTACACGCCCCCTGCCGCAGGCGGACCTGGAAATGACCGCGGATTCCGAGCGCCGCCCTGCCGAAAATCGTTCGAAAAAAAGGAACAACAGCGTAACTTGGGCTAGTCTGGACAACGCACTAGCGCGGGTCCACTCTTCGCGCCGATTTTACTCCACAGGGTAGGCCCAGTTTACGCACCGATTTCCAGAGGGGGACAGGAGAAGAAGGGGAAAAAGCCCGATGAAGAACGAACGAGTCATGACGGCTCCCTTGTCGACGACTTCATCGAATGCCGAGCGAATCGAAGATCATCCGCCCCCGACGGGCTCGAAGCCGAAACGAGGCATTTTGAAATACCCGCTAACCTTCGAGCTAATGAGATGTTTGGATTCACGATCGACGTTTAGTCGCTTGCACCGGGCCACGGGGTATCGGCTCGTCACCGCCCCGGTTGCAGGTCGAGCTTGGCCTCGGCGACGATGGGGCCGGTCGCGTGATCGACCACCGCGCGCACGGTCAACGGCATATTCAAAATTCCGGGCATCGCGCCGGCGACTCGGATTTTCATCACGCCCGCTTCCTGGTCTTTGGCGATCGCGGTTGGCTCGGCCGTCACCATCCGGAGATGACTCGGTGCCAGCAACTCCAAGCGAACAGGCCCTTCGAAACCACGCCCTCGCTTCACCTTGACCCCGATCGTCAAGGCCTGGCCTGCGATCAAGGTACCAGAACTTTGGTCGAGTTCCATCGCCAATTGGCCCGGCCCCACCACCGCCACCAGTTGCTCATTCTGGTTCACCGAACTAAAGCTAACGCGGTGCTCCTGTCCTGCCTCATCCTTGACTGTTCCGACTCCCATGACGCATACTCGACACGTTCGGCCCGTTTCCATCCAGGGTGGAAGCTGGACCGCGTAGGTGAACTCGCTTGCGCCCGCGGGAACCACGATGTTCGGGCCGGCCACGCCCTGAAGGTGTCGAGCCTGCCGATCGGCCAACAAAATTTCCAGGGGGCCGTCGTATCCGTTTCGTTCGATCTTGTATTTCCGCTGATGCACGCCGCCGCGAGCGGCAAAGCCCATGTCGTACTCGCCTTTGATCACGAACGGAGTCGGCATGGCGATCGCGAGGGCGATCTTGTCCACCGCGGGCGCTTGCCAGGTCGACGCCCGGTGGACCGCGGTTCTTTCAATGTCTTTACCCGCAACCTTGGCCACGCCGACAACGGCAACTGCGACATGCTGGATCTTCGCGGTCTCCTTGGCCGTGAAAGTCAGGTCGAGCGAGGCTTGGCCTGGGTTGACTTTCGTGGGTTGCACCGTGACGTCGGCTGGCAGACCTGGAAAACGAAGCTCGATCGCTTCTTTCGGCATGCCAACACGGTCGATCTGGAGCTTCACCTTCCCATTCCCTTTGCGAAGCACCGTCAACGAGTCGTTGGCGAGGGCGAGGTGGAACGTCGGCTCCGGCGAGACACTGGCTTTGATGCGGTAACCAAAACCCTCGCCGCCACGCCGAGGGTAACGATCGTGAACCCGGAGTGTGTAGGTGCCTTCCACGGGAGCGGTGACACGTAGCTGGCAATCCGTAGTCCCGTTCGCCTCGGCCTTGCCGAGTACCTTGCCGGCCGAGTCGAGCACCGAGAGAACGCCGATCAAACGCGTTCCGAGCTTGGCCGCCCTAAGGTCGAGTTCGATCGAATCGCCCTTCGCCGCCTTGATCGCCCAATCGTCGACCTGCCCCGCTTTCGCGATTTGGCCGTTGAAGACGGCTGGGAGCGGAACGGGCGAGGACTGCATGGGCGGGAGGACCTCGGGGTGATCCTCAAGGTCCAACGGCACGCCCGCCAAGGGAAATCGGAGGCCTGGAACGGGGGCTATCCACGGTGAAGGTGCGTCAGCCGGCACGGCGATTTCCAGCGTTTTTTGGCGTAAGTTGGTTCCCGTGAGGTGAAGCGTGACTTTTTGGCCTCGCTTCGCACCCAAGGGAAATACCGAAGTCACCACGGGATCGCGCGTCAAGGTCAGGCGATACACGTGGGCTTGGCTTCCCAGGAATTGGCTGTCTTGAACCCGCACGAGAAAACGCCCCGTGCTCGGAGCGAGGAACGTCATCGCTGGGTCGGCTCCTCGGGCGGGTTCCGATTCCGCCAAGCGTCGGCCTACCTCATCGAGGATTTCCAGACGTAAGTCGGCGGGCGAACCGATTCGGGCCGCGAAGACTTCGAGGTGAACGTGTTCCCCCTTCGTGGCTTGAAACTGCCAGAGGTCAATGTCCTCACGCGGGAAGATTCGGCCATTGATCGTGACCGGCAGCGTGACTTCCACGGGGACCGGGTCGCCTTCGATTTCCTGCTCCACCACCTCGGGCAAATCGCCAACGACGAAGGGTAGGCTCGCCGTCACGCCTTGCGAGGTGCGCATGCGAAGGAGGCGAGTTCCCATGGCTGCATCGTTGGAAAGGGAGAGCGTGCCGGCCATGTCGCGCGGATAATCTTCCTGCCGCTGCGAATCGGGGAGCGGAAGGATCGGGCCTTCGAACCAAATCGTCGGGCTCCGCTTCAGCATCGGCGAGGCCTTGACGCCCGTGCCCACCACTTCCCACGGGCATTGCTCGTGGAGAAATAGCCCGCCGACACGAACGTCGACCGCTTTTCCACGTTGGCCCCCGGGCGGGAAGACGTAGACAGCCACGGGCGGATTGGCGTACGCGACCGTCGAGGTGAGAACCGTCAAACCCAAGACGGCGAGGCGAGAAAGCATCGAATTGGCCCTCGATTCATGAAACGAGCCGCTCGTACGAATGCCGACGACGGAGGTGACGACAGACTCGGCGATGGTCGGGTCGGCTTCGCGCCGGGAACCTCACGGATTGTCGAAGATCACAGCAGGTCGTGAATGACTCGACCGCCGTTGGTGATGCTGACGGGTCGGCCATCGGGCGTGTAGAATTCTTCCGTAGGATTAATTCCCATGAGATGAAACATGGTGGCGGAGAGATTTTCCGGCCCGTGCGGATCGCTCGCGGGGCGTTCCGCTCGTGCGTCGCTCGCACCAACGACTCGGCCCCCTTTGATTCCGCCCCCACCAATGCCCACGGTGAACGCGGGTCCCCAATGGTCTCGGCCCGCGTTGCGGTTGATGCGAGGCGTTCGGCCGAACTCGCCCGTGATGACCACGAGGGTCGAGTCGAGCATGCCCCGATCCGCCAAGTCGCGAAACAAAGCCGCGATTCCGGTATCGAGATAAGGAACCAGCTCGCGGCGAAGAGTCGAGAAGTTGTTGTCGTGCGTGTCCCAGTTGCTATGGTCGATCGTCACGCAACGAACCCCCGCCTCGACAAGGCGTCGGCCCATGAGCAGTGATTGGCCCAGGGTGTTTCGGCCATACTCTTCGCGAAGACGTTCAGGCTCTTGATGCACGTCGAAGGCTCGGCGAGCGGCGGGAGAGACCATGAGGTTGAAGGCTTCGCGCTGGTAATCGCCCACGGCTCGGGCATGGCTGTTCGCCTGCGATTCCACCTGCCGTTGGTATCGGTCGAGCTGCCGAAGCAACGCTCGGCGGTTCTCTAACCGATCCGTGGCGAGCGACGGAGGCGGGACGATATCGGGGACGGAAAAATCGGGCGCGTTCGGGTCCGCGTCGATCACGAATGGCGACACCGTCGACCCTAAATACGCCGAGCCGCCACTCGGGTGCATCTTCGGCAAACAAACATAGGGGGGCACGCCGGCGCGAGGCCCGAGCTTGCGGGCGATGATCGAGCCGTGGGCGGGACGTTGATTGTTGGGGGACGTGCTCGGATTGAAACCTGCCTGGGGAAAGTATCCCGTGAGCATGTAATGGTCGGCGGGGCCATGGTCGGAGTTGTGATGCCGGAACCCGCGGATCAGCGAAAACTTGTCCATTTGCCTGGCCGAGCGAGGCAAGAGTTCAGAGACCTGGATGCCGTTGACATTGGTGGCGATGGGGTTGAATTCGCCTCGAAATTCCGCGGGAGCGTTGGGTTTAAGGTCCCAGGTGTCGATCGTACTCAAGCCACCGTGCAGGAAGAGGTAGATCAGGGAAACGTCTCGCGTGGGCCGCCCCTGCTGCCGAGCTTGGGATTCGCTCGCCAGGATGCGAGGCAACGAGATGCCGGCCCCGAAGACCGACGCGGTGCCAAGGCGAAGAAAGTCCCGGCGAGTCGACCCATCGCAAAGTTTTCGCATATCCCACTCCCCCCCAAACAAAGCCGGTGGCCGAAAGGCCAGCGGGTGAATCGCAAAATTCGATTCCCTTCGATCGCGCTACACCGCGAGCGGTGGCATCTAGTGATTGAACACAAATTCCAGACTATTTAGCAGCGACCACGCGAGATCTTCCGCCGCCGCTCGCCGACTAATTGGCTGACGGGCCAGGTACTCGAGCGCGGTGCGTTTCTCGGTTTCCGTCGGGAAGCGACTGAAAAAGGTGAGGTAAAGATCGCGGACGATCTCGTCGTTACTCGCCTTCGATCCCACGAGCCGGGCGACGGTGCCTCGGTCATGGCTCAACTTCGCTTGAATCTCGGGGGCGTTCAAAAGGTGCAAAACCTGGGCCACGCTCGGCTCGACGATGCGTTCGCAGGAACACGCCGATGCTCGTTCGGGTCGGCCATGCAGTTTGAGAAAGTAGTGCTTGATCTTGCTATCCCAAAGCTGAATCGCTCGCGTCCCTTTGGGCATGCCTCGAAATGACTCTTCCACGCCGGTCGTTTGGCTGACCATGTCGAGCAGCACCTCGGCATCGAGTCTTCGAAAATAGGAACGGGCGAAATTGGCGGCGTCCTTCTCATTGGCCTCGATGGGGGTGGACGAACGCTGATACACGCTCGATTGCACCAGCGTTCGAATGAATGACTTCAGATCGAATCTCGATTGTTTCAGATGCTCGGCCAGGGCGTCCAGCAATTCGGGATTGCTCGGCGGATTCGTGTCGCGGACATCGTCGACCGGATCGATCAGGCCTCGCCCGAAGAAGCGTGCCCAAACTCGATTGGCCAAGTTTTTAGCGAAAAACGGGTTATTTGCATCGGTCATCCACGCCGCAAGCTTCGCTCGGCGATCGCCTGGTTCCGCCTCGGTCGGCATGGCGGTACCGAGGGCGTGGGGGTAAATCTTTTCGTTGGTGCGTGGGTGTCGTGTTTCGGGATTCCCTTGTACCTCGACGTAGTCGGCAGGTCCTGCAGTCTTCAGCGAGACTTGGCTGAAAAACGATTGCATGCCGTAGTAGTCGGTCTGAGACCAGCGATCGAACGGATGGTGGTGGCACTCCGCACAGGCGATCCGAAGCCCGAGCAGGGTCTGCGAAAGCGAACTGGCCATTTCGCCAGGCTTGCGGACGACTTTGTAGAACGCCCCCTGAGGGGACTCATCGAGCGGCCCCTCCGCGGTCAAAAGATCGCGTGTGAGGGCGTCGAACGGTTGGTTCTCGCCGATGCGGTCGCGCAACCACCGATAGAATGCGTAGGCCCGCTTCGCTCCTAAGGCTTGCCGATCGACCCGCAGTGCGTCGGCCCAGTAAAGCGCCCAGTAGTCAGCGAATTCGGGGCGACGCAGAAGGTCGTTCACGAGCTTCTCTCGCTTATCGGTTGCCGTGTCGTCGAGAAATCGCCTTGCCTCGGCGGCGCTTGGCAGGGTTCCGATCACATCGAGGTAGACTCGGCGAAGGTATTGGCTGTCGTCCGCCGGCGCGGACGGTGCGAGATTGAGCTTCTTCCAGCGGTTCAGGGAATGCTCGTCGATAAAATTGCGTACGGCGAAATTTGAGGCAGGTTCAGCCTTGCCGGGACGAGGAATGAGAGCGCGAAAAACCGCGACTTGGTTTTGATAGTTGGCCATAATGGCGACCTCGCCCGGCGTTTGCCCGGCCGTGACCCATCCCTCCTCGTTCACCGATGCCAATCCTTCGCTGTTGGCTTGAAACCGAGCGTGGTGAGTTACGTCGGTTTCCTGGCCGTCACTTGATTTTGCGATGACGCGGAGTTGTTGAACGCCGCCAAACACCATCGAACGTTCCGAGGGTTCGACACGAACGCTTACCACCGTCGGTGCGTTGGCGAGACCGATCGGGCATCCCGCGGCAATCCAGCCACGTAAAGTTTCGTAATCGGGATTGCCACGCGGAATCCGGGTTCCGCCGCCGTGAGGCATGCGGCCCGAGGCTTTCCCGAGTAAGAGACTCGCGTCCGGAGCAGCGGGGAATACGCGTCGGCCTCGTGCTTCCTTGGTCAGAGCGTTGAGATCAAACGTGGGGTCGGAACCGAATACCGAAAGCTGGAAGCCGTTCTGACCACCCGACTTGGCGTGACAGCCCGATGCATTGCAACCATGGCGATTCAAGATCGGCAGGATGTCGTTTTCGAAATGATAGGCACGAGGCAACTGCGTCCCTTGGACCGTCACCGTGACCACCTTTTTTTGAGCACCCACTTCGACTTCGACTTCAGCCAACCCATCCGCGACCGCGACGAGTCGGTTCGATCCTTCGACCTTCACGACCTGAGGAGCTTTCGAATTGAATTTTGCAATTCTCGTATGATCCACCGCGCGGCCATCGGCCGAGGTCCCCTCGACCAAAACCGAATGCTTCGCGTTGGGACCGACAAGCGTGATCTTCGTGGGCGAAACGCGAACGTCGGCCACGCTTTGAGCGTCGCTTGCGTCCACGAATACGATCCATCCGATCAGGAGCAAGCAAAGGCGCACCATTCGCGAAGGCTCCCAGAAAAAGCTGAAAGAAAAGCAAACCAGGTAGGCAGGATCCGAGTACCAAGGCCGGGAGGGCAAACTCTCGCTTCAGTTTACCATCGAGCCCAGCAAACGCAAGCACCGTTACGACTTGGGTGCATTTCCGTTTCTGCGTTGGGGCGGAAGTGGTTAATATGGCTGTTTGTGCAGCTGGACAAGAATTCCACGCTTTTTGGAAAGGCGCGCCATGGATGGGAGCCCTTTGCCACGCATGACGCCCGAACTTCGCGAGAAATGGCGCAAACGTTCGGACGCCGCCTTCGAGCGGATGTTTGGCAACAAAAGCCAAGCCGAACTCGTCACGTTCACCGAACGTGAAGACATGGCCGTGCTCATCGCCAAGGAGCTTGCCGCCTTCCTTTTGGAAGAGCATTTGGCCCAGGACCCTCTGGTCGAACCCGACCAAGAGAAGCCCCCCGCCTGCCCGAAGTGTCAACAACCTGGGCAGCGGGCCATGAAAGCCAAAGAGAAGCGGCCCGATCGGCAGGTGACAACCCGAGCCGGCGAGGTGCGACTCGAGCGTGAACGGTGGAAATGTGGCAAATGCCGAATCCTTTTTTTTCGCTTAAGTTCATGGCATTCAAATTTGATTCCGTTACCTTCGTATTCTGAATTTTCAGCATGCTGAGTCGCGTCTCGCGCGACCCCAAAGTAATGGATGGGTGCAACGATGCCGGATTCGAACGCATGGTACAACGAGAAATGCAATCTTACTCACGACATTTTGGTGCGGTTGCTCGGCGTGGTTGCTCAGATCGCCGATGAATCTCCCGGCATCGGAGTGCGCCGTGAGGCAGCCATTCGGGCAGTGGCGGAATTGGTGGGCGCCGACGCCGGCACGTGGGCGTGGGGCCGTGGTTGGCCAGACTCTAGCTCGGTCGCACCCGTCGCCGTCTTACCGTTTGGCGTCACTCCCGATCAGATGTCGCTGCTGATGCAGTGGGGGAACGATCCGGAAACGGATCGGACTTATCGAAAACCGGTCTGTGCGCGCATGCGGGCGACCGGTTCGGTCACGACGATTCGGCACGACCTTTTTTCCGACCTCGAATGGGACGCCATGCCGTTCATGCGAACGCAGCTGGAAAAAGGCGGTTGGTCGTCTTGGCTAAATAGCGCCTTCTATTCGGATCGAGATACTTGGAACTCATTGTTTCTGCTGCGCGATGCCGGCAGCCTGGAGTTTTCGCGAATTGACGCTGACATCGTTCATTTGGCCATGATTGGACTTCCTTGGCTGCGTACGTGCGCCGAGGAAGTCGTGCCGCCGGAGACGTTTGTAGGCCTTACCGCTCGGCAGCGGACGGTCATGCTCATGATTCTCGACGGGCTGCCTCGCAAGCAAGTTGCCCACCGCCTGAACATCGCGGAGGATACCGTCGGCGACCATCTGAAGGCAATCTACGCCCATTTTGGCGTCAGCTCCGCGAGCGAGCTGGCGGCCCTGTTTCTGCGAAGCCGCTAGACTCCCCGGTTTCGGGGATGGCGTGCATTTTGAACCTCTCCGAGAATTTCTACACTTGAGGCACCCCAAAGGTCACCTTATTGTGGAGAGAGTTCATGTTTCCGCGTGCTTGGTTTGGCGTCGAGAAGAATTACCATCGGTCGCGAAAACCCTTTAAGCGACGCCGGCACGCGCACCAGTCCCACGTGCGTCCCCATCCTGAGCTTCTCGAAGACCGCCTGGCGCCGGCCGGGGGACTCGATCCAACATTTAGCGGCGACGGCCGGCTCGCGGTCGACATCGGCCCAAACTCCGGCGCCTTCTCGATCACTTCGATGCTCGTTCAGCCCGACGGCAAAACAATTCTCGCAGGCGGATCCTTGCTTCAACGGCTGAACACCGACGGCTCGCTAGACGCCTCCTTCAGCAACGCCAGTTCGGAGACCGTGTGGGACGGCGGCGACGGCATCGCCACGATCACCGGTTATAGCCTTTCTGCAGTAGCACTTCAAACCGACGGCAAAATTCTGGCTGTTGGCGGAGGGGGCCCGCTTGGGCAGATCGTTGCCCGCCTAAACAGCGACGGCGCCCTCGACCTGACGTGGGGAACGGACGGTCTGCTCGAACTGCCACTGGTGGGAACCGGGATGACTGCGACCGGACTGCTCGTCCAACCGGACGGAAAGATTGGGGTAGGCGGTTATGCGAACCTGGGTTCGGGCACAGGCAATGATTTCGCCATGGTCCGGCTCAACCCGGACGGCACGCCCGACACGACGTTCGATGGCGACGGAATCCGCACGGTTGCCGTGGCCGCGGGGAACGTCTCGGACGTAGCGAACGCTGTCGCACTTCAGGCCGACGGAAAAATCGTTCTCGTCGGGTCGTCGCTCGCCGACACGGTCGCCGTGCGATTAAACGCGGACGGATCGCTCGACGCCGGATTCGACGGCGACGGGATTCGGTCCATTACCGTTTCTGGGAATGTCGATTCAGCTAACGCCGTCGTGATCCAGCCGGACGGGAAGATAGTGCTGGCCGGCGGCGGAGCCATTTCCATCCCGGTGAACTTTGAATTTTCGGCCGTGCGATTGAACTCCGACGGTTCGCTGGATACGGCATTCGGCGGCGGAGACGGGATTGCCTATCCAATTTCCCCCTCAGGGTTGGCGCTATCCGTCGCGCTCACGCCCGCGGGCAAAATCGTGATGGCCGGTAGCGGCCCCGGCGGCGGGACAAGTGGATTCTACGACGCCTTCTCCGTCGCCGTACTGAACGCGAACGGGACCGTGGATACGACCTTTAGCGGAGACGGCATCCTGAACTTCGAGCCGTCGTCGGTCCTCGTCGGGGGAAACTACGTTCGGGCGATTGGCGCGGCAGTTACGCCCTCCGGCCAGTTCCTTATTGGCGGAACCTCGATCACCACGGGATTCGACCTGGGAAGTGGTCCTTCCGGAGCCTTCAAGTGTGCAACCCTGGTGCGGCTCAATGCCGATGGCACGTTTGACGCATCACTGGACGGCGACGGCATCGTGTTGCACACGAACCGATTGCTCGGAGTCGACGCCGCGAACGCCGCAGCACTCCAATCCGATGGCAAAATCATCGTCGCCGGCAGCTCCCACTTCACCTTCGCCACGAACACCGACTTCGCGTTGGCCCGCGTCAATCCAGACGGCACCCTCGATCCCACGTTCGGTGTCAACGGCGTCTTGACGACCGACCTAGCCGGCGCAGACGTGGCCAACGCCGTCGCCATCCAGCCCGACGGAAAGATCCTCGTCGCTGGCGGCTCCAATCAACAGGCAAGCAACCTGGACCAATTCTCCGGCGTGGCCCGATACAACTCCGACGGGACGCTCGACACGTCATTTGACGCCGGCGGCATTCTAAACCTGAACCTCGGCTCGACGGGCGAAACATTCACTGCCATCGCGCTACAACCGGACGGCAAGATTCTCCTGGGTGGCCACATCCGCACGGCGGGAGGCACGGACTGGGACTTCGCCGTAGTGCGGCTGAATTCCGACGGGAGCTATGACACGTCGTTCGGCGTGGGCGGACTTGTCCGGTTGGCTCTCGGCAATACCGATTTCGAATTCAGCCTCTCTTTGCAGTCGGACGGTCGAATCGTCGCCTCCGGGCGCAGCGACACACGCGGCGCGGCCGTCCGGCTCAATGCCGATGGCACGCTTGATACGTCGTTCGATGTCGATGGTATCGTTTATTTCGGCGGCACGGGCTTGAACCAGATTCGCAGCTTCACCGGCATGGCGATTCAAGCCGACGGCAAATTCGTGTTTACCGGTTCGGCGCTTGCGCCGGGCAGCACCAGTGCCGTCCACCTCGCCGTCGCCCGCCTGAATGCCGACGGGTCGGTCGATACCAGTTTCAGCAGCGATGGATTGCAGATTGTCCCCGTCGGCGCAAGTAGCAACGGGGAATCAATTGAAGTCGCGTGGGATGGACGCATCCTCGTGGGCGGCAACTCCGGCGGCAACTTTGTCGCGGTGCGACTCTTGAGCGATGGCACGCCCGATCCGTCGTTTGACGGCGACGGCATTGCCACCGTCGACATGGCCGGCACACCGTATGGATACGTCGATCCGACCACCACCGACACGCTCACCGCACTTTTGGTGCAACCCGATGGCAACATCGTTCTCGCTGGGGCGATTAGCACCAACCCCGTTCCAGGAGGCGGCGGTTCGGATTTCGGCATCGCAAGGCTCGATGGCGGCGGCGTGCCGCCCCTCGACGTTCAACTTTCCAATGGACTGATCCCCGAAAATTCCGGAGCGAACGCCCTCGTCGGACTGCTCTCCACGATTGATCCGAACACACTCGACACGCACACCTACACATTCGTGACAGGCGTCGGTGACGATGACAATCTCCACTTCTCGCTGGTCGGCAATCAGTTGCGTGCTGTCGCGTCTTTCGATTTTGAAACCCGTTCGACGTACACGATTCGCCTTCGCACGACCGATCAAACGGGATATTTTGTCGAGGAAATGTTTACGATCCTCGTCACCAACGTCAACGACGCGCCGGTCGCGAATGACGACGCGTACGCCACGGCGGAGGACACGCCGCTCACCGTTGCTCTACCCGGAATCTTGGCCAACGATACCGATCCCGACGCCGACGCCTTGAACGCCCTTGTTGTCAGCGGACCCGCCCATGGAACGGTGTCTCTTGCCGCCAATGGATCATTCGTCTACACGCCGAATCTGAACTACAACGGCTCCGACAGTTTCAGCTACAAGGCAAACGATGGCCAGCTCGACAGCAACGTCGCCATTGTTCACATCACCATCAACGCCCTCAACGACTCGCCGGTCGCGAATGACGACGCGTACGCCACGGCGGAGGACACGCCGCTCACCGTTGCTCTACCCGGAATCTTGGCCAACGATACCGATCCTGATGCCGACGCCTTGAACGCCCTTGTTGTCAGCGGACCCGCCCATGGAACGTTATCTCTTGCCGCCAATGGATCATTCATCTACACGCCGAATCTGAACTACAACGGCCCCGACAGTTTCAGCTACAAGGCAAACGACGGCCTGCTCGACAGCAACGTCGCCATGGTTCGCATCACCATCAACGCCGTCAACGACGCGCCGGTCGCGAATGACGACGCGTACGCCACGGCCGAGGACACGCCGCTCACCGTCGCTCTACCCGGAATCTTGGCCAACG
>WBZS01001978.1_pt1 | contig 13980 bp, 13 predicted proteins | sample 5204201 | NCBI WGS metagenome assembly WBZS01 (sample SAMN12344357, study PRJNA552823) | activated sludge metagenome | biome: Activated sludge suspended growth; feature: Nitrification reactor; material: Wastewater; isolation source: activated sludge from nitrification reactor of wastewater...
TGACTGGAAGGGTGGCCGAGTGGTTTAAGGCACCGGTCTTGAAAACCGGCGTGCCCGCAAGGGCACCGTGGGTTCGAATCCCACCCCTTCCGCCACTTCAGTCCCTGAGTGGGCACTGAGTTTACGCCACTTCCCGCCACAAGCGTCTGTAGCAGCCGAGACTTCGATCCCATGATACGAACCTCGCCCTCGGCGACCTCGACACGCTGCGCGAGCGCGCGCAGGTGGTCGCGGCGATAGCCGCCGCCGTCCAGCCGGATACGCTCGCGGGCGGTTGTGGCAAACGTGCGCAGCATTTGTGGCGTTACAGCCTTTTGTCCCGTGTTTTGGAGCATGGCCTGCGCGCGGTCTGCATCGGCCTTGGCCTGATCGCGGATGGCCTTGAGCCCGTCGATGCGGTCTTTCAACGCCGGGTCGTCCAGATCGGCAATGCCCGCCTCGATGGCGTCATAGAGGCGCTTGAGGCGCAATTCCGATTCGGCTGAGCGCTTGTTCAATTCGGCGATATGCTCGCGGCGGCGCTCGGCATGTTCTTCCCGGCGGTCGAGCGCGGCGGCGAGAACGGTTTCCAGCCGTTCGGGTTGGAGTAGCTGTTTCTCAAGGTGATTGACGACCAGATCGTCCAGCTTCTCCATCGGCACGACCATGCCCTCGCAGGCGGTCGGTCCCTGCCGCGCCTTGATCGAGCAAGCATAGTAGCGATAGCGCCCGCCCTTGCCGGTGCGGATGGTCATTGCCCCGCCGCACTTGGCGCAATGGATAAGCCCGGTGAGCATCGTCGGGCCGCTGATGACACGGGCGGGCATGACCTTGGGGTTCCGGGCCTTGAGCAGCTTCTGAACCGCGTCGAAGGTCTCTTTGTCGATGATCGGCGGGACAGGGACGGTGACGATCTCGCTGACCAGCTTCAATTCCTTGGTCTTGGTCCGCTTGTTGAACTCATGCTCGCCCATATAGGTGCGCCGGGTCAGGATGCGGTGAACCTGCCCGATGCCCCAGCGCCCGCCGTCGCGGGTGAAGATGCGGCGGCTGTTGAGATACGAGACGATGTTCTTGACGCCCATCTGGCCGGTGGTGCCGTCGCCTTCCAGCGCAAGGCGATAGATCAGCCGCACCGTGTCGGCGTGCAGCGGGTCGATCTCGATCTTCTTCTTGACCTTCGCGCCGCGCTGCTCGGCCGCGACGGTGCGATAGCCGATAGGGGGAAGCGAGCCGTTCCAGAAGCCTTGCCGCGCGTTCTCCTTCAAGGCCCGCATGACGTGCTTGGCGTTTTCCTTGGACTGGTATTCATCGAACAGCGCCATGATCTGCCGCATCATGACGTGCATGGGGTCATCCCCCATTTCCTGTGTGATCGAAACCAGCTTCACGCCGTTCTTCGCCAGCTTGCGGACATAGAACTCAAGCTCGAAGTGATCGCGGAAGAAGCGGCTGAACGAGTGGACCACGACAACATCGAACGGCGCGGGCTTGCTGGTCCCGGCCTCGATCATGCGCTGGAACTCGGGGCGGCGGTCATTGGTGGCCGATGCGCCGGGTTCGATGAAGGTTTCGACCAGTTGCAGGTTGCGCGCTTCGCAATAGGCTTCGCCCTGCCGCTTCTGGTCGGGAATGGAAACATCATGTTCGGCCTGCCGCGCCGTCGAGACGCGCAGGTAAAGGGCGGCGCGTAGCGGCACGGTGGAAGCGGGCATGGCGATGTCTCCTTTCAATCCGGTCGAATCGAACGGGGCCGCTATTCAGCGGCCTCCCGGATCGTCCCGACGATCCATTCATTCAGGCTCTTGCCCGATGCTGCTGCGGCAATGACTGCGGCGGCATGGTCGTCAGGGGTGAGGCGGACATTGAACTTGCCGGAGAACTTCCGGCGCGGCTCAATGCCCTTCTCCCGGCACATTTCGAGATACACGGCCAGCGACTTGCGGCCTTCCTCAATCAGATCGTGGACGCTTTCGGCATAGAAGTCGGCCCCACCATTCAGGCCGACAAACTCGCCGCGCAGCATCTGAATCTCGGGATCGAAAGCGATGACCGCCTTCTCACCATTGATTTCAACGACATTGTTCATGGCTTTACTCCGTGTTCGTCCAGCCATTTGCGGATGCTGGCAACCGCACCTTTGTCCGTATCCGGTGACGGGTGCGGACGATGAAAGACGCGCACTTCGCCGAACAGAAACACGCCTATCCGCGACCCTTCCCGCTCGGTGACTTCCGCCCCGAGAGCTACGAACAGCGCCTCTATGTCGGCCCAGCGGATCGAGCCGTTGACCGGGCGGGCGAAGATCAGTTCCAGCGTGGCTCTGTGACGCTTTTTCATGGAGTGTCCAGTATCATTTTTTAGTACCGTTTTCAAGGTCGATTTCGATCCCGGCGTCGGGCGACCCGGTGTCGGGGCCGAACAATTCATCGAACAGGTCGCCGAACCATCGCTCGAACACTTCGATTTCGGCTTCTGTAACCGGAACGGGGTCGGGCCAGTCGTCGGTGACTGTCCATGTGCTGAGGTCATGTTTGGGCGGCCTGCCGGGGAACGGCCAAGGATAGCCCAGCAATTCCTCAAGCTGCTCCGACGCCGTGGGCGGGCGTTTGGCGTACCGGGAACGAGATGCCGCCTCGGGCCTGTCGTCGTCCCTGCGATCAATAGTCATCGAGGAAGTCAAACTCGTTGCGCGAGCGCTGCCGCCACCCGGCGGGATTGGCAACCCAGCGGTTGATGTCAGATTCCCGCCATCCAGCGCCGTTGGTGCTGATCTTGAGTTGGGCCGGGAAAGTGCCCTCGGCGATCTTGCGATAGATGGTGGACCGCGACAGGCCGGTGCGTGCACGAACGGTGTCAAAGCGGATGATACGGTCTGGTTGACGCATGATTGCGCTGCCTCCTGCTGGCTGTTTTTGACGATTGCAGAGACCAGACAGAGCAACGAATTGTCATTGGGCAACAGATATTTACCGTTCGTAGTGCTGTAGCGTAGAAACGGCGGCAAAAAGGAAAACCATACAGGCCGAAACCTCGGCCTCTGCCAAGGTCAATGCCGCGTGTGACGGAGAGTCTGCGGCCAAGACTGCGGCCTGATTCGAGGCTGAAGCCGAGTTCGCACCTACGCGGTCTTTGCAGTTTTGCGCCCAGCAGATACTGGCGCTGTATATGGATGGGTGAGGCGCGTAAAGCAGAGGGCGAGTGGCGCGATGACAACATTATCGGACGATGCGCTGCAAACGATTCAGCGTGAAATACAGAGATTGCTGGGTCGATGCCTGCTGCGACTGCAACAGTACGAACGCCTTATCAAGGCAATCGTGGCACATCACGAAATCTCGGGGCCGCCTCACGCGCTGGAGGCGATCCGAGCGGCGCGCGTAACGGAGACCGCGCGCAAGACACTCGGCACACTGATCGGCGATCTCCTCGGATCGTATGTTGTCGTCAACGGAGATCAGACCGCACCCAAGGACACGATCAATTCATCTGAGGATACGGCTTCGTTCAGTTTTCGGATGCAGTTGGGCCTATCCGACACAGATTTTGCTCGGACAGAAACTGAACTTAGAGAATTGGTGCTGCTGCGGAACAGCTTGGTTCACCACTTCATCGAAGATCACGACCTCTGGAGCTTGGAGGGATGCCGTGGCGCTCACGGGGCGTTGCTCGCTGCCTACAGCCGCATCGACCAACACTTTGAACAGCTTCGCGGGTGGGCAGAACATATGGAACAAAGTCGGCGTCTGGCCGATGCCTTTGTCCGTTCGAATGAGTTTCGGGATTTGGTCATCAATGGCATTGCCCCGGACGGTAAGGTGGATTGGTCTGCCGCAGGCATCGTGCGCGCCTTGCGGGAAGCTGCTAAGGAATTGGCTGTCGATGGCTGGACATCTATCACAGAGGCTGGCAAGTGGATTGCCGAGCGGTTCCCGGAACAGCTACCTGCAAAATATGGATGCGGCAGTTGGCGTCAGGTCGTGCATGAATCGCGCGCTTTCGAGATTCGTTACCTTGACATGAATGGTAAGCGCGCTGCGCGGTATCGGGAAAAAGAGAAGCCCGCGACCTCGCGCTGAAATACGTTGGCGCTGCGCGCGAAGGGGACAAAATTGGCAATCGCGCCCTCGGTGTCGAGTGGCACTATTCTTGGCGCACTCTACAATCCGATGCCCCGTCCCCTGCCGAGACCGTGACTGAGGGCGAGTTGCCGCCCGAGCTTCATGCCTGAGTCGAAATCCATGCTGACGCCGAGTTGCTTCTTGCGGCCTTCGAGCAGGGATTCCATCTGCGGATCGCGTTCCAGACTCATCGCCATGTTGCCCATCTCTGCCCGCGCTGCCCTGTAGCCGGAATAGTTGCCCGCCGCATACTGGCGCTCGCCGGTCTGCTTGAGTTCCCGGAACCGTTCTACGAAACGATCCGCGCGGCGCTCCGGGCTGGTGCGAATCTCGGTTTCGAGTTGCAGGGCGCGGATGGCGCGATTGACCTTGCCCGATCCCGCCTCATGGGCAAGGCTCTCATCCTTGGCATAGGCCGCTTCCGCGTCCCGCCATCCATAGGGCCGAACCTCATCAAATGCCTTACGGGAATCGACCAGTTCTTCCCATTGTGCGGGGCTTGCCTTGTTCCCGGCATCCTCGGCGTTGAAGACCTGGCCAACGGCATGGGCATGGCGAATGAGCGCCATTCTGCGGGCGTGGCGCAAGGCATCTTCCGAATCTATTCCGGCATCCCGCGCCACCGCCTCGATCTCCTGTTTTATCCCCTTGCTGGCCGTCTCCCTTTCCGGCCCTTCTGCACCGTCCCGGATTTCGCGCACGCTGAAGATGATGTCGCCGATCCGGTCAACGGCATTGTTCCGGGCGTGAACCTGTTCAACGGCAGCATCATGGGCATGGGAAATAATACCGCGCCGCTCGGCATAGCTTTGGGCTGGGTCGGCGCGCTCGTAGTCGGTCGCCATGTCCTTGGCCCGGTCACGCGACAGGGTGTTAATGAGCTTGTCCTGACCGGCAAAATCGTCGCGGCCATAATGCAGGTCCATGCCGTCGCGATGGCGTGACAGGGCGACATAGCTGCCGTGGGCGTCCATGCCGGGAGTCGCCAGAATATACGTTCGATCCACGGTCATGCCCTGCGCCTTGTGGATGGTCGCGGCATAGCCGTGGTCGATGCGGTTGTAATCCTTCAGGTCGAAAGCGATGGACCGGCCATCGTCAGTGCGAACCGACATGGATTGCGGGCTGGCTGCCTCGACCGTGCCGAGCGTTCCGTTCTTCACGCCAAGCCCGCGCTCGTTTTGGAGGAACATGACACGATCCCCGGCGGCGAAGCTGCGCTCGCCGCGTTCGACCGTGACGCGCACGTCCTCGCCCAGATCGCCAGCCTCCCGCATCCTGTCGCGGGCGGCCTCGTTGAGTTCGCGCACCTCGGCGTTGGTGTGGGTGAGGATGATGCGGCTGCTGTCCGGTGCTGCCTGCCGGTCGCGGTCCCAGCGGTCGATCAGGTCGTCCCGCGCCTGTTCGCGTGTTTCAGCGGAATGCACCATGTCGTGCGCGTCATAGGCATGGATCGCATGGCCTGTCCTGCCGGTCGCCAGATCACGGGTGGCGTCGCGTTGCCAGTCCTCGCGCTGGCGGCGAACCTCGTGGATTTCGACGCCGCCATGACGGTCATGGATCGAGCGGAAGGCCGCGCCCGCCTCGATGGATTGCAACTGCTGCGGATCGCCAACCAGCACAACCTTTGCGCCAGCTTCCGCCGCGTGGGACAGGACGCGCTCCAACTGGCGGGTGCCGACCATCCCCGCCTCGTCAATGACAAGCACATCGCGGGACGTGAGCATGTCACGGCCGTTCTTCCAGCCATGTTCCATGCTGGCGATGGTGCGCGAAGAAATGCCCGATCCGCCTTCCAGATTCTCGGCGGCGATGCCGGACAGGGCAACGCCCCGGACCTCGTAACCGGCAGATTCCCACGCCTCGCGCGCCACACCCAGCATGGCGCTCTTTCCCGTCCCGGCATAGCCGACGACAATGCCAAGGTCGCGCCCGTCCGTGACATGCGCCAGCGCATCCGCCTGCTCGCCGGACAGGACAAGGCCGCGCTGTTCGGCACGGGCCAATGCCGCCTGCCTGTCGGTTTCGTTGACTTCATGGCGTTGCCGTTCCGCCATCATCTCGGCGGCGCGATGCAGGCGCTGTTCCGCCTCGATCATGTCGCGGGTGGTGAACCGATCCTCGCCGCGTCCGTCCTGCCCAAGCTGGACGAGATCGGGCGCACCGCGCATCGCGCCCATGACCTCGTTGAACTGGTCTATGCCGTCGCTATGCCGGTGCGCGAACATCGCCATGTCCCGGCGCGTGAAGGTCGATTGCTGATGCGTGATCGCGTCCAACGCCACCGATGGATCGGCAGTGATCCTGTCGCCATTATTGCGCGCGATCTCACGGTGCATGTCGGCGCGGTCTGCGGCCTCGATCCCTTCTCCCTCGATGCGCTGCGCGGATGCGCCGATCTGGCTCTGCGGCTCCAGGTCGATGCCTTGCGCCACAAGGCTGCGATGGTCGACCCGCGCGTCTATGTCGAGTTCGGCCAGCCGTTCGTTGACATGCTCGGCCCATCGTTCCCGCCAACGCTCAACCATCTCCGTCCGGTTCCAGTCCCGCACCTTCCGGCCGAACCCGTTCTCATCCACGCTGCGCATGGTGAGCATGACGTGGGCATGGGGCTTCGGCATCCCGTCCTCGCCGATGTCCCAATGCACATTCAGATCGGCGATCATGCCCTGATCGACAAATTCCGACTGCGCGAAGTCGCGGGCCAACTCGATGCCCTGCGCCTGCGTCATCTCGCGCGGGATGGCGAACTCGACTTCACGGGCAAGCTGGGCGTCCTTCCTGACCTCGAACGCCTCCACATCGTTCCAGAGCCGTTCGCGGTTGGACCATGCCGCCGGCGCGTTCTCCGGCAATAGCACCTCGGAATGAACGACACCGCGCTTGTTGGAAAAATCTTGCACGCGGTCGATGCGTTCATCGCGCATCCGCGAGGCCGAGCGGTAGGCGGCGGACGCCACCGCGCTCGATCCGGCCTTGCGGCCAATGACCTTGACGTGAAGATGATAGATCGCCATCGCGATCAAGCATTGCCACGGCGAAGCGGACGTCGGAACGACGTATAAGCGCGCCCTCCCTCGAAAAAATCTCGGGATGGACCGGGCCATGCCACACCGTCCCGACAACATTACTGCGTTCCGCACGCCGCGCAACTATCCTTGCTGCATCAACGACTTGCGACCGGGAAAGGACACGACGATGCGAAAACCGAGAGACTATGACGCGGAACTCAAGGCGCTGGAGGACAAGGCGCGGGAACTCAAGATACGGAAGGTGCAGCAGCTTGGCGAACTGGTGATCGCCACCGGGGCGGATGCGCTCACCACCGAGGAACTGGCCGGGGCGTTGGTCGCGCTGGCCGAAACCAAGGATGCCGGAAAGAGGGAGGCGTGGGCCAAGCGCGGGGCCGCGTTCTTTCAAGGCAAGTCACGGCGATCTGCTCCGGCATCTGACCGCGACACTGGCGGCGCTCCAACGCAACCGGGCGGCGCACAACCGGCATCAGGCACAACGGGCGCGGCATGACATGCGGACATGGCAGATCGAGCGCCGCAGGAGAACACGGCATCTGATCGAACTCGGCGGCCTCGTCGTCAAGGCCGGCATCGTGGACCTGACCAATGACGACCGCGCCATGATCTACGGGGCGATGATCTGGATGGCTGAAAAGCTCAAGAGCGAGGGCGGCGACCATGCGCGCGATACATGGACGAAACTCGGAAAGATGGCGTTCGAGATGGAGCATCCGTCAGACCCGAACGACAGAGCGCAGCCGCAGCCGAATCGAGCGTGACCGATGGCGGGCGGCGCGGACCTCAAATATCGCAGCGCCGCCCGCCATCGCGCGGCAACGCCGCGCCGCAATGTGCTGTGGATCGTGATTTCTTCAAGCGTCTCGCACCATTGGCGATTGCCTAAAAGAGCTATTTTGTTCTAATTGGCGCAACTTGGGATGGGCGAGAACTAAGCCATGAAAACCATGTCTGCGCGCGAAGCCAAGAACAGCTTCGGGCTGATGATCGATACTGCGCGTGCAGAGCCGGTTCGCATCGAGAAGCACGGGCGCGGCGTGGTGATCGTCATTTCCGTAGAGGAGTATGAACGCCTTTCCTTGCTGGAAGACAGCACGGTGAGGAGTGAGCGTGAGGCTGGGGAGGCTACGAAAGGTGACGACTAAAGCACTTGAGCGAGTATGTATCGATCAACTTCTGCAGGATGCCGCGTGGTATCTCGCCGATGATCCGAGCTATGTGAAAGCCGGGGGGCAATAGCTGATATGGACATTCAGGGCTACCTAAACGAAATCCGCGCCCTCTACGCCAGCGGGCAGACAACCGAACACAGCTTCCGTCCTGCGCTGGCCAAGCTCTTTAAAGCGATTGATCCGGCCCTCACCGTCATCAACGAGCCGAAACATATCACCGATGTTGGCGCGCCCGATTTCGTTTTCAATCGGAGGGATATCGCTATCGGTTGGTGCGAGGCCAAGGACATCGGCAAGGATGTCCGCAAGTTCGCTGCCAACGATTACAGCAAAGCCCAGAAGGAGCGATACAAAAAAGGCCTGCCCAACCTGATCTACACCAACGGGCTGGATTTCGAGTTCATCCGCGAGGGTGAAGTGGTGGACTTCATCACCATTGCGGACCTGATACCAACGCTACCCGCGCGTGTAGAAAACTTCCCCGCGTTGGAAAACCGCCTGCATGATTTCGCCACCGTCACACCCCTTAGCATCACGTCATCGAGACGATTGGCTGAGATGATGGCGGGCAAAGCGGCAATCATTAAGGATATAATGGGTCGCGCTCTGGTCGCCGACCTCAAGGCGCGAGATGACGGTGCGCCGCCAACTGATCTGATAGGCCAATACGAGGCATTCAAGTCGAATCTGATCCAGGATATCAAGGTTGAGGATTTCGCTGACATCTACGCGGAAACCATCGCCTATGGCCTGTTCGCTGCCCGCTTACATGATGAGACGTCAGGCAGCTTCACGCGCGCCGAAGCGTTGGAGCTTTTGCCCAAATCCAATCCATTCCTGCGCCAGTTGTTCATCTACATCGCAGGGCCAAATCTGGACGAACGCCTGCGCCGGGTGATCGACGAATTGTGCAACGTCTTCTGTGCGACCAATATGGCCAAGGTGCTGGCCAATTTCGGTAAGGTGACCGCTCGGCAAGACCCCTTCCTGCATTTCTATGAAGTGTTTCTGGCCGAATATAACCCCGCCAAGCGCAAGGCGCGGGGCGTCTGGTATACGCCAGAACCGGTGGTGAATTTCATCGTCCGCGCGGTGGACGAAGTGCTGAAAGCCGAGTTCGGCCTTGCGGACGGATTGGCCGATACCAGCCGCATCACCATCAATTGGGATACCGGGCAGCACGACAAGAAAAGCAAGCCAGTCACGATCAAGAAGCAGGTTCACCGCGTCCAGATTCTCGACCCGGCTACCGGCACTGGCACCTTTCTGGCCGAAGTGGTGAAGCTGGTTGCCGAACGTGTGAAGGGGATCGCGCCGGGGCAATGGTCCACCTATGTCGAAAAAGACCTGATACCGCGCATCCACGGCTTCGAGCTGCTGATGGCCAGTTACGCCATGTGCCACATGAAGCTGGATATGACCCTGACGGGCTTGGGCTACAAGCCCTCGGCCAAGCCGCCCCGCCTTGGTGTTTACCTCACCAACAGCCTTGAAGAAGGCGAGCGGGTGGAACAGACCCTATTCGGCCTGTCTCGCGCCATTGCCGAGGAAGCCAAGGCCGCCAGCGACATCAAACGGCAAATGCCCATCATGGTAGTGATCGGCAACCCGCCCTATTCCGGCCATTCATCCAACAAGGGGGAGTGGGTCGAAAAGCTAATGGCTGACTACAAGGTCAGCCCGGAATTGAAACGCCCGGCACAGGCCAAATGGCTTTCAGACGACTATGTGAAGTTCGTTCGTTTTTCTGAGCATATGATTGAGAAGAACGGCGAGGGTGTGCTGGGTTTCATCACCAACCACGGCTATCTTGATAACCCCACGTTCCTCGATATGCGGAATCATCTGCGGCAGACATTTGACCGCATCTATGTTCTGGACCTGCATGGCAATTCCAAGAAGAAGGAAGTCAGCCCGGACGGTTCGCCGGACAAGAACGTATTCGACATCATGCAGGGCGTGGCGATCATCATTGCGGTGAAGCGGGGCGAGGCAGGTGGGGCGAAGAAGCTGGCCAGCGTGTTCCACGGCGATCTATGGGGCGATCGGGAAGCAAAATATCAGCGGTTGTGGGACAGCACGACCGGCGAACTTGCCGCACAGGATGTTTCACCGGAAGCCGCGCCTTGGCGTTTCAAGCCTACCGACAAAGCGCTGGAAGCAGCCTATCAGGCAGGATTTTCTGTGGCGGACCTGTTCTCACCCAATGGCCGCCCAGCCCCCGGCATTGTCACGACTCACGACGAGTTCGCGATTTCGTGGACCGCCGCCGAAGCTGCGGAAAAGGTGGAGCGTCTGCTTTCGACTGCTAACGAAGCCGAAGCCCGCCAGCAATTTCGTCTATGTTCGCAAAGCCAGTGGAAATATGCCGCCGCCAAATCCGCACTGGCCGATGGAGCATGGCGGCAGGCTATAATGCCCATCGCTTATCGACCATTCGATACCCGTTTTACCGTCTATAACGCTCACGTAGCTGTGCATCGCCGGGACCGCGTGATGCATCATTTTCTCGCAGGGCCAAATATTGGTTTAGCCACTGCTCGGAGCAATAAGAATCCAATTCCCGACCACTTCTTTGTAACTGGAACGATTTCAGAGACAAAGTTTGCCGAAAGTTCAACGCAGTCAGTTAACCTACCTCTCTATCTATACCCCGGTGAGCAAGACCTCGATCAGTCCATCCGCATCAATTTCGACCCCAAGCTATATGCTCGAATCCGCAAGGCGGCGGGGTTAACCGGGGCACTCTCTGCGCCCGATGGCACGGATACCTTCCGCAGGTTGGCTGGCGAAGCTCGTCCCGATGAGGTCAAGGTGTTCGACTACATCTATGGCATGTTGTATTGCCCGGACTATCGTCAGACCTACGCCGAGTTCCTGAAGTCCAACTTCCCGCGCGTTCCGTTCCCTCCCTCGTCAGAAGTGTTCGGGGCTGTCAGCGCAAAGGGGGAGGAACTACGCCGCCTCCATTTGATGGAAGATGCCGCCATCGGTGAAACACCCTACCCCTTCGACGGAGACGGTGACAGCGTGGTAGACAAGGCGCGTTTCGATGCAGGACGCATCTGGATTAACACTACCCAGTATTTCGGTAACGTTTCCGCCGTCGCGTGGAACTTTCCCATCGGGGGCTACCAGCCTGCGCAAAAGTGGCTCAAGGATCGCAAAGGGCGTGCATTGGAGTGGGACGATATTCGCCACTACCAGAAAATCATCAAGATATTGGTAGAAACAGACCGCATTATGAATGAAATCGAGCTTCCAAACGTCTGAGAGCAATCCGCCGCGACACGCCCCAACTAGGCCCCAAGCCTCTCTGGTTAGCCAGCCCTCAGGCGGTCTTCACCCGCTCCGATTTAACCAAGATTACAGACGGGATCATGCAACATGCGCGCGGTGAAGTTGTCCCCGATCATCGCACGCGCTTTTCGCCGTTTTCTAACACCCTCTAACGCTGCGCACTTTACCGCAACCCAGAACTGCCCCATTGATTTTGTTCGGTCTTTGTTCTATTTTATACGTCGGGCGCGGGAGGGGACGTATGAACACTGAGAAATTTTTTGACGAAAGAACTGATCAGTCTGAGGTAAAGGCACGTATCGTCCAGAAGTATTTTTACGCTTGGGCAAATGTTATTATGCCTACAGCACAGAAAAATGGCAGACGTATCGCCTACATTGATCTGTATGCGGGACCGGGACGATACAAGGATGGTGCGGCTTCTACGCCGCTTTTGGTACTTCAGCATGCCATCACTGACCCCAAACTCAGTTCGATGCTTGTTACACTCCTGAATGATTCTGATGGAAACAAAACATCTACACTTCAGGAAGAAATTGATAAGCTCCCCGGTATCGGGAGTTTAAAGTATAAGCCTGCCGTCTCTTGTGGTGAAATCGATGAAGAAGCAGAAAAATATTTTAATCAATCGAAACTTGTTCCATCGTTCTCATTTATTGATCCATTTGGATATAAAGGGCTTTCGCTGAAAATCATAAAGGGTGTCATTAAGGATTGGGGATGCGATTGCGTTTTCTTCTTTAATTACAACCGAATCAATGCCGGTATCGGAAATCAAGCCGTGGCCGGTCACATGGATGCGCTGTTTGGCAAGGAACGTGCCGATGCACTCAGAGCACGGCTGCCCGGTCTGTCGCCTGAACTGCGTGAAGCATTGATCTTGGAAGAGCTAGCTGCCGAGATCAAAGCGCTCGGCGGTACCTACGTACTCCCCTTCACATTCAGGAATTCGGGTGGCACGCGCACATCCCACAAGCTTATTTTCGTAAGCAAGAGCTTCAAGGGCTATTCCATCATGAAAGACATTATGGCGAAGGAAAGTTCGACGGAGGACCAAGGTGTGCCGTCACTGGCATATTCCCCAGCCGATTGGTCGATGCCCCTGCTGTTCTCGCTGCAACGACCGCTCGACCAGCTTCGCGCCTCGCTGCTCAAGGAGTTTGCAGGACAGGAGCTTTCTGTTGCTGAAATCTATGAGCGCCATAGCGTCGACACGCCGTATGTCATGAAGAATTACAAGGAAAGCCTTACGCAGTTGGAAACGGAGGGGAAGGTTGGCGTGCGGAGCCTCAAGGGCACCCGGCGGAAAGGAACATTTGCCGACCACCTGCTGGTCGGGTTTCCAGCGAGTAACAGCAATGGCGAATAACTCTTCGATCGAATGGACGGAAGCGACGTGGAATCCTGTTGTTGGTTGCACGATCATTTCGCCGGGATGCACGAACTGCTACGCGATGCGCATGGCGCGTCGGCTGGAAGCGATGGGCCAGCCTAAGTACGCTGGCACGACGCGCATGTCTGGTGGCCGCCCGAAATGGAACGGCGTTGTACGGATAGACGAGGATTCGTTATCGCTTCCGATGACGTGGAAAGTCGGTCGGATGATCTTCGTAAACTCAATGTCCGACCTGTTTCATGAAGACGTGCCATTGGCATTCATAAAGCGAGTGTTCGCAACGATGCGGAAAACCCCGCAGCACACCTATCAGATTTTGACGAAGCGGGCCGAGCGCCTCGAAGAACTATCGCCGAAGCTGGCATGGCCCCAGAACGTTTGGATGGGCGTGAGCGTCGAGAACGAAAACTACATGTTCAGGATCGATCACCTCCGTCGCACGCAAGCGGCGATCAAATTCCTAAGCCTAGAACCTTTACTAGGACCGCTCGACAATCTCGATCTCATCGGCATTGATTGGGTCATTGCAGGTGGTGAGAGTGGCCCCCATGCCAGACCTGTCGAGCCGGGTTGGATACGAAGCATTCGGGATCAGTGTTTTGACTCAGGTATCGCCTTCCATTTCAAACAATGGGGCGGCGTCAATAAGAAAAAGACAGGCCGCATTCTCGATGGCCGCACTTGGGATGATTTTCCTGCTGGAGTTGCGGTGTAGTCAGTTCATTAGCGTGCGATGCGAGGAAATCCATCCAGCAACCTCAGCACTGAACGCGACGTGAACTTGGCTACTGTAGCTCGGTATTTCTCCGTGCTTTGTGACGGAAGACGATCTCATGGTAGGGCTATAGCGTAAACGTAGTGATCATCACTATCGGTCGCGGCCCGCCATATCATATTGATAATAAACGTGTTTTTTATCTTTTTTAGGAAAACACCCGGATTAAACTACGAAATGGCGGTGAGCGTAGCCGCCTTTCACA
>WBZS01001979.1_pt1 | contig 13978 bp, 12 predicted proteins | sample 5204201 | NCBI WGS metagenome assembly WBZS01 (sample SAMN12344357, study PRJNA552823) | activated sludge metagenome | biome: Activated sludge suspended growth; feature: Nitrification reactor; material: Wastewater; isolation source: activated sludge from nitrification reactor of wastewater...
TATCCGTTAGAATCGGCATATCGGAAAAATGAATGGAGTGGTTGTGTCCCGTCTATCAAACCTGATCGCCAGTGCTAGAGCGAAGGACCCCAAGCTAGGGGAAGACTTGGACCGGGAGTTCAAGGTTTTAACGAACGTCGCCTTTAGGCACACAGTGCCAGTAGCATCCTTCGATAGCGGCCGCTCAAGTGCACCACCCAGGAAGATTAACGTGCATGGTCGAGCGGCTGCTGTTCACGCAATACAGCCTCCACGCCGACCGGACAGAGGCCCGGTCCGATAAGTCTATGCATTGCAAATGAAGCAATCTGCCCATGTCGCATAGGCCGTTATGTGTTTGTTTCTCCGCTCAAGCGCAGCAAACTGTTGCTTGTAGCTGTACACCTCGCGTTGGGTAGTGCTAAGATTTGCCAGTAACGACAAGGCCTATCCCGAATTTCAGCGAGGAACAACATGACCGACAATGACCTGCAGGAAGTCTTCCTCGGCCGTCAGCCCATCCTGGATCGCAACCAGCAACTGTTTGCCTATGAACTGCTCTTCCGCAGCGGCAGCGCGGAGAACGGAAACTTCGCCAGCTTTGTCGATGGCAATCAGGCCACCGCCACTGTCATTACCAACGCATTTACCGAGTTTTCGATGGCCGACGCCCTCGGCCCTTATCAGGGTTTCATCAAGGTGGACCATGGGCTCCTCTTCAGCGACCTGATCTACGCCTTGCCGACGCATTCCGTCGTACTTGAAATCCTTGAAACCGTAACGCCTACGATTGAGATGCTGACGCGTTGCGAACAGCTGCGTGGCGAAGGCTATATCCTGGCCATCCGGGAACGTCCGGAATCGCTCGACCAGTCCCGCCCCTTGCTGAAGCTGGCCGAAGTCATCAAGGTCGATATCAGTCGCGTCGACCCAACCCGGCTCAAGCAGTTGGCCATCAACCTCAAGCCGCTGGAAAAGACGATTCTTGCCGAAAAAGTGGAAAGCAACGAGCAGATGCAGCTCTGTCATGACTTGGGCTTCGATCTCTTTCAGGGTTATTACTTTGCCCATCCTGTGGTCATCAAGGGCAAGAGCCTGCACACTTCCGAACTGTCGCTGCTGCGTCTGCTCGGTCTGCTCAGCCAGGACGCCGACCATGCGGAAGTCGAAACCGTCTTCAAGCAGGAGCCCATGCTGACATACAATCTGCTGCGCCTGACCAACTCGGTCGGTGCCGGCATGACCACAAGAATCACTTCGCTGCGACACGCCATTACCATGCTGGGCCGGCGGCAATTGCTGCGCTGGCTGCAGCTTCTGCTCTACAGCGGCGTTTCGGGTTCACGGCAGGCCGTCAATCCGTTGCTGCAACTGGCGGCCACGCGCGGCCGGCTGATGGAGCTGCTGGTCGTAAGAACGCCCGGCGCGAAGGCCGGCGACCAGAATCTGATCGATCAAGCCTACATGGTCGGCATTCTTTCGCTGATGCCTACGCTCGTTGGTCACAACATGTCCGAAATCCTAACGCAACTTCCTGTCGCCCAACCCGTTCTGGATGCGCTGGGCAGCCGCAACGGCGCACTGGGCGATCTACTGAGCCTAGTTGAGGCACTGGAGGAAGAGGATGGCGCCCATGCTGCACGCATGATGCAGCGCCTTCCCGGGATCGATGCGAAATATGCCAACAGCTGCCTGACCAACGCGCTGGGCTGGGCCAACAACCTCGCCAGGGAGTGTTCCTGAGCTGTCCCGCACGCCGCTGGCGCCGCCGATGCGCCTTGCCTCAATTCATCGTTCCTAGGCCAGCAATCTGACGACAGATGTCCGAACCTCACAGCCCACAGATTTTTCTTGGACGCCAGCCGATTCTCGGGCGCGAGCAGCAATTGGTCGCCTATGAACTGCTCTTTCGCGACGGCGTTCTTGCCGCCGACCAAGGCGCTCAAATCGTCGATCCGACTAAGGCCACCGCCACGGTCATTACCAACGCCTTTACCGAACTGGCAGCGCACGCGGCGCTCGGCCCTTATACCGGATTCATCAACATCGACCGCGAACTGCTGTTCAGCGACCTCATCGAAGTCCTGCCGCCCCAGCTTGTTGTCCTTGAGATTCTCGAGAGCATTTTCCCCGCGCCCGACGTGATCGCGCGTTGCCGGCAGCTTCGGGACCTGGGATTCGTCCTGGCCGTCGATGACATTGTGCAGATCGAAGCGGCCTATCTGCCGCTGCTGGAATTGACCGACATCATCAAGGTCGACATCCTGAAACTGGACGTCGACCGCCTGCGCGGGCTGACCGGCGAGCTCAAGAAATTCGGCAAGAAGCTGCTGGCCGAAAAGGTGGAGTCGAATGCGCAATTGTCGCTGTGCCAGGATCTCGGTTTCGAACTGTTTCAAGGGTATTACTTTGCCCGACCAACGATCATCGTCGGAAGAAGAATCAATCCCGAACAGGCCGCCCTCTTGCGTCTGCTGGCGCTGGTCATGGAGGATGCGGACACGCACGCAATCGAAAACGCCTTCAAGGTCGAGCCGGGGCTGACCGTCAACATGCTGCGCCTGACCAATTCGGTCAGTTGCGGGCTGTCGACAAAAATCACCTCGCTGCGGCACGCCATCACGATTCTCGGACGGCGGCAATTGCAGCGCTGGTTGCAGCTCTTGATCTACACCAATCCCAAAGGCAATGCGCAGGCCAACAATCCGCTGCTGCAATTGGCCGCAAGCCGGGGGCGACTAATGGAGTTGCTGGCCGACCGGCTGCAATCGCGAAACCGCGAGTTAGCCGACCATGCGTTCATGGTCGGCATCATGTCGTTGATGCCGACTCTGCTGGGGATGGCGATGACAGACATCCTCGCCCAATTGCCTGTCGCCCAGCGCGTCAAGCAGGCCCTGATCGAAAACCCCGACCAGTGCGGCCAGCTAGGCCAACTCTTGCTCATCGTCGAAGCCACGGAGCTGACCGATCCGGAGGCGCTGCAGGACGCGCTGCAGCGCCTCCCGGCCATCCATCCGGAATTTCTCAGCAACTGCCTGGCCCGGGCCTTTTCCTGGGCCAACAACCTCGGCCAGGAACAGGATTCGGAAAGCGCGGAAGCCTAGCCGCTTTCCCGGCGCGGCCAGAAATGAATGAAAACGTGATCAACGATGCCTTGCTCAGCCGGCAACCGGTACTCGACCCGAACAACGAGCTTGTCGGCTACGAATTGAAGCTGCAATCGGTGGCGGATGCCGCCCTTCCACCGGCTTACGATGCTTCGCAGGCCGCTGCGCTGATCTGCGCTGCCTACGCCGATCTCGGGATCAACAGCGCTCTGGGGAAGAATATCGCCTTTCTTCGCATCGACCCTGGGTTCATCCATGACGATGCGATCGAAGTGTTGCCACCCGACGCCGTGGTTCTCGAACTCGTGCTCGACGCCGCACCGGACGAGCGCACCCTGCAGCGCTGCCGAATCCTGCGCGAACGACGCTACCCGCTGGCGCTCGGCAACTACACCGGTCTTGACGAACGCAGCCGGCCACTGTTGACCCTGCTTGATGTCATCAAGATCGATGTCCGTCAGCACGGTGACGACGGGCTGGCCGAACTCGCCGGACCTCTGGCCCGACTCCCGCTCAAACTGCTGGCCAAAGGCGTGGAATCGCGCGAGACGATGGAACGCTGCAAGAAGATCGGTTTCCAGCTTTTTCAGGGGAACTATTTCGCGCGTCCCGAAATCGTCAGTGGCCGACGTCTTTTGGCCTCCCAGATGAGCCTCATACAACTGATCAATCTCGCCAGCCGCGATACGGACACGGCCAAGATCGAAGAAGGATTCAAACACGAGCCGGCGCTTGCGGTTAACCTCTTGCGTATTGTCAATTCTGTGGGTTACGGCCTGAACCGGCGCGTCAGTTCGCTGCGCCACGCCATCACCCTGCTCGGCCGACGCCAGTTGCAACGCTGGCTGCAATTGCTGCTGATGACCCCGGCGGGGGGAACACCCGACGCCAGCCGTTCGCCCCTGCTGCAGATCGCCGCGTTACGCGGCCGGATGATGGAAATGCTGATTCAACAAGGCTACCCCCGTGACGGCAAGCTCGCCGATCAGGCTTTCATCACCGGCATCATGTCGATGATGCCCGCGGCACTGGGCCTGCCGATGAACGAGATATTCGAGCAGATCACGCTCGAAACGTCGGTGATGGACGCGCTCTCCTCGCATGCCGGGGCCCTCGGGAAAACCCTCGCGCTGCTTGAGTGTTTTGATGCCGACGACAAACAGGGTTGTCTGCGCGTGCTCGGCGAATTGCCCGCGACCAACCTGAGCCTGAATACGCTGAACGCTTGCCTGGTGGAGTCCCTGCGCTGGGTCAACGGCAGCGCCGCCGGGGACTGAGGGCCGCGTCTGAGCGGCCGCCTCGATGGCTCCCGCATTGATCCTGGGCCAATACGTATAGCTTCGGAATTCATGTCGAATAGCGTTTTTTCTTCACTCTCACCTGGGTTCAACATCATGACCATTGCTCCTTATCTGGATTCGTCGCCCCGACTGGGCGAAAGAATATTCATGCACGAATCGTCTCAAGTCATTGGCGACGTTTGTCTTGCCGACGACGTCTCGCTGTGGTGCAACACCGTCTTGCGCGGTGACGTCAATCACATCGTTGTTGGACGCGGCACCAATATCCAGGATTTCGTCATGTGTCATGTGTCGCACAAGACCGAGAGCAAACCCCAGGGTTCGCCTCTGATCATCGGCAACTACGTGACCATCGGACACGCCGCGATTCTGCATGGTTGTGAAATCGGCGATGAGTGCCTCATCGGTCTGGGCTCGATTGTCATGGATGACGCCAGGATTTCCAGCCAGGTCATGCTCGGCGCCGGCAGCCTGGTGCCGCCGGGAAAACAACTGGAAAGCGGCTTCCTTTACGTCGGCCGGCCGGCACAACGGGTACGGCAGCTCAGCGCATCCGAACTCAGCTATCTGCGTTACTCCGCTGAACACTACGTGCGCCTGAAGAACAATTATCTGGCCGGCCGGGTGGCGTAACGGCGTCAATCGCCGCGCTACGCCCACGACAGGACGCGGCTCGAAGGGCGTGCAAGCCGCCGCGAAATTTCGGGCCACGTACCCTGATCTTCCGATCGGATCGACTCTTGCGGGAGACATGCCATGAACGAAGCTTACGTGGTCGGACACATCAACGTCATAGACCCTGAAAAATGGGCGCGATATCGCCAGCAGGTACCCGCCACGCTTGCGCCCTGGGGTGCCGAACTCGTTTTTCGAGGCAATCGGGCGGCCATCCTGGCGGGCGATGACTGCCATTCTTCCATTGTGGTCATCCGTTTTCCGGATTGCGCGGCTGTCAATTCCTGGTACCAGTCAGCCGCCTATCAAGCGCTGATTCCTCTGCGGCAACAAGCGGCCGAGGTGATTCTGCTCTCTTACGAGACATAGCCCGGCCGCGGCAAGCGGTCGGCCTTCGCCCGCCCCGTCCGCAAGCGCCCTTAACCCGCAGCCCCCTGACCGGCGGCGTTACCGCAGACGCAGGCATCCCCCGCACATCCGTAAGCCGATCATCCCGCAACGCCCACGGTTTTCGCCGTCGTCATATAGCGACAGAATTTTCCCTGTCATATCAATGGCATGTGAATTCCATTGGAAAACCGTCGCCTGCCGCCGACAAAAAAATGGCGCGAACCTTTGAACAGGAACAATGAACACGCCCAACGCATTGTTTTTGTTGCGTATTCTCATTTGGCATGGCACTTGCTACTGCAGCAAAGGCGTTCTAGCAACGACGTTCCAACAACAAAGCAAACAAGGCGAACGATAAAAGTGGTACATGCCCAACAACTCCGCGAAAGCAACCTGGCCCTTTCCATATCGGGAATTTCACCGCGAAATTCGTCGCATGATCTCGGCCAGACCAAACGGCTGTACGCGATTGAAACGATTCTTGAACCGCTCGCACTTTTCCTTTCGCTGGTCCTGGTCGGCGTTGGCATTGAAGGAGAGTTGCCCTCGCCTTACCTCAATTTGTCCGTGCTGATATTTGCGTTGTATTTTCCGGGCAGGTCGCGCCTTCAGGTTTCGACTGAGCAAATGATGTCCGACATCCTCTTCAACTGGATCTGTATCGCCACCCTGTTGCTGTTGCTCGGATATGTCACGAACACGATAGGCAGATTTTCCACCCGGGCGCTGATCATTTGGTCTTGGGCTGCCCCTTTTTGCCAGATCGGCGCCAATCTGGCATTGCGCTCGGTTGCCCCCTTTCTGTCAAAGCTGCAGACCGCACCGCAAAGGGCCATCGTTGTGGGAATGAACGCTCACGGGAGGGAACTGGCCCACCGGATTGGCAATTCGCCTTATTCGCAAATCGAAATCCTGGGATTCTTCGATGACCGAAAAGGAAAGAGACTGGAAAGCGTCGAGAATTTTCCCTTGCTTGGAAAGCTCAGGGAGTTGCCCGGCTACGTCAAGAAGAACCGCATTCAGCTGATCTATCTGTCATTGCCGATGACATCGCAACCGCGCATCCTGCACGTGCTGAATGCACTGAAGGACACCACGGCTTCAATCTATTTCGTGCCCGACGTGTTTGTCACCGACCTGATCCAGGGGCATAGCGGCGCCGTCTGCGGCATGCCGGTCATCGCGGTTTGCGAAACCCCTTTCACCGGTAGCAGCGGGATCGCCAAATGGGCAAGCGATATGCTGATCGCGTCCTTCATTCTCATTCTGATCTCGCCCATTCTGCTGATCATCGCTATTGCGGTCAGGATCGACTCGCCCGGTCCGATCGTCTTCAAACAGCGTCGCTACGGGCTCGACGGCGAAGAAATTCTTGTCTATAAATTCCGTTCGATGTCGGTTTGCGAAGACGGCGGAACGATCGTGCAGGCGCAGAAGAACGACCGCCGGATTACCCGCATCGGCGCCTTCCTGCGCAAGACATCGCTCGACGAGTTACCCCAGTTCTTCAATGTCCTGCAGGGCCGCATGAGCATTGTAGGCCCTCGTCCACATGCGGTAGCGCACAACGAACAGTACCGCAGCCTGATCAAGGGTTACATGATCCGGCACAAGGTCAAGCCGGGAATCACCGGCTGGGCTCAGGTCAATGGCTACCGTGGCGAAACCGACAAGCTCGAAAAAATGCAGTCGCGCATCGATTTCGACCTGGATTACCTCCGCAACTGGTCGCTCAGGCTCGATTTGAAAATCATGTTGAAGACCGCATTGGTCCTGTTCAAGGATAAAGCGGCGTACTGAGAAAGCGGTCAAGGCAATTTTGGAAACCGAAGACATCGACTATATCGACTACATCGAATATACCGACGCACCGTATATCACAATGACCAGGCACTCAATACCGGTCCATGCTCCAGCGGGCGCCAATCGCGGCCCGGAGGTGCATTCCAGTCAGCGCTTGCCAGGCGAAGCGGGCAGCATGCGGCCCATTGGCCTAGCCCGGCTAGGGCTGGCTGCGGTCTTATCCCTGCTGGTGGTTGTCGCGCCGGCAACCGCCGGAACAGATGACACCTTCAATCTGTCCGCCGGGGTCGCCGTGCAGCATGACGACAATTTGTTCCGTTTGTCATCGAGCGCCAATGCCCGCACGGCGCTCGGCAAGCCAACCAAAGCGGATGACATTACCGTCACCTCAGTTGCGCTCAAGCTGAACAAACAAGTTTCATTGCAACGCGTCGAGCTTGAGGCCAGCCTGTCGGACCATCGTTACAGCACCTTTGACTATCTCAACTACCTCGCCCGCAATTACGCCGCCACTTGGCGCTGGCAGGTCACGCCCTATCTCCACGGCAAGCTGAGCAGCGACCGCACGGAATCGCTGAACAGCTTCATTGACTATACGGGTTACCGCACGCGCAACCTGCGAACCGACGAGAACCAGCGCTTCGACAGTGTATTTGAAGTGGGTAGTGCCTGGCGCATTCTGGCCGGTGTGGTGCAAACCACGCGCACCAACAGCGCTTTGTTCAGCCAGGAAGGCGATAACCGGCTGATCTCTGCCGAGGGCGGCCTGCGTTACGATTTCCGTTCGGGGGCTTCGCTCAGCGCACTTGCCAGAAATGGACGCGGCGAGTATTTCAATCGCGGCGAACCGTTGACCGTTCCGGTCCTGGACAACCGCTTCGACCAGAATGAAAGCGAAATACGGCTGCACTGGCCACTTACCGGGAAGGCCACGCTTGACCTGCGCGCTGCCCGGATCGAGCGCACGCACGCCCATTTCAGCGAGCGCGATTTCGCCGGGCCGGTTGGAGCGGTCAGCCTGTACTTGAAAATTACCGACAAGACCTCTCTTACGGCCAGCCTGGGGCGCGAGCTGAGCAGCTATCAGTCTTTGGCCAGCAGCGCCATCAGCACCGACCGTTTGGTGATCAGCCCGAGTTGGCAGATCGGCATGAAAACAGCGCTGCGCGCGCGTTACGACTACGCCCGGCGCGATTTTCAAGGTGCCATTACCGCTTCTCCCCTCAACGATCGATTCGACACCCAGCACTCGGCGATGCTCGCACTCGAATGGCAACCCGTGCACGACCTTGCCCTCAACGCCTCGTTGCAGAACGACCGGCGCACGTCGAACCTTCCCGGCTACGACTATGACAGCAAGATGGCTGCCATTTCGGCCCAATTCACTTTTTAGCAAAGGAAAATCATGCGCGTACCTTGTGTGTCGCCCGGGCTGATTGACCTGTTTTGCGAGCTTCGTTGTGCCGCCGGCAATCGCTGGAGTACGCCATGATCAAGCTGTCGCTCCGTATGCTTTGCCTGCTGGCCATCATGCTGCCGCTGCTTGTCGGCGCACAGGACAAGTCAGCGCAACGCGATTATCCGCTTGGCGCGGGCGACGACATTCGCATTCAGGTTTTTCAGAACCCCGATTTGACCGTGGAAGCCAGAGTTTCCGAAAACGGGGCGATTTCTTACCCGCTGATCGGCTCGGTCAGGATTGGCGGCCTATCGATCGCCGAGGCCGAAAGCAGAATTGCCCAGGCGCTGAAACAAGGCGGTTTCGTCAATCAACCGCAGGTCAACATCATGTTGATTCAGGTGCGCGGCAATCAGGTCAGCGTACTCGGCCAGGTCAACCGGCCCGGGCGCTTCCCGCTGGAGACCTTGAATACGCGCGTCAGCGACATGCTGGCCGCTGCCGGTGGCACGACGGCGGCCGGCGACGATGTGGTGATCCTGACCGGCAGGCGCGACGGCCAGCCGTTTCGCCAAGAAATCGACATTCCGGAGTTGTACCGGGGGAAATCGCAGGAAAACGATACGGTGCTCTTCGGAGGAGACACGATCTTCGTCGATCGTGCTCCGATTTTTTATATCTACGGCGAAGCGCAACGCCCGGGTCAGTATCGCATCGAACGCGGCATGACGGTCATGCAGGCACTCGCTCAGGGCGGCGGCCCCACGCCCCGCGGCAGCGAATACCGCCTGCGCCTGCACCGCAAGCTCGCCGACGGCACGATTGAGAAACTGTCGCCCGAAATGAGCGACCCCGTACAAGCCAACGATGTGATCTACGTCCGCGAAAGCCTTTTTTGAGAGAGGCGCAACCATGACTTTCCTGCAACTCCTGCTCACCCTGCGGGCACGCATTCGCGTGGTGCTGACCATCGTGATCGGCACTATGCTCACGGCGCTGGCCGTGAGTCTGGTGATTCCAAAGAAGTTCACCGCCGGCACCGCCATGGTGATTGACGTCAAGTCGCCGGACCCCATCGCCGGCATGGTTCTACCCGGAATGATCTCGCCCAGCTACATGGCCACCCAGGTCGATATCATCAACAGCGACCGGGTGGCACAACGCGCCGTCAAGCTGCTGCACCTGGCCGACGACCCGAGCTTCAGGCAAAAGTGGCAGGACGCCACCGAGGGCAAAGGCGAGCTTGGCGTCTGGCTGGCCAACGAGCTTCAGAAAAAGCTCGATGTCAAACCGGCGCGGGAAAGCAATGTCATCAACATCAATTTCAGCGGCCCCGAACCGACCTTTGTCGCCAGCGCGGCGAACGCTTTTGCGCAGGCGTACATAGACGTCAATCTGGAACTCAAGGTTGAACCGGCCCGGCAAAACGCCGCCTGGTTCGAGGGGCAGACCAGACTTGTCCGCGAACGTCTCGAAGCGGCGCAACAGGCCTATTCCGACTATCAGCAGAAGTCCGGCATCGTGGCGAGCGATGAGCGACTCGATTCCGAAACTGCACGGCTCAACGAACTGTCCACGCAATTGGCCGTCGTTCAGGGACAAAGCTCCGAAAGCCACAGCAAGAGCTTGGCCGCTGGAGATGCTGGAACCCTGTCTGAAGTATTGCAAAACCCCTTGATCAACAGCCTCAAGGCAGACATCTCGCGGCTCGAATCCAAGCTTCAGGAAAGCAACATCAATCTCGGCAAGAACCATCCGCAGACCTTGCGCTCGCAATCCGAGCTGGCCTCGCTGAACGCGCGCCTGGCCAGTGAAACGCGCAAAATCATCCACAGCATCGGCACCGCCTATGAGGTCAGCAAACAGAACGAGAGCGGGTTGCGCGATGCCATTGAAAAGCAGAAAGCACGCTTGCTCGGCGTGAGCCGCCAGCGTGACGACATCAGCGTATTGAAACGCGATGTGGAAATGGCCCAGCGCGCTTTTGAGGAAGTCAGCCTGCGTACTTCGCAAACGCGCCTGGAAAGCCTGTCGGTGCTGACCAATGTGATCATCCTCAATCCGGCGTTCGTGCCGACGGAACACGCCAGTCCGAAGATTTTGCTGAATGTTCTCCTATCGCTTTTTCTGGGAACACTTTTCGGCGGCGGATATGCCCTGATGCAGGAACTGGCAAACGTCCGCGTGCGCTCGACAAGCGATCTCGCTTTGGCGCTCAAGCTGCCGGTACTGGCCGCAATTCCGCACGCGGCGGCGCCATCCGGGAGACGACGCGGCAGGTTCGCGACTATCTTCAAGCACCGGTCACCGTACAAGCCGGTCGCCTGGAAAGCGGCCACCTCATCTTCGGGTGGAGCCCGGCCATGAACAGGCCTGAATCCAGCATGGATCGAATCGCCACGCTTGTATCCTGCTCCAGCGCCTGCCCGCGCTCGATCGGCGCGGTCTTGATCGATGCCGGACGTCTATCCATCTTCGAGGCCGAACAAATACTCCGGCGGCAAAAAGAGCAGGGCAATCGCTTTGGCGATGCTGGCATCGAGCTTGGGCTACTCGATGCCGAAGACATTCGCTTTGCCCTGGCCAGCCAGTTTGAATATCCCTATCTTCCGGCTGGCGATACCCGCTTGAGTGGGGAGCTTGTCGCGGCCTACGCCCCTTCCAGTCCGGTTGTCGAGCAGATGCGCGCCTTGCGCAGCCAACTGATGTTGCGCTGGCTTGACGTCGAATCGAGGCGCAAGGCACTGGCCATTGTCAGCCCGAAGCACGGCGAAGGGCGTAGTTTCATCGCCGCCAACCTGGCCATCGTCTTCTCGCAATTGGGCGAACGTACACTGCTGATCGATGCCGATCTGCGAACACCAAGACAGCACCAGCTCTTCAAACTGGGCGAACGCACGGGGCTTTCCGGGCTATTGTCCGGCCGCGCCAGCTTCGACGCTGTGACCCGCATCCCTGCGCTGCTAGGACTTTCCGTGCTACCCGCCGGCGTCGTGCCGCCCAACCCGCAGGAATTGCTCGGCCGCCCCGCTTTCAACGAGGTCCTGAAAACACTCAGCCGCGATTACGATGTCATTATCATCGATACACCGGCCGCAAGCGATTGCGCCGACGCCTTGACCGTTGCCGCGCTGGCTGGCTCTGCGCTGCCGATCGCGCGTAACGACCACAGCTCGATGAGCGAGCTGGCCGAATTGGCCAGCAGCCTGCAACAATCCGGCACTCTTCTGGTGGGTTCGGTACTGAACGACACACGGGGAAATGAATGAAAAGAATGCTGCTTCCCCTGTTGGTTTCGATCATGCCGCTGAATGGCTTTCGGGTATTCCTGTATCGCGTCTTGTTTGGTTACAAGATCGGCAAAGGGGTTCGGATTGGTTTTGGCACGCTGATCTGCGTTCAATCATTCGAAGTCGGCGCCCAGACCATGATCGGCCCGTTGAATATCTTCAAGGGCCCCATTCGCGTGCGCATCGGCGAAGAGGCGAAGGTTGGCCGTCTCAACCAGTTTCTTTGCTCATGGCATATCGCCGACAGCAAGTTCAGCGAACGGCACTATACGCCGTTCTTCGACATGGGCAATCGGACCCTGGTGCTGAACTCGCACTTCTTTGACATCTACGGGCACCTGTCCATTGGCCATGAAAGCTGGATCGCCGGTAACGGCAGTCAGTTCTGGACACACGGGCTGAGCGTGATGGATCGCGACATTAGCATTGGCGAAAAGAACTATATCGGCTCGGCCGTGCGTTTCGCCCCCGGCACTTCGGTTGGTAACCGCAACATCGTGGCGCTGGGTAGCGTCGTGCTAGGCAAGATTGAAGCGTCCGATTCGCTGATTTCGGGCTTCCCGGCCAGGCCGATCCGGTCCATCGCCGACGATGTCGAGGGCGGACGATACCGTTTCAGCTTTGAAGACTGGTGAGCGCAGGCCATCGGATTCGGCAGGACCATTGCAACAGGACAATGAAAGGTGAAGTCATGACAGATAGACTGGTTTCGGTTTGCATCGCAAGCATCGGGCGGCCTTCATTGCTGGATACGATCAAAGGCATCTACGCCTGTGCACGACCAGCGGATATGGCGCTGGAAATCGTGGTGGTTGACGACAGCCTTACGGGAGCCGCCCTGGCACTGCTGTGTTGCAGCGATGCGCGAAAGCGGGTGCGGATCGTCACCAGCGCATCGCAGAATATTTCCGTTGCACGAAACACCGGCATGGCGCACGCACGGGGCGATTTCATCGCCTTTATCGACGACGACGAAGTCCCCGACGTCAATTGGCTCAACAATCTGGTACAGCTCGCAGATAGCAGCGGCGCCGACGCGGTACAGGGCACGGTGATCGGAATCTACCCGAGCGACTCGCCTGGCTGGGCGGTCAAGCTTCGCCCCTTCGATAAATCCTACGGGCAGGCGGGCGCGCGCATTGAAGTCGGGTCAACCAGCAATCTGTTGTTCCGACGTTCGTCGCTGGTTATCCGGACCATGAAGTTCAACGTCGTCTACGGCAAGAGCGGCGGCGAAGACACCGATCTGTGCTACCGGCTGACCGCCAGCGGTGGCGTTATTGTCTGTTCGCCGGGCGCGGTGGTTTATGAAAACGTTCCGCGTGCGCGTCTGTATCTGCGGCATCTGGTACGACGTTACGCGCGCGGCGGACATACCTATGCGTGCGTGGTGCTGGCCCGGCAAGGGCTGCTGCGCAAGTTGGCCGAGTTCGTCAAGGCCCTGTCTTTGACCATGGCATTTTTTGTGATGGCCGCCGTATCGTCGGTTGCCCTGCCTGCGACGGCCATGCGTTTCGTGCTGCGCCTTTCCGGAAACGTCGGAAAACTCATCTTCTTCCTGGGATTGCCGGCATGGAATCTGTATTGACAACGGGTATTGACAGCGCCAAGTGCCGGGGTGGGATCATGAGAGTTGCCGTCGTCATCGTCACTTATAAACGGTCGGAAGGCCTGAGCAAATTGCTGCGCGAACTGAAACGGCAAGACCTTTCGGGGACACCGGCAGTTGAGTTGAATGTCATCGTGGTTGATAACGATCCGGCAGGCAGTGCAGCACAGATCGTTACGGAAGCCGCTGAACACGGGCATGCCCGAAGCATCCGTTTGACCTATTTGCTTGAACCACGCCGGGGCATCCCGTTTGCCCGCAACCGGGGCATGCAGCACGCGCTGACAGGCACCAGCTACTTCGCCTTCATCGACGATGACGAATACCCGACGCCAACCTGGATGCGCAAGCTGCTCGATACAGCCATTGCGCTGTACAGCGATGCCGTCCTGGGACCGGTGAAACCCGTCTATCCGGAAGGG